>ERZ1292623.198-Hain-H51-01um-R1-198-length-68514-cov-15_pt1 | contig 68514 bp, 64 predicted proteins | sample MGYA00564398_ERZ1292623 | MGnify/ENA primary metagenome ERZ1292623 (study PRJEB36523, sample SAMEA6512633) | groundwater metagenome | collected 2019-01-07 | study: AquaDiva: Metagenomics assemblies of 32 groundwater samples
TTCCTGACCATATCAAAGACGTCCAAGACGATATAACCAACCAAATAATAGAATGCCATCATCAAAACAATCCGCCAGCAGGCGGATGCAACGAACAATGCACTCAAGCTTTCAAAATCATCCAACCAGAACTGGATTTCTACAGAAAAATGAACCTTCCTCTTCCCAGGCTATGCCCCAACTGCCGCCACTATCAACGACTAAAACAGCGCAATCCTCTTAAACTATGGAAAAGGCAATGCCAATGCCAGGGAATAGAAGGCAAAAACCCAAACAATACAAACATCTACCAAAACACTATTAATCATTTTCATAACCAAGACCATTGTCTCAATGAATTTGAGACCACCTATTCGCCAGAACGTCCTGAAATAGTCTACTGCGAGAAGTGTTATCAGCAGGAAGTGGTGTAAATTAACTTTGTTTTCTTGCTATAAAAAATATAAGGCGTAAAATTGTATTACGTTAATTTTAATATGCCCCTTTTTAAACTTCATTCACCCCGATACTAAAAACAAGTTTTAGTACGGGGCAAGAAATTTAAGCTAATGTCTTTATTCAAATTAAAATCAAAGTTTAAACCATCAGGAGATCAGCCAAAAGCCATTAAACAGCTTATCGATGGCGTTAAAAAAAATTATCGCTATCAAACGCTTTTAGGCGTTACCGGCAGCGGCAAAACTTTTTCTATAGCGAATGTTATCGCCAGTTTTGATAAGCCTGTTTTGGTAATGGCGCCCAACAAAACTCTGGCGGCGCAATTATACCGAGAGTATAAGAATTTTTTCCCTAAAAACTCGGTTAATTATTTTGTTTCTTACTACGATTATTATCAGCCCGAGGCGTATATTCCGACATCAGACACTTACATTGAAAAAGAAGCGATGATTAACGAAGAAATTGATAAATTAAGGCATCAGGCAACATCGGCTTTAACAACCAGGCGCGACGTGATTGTTGTGGCGTCAGTTTCCTGTATTTATAATCTTGGCGTGCCGGAAAGCTATTCTCAAGCGGCATTGCATTTGGAAATCGGTAAAATGATGACGAGAGGAGATTTAATCAGGCAATTAGTGAGAATGCAGTTTTTAAGAACTTCTGGAGTTTTAAAAAGAGGGTATTTCAGGGTGCGGGGAGATTTTTTTGAAATTATGCCGGCTGGCGGAGAGATTATAAATGTTATTGAACTTGAGAATCAGAAAGTAAAAGCGATTTCCATAAACGATCCTTTGACGAGAAAAATAAAAGAAAAATTGAATGAATTGGTTGTTTTTCCGCCAAAGCATTTTATTAGCAGTGAACCGCAAAGAGAGCAAGCAATCAAAGAAATTAAAAAAGAATTAAAAGAAAGGCTGGAATATTTTGAAAAGGAAAAGCTTTATCTGGAGGCTGAGCGCCTAGAAAGAAGGACGAAGTATGATATTGAAATGCTTAAAACCATCGGTTACTGCCATGGCGTTGAAAATTATTCGCGGCATCTAGCTGGAAAATTGGCCGGCGAACCGCCAGATACGCTGATTTCTTATTTTGGAGGCAATTTTTTAACCATCATAGATGAATCGCATGTTGCTATGCCTCAAATTGGCGGGATGTATAAAGGCGATAAAAGCCGTAAAGAGATTTTAATTAAATATGGCTGGCGTTTGCCAAGCGCCCTTGATAATCGCCCTTTGAAGTTTGAAGAGTTTGAACAGCGTGTCGGGCAGGTTATTTTCACCTCCGCCACTCCCGGACAGTTTGAGATGAAAAATTCCAAGCAGATAGCTGAGCAGATAATCAGGCCTACCGGCTTGATTGACCCGCCGGTGGAAGTGCGGCCGGTATTTGATAAAAAAGAAAACCGCGGCCAGATCGACGATGTAATAAAAGAAGCTCAAAAATTAATTGAAAAAAAGGAAAGGGTAATTATCAATACTTTGACAAAAAAAATGGCGGAAGATTTAACTGAATTTCTGAAAAAGAAAAAATTTAAGGCCAATTATATGCATGCCGACACAAAAACATTGGAACGGGCGAAAATTTTAACTGATTTCCGAGCCGGCAAGATTGATATTTTAGTGGGCGTTAATTTACTTCGCGAAGGACTGGATTTGCCGGAAGTAACATTGGTGGCGATTTTAGACGCTGACCGCGAAGGATTTTTAAGAAATGAAACGTCTTTAATCCAAACAATGGGCCGCTGCGCGCGGAATGTTTCTGGCAAAGTGATTTTATACGCGGATATTATGACTGGTTCGATAAAGCGGGCGATTAGCGAAGTGGAACGCCGCCGGAAAATTCAGATGGAATATAATAAAAAACATAATATTACGCCAAAATCAGTTGTGAAAAAAGTTGAAGAGCTTATTAAAATTGATAAAGATTTTAGCGTAGAAAATTGACTTTTAAAGTAGTTTTCTGTTAATCTTTTGGCAGATAATAATTGACAATTACATAAGGAGGATAAGCGATGAGAATATCTAAAATTATCACAATGACGATTGTATGTTTTTTTGTATTTTTGTTTATTTTTATTGTGGGCGTGAAATTTAGCTGGCGATTTCAAAAATCAGCGATTCTTATTGTTGATGTGGCGGATTATGGAATCGGCGGCAAGGAAAAAATATTAGATTGGTTCGAGCATAATGATGAGTTGAAAAACGAGTTTGATTTTCGGGCAATAATAACGACAAATGCCGATTTTTCATCGTTTAATCCCTTTCGATTCTACGATGAAATTGAAGCAATGTTGGGCGCGAAAAATTTAATTCATGCCACTATGCCTGATTTGACGCTCGGCCTATATTTTTCTTCTGTGTTTTTCAAGAATAAAGACATATTTTCCGATAAAACAGAAAAGAATTTAATTATTATTTCCGGCCGCGCCAATCAGTCGCAAGAAATAAAGAATTTTCAGCTTAATAATCCAAATATCAAAATTATAATTGCGACGCTAAATTCTGAAAAGCAAAAGACGTATCCATTTAAAATTAAAAGAAAGTCTAAAAACGTTGCGAAAGGAGGGCTAATACCCTCCTTTTTTATTTATTTGACTTGGTAAATTTTTAGGAATAAAGTTTATAATAATAACCCCTATAGATTTAAGGAAATAGGGTCTTTTGTCTATGGAAGATAAAATAATTATAAAAGGCGCTCGGGTTCATAATTTAAAAAATATTTCTCTTGAGCTGCCGAAGAATAAAATGATAGTTTTTACCGGCGTTTCCGGAAGCGGCAAGTCTAGCTTGGCGTATGATACGATTTTCGCCGAGGGTCAAAGGCGATATATTGAATCTTTAAGTCCTTACGCGCGGCAATTTTTAGGGCAAATAGATAGGCCGGATGTAGATGAAATTATCGGGCTTTCGCCGGCGATTGCCATCAATCAAAAATCTTTATCGCATAATCCGCGCTCTACTGTTGGGACGCTCACGGAAATTTACGATTATTTAAGGGTTTTATACGCGCGTTTAGGCGAGATTTTTTGCCCTTTGTGCGCCACAAAAATTGAAAAATTATCTGTTGAAGAAATGGTTGATATCATTATTAAGAAAGCGCGGCGGGAAAAAGCGGAAACAGCGACGATTTTATCGCCGGTTGTCCGTGGTCGGAAAGGAGAATATTACCAATTGCTGTATGATTTTTTGAATTTGGGATTTTCCGAAGCGAGAATTGACGGAAAATTTCATTCGCTCCACGAAAAAATAGAACTATCCCGTTATAAAGCGCATATGATTGAAATTGTTATTGATAAAGTAATGATTAATCCGTCGGCAGGCGGAGAAAGCCGTTTGTTTGAAGCGATGGAAACGGCGTTAGATCACGGCAAGGGATTAGTTTTGGCTGTTTTTGACGGCAAAGCGCCGGTGGAAATTTTACTTTCCAGCAAGTGGACCTGCCCGAAAGACAATTTCGCTTTTCCGGAAATTGAACCGCGCTTGTTTTCCTTTAATAGTCCTTACGGCGCCTGTCCGATTTGTTCAGGCTTGGGAAAAACAGATTTGTTTTTAAATACTATTTGTCCGGATTGCCATGGAAAAAGATTAAAACCCGAAGCGTTAAGCGTAAAAATTAATGGAAAAAATATTTATGAAGTTTGCAGTCTGACGATAGATAAAATAAATGAATTTTTCAGCGATTATGAAAAGAAATTAACGGAAAGGCAAAAAACAATCAGCCAGAATATTTTAAAAGAAATAAAAGACCGGCTGCGATTTTTGCTGGAAGTCGGCTTGGATTACGTGAGCTTGACACGCGAAGCGGAAACATTGTCCGGCGGCGAAGCGCAAAGAATAAGATTGGCATCGCAAATCGGCTCGCAATTGTCGGGAACGCTGTATGTTTTAGACGAGCCGACAATCGGCCTTCACGAAAGAGACACGGAAAAACTGATAAAAATTTTGAAAACCTTAAAAGAGCAGAATAATACTTTAGTTGTCGTCGAGCATGACGAAAGAACGATTGAAGAATCGGATTATCTGGTTGATTTAGGGCCGATGGCCGGAAAAAACGGCGGTGAAATAACGGCAAGCGGCAAGATAAAAGAATTAATGAAAAATCATAAAAATTTTAAAAAATCTTTGACTTTAAAATATTTAAGCGAAGAAGAAAAAATCGAAATTCCGGAAAATCGGCGGCAGAAAATAACGGAAAAATTGAAAATTATCGGCGCCCGGGCGAATAACTTGAAAAATCTCAACGTGGAAATTCCTTTAAGGAAGTTGGTTTGTATTACCGGCGTTTCTGGCAGCGGCAAATCATCTTTAATTCACGATGTTTTGTATAAAAATATAATAAATTTAAAATCCGGATTCGGCGAACCGCTCCAAAACGCCAGCCAGATTTTTGGCAGCGAATATCTTGATAAAATCGTAATGGTTGACCAGTCGCCTATTGGCCGAACCCCACGCTCTAATCCGGCGACTTACACCGGCATTTTTACGCCAATAAGGGATTTTTTCGCTTCTTTGGAAGAATCGCGGGCGCGCGGTTATATCGCTTCAAGATTTTCTTTTAATGTCAAATCAAGCAATAAAGGCGGACGGTGCGAGGCTTGCGAAGGCGCCGGATTTAATTTGATTGAAATGCATTTTTTGCCGCCGGTTTTGGTGCAATGCGATGTTTGCCGCGGCAAAAGGTTTAATAGGGAAACATTGCAGGTAAAACATAAAAATAAGAATATCGCCGAGGTTTTGGAAATGACCATTGATGAAGCTTTGGAATTTTTTGACGGACTTTATACTATTACCGATAAATTGAAAGTTTTAATCGAGGTCGGCTTGGGGTATCTGCAGTTAGGGCAGTCAGCGACCACTTTATCCGGCGGCGAAGCGCAAAGAATAAAGCTTGCTCGCGAATTAACCCATCCTTTGGGCCGGCGCGCTTTGTATCTTTTAGACGAGCCGACTGTCGGGCTTCATTACCATGATATTGAAATGCTTTTGAGGGTTTTAAATAAACTGATAGAAAAAGGCAATTCAATAATTGTTATTGAGCACAATATGCAGATTATCAAATCGGCTGATTATATTATTGATTTGGGGCCGGAAGGCGGAGAAAAAGGAGGCAAAATAATTGCTAAGGGCAGCCCTGAAGAAATCGTTAAAAATAAAAATTCTTACACCGGAGCGTATTTAAAAAAGTATCTTGCTTAATAGTTTTTTAGAATATATTATATTATGATAATTTATGCGGTTATAAATTTTATGTCAATAACAATAAAATGGAAAACAACAACGTAGAAAGAAGTATGGAGATGCGTTTTGGAGACGCGATAATCAAATCGCCGGAAGGTGGTATTCGTTATGGAGTTTTTGAATTACTTGAAGATAAGAAAATTACGCATGGTTTTAGCGCAATATCGAAAAATATGTCTTTTGGAGCGGAAAAAAGCGGATTAGAGAGAAGGGCGCTGAATGTTCGGTTAGGACAATTTTTGCGCGAAATTGGGATTCCAACAGAAAAACAAGTTATTATGACGGCAAATCTTTTTAAACCAATTGGAAACTTTGTAATTATTGGTGAAAAAGGGCTTACCCTAAATCAACTACCGCTACTTCGAGAGATATATGGCGATGATTTGGTACGATCTGCTTCAGATTATCCGCGGTTTGTCGGAAGTGAATATGCCGCTGATGGCATATTCACTAATGAACCTGGAATAGCGCTTGAAGCCGTTTCTCGAGATTGTATGCCAATTATTGTAGCTGTCAGATCTGCTCAAAAGAGTTTAACGGGGATTGTCCATGGCGGAAGACGACAAATTGAAGCTGGTTTGGGTGAGCGTATTGTTGCGTTTTGCCGCGAATTTGCCGATGCTAGTCCGGAGGAAATATTAATAGGAATAGGTCCTCATATTCGTTCATGTCACTATTTCTTTAATCGCCGTCAGATTGCTGAAGATGAAGGGGGGAAAAGCGTTTCGATCAACGAGGAGCGATGGGGTGATTATTTAATAAATAAAAGCAAGGATGTATTTTCTTTAGATATGGAAGGATTATTAACACAAGAACTTATTAGCAAGGGCGTTCTTCCTCAATGTGTAGCACGCGCAGATTTATGTAGTTACGATGCGCAAGAACAGAGTTTTTCCGCGGCATCGCTTCGATATCAAAGCAAGCATAATCTTCCGCCAAGCCGAATGATAACAGTTGCTTTACACGATTAATTGTTGGTTTTAAGCTTAAACGTCTTTGCTGATTATTTTGTTGAAAAATATTTTTCTATGTTTTTTCTCTATTGACAAAAAATTTTTCTCATGTAAACTGATAATTGTTTTTGAGTAATATTAGAATAACAAAAACGTCTTAAAAAAGACTTTTAAAGTCTTTTTTATTTGGTCTTTGACAATAAAATAATATATCCTCGGCGAAAGGATTTATATTATCAAACAATTTACAAAAAGGAGGTCGTTATGAATGTGGTATCAAGACTAGTAAGGTTGTTGCCAAAAGAACTTGGGCATCTATCCCTGATTGACCCGCGAATGATTGTTGAATTAACGGTCGCGCTCAACAAGGAGATTGAGATAGTTGAACTTAATTCAATTCACTTTCTTAATCTGAATAAAAAAATTTTAGTTCCGCTTCCAGAAAATACCCGGAAGGACGGAATTAAAATAAGGAGCATCCAAATTGTTCCGTCCGCAGAAAATCCCTTTGTTCTGATTGAAACAAATGGGCCAATGACCCCACATCTAAAACAGGTGGTTGAAGCATTGATCAAAACAATGGGAAACTTTGGGATAACAAACGCTTTTTTCCCCGGCAATATTTTTGAATCGTATAACAGGGAAGAAGCGGCGTTGTTTTTTTTCGGCCGCAATATGGATACTATTAAAATGGTGTCCTGCGGCGCAGAAAACATCAGGATTATCGATGGAAAATTTATTCTTTTTTGCCATAAAAAAAGAATAATAAAAAAGATGCGTATTGTAGATTCTCAGTATGATTGGATAGTTGGATCGTTTGCATTGTGGAAAGCCGATGAAGACATTCTTTTTATTGGCAGGCCGAAAAATGATTCAATAACGATAACTTTTCAAAGCGGGAGAGTTTTTCAAATTGATTCTTGGGGGGGGCAACAACAAGAACATATTGTTGTTGAACCAATGGCTGCTCACGTAGAAGAATCAATTGGCATAACTCAAGGAAATCAAGTCAAGATTTCCGTTTAATTTGGTTTTATTCCTTTCGCCGAGGAATTTTTGAAACGCCGCATCTTTTTAAGGATGACGGCGTTTTTATTTTGTATATTTTTTATTTTTAAGATAAAGTTATTGCATGAATTTATCATTTCAAGCTAAAAAAGCGCCTCAAACTCCCGGTGTTTATATTTTCAAAGATAAGAAAGGCGGCATTTTATATATTGGCCGGGCGATTAATTTAAGAAGAAGAATAGTTCAATATTTTCAAAAGCCGGTAGATTTTCGCATTCAAGAAATGGTTGACTTGGCGAGAACTATTAAATTAAAAAAAACCAAAGGCGTTTTGGAAGCGATTATTTTAGAGGCAAATTTAATAAAAAAATATTGGCCGAAATATAATATTAAAGATAAAGATGACCGATCGTTTATTTATATCTTTATACCCGAAGCAGAATATCCAAGACCATATATTATTAGAGGAAAAGAAATTGAAAATCAATCTGCCAGCTGGTGGATAAAAACTGAAAAATTTAATTTATTCGGCCCTTATCAAAGTTTGTCGCTTGTGAAAAGCGCCTTAAAAATAATCCGTCGAATTTTTCCATATAGTGCCTGTAAGCCATTTCAGGGCAAGCCTTGCTTTGATTATCAAATTGGTTTGTGTCCGGGCTTGTGCATTGGCGCGATTTCCAAAAAAGATTATCAGAAAAACATTAAAAACCTGATTTTGTTTTTGAAAGGCGAGCGGAAAAAGCTGATTGAAAAATTGAAAAAAGAAAATCCGGAAAAAATTAAGGCGTTGGAACATATTCAAGATGTGGCGCTTATAAGCGCTGACCAGCGACTTATGACAAATGACTTACGACCGTTAAACCGCATTGAGGGGTACGACATTTCGCATTTATCAGGCAAAGAAATTTACGGCTCAATGATAGTTTTTATCAATGGAGAACCGGATAAAACTCAATATCGTTTATTTAAAATAAAGAACGCAAAAGCCGGCGACGATTTGGCGGCGTTAAAAGAAATGATTATCAGGCGTTTTAAGCATAAAGAGTGGCAATTTCCAAATTTGATTTTAATTGACGGCGGTCGGCCGCAAGTAAGCCATATTGAAAAAACATTGAAAGAATTATCAATAAACATTTCATTGGTCGGTATATCAAAATATGCCAAGGACGAGTTGATTTTCGTTAAAAATATCAAAAAATCAACAAAAGTAATGAGCATGGCTTCTAAAAATATTTTGCTAAAAATAAGAGATGAAGCCCACCGGTTTGCTCTAAAATCCAGTCGCCGGAAAAGATTGAAAATAGTTTAATTTGATATATACTTAAATAATATGATACAAAATTGGAATATTTTCATTCAATTATTTATTGCCGCTGTTCTTGGCGGTTTGCTTGGATTGGAGCGAGCTTTGGCCGGTAAAACAGCTGGACTTAGAACTTTTGCTTTAGTAAGCATGGGTTCGGCTTTGTTTATTATTATTTCAGAAACAATCGGTAATAATTATCTTGGTATTGCTACTTTTGACCCAATAAGAGTGGCTTCGCAGATTATCGTCGGCATTGGTTTTTTAGGCGCCGGATTGATTATATTTAAAGAATCAAAAATCAGCGGCCTGACAACCGCGGCTGGATTATGGGTGTCGGCTGGAATTGGCACTGCGGTTGGCTATAAATTATATTCGATCGCGCTTTTCGTTACTATTTTAACGCTTTTTATTTTTACAATTTTATGGTTTGTTGAAAGCAAAATTAAAAAAGAAGTTAATATCGATATAGAAAATTAGAACTTCATTTTATGGAAAATCAAGAAAATTTAGGCATTGACCAAAATAAAAAAAAAGATTATTTGTTGCCTTTGAGCATCATTATCGCGGCATTGCTTATTTCCGGCTCTTGGATTTATACAACCGGCTTAAAAAATGTTGAGCCGGAAAAACAAATTAAACAACCGGCTGTTTCGGAGTCAAATCTTGAAAATGTAAAGCCGATTTCCAATGATGATTATATTAGGAGTAATCCCAACGCTCCTGTAAAAATTATTGAATTTTCCGATTTAGAATGCCCGTTTTGTAAACTTTTTCACGGAACAATGAAACGAATAGTTGATGAGTATGACGGAAGGGTGGTTTGGGTTTATCGCCATTGGCCATTGGAACAGCTTCATTCAAAAGCGAAAACATCGGCTTTGGCGGCAGAATGCGCCGGCGGGTTGGGTGGTAATGATAAATTTTGGCAATATTTGGACAAATATTTTGAAGCCACACCGTCAAATAATCAAATTGACCTTAGCGAATTGCCTAATTTTGCCGAAAGTATTGGTTTGAATCGTTCTCAATTTGAAAACTGTTTGCAAAGCGGAAAATATGCGTCAAAAATTGATAATCAAATACAAGACGCAGTTAATTCTAATCCGGAATGTCCGCGTTGCGGCACGCCGTTTAGCGTTGTGATTGGCAGGAATGGAAAAAAATATCCGATTCCCGGAGCATATCCCTATGAAGACGTGAAAGCGATAATTGAGGAGTTATTAAAATAGCTTTCAGTTGCCGTCTATTTTATTTTCACTAAGTTTCAAGCGCTAATAAATAATACTCGTTTCGTTTAATTTCCCGACAAAAATTTGGTTTCCGTCGCCGGCTCGCCGCGCTCGGGACTCCGACCAAATTTTTGTTTCCTGGAAATTTACGCTCAACTTGTTTATTTATAATAGCGCTTCCAACAATCGTTCAAATAAAATAAACGGCTCCTTTAAATGAATTTTAATTATTTAAAAAAATCTGATTCTCAAATTTATAATTTAATTTCTTCCGAAGCAAGGCGTCAAAAAGAAAATATTAATCTTATTGCTTCGGAAAATTTTGTTTCTGAAGCGGTTTTGGAAGCGCTGGGTTCGGTTTTTACAAATAAATATGCTGAAGGATATTCTGGGGCGCGTTATTATGCTGGAAATATTTTTGTTGATAAGCTGGAAGATTTGACGAAAGGGCGAGCGTTGAAACTTTTTATCCGCCAGCCGACGGAACAAAAGAATTGGGATGTTAATGTTCAATGTTATTCCGGCACGCCGGCTAATTTGGCGGTTTATCACGCTTTAGTGCCGCTCGGCGAAAAGATTATGGGAATGCGTCTTGATATGGGCGGGCATTTGAGCCATGGCCACAAAGCGAGCATTACCGGAAAATTATGGCAGCAAGTTGTTTATGGAGTGGATCAGAAAACTGAAATACTAGATTATGACGAAATTCTGGAAATCGCCAAGCGCGAAAAACCGAAATTGATTGTTTGCGGCTATAGCGCTTATTCGCGGATTATTGATTTTAAAAAATTCCGCGCTATTGCCGATGAAGTTGGAGCTATTTTAATGATTGATATGGCGCATTTTGCTGGACTTGTGGCTGGCGGCGTATATCCTTCGCCATTTAAGTATGCTGATATCGTTACAACCACAACTCATAAAACTTTAACCGGACCGCGTTCGGCTTTGATTTTTTCCAAAAAAGAATTTTCGCCAAAAATTGATAAGGTTGTATTTCCCGGACTTCAAGGTGGGCCGCATATGAATCAAATCGCGGCAGTGGCAGTGGCTTTGGAAGAAGCGAGTAAACCGGCTTTTAAAAAATATGCCGAGCAGGTAGTGAAAAACGCCAAAGCTTTGGCTGATGCGATGCAAAAACTCGGCTGGCGGATTATTTCCGGAGGCACTGATACGCATTTATTTTTGGTTGATGTTTGGCAGAAAAATATCGGCGGAAAGGAAGCCAGCGAACTTTTGGAAAAAGCCGGAATTATTGTCAATAAAAACGCTATCCCTTATGATAGTAGAAGCCCGATTGACCCTTCGGGCATTCGGCTGGGCGCGCCGGCGATTACTACCCGCGGAATGAAAGAAAAAGAAATAAGGCAAATAGCCGGTTGGATTGATGCGGTATTGACAAAAAGGAAAAACTATGCTTCAATTAAAAAAGAAGTTTTAGCGTTTTTACGAAAATTCTAAATTTTGATATTTGATAAAAAAATAAGATAGAAAAGGAGGTGATGAGGGATGATATTGTTTATAAAAATTTTTATTTTGTTTGGTTCAATTTGTGGACTATATCTTTTGTATTTGGTTATAAAAGATAAAGTCGAGTTGGCAAAAATTGACCGAATTTTAAACCGAAAGGAGGGTGAGGAATGAGTAAATTTGAATTGACTTGGAAAAATTTCCAAAAGGAAGAGAACGAAAAAGAAATAATTGCGGAAGGTTTAGTAGTTATATTCTTTTTTTATTTTTTTCTTTCATTTGTTTCGTTTTGGCAGTTTCTAGAAGGCGATGTGCCATATTCTTCGTTTTGGCACGCCCCTTGGAAATGGATTTTAAATGCTATTCTTTAAAGGGGGTGATAGACGTGAGGGTATTGGTTGAAAAAGTTGCAAGAAGCGGGAAAACAGCCGAAATAGTTGAGATAGAAGTCGGAAATGTTTTATTCCGTTTCTTCCGTTCTAAAAATGGCCGGATAGCTTTTTCAAAAAGTAAGCCCGGCGTTCAAGTTTATGATCCGGCTCAGTTGTGGGTGCCGGAGAATCTTTTTAAAAAAGCGTATCGCCAGGCGATCGCCATTCTTTCTCGTCAATAGATTAAAAGGCTCGTTGGAGATTTTTTCCAGCGGGCCTTTTTTTATTTATTCTCCCTTGATAACTGCTAATGGCGTTAGGCGAGCAACCTTTTTTGATAAACCGGCTTGAGAGACGATTTCCACCACTTCATCAACATTTTTGTAAGCCTGCGGCGCTTCTTCGGCAATGCCGCGCATTGAATAGCATTTTACCACAATGCCTTTTGATTCCAAATTTTTTATAATTTCTTTTCCGGATAAAGTTTTAATTGCTTGGTGGCGAGACATTGTTCTGCCGGCGCCATGGCAAGATGAATAAAAACTCTCTTTTCCTTCTTCGGTGCCGCGCAAAACATAAGAAGCTGTGCCCATTGAGCCGGGAATAATTACCGGTTGGCCGACAGAGCGGTATTTTTCTGGAATTTCCTGGTGATTTGGAGGGAAAGCGCGTGTGGCGCCTTTGCGGTGGACAAGTAATTCATCCTCTAATTTAGCAATGTTGTGCGCCACGTCATACAATACAGTTAACATTTGACCATTGACATTTGACATTTGACCGTTAAAAACTTTTTTCCAAGATTGCCTTATATAATGTGTAATCATTTGTCTATTTGCCCAGGCGAAATTCGCTCCGCAAGCCATAGCTTTAAAAAATCTTTGGCCTTCAGGAGAATTAAACGGAGCGCAAGCGAGTTCTCTGTCCGGCAAATGAATATTGTATTTTGGCATTACCTGAAGCATCAAGCGGATATAGTCAGTGGCGATTTGGTGTCCCAATCCGCGGGATCCGGTATGAATCATTATAACAACTTGATTTTTAAACAACCCGAAAATTTCAGCCGAGTTTTCATCAAAAATTTCTTCCACTTTCTGAATTTCTAAAAAATGATTGCCGCTTCCGAGCGTGCCGACTTGGTCGCGGCCGCGGTTTTTGGCGGTTTGAGAAACTTCAGAAGCATCAGCCAATTCTAATTTTCCTTTTGATTCGCAATTTTCAGAGTCTTCTTTTTCGCCGTATCCTTGTTTTATTATTTCCTGCGCTCCGTTTTCCAAAATTTTATCCAGTTCCAGAATATTCAGTTTTTCTAAATGGCCTTTGCCTAAGCCGGACGGCACGGTTTTTTGGATTTCAGTCGCTAACTCATCAAGTTTATTTTTGATTTTATCAACAGAAATATCGGATTTTAACAATCTAACGCCGCAATTTTCGTCGTAGCCCACGGCGCCGGGCGAAATAATGCCGTCAGAAGCGTGGGTGGCAAAAACGCCGCCAATAGGCGAGCCGTAGCCTTCGTGGACATCGGGCATTACAAGGGCGTGTTTTTCAATTCCTTTAAGAGTGGTTAAATTGACTAATTGCTCCAAGCTTTTGTCCTTGAAAACACTTTCCAGCATTTTTTCGCTGGCGTAAATCCGCGCCGGCACAGCCATATCACTTCGGAAAGATTTTGGTATTTCCCAGAGATAATTGTTAATTTTTATCAAATCTTTTTTAATAATCATTTTTAAAAGTTTAAATCTTTGAAGTTTTAAAAACAAGGTAAAATAAATAAAAAAATGGCGATGCCGAGGCATCGCCGAATAGATAAAAAGAGGTTTTTATTTCTTATTTCCCCAAAACAACAGGGATAAGAACTTATTTTCCCTTTCTGTTTTAACTGCTTTAAATGCAATATCTCTATTAATGGAATTGCATTTAAAGCAATCGTTTTCTGCCGCATCGCAAAGGCCAGCCGGGCCTTCGCAATACTTCGTGAGAATAGCTTCTTCTAGCGGCATTTTTTATATCACCTCCTTATTTGGAAATCTTCCTATACTGATTATGGATTAAGAAAAACGGCCAAAAGAAAAAGATTAATAACCCCATTAGAAGAATAATATTTTTTTCTTTTGGCGACATAAAAAATCTAACATTTCGAGTTGTAGTGAAAAAAAGTTTTCTTTCTGTCTCATATTTATATTTTCTCGAAATTAATTCTCCGAGAATTATATAACATAAGACTCCTATCCAAAACACCCATTCCATCTTTATCACCTCCTTATTTATTATTGTCAATTTAAATCAGTTTATATATTTAGCATATTTTTTACTAAATGTCAAATACTAAATCAGTTTGCCATATTCGCTTTTTGCCATTTGCAATTTGCCGTATATTAACATCCTGATAAGTGACAGCTTTAATATCTTCATCAAAACGAGTAACGGGATAGCCGGCAATTTCTGCCTCTAATTTTATTTTATCTTTATCAATTTTTAATTTTTTTACTAGATAAATTTTTTTATTTATCTGGCTTATTGCTAGAATTTCACTCAAAAAATCAACAAGAAGCGAATTTACATCTGTAGATTTTATTTCTAATTTTTTAATTTTGTCCGCCAGCTGGCGGATTGATTTTTGATTTTTGAATTTTGAATTTAAAGCATTCGTCATTGCTTCTGAGGCATTACTAAATAATTCTTCAATTGTTTTGCCGTAAATCCGCAAGCGCAATTCAGCCGGATGAGATAAGATTTTATATTTTTTCATTTAGATAAGTTAGTAAGCATGGCGCGAACTTCTTCTCTGTCATCAAAGTGAATAATTTTGTCTTTGAAAATCTGATAAGTTTCATGGCCTTTGCCGGCAATTAGCACGATATCATCTTTTTTGGCTAAAGAAATAGCTTTTTTTATTGCTTGTTTTCTGTCAACGATTTCGTATAAAATCTTATTCTTAATTCTTGATTCTGAATTTTGAATTCCTGATTTTATCTGAGATAAAATCAGGTTTTGGTCTTCACTTCGCGGATTATCCGAAGTAATAATGACCTTGTTGGCTAGTTCGCTGGCAACAGCGCCCATTTTTGGCCTTTTTGATTTATCTCTGTCGCCGCCGCAGCCAAAAACAACTATTATTTTTTTCTTAGCTAAATTTTTTAGAAACATCAGCGCGTTTTTTAAAGAATCTTCCGTATGGGCGTAATCAACGAAAACCGTAAAATTTTGGCCTTCTTCAATGTTTTCCATCCGGCCGGGAACCGGCTTAACCGATTTCAGCACTTTTTTGATTTTTTCAATCGGGATGTTTTGAGATAAGCCAACGCAGATAGCTGCCGCGGCGTTATAAATGTTAAATTCTCCGATTAAAGACATTTCAAATTTTTCTTTATTAAAAGAAAAATTTGTGCCGTCAATTGTTAATTTGACATTAGAAATAATATTTAAATTTTGAATATTAATACGCTGTTTTTTATCGGGATTTAAAGCATAAAAACAGCGATTTTTTATTTTTGGCCTTAAAAAATATTTGGTATTTTCGTCGTCTAAATTATAAACTCCCACAGAGTTTTCTTTTTGGGCGACTTTTTCAAATAACTTTATTTTGGCGTCGCGATAATTTTCAAAGCTGCCGTGGTGTTCAATATGCTCCGGAGAGAGGTTAGTAAAAACTGCGGCACTGTAATTAATAAAACGATGGCGGAATTGTAAAATGCCTTCAGAAGAAGTTTCTATTACCGCGTAAACGCAATTTTCTCTTGCCATTTGAGAAAGCAGTTTCTGAAGCTTAAATCTGCCAAGCATTGTTTTGCCTTCTTTATTCAACCATTCTTCATCACCGATTTTAAAATTAACCGTGGTGGCTAAGCCGGTTTTATAACCGCTGGAATTTAAAATGTGGTGAATTAAATTAGAAGTCGTGCTTTTGCCCTTGGTGCCGGTTACGCCAATAACAAGCATTTTTTCAGAAGGAAAGCCGTAGATGAAAGCAGCTGAGGCCGCTAAAAAATAATGATATGCCGGCTGCAATTTTTTATAAATTGATTTTGGAATTATTTTTTCAAAAAAACGAAGAAGCTTTTCCATAAAGGTTTTAATTATTGATTATATATCAAGATATTTTAACGGGTCTATGTCGCCGCCGACTGGCAAGGGTCCACAAACGCGTGAGCTTCTGGTGCCTTCATAAAAACCTGGAGTGGCTGGTGGAATAGTATTGGTGGCGTAAACCACAAAATGAAGATGGGGCCCGGTTGAAAGGCCGGTGTTGCCGCTGTAGCCGATAATTTGCCCTTTTTCCACTTTATCGCCGACATTAACAATCCAGCGCGAAAGATGGGCATATAATGTGGTTAAATTATTTTCATGTTTTACCATTACGAATTTTCCGTAAGCGGCTTTATAACAAGTTCTTTTGCCGTTAACGCGGTAATTATCCTGATCGCCGACCGCGATAATAGTGCCGGTTTCAGCGGCTAATAAAGGCGTGCCGATAGGCGCGCCAAAATCCAAGCCATTGTGGTATCTTTTGCCTCGATTTCTGGTAAAGCCGTGTTTCTGTTCGGAACTAAATGTTCCGCGCGCCGGCGGAATTTGTATAGGCAATCCTAAAACTCCGGGCCGTGGAATTGGCAAAAGCGTCGGGTCAATTTTCAACCGCAGCTCTTCTTCAAAAATGTCTATTTCTTCAGCAATTTCATCCTGCAGTTTTTTCAGTTCTGAAAGTTTTTGCTGGTAGCTTTTTTCCTGGTTTTTAGTTTGTTCCAAAAGATATTGCTTGTCCTTTTTAATGTCTTCGGAAATTGATTTTTTATTTTTCAGATTAACGGCTTCATTTTCTTTCTCGGTTTTTTTTCCGGCGAGATCGTCTTTTTTTTGTTCTAAGTCGTCTTTAAGAATTTGCATTTCTGTCACTTCTTTCGTCAATGTTAATGACAAACTATTTAAGCTTTGCGCTTCAAATATGCTTTCCGCCAAATTTTTATTTTTCAAAAAAATAGTCAAAGGCGTTTCATCTTCTTTTTTCTGGAGTTTTATTAAAGTTGAGGCAATTGCTTCTTTTTGGGAATTAATTTTATTTTCAGTATCTTCAATATCATAAGAAACAGATTCAACTTCAAGTTTTAAGCGGTCAATCAATATTTCGCTGGCTTTGATATTAAGAGTTATTTGATTAAGGCGAGTATCAACATTAGTAATTTCTTTTTTTAGAGTTTTTCCTTCTTCTTTGGTTTCTTCAAGGTTTTTTTGAGTTTCAGAGATTTGCGCGTTGATTTTTTTCAACTCCTCGGCTTTTTCGGAAATAGATGATTTAAGTTCTTCGGGAGTAGCGCCTTTTGCTATTTGGCGAGAGAAAATCCGAAATCTGAAATCCGAAATACTAAATAAATTCAAAATTATAAACAAAAATAAAAACAGAAATATAATATTTTTTTTATTAGTAATCATTAAGGGTGTTTATCTTTTTGATAATAATTTAAGCGCCACCTTGAGCCGTTCTTCTATTTTTTTTATTTTTGCGGGGATTTGCCTTATGGTGTCTTTGATTTCAACGTGTTTATAGCCGAGATTTTTAAGCACTTTCTCAATGTCTTCGTCGGTTTCCACCATGGTAAGCACTTCTTCATTTTGTTTAGCTCTTATTTTGCCGGTTAATTCCAAGATTATCCGATGGGCGGTTTTTTTGCCAAGTCCGGCGGATTTTATTAAAAGGTCGGCCCGACCTTCGTTAATAATAGACGAAAAATTTTCGGTTTTTATCGCGTTGATTACTTTTAAGGCGATTTTCGGACCAATGCCGTTAATAGTATTCAATATCTCAAAAATTTCCAAGTCATCTGTTTTTAAGAAGCCGTAAAGCTCTAGCCCTTCTTGCTGGCGGATATTGGTATAGCAAAACAGCCGGATTTTTGAGTTTATTTTCGGCAGCTGTCGGAAAGTTTTTAAGGAAATGAATATTTTAAAGCCAATACCGTTGGCTTCAATTACCGCGAATTGCGGTTTTTTGACAACGATTTTACCGGAAACAGAATAAATCATAATAAAAGGCGCTTTTTAACGCTTATTATTATTTTAAGCCATTATTGTTGACAGAGCAAATAAAAAATGTAAAATGTAAATATCAAATATCAAAATGACAATTTAAAATTTAAAGTGAATAAATAATAAAATTATTTTATTTTTTGTTAATTTTTACATTTTAATATGTTATTTTGCATTTTGATTTTTAAACTTCTATCATGCCAAAAATTCAATCAGCTAAAAAAGCCCTTCGCCAGAATATTAAGCGAAGAAAAGCGAATGTTAAAAAGAAAACCGAGTTAAAATCGGCTATTAAGCAATATAGAAAATTGGCTTCTGAAAATAAGGAAGAAGCGAAAAAATACTTGCCGCAAGTTTACAAAAAACTGGATAAATCGGCAAAAGTGAATCTGATTAAAAAAAATAAAGCTTCAAGATTGAAATCGAGATTAAACAAATTGTTAAAAACATAATCAGGAATACAGGCATCATTTATGAAAAAAATACTTATTGGTTTATTTATTTTATCCGTTTTAATTATTAGCCAATTGACTGTTTTTGCGCAATCTTTTGATTGTCAATCCGATAAATTGATTTATATCAAGTATGGCCAGATTGGTGAAGAGGTAAAAAATTTTCAATCTTGCCTTATTAAATTCGGTTTTAATATTCAAGCTGGCGCCACCGGTTATTACGGCAAACAAACCCTTCAGGCGGTTAGCAATTTTTATAAGGCGTGGTATGGTAAATGGCATGGCAATTGGATAGGGCCAGCAGGCATTCAAAGATTAAAAACTCTTTTGTCTTACAGGCCGGTTTCCGGACAATTAGCAATTAAACCTTTTGAATCAAAAGACGATTTTCAAAATTATTTTATATTAGCTTCAAAGGAAGAAGGATATTTAAGCAGAGGAATTACTTTAGATGCCTCAATTCAAAATTTAAGATCGCCGGTTTTGGGATTGCCTGGCGCAACGCCAATGGCAGCGGAGTCAGTAGCAGCCGCAAGGATTTCTGAGACTACGGTTCAGGTTAAAGGAATTGATGAGCCGGACATTGTGAAAACTGATGGTAAGAATATTTATTTTTCAAGAGAATCCTGGTATGTATTGCCTTTAATGAGTCCTGGCGTTGAAGGATTAATGCCGCCAATTTCCGGGCAATCATCTCAGACAAAAATTATTAAATCATTTCCGCCAGCTGATTTATCTTTAGTATCTGACATTGATAGGACAGGCACTCTTCTTTTGTTGAAAGATAAGAATATTTTGGTAATTTTCAGCAACAATGAAATTTTTGGTTATGATATTTCAAATGAAAAAAATCCTCAAAAAAAATGGGAGATGAAACTTCAAAATTCTTCTTTTCTTGGCGCCAGATTGTATGGGGATAAGATTTATTTAACTTCCAGAAATTGGATCAGCGTTGATATTTCTTGTCCAATCAAACCGCTGATTTTAAATAATCGGGAGATTAGTATTGATTGCCGGGAAATTTATCATCCTACCATTGTTTTGCCGGTTGACGCCGTATATAACGTTATGGCATTAAATCCTCAAACTGGCGAAATTATCCAAAAAACTTCTTTTGTCGGCTCTTCCAGCAATTCTGTTCTATATGTTTCGCTTAATAATCTTTATTTAACTTATTCTTACCAGGACAATCCTTCAAAATTCATTATTAATTTCTTTATTGAAAAAACAAAAGATTTATTGCCGAGCGTCATACTGGAAAAATTGAAGAAATTAGAAACTTATGAAATAAGCGATGGCGCTCGCTTATTGGAAATGGAAATAATTCTGAAAGATTATCAACGCTCTTTGGATAGCGACGCAAGATTGAGAATAGAAAATGAGCTTGCTAATCGTTTGAAAGATTACCAGAAAGAATATAAAAGAGAGATTGAAAAAACCGGTATTGTCAGGCTTAATTTAGATAATTTTGATTTGAAAACAGTGGGTACGACCCCCGGTTATCCTTTAAATCAATTTTCACTTGATGAATATAATGACAGCTTAAGAATTGCTACGACTATCGGCGAAAGAGGCAGGGGTTTTGGCTGGGCGATTGGCCAAGAAAGCGTTAATGATGTTTATGTTTTGGATAAGGATTTGAAAATTGCTGGCTCGGTTCAAGACCTCGGCAAGGGAGAAAGAATTTATTCAGTAAGATTTATTGAAGACAAGGGATATGTGGTGACATTTAGGCAGGTTGATCCATTTTATGTTTTAGATTTGTCTAATCCCTTGAATCCTCAGCTGAAGGGTGAGTTAAAAATTCCCGGATATTCTTCTTATCTTCATCCCATTACCAAAGATAAAATCTTAGGCATTGGCATGGAAAGCGGCAATGTGAAGGTTTCTTTATTTGATGTCAGTTCTCCGACTAGCCCAACTGAAAAAGCCAAATATGACCTTAAAGAGGACTGGTCGGAAGTTTTGAATAATTTCCACGCGTTTTTGCTCGATGATAAGCACCAGATTTTCTTTTTGCCGGCATCAAACGGCGGCTATATTTTCTCTTACAAAGACGACAAATTATCTTTGGTGAAAGCCATCAGCGATTTTGCGGTTAAAAGAGCAATTTACCTTGATGATTATCTTTATGTAATCAGCGAAAATAAAATCGCGGTTTTTGATGAGACGAATTGGAATAAAGTAAAAGAGCTGGAATTAAAGTAATTTTATTGTGTCTTCTCAAAAAGAGTGCGAAAAGTGATTATTCTTTTATCGCTTTTAATGATAATCCAATTCTTCCGTCTTCGTCGGCTCTTATAATTTTGGCCCTTACGGTGTCGCCGACCTTAACAACGTCTTCCACTTTTTCCACAAAGCCGTTTTTGAGTTCAGAAACGTGAATCATGCCGTCTTTGCCGCCGCCTAAATCTATTATCGCGCCGAAATCCAGGATTTTAATTATTGTTCCTTCAACGATTTCACCAATTTTGAAAATGCGCGTAAGAGACTGGATATAGCGGATGGCGGAAACCGCTTCTTCGCGTTTGGCGGCCGCCACAAATACCCGGCCGGTTTGCTCAATATCAATAGTATGAACGCCGGTGTCTTTAATGATGGTATTGATAATTTTTCCTCCCGGGCCGATTACTTCGCCGATTTGCTCCGGCATAATATCCAAAGTCATTATCACGGGCGCGTATGGAGAAATTATTTCTCTTGGTTTACTGATTACTTTATTTATAGCTTCAAAAATTTTCATTTTAGCTTCTTTGGCGCGCTCAAGGGAATTTTTAATAATTTCAAAAGTCAGGCCGTCAATTTTAACATCGGTTTGAATGGCGGTAATGCCGTTAACTGTGCCCGCGACTTTAAAATCCATGTCGCCATAATGGTCTTCCAACCCCTGAATGTCGGTTAAGAGTTTATATTTGCCGTTTTCATTAGTGATTAATCCGATTGAAATTCCAGCTAACGGCGCTTTAATCGGAACGCCGGCGTCCATTAATGACATTGAAGCCGCGCAAACCGTTGCCATTGAAGTTGAACCATTGGAAGACAAAATTTCAGAAACAACTCTGATAGTGTAGGGGAATTCATCTTGCGAAGGAATAATGGCTTTGACAGCTTTTTCCGCCAGATTGCCATGGCCGATTTCACGCCTGCCAATACCGCCCATTCTGCCTGTTTCGCCGGTGGAATAAGGCGGAAAATTATAATGGAGCATAAACCGGCGCTTGCCGGAAACTTCCATTGTTTCAACTAATTGTTCGGCACCCGGAGCGGCTAATGTGGTAACGGCCAAGGCCTGCGTTTCGCCTCTGATAAACAAGCCGGAGCCGTGCAAGCGTTTCAAGAGGCCGACTTCGGCGTAAAGAGGACGGATTTCATCAAGTTTCCTAGCGTCAGGACGCTTATCTGATTCAAGGATGTTTTTACGCACCAGTTTTTTCATTTCTTTTTCAATCAAGTCGTCAACCATTTCCATTTCCATTACTGATTCCTGAAGCAAATATTGCTTTAAATTTTCTTTTAATTCATTAAGTTTGTTTTTGCGCTCGTTTTTGTCCGGACTGTAAATAACCGGATCTAATTTGCCGTTTAAAAACGCGCTGATTTTTTCAATAAGCTCGGGAGCTGGTTCAACTGCTTGAATCGCCATTTTCGGCTTGCCGATTTTTAAAGCGATTTCCTTTTGAAAATTTATAAGTTTTTTAATTTCCGCGTGAGCGGTTTCAAATCCTTCAATTATTTCTTCTTCTTTGGCTTCTTTGCCAGAAAGCTCAATCATATTGATTTTATTTTCCGTGGCAGAGATAAAAGCGTCAAAAGTAATTGGATTTTCTCCGTTAATAAATTGGGAATTTAATGGGTTGATTATTGTTTGATTATTTATTTTGGCGATTCTGGCTCCGACAATAGGTCCTTCCCATGGAATCGGCGATATCATTAAAGCCATAGAAGTGGAAAGCAGAGCGATAAAGTCCGGGTCATTCTCTTCGTCGTAAGAAAGTATTGTTACTACAATTTGCACGTCGCGGCGCAAACGATGATCAAAAAGCGGCCGGATACTTCTGTCTATTAATCGGCCGGAAAGAACGGCGTTTTCTGAGGGCCGGCCTTCGCGCCGCACGAAGCGCGAGCCGATTATTTTTCCCGCGGCGTAAAATTTTTCTTCGTAATCAACGACTAGCGGGAAATAATCAATTTTTCTGTCTTCTTTTCCGGCAGTAACAGTTACTAAGACAGTGGTGTCGCCGTAGGTGCCGAAAACAGCGGCGTCAGCTTGGCTGGCTAAATCGGAAATTTCAAATGTTAATTTTTGTTCCACGCAATCTATTGAAAATTGTTGTTTGTTTAACATAGTTTATATTTACAAATACAATCGCAAAAATTTTTCTTCAACTCGCTCACCTCCGCCAGTTGGCGGACTGCGCTTCCGTTTAGGTTTCAGAAAAAAATTTGCGATTGTATTTGTATTGTTTAAATTTATTTTTTTATTATCACTCTCGGCATTCTTTCCAAATCAATGAAAATATCAGCGGCTTCTTTCAGTTTTCCGGAAGTGTTTCTGCTGAAAGCCGCTACCTCCACTTGTCGGCCAAGCCCCCATTTTAAATATTCTACTAATGGTACGAAATCGCCGTCGCCGGTGACTAATATGACTGCGTCTAAAAATCCGGCCATTCTGATGGCGTCAACTGCCATGCCGACGTCCCAATTGGCTTTTTTCATTCCGCCGGCAAAAATCTGAAGTTCTTTCATTCTAAGCTCAATGCCGGCATTTTCCAAAGCTTCAAAAAAAGCGGCTTCAGCCGTATCTTGCGCAGAGGCAGTATCGCTTTTAACCACATAGCCGATTGCCCTGATTAATGGGCGGTTAGCGGTAAGATTTTTAATGAGTTCTTTGTAATTTACCCGGCCGCGGTATAAATTTTTCGCGCCGTGATAAAGGTTTTGCACGTCAATAAATATGCCGACGCGCTGAGATTTGTGAGTGAGCATTATTTTTTCAACCCTAATTTCTTCACTACGCTGGTATAGCTTTTATTATTGGTCGTTGATAAATATTCAAGCAATCTTCTTCTCTTGCCAACCATTTTTAAGAGTCCCCGGCGGGAATGATTGTCTTTCGGGTTTTTCTTCAAATGGTCGGTGAGCTCATTGATTTGCTTGGTGAGCATAGCAATTTGAACTTCAACAGAGCCGGTGTCGGTTTCATGGAGTTTATATTCTTTAATGATATTTTGTTTTTGCCGTAGAGTCAGCATCTATTTACGAAATACGAAATTTTACGAATATACGAATTAATATAATTTATTTAAAATAAAAAAGCAAGAGACAATTTAGTTTAAAAGGCTATTTTGCGACTGCTTAGCTGTTGCAAAATAGCCGCGATCTTTTGCGATGAATATTTATTCGTTGCAAAAGACTCTCTTTTGCGACAGATTTTTGGTATAATAGTTTTATGGCTGATATTAATATTTTGCTTAAAAATTATCTTAATTATCTGGAAATTGAAAAGAATCGTTCAGTAAAAACAGCGGCGAATTATGAGCGGTATTTGAAGGCGTTTTTTAAATTCGGCCGCATTAAAAATGAAAATGATATTACTATTGAAGCAGTGCGCGATTTTCGTTTGCATTTAGCGCGCCAGAAAAATCGCGCTGGCAAAGATTTTAAAAAAACCACCCAATCATATTATATTATCGCCATGCGAAATTTTCTTAAATATTTAATCAAAAATGATTACGATGTAATTTCGCCGGACAAAATCGAACTTCCGAAAATTTCCGAAAGGCAGATTGAAATTGTTGAATATTCAGATTTAGAGCGTTTGCTTGCCGCGCCCAAAGGCGATGATTTGAAAAGTTTGCGAGACAAAGCGATTTTAGAGGTGTTATTTTCTACTGGGCTTCGTATCTCAGAGCTGTGTTCACTTAATCGTTATATTGATTTAAAACGCGGCGAGATAACCGTGCGCGGCAAAGGCGATAAATTAAGGGTTGTTTTTTTATCTGACAGCGCCAAGAAAGCGATTGAAAATTATTTAAAAAAGCGCGGCGACGCCGAAGAAGCATTATTTATCAGCTTAACAAAAAGCAAAGCGTCAAAGGTTATTGGACGGATTATTTCGCGGACAGTTCAAAGATTGGTTGATTATTATAGCCGCAAAGCCGGTATTCCCAAACACGTGCATCCCCATACTTTAAGGCATCTTTATGCCACTGACCTTTTAATCAACGGCGCTGATTTGCGTTCAGTGCAGGAGCTTTTAGGCCACGCCAATATCGCCACCACGCAAATATATACTCATTTAACCAATAAAGAACTTCGTGAAGTGCATAAGGCATTTCACGGAAGACGGAGATGACGAGAATAACTTGCAAGTCTTGTTTTATTTTTTAGTCTATTTATAATTTTAATAATGGAGCTGCAATTTGATGTTTCCGAAGAAAGTAAAAAGAAAGAAGATGTTGTTTTGGCGCCATTAGAACCCAATATTGAAATCAGAACAATGAAATCGGATATTCAAGCGTTGAAAGAAAGCGGCGGATATTTAACCAATATTTCCGGAGAAAGCGTACCGCCGGTTGCGCCGCGCGCAGCGGTAGTTTTAAATAAGCCGATTTTTGTTGAAAATCAGAATCCCAAGGCATATAATTTGCCGGCTATAAAAATTATTATTATAATAATTGGCGTTTTAATACTGGCGGCGGCTGTTGGTTTTGGCAGTTATTATTTGGCGTCCGAAGTTTTTAAATAGTATGTTAAAAAAAGATTTACAACAATTTAAAAATCATCTTGAGAAAGAAAAGAAAGAAATTGAAAGCGAGCTGAAGAAGCATAAAAATATGCAGCGTTTCGGAGGCACGGATACTTTGGATATTGATCAGGAAACCGATGAGTCGGAAACATACGTAAACCAATTATCAGTGATGCAGACATATAAAAATCGGCTGGGAGAAATTAATTCCGCTTTGAAAAAGCTTAAAAACGGAAAATATGGCGTTTGCGAAAAATGCGAAAAAGAAATTTCCGCGAAAGTTTTGAAAGTGAATCCGGAATCAAGGCTGTGCCAAGAATGCAAAAAGAAAAAATGAAAAATTTCTCCAAAGTTTATTCAGCCGAGCTTGAAGGAATTGACGCGAAAATAATAGAAGTGGAGACTGATATTAATGTCGGCCTCCACTCTTTTAATATTGTCGGCCTGGCGGATAAAGCTTTAAATGAAGCCAAAGACAGAGTGAGCGCGGCTTTGAAAAATTCCGGCGTTAAGCCGCCGACGAAAGAAAACCGGAAAATTACCATTAATCTGGCGCCGGCAGACATTAAAAAAACCGGCTCTCAATATGATCTGGCGATAGCTGTCGGCTATCTTTTAGCAACTAAGCAGATCAAAGGTTTTAATACTGCTGATAAAATTTTTATCGGTGAGCTTTCTTTAGATGGCTCTTTGCGCCGCGTCAACGGCGGTTTAAATATCGCTCAAATGGCGAAAAAGAACGGTTTTAAATTTCTTCTTTTGCCAAAAGAAAATGCCCCGGAGGCCGCGATTATCAAAGGAATCAATATTGTTCCAATAGGAGCATTAGATGAATTAATAAATTTTTTAGAAGAGCGGATTAGTATTAATTTTCAAAAAGACAGTGATTTGATTTTTAGCAGCGAATCAGCGATTGATATTTCCGAAATAAAAGGCCAGGAAAACGCCAAGCGGGCATTAAGCATTGCGGCAAGCGGCGGGCATAATATTTTAATGTCCGGTCCGCCCGGAGCCGGCAAAACAATGATGGCTCAGGCCCTAGTTTCAATATTGCCTTATCCGGAACTGGAAGAAGCCGTTGAAATAACCAAAATTTACAGCGCTGCCGGACTTCTGGGAAATAAAAATTTTATTAATTTTAGGCCGTTTCGTTCGCCCCACCACAGCGCGTCTTTAGTTTCGGTAATCGGCGGCGGAGTCACTCCCAAGCCCGGAGAAATCAGTTTGGCCCACAGGGGAGTTTTATTTCTTGATGAAATTCCGGAGTTTCACCGCGATTTATTGGAAAGTTTGAGACAGCCTCTTGAAAGCGGCAATGTTTCAATTTCCCGAGCCAGGGGGTTTTTGAATTTTCCGGCAAGATTTTTAATGGTGGCGGCGATGAATCCCTGCCCTTGCGGTTATTTCAACGACTCGGCGAAGGATTGCCGTTGCAGCGCCAATGAAGTTTTTCGTTATCAGAAAAAAATATCTGGCCCGCTTTTGGACAGGATTGATATTCAAGTTGAAGTGCCGCGCGTAAAAATTGAGGAATTGAGAAAGGCAAAAACCGATGATTCCGGAGGAAAAATAAAAAGCAAAGTTAAAAGAGCGAGGGAAATTCAAATAAAACGCTTTGCGAAAACTCGGCCGAAAATTTATTTAAATTCGGAAATGAGTTCAAAACAGACTGATGAGTTTAGCAATTTTTCAGCTGACGCGGAAAGTTTTTTAAAAAATATCCTAGAAAAATCTTTTATTTCCGGCCGGGGTTATTATCGGTTATTGAAAATCGCCAGAACAATCGCCGACTTTGACGCAGAAGAAAAAGTGAAAAGTAATTATTTAGCCGAAGCGTTTCAGTATAGAGTGAGGGAGAAAGAATAATAATTAAGCAGTAAAACAAACTGCTTTTTAGAACCAGAATAATTTTATTCCAGCGATAAAATTTTCTTCCCCCTCGCCCCGACGGCCCCCACTTTATTGGGGACTAAGCCCGTCGGGGCTACGGGATGTTCTTCAAAACAGTTTGTTTTATTATTTCGCTAATGGGTTTTCCGCGCCCAAAACTTCAAAATGTAAATGGCATCCTGTAGGACCATGAGTGTTACCGGTATTACCCATATAGCCGATTAATTCTCCCTTACTGACATAATGGCCAAGAGAAGCAGAGATTTTTTCAAGGTGAGCGTAGCGGGTTTCCGTTTTGTTTGGGTGTTCAATTAAAATAAAAAGACCGTATCCCTCATTCCATCCTTCATTGCCGTCGCCTAATTTTTGGTCAGGAATAACAATTCCTTCGGCAGCTGCGTAAACCGGAGCGCCGCACCTGTTGGCAATGTCAACCGCGTTATTGTCATGGATAATTCCCCAATTCCAGCCGGTTGCGGGCGGGGAAAAATAAGAAGAGTTGCCCTTTTTTTGCTTTTTATATTCAACTGATGTTTTTTGAACAAGAGCATCGGAATATTCTTTAGAAGATTCAACAATCGGCGCTTCAGCGGACTCTTGAATATTTTGGGCGAAGGCGGGTTTCGCAATCACTGAATCATTGGAAGTATATTCTTGATTATCTTTCTGGGGACCTCCAAGAATTGTTTGATCTTCGTCGTTAAAAGGCGCATTTTTATTGATTAAAGCGATATTGGCTATTAAAATAAGGGGAATTAAAAATAGCGGCCACCAAATGGCGCTTTCTTGTTTGAACCAATGCTTTAATTTGTTTAATATAGTACTAATGAATCCATTATATCAAGATTTAAATAAAGAGCAAATGGAAGCTGTGGATTACTCAGGAGGCCCGATTTTGATTGTTGCCGGAGCGGGTTCGGGGAAAACAAGAGTTTTAACCAGCCGTTTGATGGCTATTTTAAGAGCCGGTGCGGCTCCGGATAGCGTTATTGCTATTACTTTTACAAATAAGGCGGCGGAAGAAATGAGGAATAGAATAACTAATGACTTACGACTAATGACTAATAACACTAATTTTGTCACAAGTTATAAGTCATTTGTCATTAGTCCGTTTATCGGCACTTTCCATTCTTTTGGCGCGCGGATTTTGAAAAAAGAAGCGCGTTTAGTTGGTAGGGGCGCCAATTTTTCGATTTTTGACGAAGACGATGTGATGAAAGTTATAAAAAATATTGTTAAAAATTTTAATTTGCCGGCTGGCGGAAAAAATCTTTCACCAGTCGCTTTGCGCCGGGAATTTTCGCGCGTTAAAAATGAATTGGCGGATATTGAAGAAGAAAATAAAACAACAAAATATCTTTACAAAGAATACGAGTCGGCATTAGTTGAAAATAACGCTTTTGATTTTGACGATTTGATAGAAAAACCAGCGAGATTATTTTTGGAAAACAAAAATATTCTTGAAAAGTATCAAAATCAATTTCAGCATATTTTAGTCGATGAATTTCAGGACACGAATATAGCGCAGTATTTTCTGATAAAACTTTTAGCGGAGAAGCATAAAAATTTAAGTGTTGTCGGGGATGATCAACAATCTATATATAAATTCAGGGGGTCGGATTACCGGAATTTTTTGAATTTTGAAAATGATTGGCCGAAAATAAAAGTCGTTTTGTTGGAGCAAAATTATCGTTCCAGCGGTAATATCATCGCCACCGCTTCGGCTTTGATAAAAAATAATAAATTCCAAAAACGAAAGAATCTTTGGACGGAAAATTTGAAAGGAGAATTGGTGAAAATAATCGAATGCAAAAATGAAGACGAAGAAGGATTGTGGATAGCAGATAAAATCTCCAATAATCCGCAACAATTAGTTGCTGTATTATATAGAACCAACGCTCAGTCGCGGGCGATTGAAAGCGCTTTGATTGATAAAGGAATCGCTTATCGGATTTTCGGCGGCATTAAATTTTACGAAAGAAAAGAAATAAAAGATATTTTGGCCGGCCTTCGCTGGGCCGCTAATCCTAATGACTCGGTGAGTTTGGAAAGATTAAAAAAAAATCTTTTGAAAGGACAATTTAAGGCTGTTTACGAGGGATTGTCAGGCTTGGCTGACAGGCTAAAGCCAACCGAGATGATTGATTTTTTCCTTGAAGCGACTAATTATTTCACTCAATTAAAAAAAGAGTATCTGAATTATGAAGAGCGTTTTGAAAATATTCAGGAGCTGGTTCGTTTTGCTTCAAGTTTTGATAATTTAAGCGATTTTTTGGAAAGAGTGTCGCTTTTTCAATCAACGGATATTATAAATGATAAGTCAAAAGTCATAAGTCAAAAGTCAAATGTTTTTTTGATGACCGTTCATTTGGCGAAGGGTTTGGAATTTGACGCAGTTTTTATCGCCGGTTGTAATGAAGGGTTGATGCCGCACCAGATGTCGTATTATAGAGACGAAGAAATAGAAGAAGAAAGGCGTTTGATGTATGTGGCGATGACTAGAGCAAAAAAAGAATTATTTATCAGTTTTTATAATATGCCGTCAAGGTTTTTGTACGAATTGCCGCCGGAACTCATTGAATTTACCGGCGAGCGGTCATTGGATGACGAAGAAAGATATATTAGCATTGATTAACAATTTAACAATTAAGTAATTAATTCATGACTAAATTAGGACAGCATTTTTTAATAAATAAAAAAAAGATTCTAAAAATTGTTGAAACGCTGGAGTTAAAAGATGGCGACACGGTTATTGAAATCGGGCCAGGACACGGAGAGCTCACAACGGCGATTATCGAAAGATTAGAAGATTTAAAGATTGAAAGATTTAAAATTGTCATTGTTGAAAAAGATAGAGAATTAGTTCGGGCCTTGGAGCAGAAATTTAAAACTAAAAATAAATTAGAAATTTTAGAAGGCGATATTTTGAGAATTTTACCAGAAATAATTTTTCAATTTAGCAATCTTTCAATTAGCAATTATAAACTTGTTGGCAATATTCCTTATTATATAACAGGATACTTATTGAGAATCTTGGGAGAATTAAAGAATAAGTCTTTGTTAATTGTTTTACTAATTCAAAAAGAAGTGGCGGAAAGAGTTTGCGCGAAACCGTCAAAAATGAATTTGCTTGCCGCTAGCGTTCAATTTTGGGCGGAGCCGAAAATAATCGGCTATGTTTCCAAAAAAGATTTCCGGCCCCAGCCGAAAGTTGACAGCGCGATTATAAAGCTAAAAGTTAAAAGCGAGAAGTTAAAAATTAAGCCGGAAGATTATTATAAATTTATCAAGATTCTTTTTAAACAGCCGAGGAAAACTATTTTAAATAATTTAATGGCGGGAGTAAGGAATAAGAAATTGAAAATAAAGGATAAAAAAGGAATTATGGAAAAATTATCTAAAATCGGCATTAATCCGCAAGCCAGGCCGCAGGATTTGAGCTTGGAGGAAATTGTTAAGTTAACAGCGTTGTTTGAAGGCGAAAAAGTGATATAATAAAGGTAATTTAATCAATGAATAATTATCTTTCCAATATCTTCAATAAGATAGAAAATTTAGATGTTTCCTTTAAATTGTTTTTAACGGCTTTTTTCAGCATTGTTTTTCTGCGCAGCATTCTGGAAGGTTTTTCAGACCCGGGTTTTCATGGCCCTTTTATGGGGTGGACAACTTTATTGCTGCATATGCCGATTTGGTTTGCATCAGTTTTTGTTTGGCTGTTGATATTATTAAAAGTTTTAACAAAATCTCCAATTGAAAAACTAGCTAAAGTTCAGCTTTTATTTTTTCCTATTATTTTATTTCCGCCTTTGTTTGATTTAATCATTACTCGCGGCATCGGCAAATTTTTGTCTTATATTTTTGTCAGTAATATTGGGGAATTGGGAGAATATTTCATAAGGTTTTTTTTACAGCCGACAATTAGTTTGGGTATTCGGTTAGAAGCGGCAATTGTTTTTTTTGTATTTGGCCTTTACGTCTACTTCAAAATAAGAAAAACATCTATCGCGATTGTCGGCGTTTTTTTAACCTATGTTATTCTTTTTATTTTCGGCAGTTTTCCAAGTTTTCCGGCGATAATTTATTCATTGAGCGGCTTCGATATCAGTCCTATTATTTTTTATCAGATATTGGCCGCCAAAAGCCATAATATTCTAATTGCGCAGAATTATCTGTTTCCTCAGCAAAATTTTTCTGAAAAGTTTAGAGATTTTTTTAATTTAATTATTTCAGCTCAAATTTTTATCAGCTTGGCTGTCGGCCTGATAATGTTATTTTTTCTTTGGAATAAAGATAAATTTTTGGCATTTATAAAAAATATCAGACCATTAAGATTATCGCATTATTGGTTCATGTTTTTGATCGGAATTATTATTGCTTATTCTCTTTTTGGTTTTTTACCGTCCTTTAATTTTTATAATTTATTGGCCTTAGTATTGATGCTAATTGTTATCGCCTTGCTTTGGCTGACGGCTGTTGGAGGAAATGATATTTATGATATTGAAGCGGATCGTCTTTCAAATCCCCAGCGTCCTTTGGTCTTAAATAAAATAACAATTTCAGAAGCAAAAAATTTCAATTTTATCCTTTTTTTATTATCTATTATCGGTGCTTTAATTATCGGCTATCAGTCATTCGTTTTAGTATTTTTCAGCCATATTGTCGCTTTTTTATATTCCTCGCCGCCGTTTAGATTAAAAAAAATTTTAATTTTAAATTCTTTTTTAATCGCTGTTGCCTCATTGGCTATGATATTGAACGGCTTTTTTTGGATTGTGCCGGAGTTAAAATTAACGCAGTTCCCTCTTAATTATCTTATTTTAGCGCTTCTTGGCGGGACTTTAGCTATTAATTTTAAGGATATCAAAGACATTGAAGGCGATAAGAAAACAGGAGTTAAAACCTTGCCGGCAGTTCTAGGGATGGAAAAGGGAAAATTCATTATTGGAATCTTGTCTTTTATTGCTTATCTTTTGGCGCCGGTTTTTTTGAAAGAAATCGGGCTATTATTATTGGCGGGAATCTTTGGAATAATATGTTTTATTTTTATCACTAAGAGCAGATTTAATGAAAAATTGGTATTTTTAACACATTTTATTTATATCTTTTCGATTATTATGTTTTATTGGCTAAAATGATGATTAAAACATAGACAAAGATAAGTTATTCACATTGTTTTCATCGGTGATATAAGTTATTCTTACTATTAGGAATGAAATTTTTTAAAGTAGTGGCAACGATTCTAATTTTCAGCGGCGGAATAGCCGGTACTTATTTAATTATTAAAAATTCTGATTCGGAAATCAGCAATATAGACTTAAGTTCATTGAAACAGTCAATAAAAGACTCAGTAAGCGATAATCCCCTTGTGTGGCTAGACAATATTTCTGCAACAAGTTCTTTAAATGAAGCAATTTTCAATGAATCTCAAGAAAAATATAATGCAAATAGTCTTCAATCTTTTAATTTAACCAAAATAGCGTCTCAATCAATATTTAGCAAAGCGCAGGAAGCGAGTCAAAACGGGAATGATTCTGTTGCGTTGCTTACTCAGAATGATTTAGAAATTCAAGTGGCGATTCAGGAAACTCTTGATTCATTTACCGACCCATTATCAATTTTTTATGATCCTGTTTCTGAAAATAATTTAGCGATTATTGATGATAATTCTTTGCAAGCCCAAATAAAATATTACGAAGATTATCAAGAGATTATAAAAAGAGCGTTTGACAATTTTAAAAAAGACAGCGGTGAAATTTTACGCGATGTTTTTGAAAAAAAAGATTTTTCCTCCGCACAAAAGGCGATGGAAATTTATAAAACCTTAGCTGATAATTTTATTAAACTCATTGTTCCGTCAAGTTTGGTGGAATTTCATATAAAAAATATCCAACATTATCAAAATGCTTATTTAATTTACCGAGCAATTTCTCAATATTCTCAAGACCCTCTTAAAACTTATTTAGCAGTTAAGGCTATTCCTCAGCTCTATGGTGAAACCGAAGAAATTCAAAATTTATTTAAAGAAATATTAGAAGAGCGGACAAAAGAATTTAATTTATGAAAAATTCAATAAACTACAAAAGAAAATTATTAATATTTTTTTTAGTTACTGTCTTTTTTTATGGTTTATCAGGATTTTTATATTATCCTGCTCAGGCGGGGATTGCTTCAGGTAGCATAATAAACGATCCTATACATACCGTTGAAACTCTTTTGCAATCGATTTGGGATAAATATATAGCAAACTGGGAATTTTGGAGGGATCAGGTAATAGATAGTATTGTGGCGCGGATTATTAATGATTTTAACGAAGAAACGGTTAAATGGGTTCAGGGAGTTGGTGATAAAAAAGGCCCTAAATACGTGACTGATTGGGAAGATTTTGTAAAACAAGCGGGAAAAACCGCTGAAGATCAGGTTATTCAAGATGTTGGTTTGGCGCGACTTTGCTCTCCGTTTAGTGTACCGGTTAATATTTCTCTTCTTCCGGTTCAAAGGTTTCAAGATAAAATTTCCTGCACTTTTAACGATATTGGCCAGAATCTTGAGGATTTTTATGAAGATTTTCGAAACGGCGGTTGGTTGGGATATTCGGAGAGTTGGAAACCGGAAAATAACTACTTTGGACAGATGATAATGATTCATGATCAATTAGTAATGGAAACCGCTAAAAAACAAGAAGCGGCTAGTAATGAAGCTTTGGCAAGTAGAGGATTTTTATCAGTGAAAAAATGTGTTGAACAGGGACCAATAGATCCAATTAAAAGGAATGAAATATTTGATAGTTGTTTTGCCGGTTACAATTATGATCCCGATAAAGCTAGTGATTGCGCGGACAAGGCCGATAAAGAAGCGGCTATTTGTGAAAAAGAAGAAATCATCACTCCGGGAGATGTCGTGGCTGAAGCTATGGGCGATGTGGTTCGGTCTGATAGAGAGCGCGTTTATAATAGCCGTTCTGAAAAAGCTTTATATAATTTAATTGCAAATATTACTAATGCCGCTATTAATCGGGTAGTGAAAGATGGAATTGGTTATGTAAAAGAACAGATGAGCGATGATGAGAAAAAACAAGCTGATCAGGATTATAAAGATATGATTGATAGGGATAATATTAGAAAGAAAAAAGAAATGATAACTGAAATTAACAAATTAGTTACAGAATGGCAATATATTCTTGGAAGAAAAGATCGGTCGCCTACTAATTCTTCTCTTTCTTATTCGCAACAAACTCTTGCCGCTTTACAGGAAATTCAAAGACGCAATAAATTGGCCAGCCAGTCGCAACCTCCTTCTTTATTGCCTTCTTGTAATCCGCCGGTTTCAGATAGCGATATAGCTCAAATTCAGGCAGAGGTTAACCGGTTAGATGCCGAAGTCAGCGATTTGGAAACAAAAATTAAAGAAGCCAATGATTTGATTACGGAAATCAATAATGTTGATTTAAATAACATCCGGGCAAATTCTTTAGTGCAGGATAAATATTTCCAATTTACGCAGAAATACAGCAATGATGAAACAATAAGCGGAATGGTTACCGGTTCAAACAGGAAGGCGGCTGATAGCGAGCGCAATGATAAGCGAACAGAATTTAACGGCGCGCAAACAAGATTAAATACTTGTATTCAAATCCAATCGATGAATTCAGCCCCATAAAACATTATGAAATCTTTTGGAACTAAAAAAATATTTTTAATAATTCTGCTGATAATAGCAATATTGGGCTTTGGTGGAGTTAAAACAACCCATGCTTTTTTTGATGTTTCATTAGCTGATCTTGTGTCTAGTGTTGTTACGTTTCCTGTTCAGGTTATAGCTTATATTTTCGGCTATATTGCTAAAATTTTATTTACTCTTGGTGGTTTGCTTATAGAATTAGGCTTGAACGTTAATGAGCATTTATTAGATGATGCTTCGCCGGTAAAATATGGCTGGAATATTGTTTTGCAATTTACGAATCTTGGCTTTGTTCTGGCGATTATTGTCATTGCTTTCGCCACGATTTTAAGAATGGAAAGTTATGGGATGAAAAAAATTCTTTGGAAACTTGTTGTGGCCGCCTTACTGGTGAATTTCAGCTTAGTAATTGCCGGAGGATTTCTTAATATTTCTCAAATTTTAACAGATTATTTTTTGTCTAAAGCTACATTAGAAGGTCAGGGATTTTCTTCTTTTTCGGAAAATTTTGCCGCTATGTTCAAAATTCAAGCTTTTTTTAAAGTCGCAAGCGTAACAGAAGGCTTTGATGATAGTGTATTATCAGGAGCTGCAGCGATTGGAAATACATTTGGCGCGGGAGTTTTAACGAATATAGCTTCACTTGCCTTATTGACTTCTTTTACTTTGATCGGCGCGCTTGTTTTATTAGCGGTGGCTATAATGCTTTTGATTCGTTACGTGTATATGGCTATTTTGTTGATTGTATTGCCGGCAGTATGGTTAGCCTGGATTTTTCCAAATACTGATAAACATTGGAAAGAATGGTGGGATAAATTTATTAGATGGACATTTTTTCCGCCAATAATGCTTTTTTTCTTATATTTGGATGTTTATATAATGGAAACCCAAAAGGAATATGTAAAAGGCATTGTTGCGGGCGTTAATCCTGCGGCAAAGAGCAGTCTTGGCCTTACTTTTGGCTTTGATGCGATTGGAAATCTAATTATTATTTTTGGTTTAGTTATAGGAGGACTTTTAGTGGCTAATAAATTAAGCATTATTGGAGCAAAAGAATTTTATGGTGCGGCGCAGGGAGCGAATAAAAGCCTTGCTCATTGGACAGGGAGACTTCCATTAAGGGTTGGATCTAGAGGGCTAAAGAAAATTGATGAAAAATGGGGAGAGAAAATAAAAACGAAAGGAGAAGAATGGTCTCAAAAAAGTAAGTATGATCCTAGAAGATGGTTTGCTGGCGGAATTAAAGAAGCTAGTAAAGGCATAAAAAGGGGAGCTGTTTATAAACCACCAAAAGAATACGCTACTTTTTGGGGTAGTACTTGGGGTGGTATGAAAAAGGGATCGGGGTTATTCAAGAAAAAGAAACAGCAATTTAAGGTGATGACTGATAAAGGCGAAACAACTCTTGAGGGAGAAGCGGTTGAAGAAAATAAAGAAGAAAAGAAAGCATAAAAATCAATAAATAAAATGGATTATTCATTAATTACTGAACAACAAGCGCAAAAAAAATATAATTCTTTGCCTGATAAAATTAGGAATGTTTTAGATTCAGAAAATAGCGTTATGACGGTGGGCCAGATATGTCGGAAGCATCATTTAGATGATGAAAGAATATTGATAGTTAATCAGTTAGTAGCGCTGATTTTATTAGGTTTTGTTTCGCCAAATGATTTTAGTCAGGAGATTATGGATAATACTCATTTGAATTATCAGCATTCTGATGATATTGCAAAAGAGATTTATGAGAAAATTTTCGCGCCGATTAGAAGCGAGATTGATAAAATTTATTCGCCAGTTCCACCTATTGCATCTTTGGTAAAAAAAGAAATGCCGGCCGCGGAGATCAAGGAAAAAGAGATTTTGAAAATAACCGAAGATAAGGAAGAACACCTCATTGATTTGCGGACTTTTGAGAAGAATATTAATCAACAACTAATAACTGACAACCAACAACAAATAATTTCAAAAGTTGAGAAACCGCCTGAAATCAAAAAAGAACTACCACAAGTTCCTTTACCAAGTAAAGAGAATACTGAAGCCACTCTGCTTACTAAATCTTTAGTAGAGGCAGGTCCAATGATTCTTCATAAAGAAATTGAGACTAAGCCGACTTTGGGCAAGCAAAGGTCTTTAGGCGGATTATTCGGATTTTTGAGAGCGCAGAGATTAGGAGAAGCGAAAATTGATAAGCAAAAGCCAGTAACAGCAGAAGTGGAAATTCCTATTTTAGAGTTGCCGAAGCCCTTCGACATTGCTCGGGGCAAGCCGTCTGTGGTGAGCAAAGTCGAACTACCGAAAGTGGTTCATTATAGCGATTTGAAAACGTCGGTTATTAAACCTATAACCGATAACTTACAACCGACAACAATTAAAATATCGGAAGTGTCGTTACCACTAGCGCCAAAACCTTTTGACATGACTCAGCGGGAGAAACTAGAAAGTAAAAGCAAGATTTTTGAATCAGAAATAGAAAAAGCCAAAGCAGCCGGATTGATTATTAATAATCAATCTCGAATAGCAGTCCCGCAAAGCGGGACGCTACGGGGTACACAGCCGCCGATAAGCGACCAGCAATTCAATATTGAAGAAATACCGGTTGAGATTGAAGAAATTCCAAGAAAAAGTTTTTTCAGCAAAATTCTTCAGTTTTTCACTGGTTTGTTTGTGACGAAGAAAAAAATTATTAAAGAAGTGCCAGAGCAAAAAGAAAACTTGATTTCTAAACTTGCGCAAGAAAGAAGTAGGGGGGAAATTTCTATGCCTTTGCCGCCGACGCCGCCAGCAGCCAAGGCCGAATCACCAAAGAGAGGATTTGAATTTCCGCTGGAATTTAAGCTGCCGGAGCTCAAGAAAAATAATCAATTACCGGCAGTCAATAATCAACAGCCAATAACTGATAATTTACAATTAAAAGAGCTTGAACCGCCGGAGGTTCACGAGGCGAGAGAAAAACAGCAGCCAATAATGGCAAAACCAGAAGAATCTAAAGCGAGCGATGAAGAAATTATTGATTTAAGGACATTTCAAAAAATAAAATAATGCGATGCAATTTCAAGTACCTCAATTTATCGATATTGAAAATAAAATTGTCGGGCCTTTGAGTTTGAGGCAGTTTTTGTATGTGGCCGCCGCCGGCGGATTGAGCTTTTTGCTTTTTTTCCTGGATATTTTTAAGTTGTGGAGCTGGGTGATGCTCAGCGCTGTTTTGGTCGGCCTAGGCGCGGCATTGGCATTCGGCAAATATAACGGCCAGCCATTTCCTAAAATAGCGCTTCGGGCTTTTAGTTTTTTTGTAAGGCCCCGGCTTTATCTATGGCGAAGGGAAATTGAGGAAATAACCATTGATGTGCCGGAAATAAAGATTCCTGAAATTTTGCAGAAGCCCTTGGAAAAAGAAGCGAAAAAATCAACTGTTAAATTTCCAGCAATGAAACATCTTGAAATTCCGGCGGAAAATGTCGTAATCAAAAGAAAATCCTTGAAAGAATATTTTCCGGATATGCCGTCGGTGAAAAATTTGATGCTTAATTTAATGACTACTAAATCGCCGATTCCCAAAAGGGAAAAGCCTCACTTGCTCAACTGGGGTCAAGTGCCGAAAGAAAAATTTGAGATTTTAAAGAGAATAACCGGAGAGAAAGAAATGGCAAGGCGAGTAGATTATAAATAGTATATAATAATATATATGACACAAAATGTTTCCACGCAACAATTCGTTGATATTGAATCCGTTAAAAACGGCGTTTTGGTTTTAAAAAACGGCAGTTTGAGGAAAATTTTAATGGTTTCCGGAATTAATTTTGACCTTAAGTCGGAAGAAGAACAGGGCATTATTATTAGCGCGTTTCAGAATTTTTTGAACACTTTGGAATTTTCCATCCAATTTCTTGTGCATTCAAGAAAAATGAATATTTCCGCTTATCTTGAAAAGCTTCAGCAAAGGGAAACTCAGGAAGAAAATGGGCTGTTGAAAAATCAAATTTCCGAATATGTTGAGTTCGTCAGAACGTTCGTGGAAAATAACGCCGTGATGGCGAAAACTTTTTTCGCGGTGGTGCCTTACGATTCTGTTCAAATTTCCAAAATCGGCGGTAATATTTTGTCAAATGTGAAATTTTGGCAGAAGAACAAAAAAGTTGAAATAAAAGACGAAGATTTAGAGCAAAAAATTATGAGGATTAACCAAAGGACAGAACAGGTAAGCAACGGTTTAAATCAAATCGGCCTTCGGGCGGTGGCTTTAAACGATGAAGAACTGACGGAATTATTTTATAATTTATATAATCCCAGCGATATGGAGAAAAAGGAAATAAAACATGGAAATTAAAATCCCCCAATCTTATAATGCTTCGGAGAAAGACGCTAAAGACATTATTGCGCCGGCGGCTTTGGAAAATAATCCCGGCTATCTGAAACTTGGCGACAAATTCGTTAAAACAATTTTCATTTTTACTTATCCGCGCTATTTATCAAGCAGCTGGCTTAATCAGTCGATTAATCTGCCGGAAATGATGGATATCGCGATTTATTTCCATCCCATAGACACGGTTTTAGCTCTTAAAAATTTGAAGAAAAAAACCGCCAATATTGAAGCTCAACTGATGGACAGGGAAGAAAAAGGATTAATAAGGGATCCCCAGCTTGAAACCGCTTATCAGGATATAGAAATGCTGCGCGACACCTTACAGCAGGCGCAAGAGAAAATATTTAATGCCGGCGTGTATATAACTTTCCAGGCAGACTCTCTTGAAGGATTAACTAAATTGGAAGAAAAAATAACTACTTTATTTGAAAGCCAGTTGATTTACGTTAAGCCTGCGCTTTTCCAACAGATAGAAGGATTTTCTTCAACTTTGCCTTTGGCTTCGGATAAACTGGGTGTTTGGACTCCGCTTAACACCGCGCCCGCTTCCTCGCTTTTTCCTTTTTCTTCAATGGACTTGACTTATGACGATGGCATTCTTTACGGCATCAATCGTCATAATAACGGCTTGATTATTTTTGACCGGTTTTCTTTGGAGAATGCGAATTTAGTTGTATTTGCCAAAGCCGGCGCCGGCAAAAGTTATTCGGTTAAGTTGGAAATCATCCGTTCAATGATGATGGGAATAGATGTTTTGATTATTGACCCGGAAAATGAATACCAGAAATTGGCAAACACGGTTGGCGGCAGTTTCTTTAAAATTTCTTTGACTTCGGAAAACGCAGTTAATCCTTTTGACATTCCAATTATTCCGAAAAATGAAGACGCCGGCGATATTTTTAAATCCCATATTTTAAATCTTACCGGACTTTTGAAATTGATGCTTGGTAAAATCACTCCTGAAGAAGACGCGCTTTTGGATAGAGCGATTACGGAAACTTACGCTTCGCGGGGCATCACCGCTGATATACGGGATTTTACCAATATTGCTCCGCCTTTGCTTGAAGATTTAGAGCAGGTTCTTGAAAATATGGAAGGCGGCCGGGGATTGGCCGAGCGGCTGTATAAATTTACCAAAGGCACTTACGCCGGATTTACCAATCGGCCGACCAATATCGATATAAAAAATCGCTTGATTGTTTTTTCAGTTCGTGATTTGGAAGAAGAGCTGAGGCCGATAGCAATTTATATCGTGCTTAATTTCGTCTGGAATTTGATTCGGGCCGAACTTAAAAAAAGAATTTTAGTGATTGACGAAGCATGGTGGATGATGAAATATCCGGACAGCGCCAGCTTTTTGTTTAGCTTGGCGAAGCGCTGCCGGAAATATTATCTTGGGCTGACGACCATTACTCAAAACGTGGCGGATTTTCTGGAATCGCCTTATGGCCGGCCGATTATTACTAATTCGTCGCTTCAGCTTTTATTGAAACAAGCGCCGGCGGAAATAGAAATTATCGCTAAAACTTTCAATCTTTCCGAAGCGGAAAAGCAATTACTATTGGAAGCCAATATCGGTGAAGGATTGTTTTTCGCCGGCTTAAAACACGCGGCAATTCAGATTATTCCGTCTTATTTTGAAAATCAGATTATTACCACTAATCCGGAGGAGATATTGGAGATGAAAGAGTAAAAATATTTATGGAGAAAAAAATTTCATTGCCGGAGATAATTTTAATCAATTTATATATTATTCCGTTAGATGCAATTGGTTTATTGCTAGTTTTTTTCGGATTGGACGATTTTTGGATTATAGATATTTTAACCTTTCCAATAACCCAATTTTATTTTAGAATGATAGGAGCGAAAGCTAACGCCGATTTAATCACTAGTCTGGTGGAATTAATTCCTTATGTTGGCGCTTTGCCGATTAAAAGCATTGGTGTTAATTTGACTATTTATTTTACTAATCACCCGCCAAAAATAATGGAAAATTTGCCGATTTCAAAAATGGCTGGAGTAAAAAAATAAAATAACAAAAATGACGAATTTCAAAATTCAAATAGGATTTATAAGTCTAATAAGTTTAATAGGATTTGTAGGACAAATAGGATATGCCCAAATTTCGCCTCAATTTATGGTTAGTTGGCAGGCGGATTCAACAGCGCCGGCATGGTATTCGGGAAAAATTTTTCCGACTAAAGATTCGCCGGTTGAAATAAGTTTTGAATTGATTGACAGCAGTTCGGCTTCGCTCACTGCAGGCGGCAAAATTGTCGACCTTTCAAAAACCACTATCCGCTGGTATATTAACGATAAATTAGTTAAAAATGAAAGCGACGGTTTGGGAATCAAGTATTTAAAATTTATCACAGCTGATTATCCGGGACAAGACACGGAAATCAGAATCTCCATTCCGAATTATAAAAATTTCGGGCCATTGGATAAAATCATCGCAATTCCCATTGTTAAGCCGCAAACGATTATTATCGCTCCTTATTCCGATAGAAAAATAACCGCTGGCAAAAGCGTGTTTGAAGCGATTCCGTTTTTTTTCAGCGCGAAAGATTTAAGCAATATTACTTATAAGTGGTTTGTTGATAATCGGGTGGTTTCTGACATTGGCGATAATCAGAGGATTCTTGATTTTAATATCCCGCAAGAAGTGCCCAAAGGAACAGTTGTTAATATTAAAGCGACAATAAAGAATTTATTAAAAGATTTGGAATTTTCCAGTGGGAACTTAAATGTGGAAATAAAATAATTATGTTCGCAAAAATTTTTATTTTTTTGATATTTATTTTTGTTTTAATGTCAGGCGGTTTTATAAGTCATGGTGCGCAATTTGATTATCCGTGGTCGGGAATAACGGAAGTCGGCGGCCAAAGCGGATTAGTAGCTGAATTTTACCAAATCGCTTTGGCTTTGGTTAGCGTAACCGCTTTTGCAGTGATGGTTTTCGCCGGAGTGCTTTATATTGTTAGCGCCAGTAATCCATCAAAACAAAAAGAAGCCATGGATTGGATTTGGGCCGCTGTTTTTGGCATTGTGCTTTTATTGGGAGCGTATTTGTTGTTTTACACAATAAATCCGGAATTAGTGAAATTAACGCTGCCGGGGGTAGATAAAATCGATCTTCCTCTACCTTCAATCTTAAGTCCGTCTTCAAGCCCTGTTTTAGCTCAAGCACCGTTAAATCCGGCAGCAACTAATATGATTTCTTTGCAACCTCCATCAGCTGCTGAAGTAGCTGCTTGCCAAAGAGATGCGTCAACAATTCAAGACGCCAGCGGGAAGAAAGCTTATTGTGATGGAAATAAACAAAATAAATATGAATGGATTAGCGGGAAATGTGATAGCATAGCTACGACAAGAGATGCTCAAAATTATTGCAAACAAAAAGGAAAAACCGACGCAGTTTTCGCTAAAGATTGGGGAGTTTGTTGTAAACCATAACTCAAACCATTTTACTTAAATGAAAAAAGCAATTTCAATATTAATTATAATTTTATTTATTGTTGCCATTGGCGTTGGCGTTTATTTCGGCTGGCAGAAATCAAGGGAAATTTTAACGCCGCCGTCAGATATTAACCCGCAACCCATAATTGATAATCAACAACAGCCGCCTTTAACGGCTCCGAAGCCGAAATTAAAAATTATCAGCGTTCAATCAGCTTTTGATTATTGGACGGCTGTTTCCGGAGATGTTTTTTATATTAATCAAGAAGGCAAAATTTTTAAAGCGAAGTCCGGTAGTGAGCTTGGCTCTACTACTCGGGTGAATGAAAAAGAAGATGAGCTGATTAGCAATAGAGAAATTAATAATCTTACCAGTATAAAATCGAATAAAGACGGAACAATGGTAATGGTTAAATACGGCGATTTGAGTTTTCCAAAGCTGGAAATTTTTGACGTTAATAAAAAAGTTTGGCAGTTGATCGGAGATAATATAAGCGTTGCTGATTTTTCTCCGGACAGCTTAAAAATAATTTACGTTGAAAAAAAGGGCAATGGAACAAGCGATTTAATTACCAAAGATTTAAATTCCGCTAAACCAAAGACTATTAAAATTATGTCTTTATCTTATTTGCCATATGACTTGGCGTGGATTGGCGCGAATAATATTTTGCTGATTCCGGCGCCTTCCGCCGGCTACGCCGGAGAAATTTGGCAAATTGACATAAAAAATAAAACAATCAAATCTTTCGCAAGCGATTTCGGCTTATCAATAAAATTGTTTTCCGGGAGCGATAATGGCTTGCTGTTTGATAGCACTAAGAATCAAATGAGTTTAGTTGACGCTAATGGCGCGATAAAAGCAAATATAGGAATTTCAACTCTGCCGGAAAAATGTTTTATGAATGCGTCTAAAATTTATTGCGCTATTATGCAAAATTATTCAAATACTCTGCCGAAGCCAATTCTTCCCGATGATTATTTGAAAAAAGCGTTTTATTCGCGGGATAAAATTTACGCTATTGACATAGCCGATAATTCTTCCGAGCTTGTTTTAAGCGATGAATTGCCGCCGGCTATTGACGCTGTTAATTTATCTTTAAATGGAAATAATTTGTTTTTCATTAATCGTTATGATAATAGGGTTTACAATTTAGAATTATAGAATGTCCTTCTTTAAGCGAATTTTTTTATATTTAAAAATGCCGGAAATGCGGCTTTTTTGGTATTTTGTTTTATTTTTCGCGATTTTTTGGGCAGTTAATTTTCTCGTTAATTTTGAAATTATTTATTTATCAATGCCGCTGATTTTTATTAATAGCGGACTACTGATGTTTTTTTTAATTTTTGCTTTTTCTCATAGCATAAAATTAGCCGGGAAAAATCTTGAAATAAAAACCGACAAAGCTGCTTTCGTGAATATTCTTTCCGTTTTGCCGAGTGGCATCGTCGTCTACGATAGAAATCTAAAAATTTTGCTTTTTAACAAGACGGCGGAGAGTATTTTTGGCATCAGCGTTGATGATGTTGTGGGACAGCGTTTTAGTCCTGACAGAGTTAGCCAATCGCGCTACCAGCTTTTAAGTCAGGTTCTTTTTCCGTCGTTAGCTCCGACGGTTGTTAAATATTCAGACGCTGGAGGGTACCCTCAAACAATGGATTTATCTTTTGAAAATCCGAATATCGAATTAAGAATTATCACCGATAAATTTATTGACGCGAACGGTGATGCGGTTGGATTCATTAAAATAATCAGCGACAGGACGCGCGAAAAAGAAATGCTGCGTTCAAAAAGCGAATTTATTTCAGTTGCCGCCCACCAATTAAGAACGCCGTTGTCAGGGCTTAACTGGGCGATGGAGAGTTTGGCAAAAGAAGCGATAAGTGAAGCGCAAAAAGAAATTATTGATACTGCGCTTAAGGCCACGGCTTATCTTTTGAAGATAGTCAACGACTTGCTTGACGTTTCAAAAATAGAAGAAGGCCGTTTCGGCTATAATTTTGAGGAAGTGAATATGGCTGATTTTATAGAAACAGTTATAGGAGAAACAAAAGAATTAAGCGAAGAATCGGGCATTAAAATTAATTTTCAGAAACCGGAATCGGATATTAAGGCGACTATTGACCCACAGAAATTAGGCATGGTTTTGTTTAATCTTTTAGATAATGCTGTTAGATATAATGTTAAAAACGGGGAGGTCTTCGTTGATTTAGATAAATTAAAAGATAAACCATATATCAGGATTAGCGTTAAAGATACTGGCATTGGGATCGCTGAACAGGAAAAAGAGAAATTATTTACTAAATTTTTCAGGGCGGATAATGCCATTAAAGCCGCTCCAAATGGTAGTGGATTAGGGCTTTACATAGTGAAAAATATCATTAAAAGGCACGGTGGAGAAGCTTGGTTTGAATCGGAAATAAATCGCGGCTCAACTTTTTATTTTACTTTACCGATTGATTCAAAATTGATACCAGTAAAAGAAATAGCATATGACGAATAATTTACGAAATACGAATATGTACAAATATACGAATAAAAATTAGTATATTCGTAATTGATTAGTATTTCGTGAATAAGCGAAGCGAATATGCCAGAGCTTCCTGAAGTTCAAACAATAGTAGAAGATTTAAAGAAAAAGGTTGTTGGCAGAATAATTACCGGCGTTTGGTTTGACGCTCCGAAGATAATCACCCTTCGACTGGCTCAGGGTGATGGTGAGCGAAGTCGAACCATCAAAAAACCAAAAGCCACAGAATTCCAAAAACAAATTAAAGGATTAAAAATTACAGATATTCAGAGGCGCGGGAAAAATATACTTATTTATCTTGTTAAAAGCTATAAACTAAAAGCTAAAAGCTGTTATTTATTGCTTATTCATCAGAAGATGACCGGGCATCTGTTAGTTGGCAAATGGCAAATGGTAAATGGTAAAGTGGAAAGTTTGATTAAAGGGTTGTTGCGGGAAAAAGTTAATAACTATATCCATTTAATTTTTTATCTTGATAATGGCTGGCAATTAGCGCTTTCTGATTTAAGGAAATTCGCCAAAGTTTTGTTTGGTTTAAAAGAAGAAATTGAAAATTTGCCAGATTTAAAGATGCTTGGACCTGAGCCGCTCGATGAAAGTTTTAAGATTGATAAGTTTATAAGTTTAATAAGTTTGGAGAAAAGAAAAATCAAGCAGGTTTTAATGGACCAAGAGGTGATTTCCGGTATTGGCAATATTTACAGCGATGAGATTTTATGGCAAGCGAAAATCCATCCTTTTACTCCAGCCAATAGATTGAAAACAGGGCAGTTAAAAACCATATATTCGTCTATGCGCCAAATATTAAAAAAAGCCATAAAATTGCGCGGCACTTCTATTAGCGATTTTCGGGACACTTCCGGCAAATCCGGCGCTTATGCCGATATTAGAAAAGTATATGCTAAAGAAGGGGAAAAGTGTCAACGTTGTCAAACCTTAATTAAAAGAATTAAAATAGGAGGAAGAAGCGCACATTTTTGCCCTAAATGCCAAATAATATGATTAAAAACAGGAAATATATTTTTGTTGTTGGCGGCGTAATGTCCGGCGTTGGCAAAGGCGTTGCCGCGGCTTCAATCGGCAAGATTTTGCAAGCGCGCGGTTTTGAAGTGACTGCCATAAAAATCGACCCTTATGTCAATGTTGACGCCGGCACGATGAATCCGACTGAACACGGCGAAGTTTTTGTGCTTAATGACGGAATGGAATGCGACCAGGATATGGGAAATTACGAGAGGTTTTTGGGTAGGGATTTGACAAAAGACAGTTATATGACAACCGGCAGTATTTATCTTTCAGTAATCAATAAAGAGAGAAATTTAGAATATGGCGGTTCTTGCGTGGAAGTAGTGCCGCACATCCCATTGGAGGTGATAAACAGGATTGATAAGGCGGTTTTAAAGAATAAAGCGGAAATTGTTATTACTGAAATTGGCGGAACAGTAGGCGAGTATCAGAATATTTTGTTTTTGGAAACAATAAGGATATTGAAGCTTAAAAAACCAAAAGATGTTTTGCTGGTTTTGGTAAGTCATTTGCCGTCATTGTCTGATAATAGCGAATTAAAGACAAAGCCAACTCAATATGCTGTAAGAACATTGAACTCAGCCGGACTTCAGCCGGATATTGTTCTTGCGAGGGCAAAATTTCCATTAGATAAAAAAAGGAAAAATAAGATAGCGGTAAATTGCAATATTTATGAAAACGATGTTATTTCCGCTCCGGATGTGAAAAATATTTATGAAGTGCCGCTTAATTTTGAGAGAGATAATCTTTCCGGCAATATTCTAAAGAAACTGAATCTTCGGCCAAGAAGCAGGGACTTGAAAGATTGGAGAAGATTAATTAAAAACGCCGCTTCCGCCAGAAAAACAGTAAAAATCGGAATTGTCGGAAAATATTTCGGTTCGGGAAATTTTGTTCTGGAAGATTCTTATATTTCAGTTATTGAAGCCGTTAAACACGCCGCTTGTTTTTTTAAAGCTCAACCACTCATCCAATGGATAGATGCTGAAGATTTTGAAAAAAATAAAAACAATCTTAAGAAATTAAAAGGGTTTAACGGCATCATTGTGCCGGGCGGATTTGGCAGCCGGGGGGTTGAGGGCAAGATAGCGGCGATTAAATATTGCCGGGAGAATAAAATTCCGTTTTTCGGTCTTTGCTACGGCATGCAATTGGCAGTGGTGGAATTTGCCCGTTCAGTTGTTGGTTTAAAAAAAGCTAATACTACAGAGATTGACCATAAAACTCCTTATCCAGTAATAGATATTTTGCCGGAACAAAAAGAAAATCTGGAAAAGAAATATTATGGAGCTACAATGAGGTTGGGCGCCTGTGAAGCGCATTTAAAAAGTGGAACAATAGCCGGCAATGCATACAAAAATTCTTTTATTTCCGAGCGTCATCGCCATCGCTATGAAGTAAATCCGGATTATATTGAAGAGATTGAAAAGAAGGGATTGATTTTTTCTGGTTTTTCTTCTGATCGCCGGCTGATGGAAATTGCGGAGCTTCCGAAAAATAAGCATCCATTTTTTGTCGGCGTCCAATTTCATCCGGAGTTTAAATCATGGCCGCTCAAACCCCATCCGTTATTTAAAGAATTTATGAAAGCGGCAATCAAAAAATGATAATCTTTTTATACGGTTCTGATTTTTACCGCAGACGGCAGAAATTAAATGAAATAATTGAGGAATATCGCCAAAGAGGCGCTGATAACCGGCGTTTTGATTTTGGCAATTCGGAAAGCGAAGAAGAGTTTATGCGGTTTAAAGAATTTATTTCCAATAGTTCGATTTTCAATAATAAAAAAACAGCTATTACAGAAAATATTTTTTCTTTTGAAAATTCTAAATTATTGGCTAAAATTTTTAAGGATAATCCGGAAAGCAATGATTTGGTTTTGATTGTTTCTGAAGAAAAAAAACCGGCGAAAGATTTCAGTTTTTTGCTTAAAAAACCGGTTTTATTTCAGGAGTTTAAAATTTTAGAAAACGCTCAATTTGAATTTTTTATTAAAAAAGAAGCGGAAAAGAGAAAATTAAATTTGTCGGCGCGAATAATTGGCTTTCTGGCGGAAGTTTTCAAAGGCGATTCTTGGGCGATAATTAATGAATTGGAAAAATTAAGCTTGTTGAATCCAAAATATTACGCTGATGCTGATAAATTAAGAGAGATTATTGATTATGGACAGCCGCTTGCCCAACAGAAATTCTTTTTTGCTGTTAATGGCATATTAAGAAATTCTTCTATAAGTCAAAAATTAATCAATCTTGAAACTTTGTTGTCTTATCAGGAAGAGCCGGCGAAAATTTTTAATTTTTTGGCAAGTTTTGCTAATACTCTGCCAGCAATTAAGAAGATGGCTGATTACGATGTAGCAATTAAATCAGGAAAAATGGATTACGAGGAAGCATTAGTGGACTTGGTTTTGGGTTGAACTTATCCACAGACAAAACTATTGTAGGGGGGGCTTTAGTGGTAAAATAAGCTTATGGTTAATCAACAGCTTATAGATTATATTAAAAACCAATTAAAACTTGGCAGGAGCGAAGATGTTATTAAAGCGATGCTGAAAAATAATGGCTGGCAGGAAGCGGATATTGAGGAAGCGTTTAAGGAAGTTTTGGGCCAGAATATTCAACAACCGCAATCATCTTTGTCTGACTCTCGGCCGGTTTATTCTTCAAGTGAATCCTCATTTTCAGGCAATGCTTCGGAAGTTGCTTTGCCGGGAGGTTTGGATTTATTAAAACAAAGCTGGCGGATTTATAAAAGCCGGTTTTGGACGTTGATTGGAATAATAATAATTCCGAATGTGATTTGGTTTTTAGGCGCCGGCTTAATTTTATTATTAGGAATTAAATCTGAAGCGGAAATTGAAGGTTTATTAATAATAGTTTTAGCTATTATCGGCATTATAGGATTTATTTTATTTATCTTGGCGGGTGCGGCATTATTTTATGCGGTGGCGAATGAAACATTTACTATTAAGAAGGCATTTCGCGAGGTGGGAGAAAAAGGAATTAAGTCTTTTATTTGGGTTGGTGTGTTAACAATTTTTGTTTTATTAGGTGGATTTGTTTTAGGAATTGTGCCAGGAATAATTTTTTTGATTTGGTTTGCTGTAGCTCAATTTGTGTTTATTGTTGAAGGCCAAAAAGGATTTAATGCGCTTTTGCGGAGCAAAGAATATGTTTCCGGCAGATGGGGAAAAGTTTTTTGGCGAATGGTTGTTTTTGGGATAGTTGCTTTAAGTGTTGGTTTAGTTAGTGGGGGACTTTCATTAGTAATAGATTCCGAAAGAATTTTTAATATTTTCTTGTCTTTTATTAATGTTTTAGTTGCACCATTTATGGCGGCTTATTTCTTCTCTCTTTATGTCGCACTTCGGCAGACCCAGTCAGAACTTGTTAATCAGCCGGTTAAAGGTAAAAAAGGATTTTTTGTTTTTTGCGCGATTTTAGGATTATTGGCGCCGTTTATTATGCTTGCAATATTTTTTGGTTTTCGTCGTTTTTTGATTTTCATTTTTTGAGTCGATATTAATTAATTTGATTAATTAATACAAAAATATTGGAATAATTCTCTAAATTATGCTATACTTAAAAAGTCCAAAAAGGGCTTTTTTAATTGTAAAAATGGCAAAAAAAACCAGTAAAAAAGAGGAAAAAATCGAGACAAAACCGCAAAATAACGGTTCTTACGAGGCCAAAGATATTTATGTTTTAGAGGGCCTAGAGCCAGTGAGAAAACGGCCAGGAATGTATATTGGCACAACCGGTATTGAAGGCTTGCATCATTTGATTTGGGAAGTTGTAGATAATAGTTTGGATGAAGCCATGGGCGGTTTTGCTAAAAACATTAAAGTTGAGCTGTTAAAGAATAATCGGGTGGCGGTAACTGACGATGGCCGAGGCATACCGGTTGATATCCATCCTCACACGAAAAAATCAGCTTTAGAAACTGTGCTTTGCACGCTTCATGCTGGCGGAAAATTCGGCGGAGATTCTTATAAGGTTTCCGGCGGGCTTCACGGCGTCGGCGTTTCAGTTGTTAACGCCCTTTCAAAATGGTTAAAGGCAGAAGTTTGTCGGGATGGCAATTTATATGTTCAAGAATATGAGAGGGGTAAGCCGAAATTCAATGTAAAAAAATCGGGCAAGTGCGGAGCTACCGGCACGAAAATTATTTTTGACGCTGACTTGGAAATTTTTTCAAAAGTTGATTATGACAGAAAAAAAATAGTTGACCATCTTCGTCAGCAAGCGTTTCTTACTAAGGGCGTGAAAATCGAAATTATTGACGAGCGTGAAGAGACGCCGTTTTATTATTCTTTTTATTTCGAGGGCGGACTATTGTCTTTTATTGATTATTTGAATCGTTTTCGCCAATCGATTCAAAAAGAAGTTTTTTATGTTAATAAAGAGTATGAGAAGATAGAAGTTGAAGCCGCTTTTGTCTACAATCAGGAAATTGAAACAACTGAATTAAGCTTTGCCAATAATATTTACACGACTGATGGCGGAATGCATTTAACCGGTTTTCGTTCAGCTTTGACTCGCACGCTTAATGATTATGCAAGAGCCAGTAATTATTTAAAATCGGCTGATGAAAATTTAACCGGCGATGATATTCGCGAAGGGTTAGTGACTATTGTTTCCGTGAAATTAAGCGAGCCGCAATTTGAGGGTCAGACAAAAGCGCGATTGGGAACGCCGGGAGCCAGAACCGCCGTTGAAACAGTTGTTAATGAATCTTTAAAAGAATTTCTTGAAAAGAACGGCAATGACGCGAGAGCGATAATTGAAAAATGCCTTTTGGCGCAAAAAGCGAGGAAAGCCGCCAAAGCTGCCAAGGAAACAGTTTTAAGAAAAGGAGTGATGGAAGGTATGACTTTGCCGGGAAAGCTCGCTGATTGTTCAACTCGCAATCCCGAAGAAGCGGAGCTATTTATAGTGGAAGGCGATTCAGCTGGGGGCAGTTGTAAACAAGGACGCGACCGGAAACGGCAGGCAGTTTTGCCGTTAAAAGGAAAAATTTTAAATGTTGAAAAAGCGAGAATTGATAAAATGCTTGCTAATAACGAGATTAAGTCGCTAGTAATAGCTTTAGGCACAGCCATTAGAGACAGTTTCGATATAGGAAAGTTGCGTTATCATAAAATTATAATTATGACTGATGCGGATGTCGACGGTTCGCATATTAGAACATTGCTTCTGACGCTTTTTTACCGCCATTTTCCCCTGCTTATTGAAAACGGCCATTTATATATTGCTCAGCCGCCGCTTTACAGAATTCAAAAAGGCAAAGAAATGCAATATGCTTACGGTGATACGGATAAAGAAAAAATTATCAAATCATTCGACGGAGCTCAAGGAATCAATATCCAGAGATATAAAGGCTTGGGAGAAATGAATCCTGAACAGCTTTGGGAAACAACTTTAAATTACGAGAATAGGGTTTTAAGGCAGGTATTAGTTGAAGACGCTCAAAAAGCAAGCGAATTATTGGATGTTTTAATGGGCGAAGCAGTTGAACCGAGAAAAGCGTTTATTCAGAGCCAGGCGACTTTGGTTAGAAATCTTGACATATAGCGCGTTCAATGCTTATATTCTATTTATTCTATATTGAATGCTGTAAATAATAATTATTATGACAAATCGATTTATTTCTTATATTCAAGAATCGCGGCAAGAACTTAAGAAAGTCAACTGGCCGTCAAGGCAAGAAACAATTCGCTTAACAGTTGTTGTTATTGGGCTGTCAATCGGATTAGCGATTTTTTTAGGCGCCATTGATTTTATATTAAGGTACGCGCTTGAAATATTTTTAACATGATTCAATCAGCGGAAAAAGCTCAAAAAATTACGGATAAAGAAAAAAAAGAAGAGCGGCAATGGTACGCGGTGCATACTTATGCCGGTTATGAAGACGCGGTGGCCAGGTATTTGAAGCAAAGGGTTGATTCTCTGGAAATGCATGATAAGATTTTTAACGTTATCGTGCCGAAAGAAAAAAAGATTAAAATTAAAAACGGTAAAAGAAAAACCATTGAAGAAAAAATTTATCCCGGCTATGTTTTGGTTGATATGTTAATGAGCGAAGATTCATGGTATGTGGTAAGAAATACGCCGAGAGTAACCGGATTTGTCGGAGCTGATTCAACCGAACCAACGCCGATTTCAAAAGAAGAAGTGTCTTCGATTATGGCGCGGATGACCGGCGAAGAGCCGAAATTCAAGGTAGAACATCGCGTTGGCGAATTGGTTAAAATCACCGATGGTCCGTTTAAAGATTATGAAGGCAAAATCGACGCCATTGACGAAGAGCATGGAAAAGTAAAAGTAATGGTGCCGATTTTCGGCAGGGAAACGGCAGTTGAATTGGATTCATTGCAAATACAGAAAATTTAATTATGGCTAAATCTATTAAAACAATTTTAAAACTTCAAATACAGGCAGGAGCGGCTAATCCTGCGCCGCCGATTGGTCCGGCCTTAGGTCAGCACGGCGTTAATATTGCCCAATTTTGCCAGCAATTTAATGAAGCGTCAAAAGATATGGTTGGCAGCATTGTGCCTGCAGAAATCACTATTTATGAAGACCGGACTTTTGAATTCAAGCTGAAAACTTCGCCGGCTTCTGATTTGCTGCGTAAGGCTGCTGGTGTTGAAAAAGGCTCTGGCAATCCTTTGAAAAATAAAATCGGTAAAGTTAATAAAGACCAAATTCGCGAAATTGCCGAAAAGAAAATGGCGGATTTAAACGCTAATGACGTTGAAGCGGCAATGAAAATTGTGGAAGGCACGGCAAGAAGCATGGGTATAGAAATAGAAAAATAAATATCAGAAATTTTCCATATCGAGTACAATGAATATGATTTTTTGTGGGTAGTAATTACTACCCACTTTTTCTATAATTATAAAATGTATAAACCGACAATTGGCTTGGAGATTCACGTTGAATTAAAAACACAAACGAAGATGTTTTGCGGCTGTTTAAACGATTCCGAAGAAAAGCGGCCGAATTTTAATATATGTCCGATTTGTATGGGACACCCCGGAACTTTGCCGGTGATTAATAAAAAAGCCGTTGAGTCAGTTTTAAAATTAGGATTAGCGTTAAATTCACAAATTCCGCCTACTTCAAAATTCGACCGCAAAAACTATTTTTATCCGGATTTGCCGAAAGGTTACCAGATTTCGCAATATGATAAACCGTTGGTTATCGGCGGCCAGCTTAATAACGTAAAATTAAGACGTATTCATTTAGAAGAAGACACTGCCCGACTGGTGCATGGAGATCCTTCGACAAGCTTAGGGTTACCAATTTCGTTGGTTGATTTCAATCGCGCTGGCGTGCCGTTGATGGAGTTAGTAACTGAGCCGGAAATAAAAAATGGCGAGGAGGCCGTGAAATTTGCCAGAGAATTACAGCTGATTTTAAGATATTTAGGTATTTCCGACGCCGATATGGAAAAGGGCCAAATGCGAATTGAAGCCAATGTAAGCGTAAGCAAAAACAGCGAGTTAGGTACTAAAGTTGAAATAAAAAATCTTAATTCTTTCCGAGCTGTCGGCGAAGCGATTGATTATGAAATAAAAAGGCAGGAAGATGTTTTAAAAAATAGCGAAACCGTTAAGCATGAAACTCGCGGCTGGGACGAAAATAAAAAGAAAACTATCCATCAAAGAGTTAAGGAAGAAACGCACGATTATCGTTATTTTCCGGAGCCGGATTTGCCGCCGCTGGATTTGACTGACACTGATTTTATTAATATAGCAGAATTGAAAAATTCAATCCCCGAGCTTCCTATGCAAAAAAGGGAAAGATTTGAAAAAGAATTCTGGCTTAAGGTTGAGCAAATGGAGGTTTTGATTGAAGACAGAAATTTGGCGGAGTATTTTGAAAATTCCGTTTCTGAACTTCTTGAAGAAATTAAAGAAGCGGACGCGGAAGAAAAGAAAAAGGCTATTACTTTATTATTTAATTATCTTACAAGCGATATTAATGGATTTTTAAGCCAAAAAAGAATAACCATTAAAAGTTTAAATATTACTCCGGAGAATTTTTCCGATTTGATTTTACTGATTTTTAGAAATGAGATTTCCAGCCGTGTGGCGAAAGATTTAATAGCAGAAATGCACGAAACGGGTTCTGATCCGCGCCAAATTATCACTGAAAAAGGATTATCTCAAGTTTCTGATGTTTCTGAAATTGAAGATATTGTTAAAAAAATAATTTCTGAGAATCCAAAGCCGGCCGAGGATTATAAAAATGGACAGGAAAACGCTTTGCAGTTTTTAATCGGCCAGACAATGAAAGCCAGCCGCGGCAAAGCTAATCCTAAGGTAGTCAAAGAAATTTTAGAAAAACTTTTAAAATGATTCTTTATTTATGATTGTGAAATTTAATTTCAATCCCATTTTTTGTAATAATTGATTTGCGAACGAATAAAAGAATAATCGCGCTTAAAATCGCGAATAAAGACGTTGCTATAAATACTGATTTAAATCCGAATAAGCTGGCGATTGAGCCGCCGATAATGCCGGCAAGGCCGATGCCTATTCCAACAGAGCTGCTGTTAAGCGCCCAATCAAAAGCAGCGTGCTTTTTATCGAGATGTCTCGAAAACATAGCCATCCAGGAAGGAAGATATAGGGCGAATCCAAGGCCTTTAAAAAATTGGATTAAATAAACTTGCCATAATTCTTTGGCAAAAACAAAGCTAAAGGCGCTTACTCCGGCAATCAGCATTCCGGCAATAATCATATAAAAATCGTCTTTTTCTCCCTTATTTTTGTCTAAAATAATAGAGATGGGAATTTGCGCGATTGACTTTACTCCCCAATAAATTGTCGCTAATAAGCCGACGGAAATAAGAGTGGCGCCGGCGATATTTTCTATGACAAAAATTGAAAAAATCGGGTCAATAACGCCCCATCCGCTCCATAAAAGCAGGTCGCTGATAATAAGATATCTGATAATTTTATTAAGCCAGCCGTCTAAATTTATTTTTTGGAACATAAAATCAAACTATTTTATTTTAAAGGCAATTTCTTCATTTTCTAATGTTATATCAATAGCATTTCCTTTGGCAATTTCCTGCCTTAATATTTTTTCCGCCAAAACACTTTTTATTTTTTCGGAAATTACGCCACGCAAAGGCCGGGCACCGAAAACCGGATCATAGCCCAGCGCGGCGATTTTGCAAATAGCGGCATCATTGAATACTAAAGAAATACCATGTGTTGCTTCTAATGTTTTTGTCAAGGCGATTAATTGGAGTTTGGCTATTTCTTCAATATCTCTAATTGAAAGATTTTTAAATACGACTATTTGCGATAAGCGATTAAGAAGCTCCGGTTTGAAATAAACAGTAAGTTTTTTCTTAATAGTTTCGCTGATTTTTGGCATTGATTCTTTAGCCTCAATCATTTCTTTGATAAGTTCGGAATTGGCGTTGGATGTGGCAATAATTATAGTATTGGAAAAATCAACGATTTTTCCGAAATTATCAGTAAGCCGACCGTCGTCAAAAACCTGCAAGAATAAATTTAAAATATCAGGGTGGGCTTTTTCAAACTCATCAAGAAGAATTAAGCTATATGGCTTTTGGCTGATGCATTCCGTCAGTTGGCCGCTTGTTTGGCCGTCTGGAGAACCGATAAACCGATAAATGCTTTCTCTGGTTTGGTATTCCGACATATCAAAGCGAACCATTGATTCCTCGGAACCAAATTGGATTTTTGACAAATTTTTTGAAAGTTCGGTTTTGCCGACGCCGGTCGGACCAACGAAAAGAAACGCCGCAATTGGCCCTTTTCCCCTTGATAAGCCGCTTCTGTATTCTCGTAAGGCGCGACTGACGGCGGAAACAGCTGTTTCCTGATTAATGAAAGATTCATGGATTATTTTTTCAAGATTGAGCAAGTTTTTGGTCTCAGCCTCGCTAGCATGCCTCAATGGGATATTTATTTTTCTTTCAGCAACAGAAATAACATCATTAGCTTTTAAAATTTTATTGCCGCTGTTTTCCACATAAGATAATGTCTCTTTTAAAAGTTCTTCCGCGCTGGACGGCAGGAGTTTATCCCGAAAATGTTTATGGCTGATGGAAACAGCGCTTTTTATGGCTCCGAAAGTAATTGTTATTCTATATTTTTTTTCCAAGAGCAAGCTGTCAAAAGTGAGAAGTTTGACAGCTTCATCTTCGCTTATTTCTTCAACGCGGATAATTTCAAAAGCGTCTTTAAAATCGTTTAAAGATTCAATATATTGTTTGAATTCTTTTGGATAAGTGGCGCCGATTATAGGAATTGAATCATGGCTGATTATCGGCATTAGAATATCAGCGGCGTTAAATCCATTATTCGGTGAAGTTTTGATTAAATTATGAATATCCGGAATATAGAGAATAATATTGCCGCTGGATATTATTTCTTCTATTATTCTGTTTAGGCGGCCGGTTATTTCTTCTGGCGGCGCGCCGGCGATTAAATTGCTGATTGATAAAGCAATTAATCTTTTATCAAAAAGCGCTTTGGGAATTTCATCTTTAATAATTCCAAAAGCCAAAGCGGCAACTATGGTTTCTTTGCCGCTACCGGGCTCGCCGATAAGCAGAGCATTGGGCTTTATTACCCTTGATAAAGTGTTAACTAAACGGTCGTATTCTTGCTTATGGCCGATTAAAAAGCCAATTTGTTTTTCTCTGGCTAAATCGGTAAAATCAACGCCGTAGGCGTCAAGAGTAGGCGTTGGCCGTGCTGTCCAGGCGCGATTCATTACGCGGTGTCTTATTCTTTTTGGTTGGTTGATGAAAGAGCTTAGATTCACCGGTAATCGGCGCCAAAAGCTGAGATAACCGGCATAATGGCTGAAAATCATGGCGTTTGGCAAGTCATCGGGATTAATGTCAAACATTTTAAGAATCCGTTGGATAAACGGATTATCAACGGTTCGTAAGGCGACAAACAAGCTTTCCGGCGATATAAATTGATTTTGAACGTAAACAGCTTCATCAAAAGCCAGTTTTGATATTAATCCGGCTTTTTCAAAGCATTCTTCTTTTGCCGCCCTTATTTTTTTATTTTCTTCGGAATTGATAAATTCATCAATTTTATTTTCTAATTCAGAGACCGGCACATCCATTTTAATCAAAGCTTTTTTTATATCCGATTGGTGGACTAAAAGTTTTAGCAAATACAGGTAAAAATCTCCGCCAAGAAGCATTGCTTTATCACACGCCCTTTCAAGGAGAGAAAAACTTGACGGCGTAAGGAATTGGGCGGTGTTGATGTTTTCTTGGGAAAAATCTATTTTTCTTCTTTCTATTCTCGGAAGATAACGCGTAAATCCAAGAATAGAGCGGTCAGCTTCTTTAATATGAATTAACCGGTCGAGTAAAAATAAGCTTAATAATAAGCCGGCATAAAAAAGCGGTTTTATTTCAGAAGTAATAAAAACAAAAACTAAAGCGCTAAAAATCAGAATCGCATAAAAAGAATTAATAATCAGCCGCGCCAAAAATCTAGAGAAAGCGTTCATTTTCAGGCGGCTGTCGTAAAAATGAATTTGAGGCAGGGGATTAGTCATAGTGGTAATTAATTATCTCGACAGATTTATCTTTTAGAACCAGAATAATTTTGCTCCAGCGGAAAAATTTTCTTCGCCTTCGGCGCGCTGAGTCCGACCGTAGTCGGACGCCAAGCTCAGCGCGCCTGCGGGATGTTCTTCAAGACAAATTTGTCGTTAGTTATATTCTGTAATTTTGATTTCTTGTATATTAGTAAATATTAAATAGTAATTTATAAATTATAAAAATCGGAATTCCTAGCCAGATAATATAGATTGTGACGGCGATAATAAAAATAAATAAATAAACAATTGTTCCTATGCATAATCTGACGCTTCTGAAAATAAATCCCAAAATATAGCCGATAATGCTGCGGTCTTGGTAAAGCGGCTGAAAAAGATGACGTAGAGTTATTTTAAAGGCCAACACGCGGTCTATTTTTTCCAGTTGGGAGATAATAAAATGAGAATAGACAAAAAAACTTTTAATGTACCAATGCCGCAGGAATTCTTTAATGCGGAATAATAAGCGATTAAGAAGATAAATTAATAACATAGCCACTATACTGGCGATATGGAATATTTTGTTTCGCCTTTTTCGAGGTATGATTTAATATTTTCAATATCAGTGTCTAAAATTCTCTGCAATGCTTCTTTGGTGTTAAAAGCGTTGTGCGGAGTGATAATAATGTTTGGCATATCAATTAAAACATGGCTTGCTAAAACGGTTTTTAAATTATGTCCTTCGGGATTGCCGTGGAGCAAAAAAGTTTTTTCATCTTTAATAATTCCCTCTTCTTCCAAAACATCGGTTCCATAGCCGCCGATTTGCCCTTCATTAAGCGCCTTAATAAGAGCTTCGGTTTCCACTAACGGTCCGCGGGCGGTATTGATTAACACCGCGCCTTTTTTCATTTTAGCGATATTTTTGCTATTGATAAGATAATGGTTTGATTCGCTGTAAGGGATATGAAGAGTGATGACGTCGGAATTTGCCAATAATTCTTCAAATGGAACGTATTTAAAGCCGATTTCTTTTTCAAGTTCTTTGTTGGGATAAACATCAGAGGCGATTACATTCATTCCAAAACCTTTAGCGATTTTTATTGAATATCTGCCGATTCTGCCGGTGCCGACAATGCCGATGGTTTTTCCGTTCAAGTCAAACCCTTGGAGGCCGTCAAAAGAAAAATCAGCCCGTTCGCGGATTTTGTCAAAGGCCTCGTAAATTTTCCTTGAAAGATTAAGCAATAAGCCGAAGGCGAATTCCGCCACCGTATTATCGCCATAGCCGGGCACATAACCGGTTTTGATGTTTTTTTCTTTGGCGATTTTTAGATCAATATGGTCAAAGCCGGTGGAGCGAGTGGTGATAAGCTTAAGATTTGGGAAACTATCTATAACTTCTTTTTTTACTTCTGAGCCGACGAAAACGGAAATTGCATCAAAGTCCGTTAGTCCTGAGTTTTGCCGAAGGATTTCTGGCAGATTGTCTTTATTTAACTTTTCTTTACTGAAAAAAAAGTCAGCGTTTGATAGCCGATTTTTAACATAATCAACTTCCCAGTCTTCAATCTCAAAAAAAGCGATTTTTACCATGTTTTTATTATAACTAATTTTTTATAAAAATAACAAGTCTTGTTTTAAAATTTTTAAAATTTATAATAATCGTATGAAGTTTGTGCATCTCCATACTCATTCCCATTATTCTCTTCTTGACGGCCTGGCAAAAATACCAGACCTTATTGCCCGTGTCAAAGAATTAGGCATGGACGCGGTTGCTATAACCGACCATGGCAATCTTTACGGCGCGGTTGAATTTTATAAAGAAGCGATTAAACAGGGCATAAAACCAATTTTGGGAGTAGAAATTTATGTAGCGCCGAAAAGCCGCTTTGACAGAGACGGCAAAAAAGACGACGACCGGTATTTTCACCTGACGCTTTTGGCGGAAAACGATATTGGCTGGAAAAATTTAATTCAATTGGTTACCAAAGCTAATCTGGAAGGATTTTATTACAAGCCAAGAGTTGATAAAGAATTATTAAAAGAATTCCATGAGGGTATTATTGCTTTAAGCGGCTGTCCGGGCGGGGAAATTTCGCAAGCGATTATCAATGATGATTTTGAAAAAGCCGAAAGTCTAGCGAGAGAATATTCTGATATTTTCAGCAAGGATAATTTTTTTCTGGAAATCGGCCATCATCCGAATATTCCGGATATCGCCAAATCGTCTCTAGGCATAAGAAAACTCTATGAAAAAACAAAAATTCCCTTGGTTGCCACTCAGGACATTCATTACTTAAAAGCTGAAGATGCTCAATACCATGATATTTTGCTGGCGGTGCAAACCGGCAATAAATTATCCGATGACGACAGGCTTACTTTAAAAGCCGATGATTTTTCAATGCGTTCGCCTGAACAAATGGCTGAGGTTTTTAAAGATTTGCCTGAAGCGATTGAAAACACCGCGAAAATTGCTGAAAGATGCAATGTTAAATTAATTCTTAATCAAATACTTCTGCCATCTTTTCCCTTAGAAGAAGGAACAATGGCAAATCAATATCTGGAAAAATTATTGAAAGAAAAACTTCCGCAAAGATTTTCTAGTCCTGACCAAAAAGTAATCGAGCGTTTAGAATACGAATTAAAAGTTATAGAAAAAACAAAATTTGCCGATTATTTTTTGATTGTGCAGGATTTCGTCAATTGGGCAAAAGAGCATGGCATTGTTGTCGGGCCGGGCCGGGGTTCGGCGGCAGGCAGTTTAGTGTCTTATGTTTTAGGAATTACCGATATCGACCCTTTGAAATATGATTTGCTTTTTGAAAGATTTTTGAATCCCGAACGCATTGCTATGCCTGATATTGACATTGATTTTGCCGACAATCGGCGCGACGAAGTTTTCGCTTACGTCCGTCAGAAATATGGAGAAGACCGCGTTGCCCAGATAATCACTTTTGGAACAATGGCGGCGCGAGCTTCAATCAGAGACGCCACTCGGGCAATGGGGCTTCCCTATGCTTTAGGCGACCAAATTGCCAAGCTAATTCCATTTGGATTGGAAATAGAAGAAGCGTTGAAAAATGTTAAAGAATTAAGCGATTTATATGAAAGCAATCAGGATGCGCGAAAAGTTTTGGATGCTGCCAAGCATTTGGAAGGCGTGGCAAGGCACGCATCAGTGCATGCTTGCGGCGTGGTAATTAGCCGCGACCCGCTTACTAATTGGGTGCCTTTGCAATACGCGCCGCAAAATCAAAATATTATTATAACTCAGTTCGAAATGTATAAAATTGAGGATATTGGCTTGTTAAAAATGGACTTTTTGGGACTTAAAAATTTGACGATAATTGAAGAAACAATTCGCCAGATAAAAGAAATGAAGGGCGAAAGTATTGATATTTCCAAAATTCCGCTTGATGATAAAAAAACTTTTGAATTATTCCAGAAAGGCGAAACAGTTTCTGTTTTCCAATTTGAATCTGAAGGTATGCGCCATTATTTGAAGGAGTTAAAGCCGACTGAATTTGAAGATATTATTGCCATGGTTTCGCTTTACCGGCCCGGACCAATGGAACTTATTCCATCTTATATTAAAAGAAAACATGGTCAGGAGCCAATTGTTTATTTGCATCCAAGACTTGAACCGATTTTAAAAAATACTTATGCTATCGGCGTTTATCAGGAGCAAATGATGAGAATTGCCAGGGATTTGGCCGGCTTTACATTGCCTGAAGCGGATATTTTGCGTAAGGCCATTGGCAAGAAAATTAAAGAATTATTGGACGCTCAGCAAGAAAAATTGATAAATGGAATGATTAAAAACAACATTGATGAAAAAATAGCCCGAAAAATTTGGGAATTATTTCCGCCATTCGCCAAATATGGGTTTAACAGGTCGCATGCCGCTTGCTACGCTTTAATCGCTTATCAGACGGCTTATTTGAAAGTTTATTATCCAATTGAGTTTATGACAAGTTTGTTTAACGCTGACAGCGGCGACATTGAAAGAATCGCTTTTTTAATAAGCGAAGCGAAAAAAGCCGGCATTATTGTTTTGCCGCCGGACATCAATAAAAGTAATGTTAAATTCGCGCCGGAAGATAATGGCATTAGATTCGGGCTTTTAACGGTTAAAAATGTCGGCTTAAATATTGTCGAAGCGATTATTGAAGAAAGATTAAGAGGTGGAGAATTTCAAAATTTCGCCGATTTTCTAAAACGGGTACTTCATAAAGATTTGAATAAGAAATCTTTGGAAAGTTTGATTAAGGCCGGCGCGTTTGATTCAATGAAAGAAGAGCGGGGCATGCTTTTGGCGAATATTGATAATATTTTGGCTTACAGCCAAAGCGTGAAAAAATTTTCGCTTTCATCGCAAAACAGCCTTTTCGGCGGAAATATTACTAATGGATTTTTGAAATTAGAACCGGCGCCAGCCGCGACCAACAAAGAAAAACTGGCTTGGGAAAAAGAGTTGGTCGGGCTTTATATCTCCGAACATCCTTTAAAGCAGCACATGCAGAGATTATTGACCAGTAAAGTAAGGGCGATAAACGATATTAAGAAAAATAAAAATACCAGCGACATTTTCCGAATTGCTGGCGTGATTGCTAAAATTCAGAAAATTATCACTAAAAACGGCCAATCAATGATTTTCGCCAAAATTGAAGATTTAGGAGACGGAATGGAAGTTTTGGTATTCAGCGACGTTATGAATAAAAATTTGCCATTGTGGAAAGAAAATAATGTTGTGATTATTGAAGGCAAGCTTTCTTGGCGAGATGATGAGCCGAAATTGATAGCGCAAAGCGCGGTAGAACTATAAATAAAATAAGGCCAGTGATGCGTAAACGCGTTCACTGGCCTTTGATCACAAATAGTCATCCAATATATTTATTTTTTTTATTGGTGCCGGACTTATGGCAAATTGAATACTAACTATGTTGTTGCTTCATTGAAGCGTATCCATTTTGCGATAAGCCTTTTGGCTTTAATCACCTTCTTTCTATTCCAGTTCAGGGATTTTTTCGTCTTCTGCCTGGGAAGTTTCGTTAAATAAATTGTACTCCGATGGTTAGTGCTACTGCAGGTGCTCGTATCATCATTATCACCTCCTTTTATTAAGTTGTGAAAGAGCAATTTACCTCAAAAGTTTAAAATCCGGTGAAAACTTTTGAGGGTGACGCCTTGCCAGTAATTTTTATTGGGCAATATGGCGTCTATTAAATTAATTAAATATAATTAATTTATTTTTCCATCTGTCGGCGTATTCGCCTGGCTTTCATAGGGCGCTAGCTTACCCTACGGATGGACAGGTAACCGGATTGTCCCTAACCTGTAGGTTTAGATAGTCGGTTTCTAGAAAACCTCTATCATCCCTAAATTTCCTATAATTATATAATTATACTCATATACAAAATCTTGTCAAGGGGTGGAGGCAGTATTATTTTCCGTAATCTTTTTCTGTTCTACTGGTTTTTTAGCCGGTAGAAAATATTTCTTTCTTTTCTTTTTTCGGGAGTATTCATTTTTACGCCCGACAAAAATTACATTTGCCATCATCTCACCTCCTTTTCTTATTCTTAATTTTTAAAAGAATTAGCCACGTGATAACCGCGCCAAAAATAGATGATCCGAGAATAAGAGTAAATAATATTATTGTTTGTGATGTTTCTGTTGACATGATTATTTCCTCCTTATTTTATTTTGATTTAATGCTTAAAACAAGTTAACATATTTTTATTAGTTATGTCAAATCAATTTTCAAAATCCAAAATCATCGTTATTTTAGGGCAAACAGCGAGTGGCAAATCCGAATTGGCGGTAAAAATCGCCAAAAAATTCAATGGCGAAATTATTTCTGCCGATTCAAGGCAGGTTTATAAAGGCCTTAATCTTGGTTCCGGCAAAATTACCAAAAAAGAAATGCAAGGCATTAAACATCATCTTTTAGATGTGGTAAGTCCGAAAAGAGTTTTTACCGTGGCGCGATATCAAAAATTAGCTAAAAAAGCCATAAAAAAAATTTTGAAAAAAGGTAAAATGCCGATTATTTGCGGCGGCACCGGGCTTTACATTGACGCTTTGATTTATGATTGGCAATTGCCTGAAATTCCGCCCCAGCCGAAATTAAGGAAAGAATTGGAAAAAAGGACAACAAAAGAATTATTTAAAAAATTGAAAAAACTTGATTCTCGCCGGGCGAAAAATATTGATAAAAATAATAGAAGGCGGTTGATTCGGGCCTTGGAAATTGTTTTAATAACCGGCAAGCCAGTATCGTCTTTTCAAAAAATATCTTCTTATGATGTTTTGCTGATTGGCATCAAAAAATCTCCGGAAGAATTAAAGAAGCTGATTAAAAAAAGATTATTAAAACGGTTAAAGCGTGGAATGATTAAAGAAGTAAAAAATCTTCACGAAAAACAAAAATTGAGCTGGCAGCGGCTGGATGATTTTGGCTTGGAATACCGGTATGTTTCTCGCTTCCTTCGTCAGCGAGCGCAGATTAGCGCAGACAGAACGCAAAAAAACGTAGAAAAAAAACAAGCTGTCCAAAAATTAATAAATGAAATGATAGAGACGATTGAAAAAGAATCTTGGCAATATGCTAAACGCCAGATAACATGGTTTAAAAGGAATAAAAATATTTATTGGATTTCTGAAACGGATGAAGCGATTAAATCAGTAGAAATTTTTTTAAGCCAATCTATAAAACTATAAAAGGTTGATTTATTTCTTATTTTATTATAGTCTTGCAGTTGATTCAGAGAGGCATGTAGAAGAACTTTAATTTATAAATAAGGAGGATTGGAAATGGGAAAAAAAATTTTAGTTGTGGACGATGATATTTCCTTAAGAGAGATGTTAAATTTAACTTTAAAAACGTTAGGATATGATGTTTCTCTCGCGGAAAACTGGAAAAAAGCGTTGAATTTATTAAAATCCGAAAACTTTGATATTTTAATGACGGATTTTCAGATGCCGCCGATGGAGGGCATTACAAATGGGATTGAATTAATCAGATTTGTAAAGTTAAATGAAATCAATTCCGAAATGAAAATTATTTTGATGTCGGCAGAAATGAATGAAAGTATTGAATTAGTGGCTTTGGCTGCTGGCACCGACGCGGCGGTAAATAAGTTTGAAATATGCCGCATAGAAGCAATAAAAAAGCTATTAGAATTAGATATTTCTTAATAATGGAATATTTTTCCTCGGCCCTTCTGGTATTCGCGTCGGAAGGGCTTTTTTATTTCGATTTTAAATTAAGGTATAATTAACACGATGGCCAACCAAGAAATCGCGAAAATTTTTTATCAAATCGCCCGTTACTTGGAAATGGACGGCGTGGCTTTTAAACCATACGCCTATGAAAAAGCGGCTTTGATTTTGGAAACCATAAAAGACGATGTCGTGGAGATTTACGCGAAAGGCGGAATTAAGGCGTTGGAAGAAATACCGGGAATCGGCAAAAGCATTGCCGAGAAAATAGAAGAATATCTGAAAAAAGGCAAAATCAAATATTATGAAGAGTTAAAAAAGCAAATGCCTTTAAATATTGATGAGCTTATAAGAGTTGAAGGCTTAGGGCCGAGAAAAATAAAAATCTTATACGAGAAATTAGGAATTAAAAATTTGAAAGATTTGGAGAAAGCGGCCAAAGCCCATAAAATCGCGCCTCTTTTCGGATTTGGCGAAAAAACCGAGCAGAACATTTTAGAAGGCATTGAATTCGCCAAAAGAGAAAAAGGCAGGTTTTTACTGGGCGACATTTTGCCGGAAGTGGAAATAATTTACGAAAAGCTGAAAAATCTGGAAAGCGTTGAGAAAATAAGTTTGGCAGGGTCTTTAAGGAGAATGAAAGAAACAATCGGCGATGTTGATTTTCTGGTAATTTCCAATAATCCTCGGTTGGTTATGGATTTTTTTATTTCTTTACCCGGAATTGTTAAAGTCTGGGGCAAGGGAGCGACAAAATCTTCAGTCCGGATGAAAAACGGCTATGATGTGGATATCCGCGTTGTACCGTCAAAAAGCTATGGCTCGGCATTGCAGTATTTTACCGGCTCAAAAGAGCATAATATTATTTTGCGCAAAATCGCTATTGATAAAGGATACAAACTTTCGGAGTATGGTTTGTTTAAGAGTTCAAAAATGATTGCCGGAGAAAATGAAGAAGATATTTATGAAAAACTGGGGCTCCAATGGGTTCCGCCGGAGATAAGGGAGAATACCGGCGAGATTGAGGCAGCTTTGAAAAATAAATTGCCAAAACTGGTAGAATTAAAAGACATCAAGGGTGATTTGCATACGCAAACGAATTGGAATGGCGGAGCCAATTCAATAGAAGAAATGGCGGAAATAGCGATGGCAATGGGCTATGAATATATCGGCATTTCTGACCACACGAAATTTTTAAAAATTGAGCACGGATTAGACGAGAAGCAGATATTAAAACAAAGAAAAGAAATAAATAATATCAACTCAAAACTCAAAACCAAAGGCCAAAAGCTAAAAATTTTACACGGTTGCGAAGCGAATATAATGTCTGATGGCTCTATTGATATTAAAGATGAAGTTTTGGCGCAATTGGATTATGTGATTGCCGGCGTTCATTCACAGTTAAAAATGCCAAAAAAACAGATGACCGAAAGAATTGTCAAGGCGATGAGAAATCCAAATGTTGATATTATATCGCATCCAACTGGCAGAATTATAAAAAAACGCGATGAATATGAAATTGATATTGACGAAATAATGAAAATTGCCAGAGAAACCGGCACTGTTTTGGAAATTAATGCTTATCCGGGGCGACTTGATTTAAAAGACATTAATATCAGAAAAGCCAAAGAAATAGGCGTGAAAATGGCGATTAATACAGATGCTCATCGTAAAGACCAATTGCGGCTTATGTCTTTTGGCGTTTCGCAGGCGCGCCGCGGCTGGGCGGAAAAAGAGGATATTATCAATTGCTGGCCGGCGGAAAAAATGTTAAAAATGTTAAAATAAGTTTATGAAAGAAATTTCAGCGGGAATAATTATTTATAGGAATACGGCCGAGGGGCCGAGGTTTTTGATTTTGTACCACGGCAAAGGATATTGGAATTTCCCGAAGGGAAAAATAGAGCAGGAAGAAAGAAGTTTTCAAACTGCCATTCGCGAAATTAAGGAAGAAACCGGCTTATTGAGGAAAGATTTGAATATTGCCAATAATTTCAAGGCCTATGAACGTTTTACTTTTTGGCGGAAAATAGGCGAGCAAAAAGTAAAAATATTTAAAATCGTGATATTTTATCTGGCGGAAACTGATAAAAAAATTATTTTGATTTCCGATAAAAAAGAAGGCCAGCCGCATGAAGGTTTTGCCTGGTTTACTTATCGGGAAGCGATGAAGATTTTAACGAAGAATGCCGACAGCCGGAAAATTTTGACGCAAGCGTATGATTTTTTAAAAAAGCATAATTTGCAATAAAAGCCGATTAAATTTATTTTACAGCCGGAATATCCGGCTTTTTTGTTATTCACCCGTTATGCACTATTTATGCACTTTAATGCATTGACTCTTGTACGCAAGGCAGTAAGCTGAAAATATGCCTGATCGATTTTGAAAATTGAATTTTTTGAAAAAATAAAAATAAATTTATATTATGCCGAAGATCTCTAATAAAAATAAAAAAGCGGTTAGAGATTCTGGACCGTATATAAAATATAACAGCCCGTTCTTTTTGACGGGTTTTTTATTTTTTAGAAAATTGACTCCAGATGAGAAAATAAAAAATTTTCATTTGGCGGTGAAATAAAAATAAAGGTCGAAATTAAAGTAAGTGAGAAATAAACCCCCACCTTTTGCGCAAGCGCGAAAAGGAGGGGGTAAAGGTCGAAAAAAAATCACCCCCATCTTTTTAGGATTTATGTTTTATGTCTATGTATTAAAAAGCGAGAAAGATAATAATTTATACATAGAATATACAAACAACCTAAAAAGAAGACTTCAAGAGCATACGCAAGGGAAAAACTTTTCAACTGCGCATAGAGGTAAATTTTTTCTTGTGTATTACGAATCGTTTAGGTCCCAAAAAGACGCTACCACAAGAGAAAAACAGTTGAAGCAGTTTAAAAGCGCGTATGGTCAATTGAAGAAAAGGATTGCAGGCAGTTTGTCTGAATCCTAAAAGGTGGGGGTAAAAATTAATATGAAAAAGAAAATTTTATTAGGTTTGGGAGCGTTGGCATTGGCGGTTGTTACTGTCCCGATGTTCGCGGCTTTTGAGGCTCATGTAATCAATGTGACGGCGACGATTGAAAATGCGTTGTCGGTGAATACTCAACCGATTAATTATGGCACAGTATTTCCAGAAGAATATATTATAAAAAATGTGGATGTTGCCCTTTCTCAGTCATTTGTAAGTTCCACTGCTTCTGGCGTTAATTATGTAATTCGCCAGAAACCGAAGTGTGTAAATAATATTCAGAATCCAACCCAATATGGTCGCGTGACAGAAATCGATGGCGAATTTGTCTGCGAGGATGATGGATATCAGATGTTGCCGCTTCTTTGCCCATTTTTATCAAAGCACGATGGCGATCCTGATGGAGACAATGATGGCAATGTAAATGCTTTTCATGGGCCGCTTACAATTGGCGGACCGAATGGATGGACGCCAACAACGACGATAGAATGGCAAGTGCCTGGTTTTTTGACCAATGGCAACGATATTACTGCTCCTACCCCCATATATTAGACACAAAGGTCGACGTGTCATAATATAAGGAT
>ERZ1292623.199-Hain-H51-01um-R1-199-length-68194-cov-7_pt1 | contig 68194 bp, 116 predicted proteins | sample MGYA00564398_ERZ1292623 | MGnify/ENA primary metagenome ERZ1292623 (study PRJEB36523, sample SAMEA6512633) | groundwater metagenome | collected 2019-01-07 | study: AquaDiva: Metagenomics assemblies of 32 groundwater samples
CCACGGCCCGCCGGCCTCGCAGCGATTCTTGATGAACCGCTTGCAGTTCTCCAGTATGGCGCAGGGGTCGCCGATGCGGTTGTCGGCAATCATGATATGCGCCGCTTCATAAAGCTCTTGGTCATCCATCCAGCAGCGGTCGTCAGCCTTTTGCTCCGCGTGTTTGATGATAGCTTCTTGGAGCTTGTGCCGGACGCTCTCCGCGTGCGCGGTTTGTGATGCGAAGGAATCAACCAGCCGTTGCAGCCGCTCCACTTCCGCGCGAGACGCTACCAGTTGTTCGCATACCCGGTCGATGGAATCGCAGCCGTTGTAGCTGTCCATCAGTCCGTGCAACTCCAGCGCAGACCTCTGGTGGTCGGCCTCCCACTGGGCAATACTCTCCGCCTTGAGCCGTTCCACTTCGGCCAACAGGCGGTCGATGTCGGACCTCACCGACGCTATCCAGGGATCAAGATGCTCGTGGAGTTTCCGCATCCTACCAATCCGCCCCATCGCATAGGACAGCGACACTGCTATGCCGTTAATGAGCAAGTCGCACGTCTCGTGCCGTCTCTCTCGTATCGCCGCCAGCTCGGCGGCGGTTAGGGGGTCAGGGTCAGGCATCGTCGTGCTCCAGCTTGATACGATTCTTCGGGCCGGTCGAATTTATGGTCGCTCATTCATCGCTCCTTTCTTCGGCCTCTCGCTCCGGCTCTGGCAGACCGAGCAACTTGCGCTCGCGTTTTTCGATGTGCTGACTCATGGACCAGCCATCAGTCTCGGTTATCTGCCCGCCGTAGTGGAAATGCCCTGCCCGATAGAAGCCGTAGTCCTCTTCGCCGTAGAAGCTCATGCCGGCAATGATCGAGCACCACGTATCCTTGTCGATGGTGGCGTCGAATACGACTGGTGCATCGTCTCTACCGGATTCGCGCTTGAGCACGCGGACCGCGCCGTTGTTCAACTTCTCAAAGTACAATCCGCCGAAAGCGTGGAACATGGGATTCTCCTATAGGTCGTGGTTGTCCAATCGCCAATCGTCTCGTTCGGCTTCTCGTTCCAACTCCCGCTGTACGCTCGCGCTCTTCACGTAACGGCGAAGGTCGCGCATGAAGGGGCTGGGGTCCAAGAGATTGCACAGGTACGACAGCGGCAGGTCGCCGACTCGCGTTCCTTCGTGTTTGCCGAACGGCATGACGGCCTCTCGGAATCGGCTGGCCTCCAGATCACTCATCGGCTCATTGCGCGGGTCGTGTTCCTGCTGTGGTTGCGGCAGCTTCGATTCCGCGTAGTCGGCCACGCGCCGCCAGTAGACCTCTCGCTCGTCATCCGAGTTCAGGTGTACTTCGGTCATAAGCTCCAATCCGAGGTCTGCCAATCGGCGGGCCTCGACCTTGAGCACCTTCCGCGTCTGCTCGCCATCGGTCCAGGTCTGGCCTGGTCGTGGTTTGTCAGGCATCGGTGGCTCCTTTCGCCTTCAAGAGAATCCAGTACAGGTTTGTGTTCGTCCCAAGTAGCAACGCCAATTGCCGCGCACGCTCCACGGTCACGATGCTGCTGTTGTACCAGTGCTTGCCGTCGCGTGACCAACGGACCACGGCATTGCCGGACTGCCAGGTGAGCTTCATTCGAGATGCTGCCTTTCGTCGCGCTCGTGCTCGGCGTGCTGGACATACCACGGCGAATCCTTCAAGGTTCGGCAAAGCTCTCTCACCTGTGGCTCATTCGTCGCGCCCATGCGGATCATCGCGTCGATGTCAAACTCGCCATTTCCAAGCCACGCCTTCATTTTCTCGAACTCGGTCATTCCCCCTCTCCTTTCACCGCATTGCCGTTTACTTCACCGCATCCATCAGAACTCGGTAAGCCCCTTCCGCGTCTGGTACGTTGTGGTCGCCGTGCACTTCGCGGGCCAGGGCGGGCAGGTCAGTGCGAGCACGTGCCCAATTGCGGTGCAGATCGTCAACACTCCACGGCACTGCTGGCGCCCTCTCGCAATACTCCAGCACGGCTTGGGGGTCGATGTCAGGTTTTGATTCCATAACCTTCCAACTCTCTGTGATGTGGTTCGCGTTTCTCAATCCGACGCATCAGCACCGTGGCCGCCTCGACGACTTGGCGTATCTGCGCATCTGTCGGCCTACTGCGAACGCCTACACCTGAACCTCGACAATCATTGCCGGCGTGCGTTAGCAGGATGGATAGAGCTTGTTTGGCCGTCATGGGCGTGGCGATGTCAGGCATGGGGTTGCTCCGGCTGTTCGCGCTCCGCACATTCCAATTCCAGCACACGCATTAGGTCTCCAAGCGAGGATCGCATCTCTCGCAATGACTCCAGTTCCTTCTCCTGCTCCCGCAGGGCCGCGAATCTCTCCAGCAACTTTCGCGTCTCGCTCAACAGCCGTGGCCCGCTCTGCGTCTCGTCCTCGCCCATCGCAAAAATGTCCGGCGGGTAGCACTCATCCAGCACCGCGCGGAGCATCGAGAGCACTCCGGAATAGGTGTACAGGGATTTCAGCGCCGCGATGCACTGCGGCAAAGCCCTTGGAGCGATGTCGTAAAAGAGATTCCGGCGGTAGGGCATCGCCTCCAAATCCACAATCTCCAGGAACGCGCCGCGGTATATCCGCTCCCACTCGTCGAGTTGGGCGTGGTCAATCATGGGGTTGCTCCTTGGGGCTTCAGTCGATTCTGCCAACGGTAGATTCCGCTCTCACGTCGCATCGGCATTGTTCGGCTCCAGGGGTTCGTCTACAAACGCCTGTCGATCCCACCACACGTTCGCCACGGCCAGCGCCGCCCACTGGTCGCCGTGGAAGCCGTACAGCGGCCCTGGCGACTTCTTATTCCCAATGGCCTTCTCCTTCCCGCCGTACAGGTCGATCAACCTTTGGCGGATGGCGGAGTCGTTGATACCCTTCATCGTGTGGCAGAGGTGCATTTTGATTTCATGCCTCTTGATCTTGGTATGCGGCCCGTTGAAGGCCCCGATGAAGCGGCCGATCCACAGGCAGGTCTCGAATACCTCTTCGCCGACCGGAGCGCCGTAACTTGAAATCATCTCCACAGCGAAATGTTCCACGTCTGTGTTTTTTAGCAGTTGTTCGACTGCGGCGTTTGGTAATGTCCCGTGCTGAATCACACAGCCACCACCGCCATCGGTAAGAACGTAAGAGCTTTGAGTTGTTCCAGGATCAACGGATATTAGACGAGGCATACCAAAAACTCCTCCGCAGTCTTTTGACCTTTACGAAGATTGCAGCCAGCGCAAGCGATTACGATATTGTCCGGCGAGTGCCGTCCACAGCGAGAGAGAGGCGTCTTGTGTTCGATGTAGACGCTCATGCCTGACTCCTTTCCGCAGCTAGACGTTCTCCGGCTTGCAGGACGGCCACGCGGGCCTCAGAGCACTTGAGGCAGACCGAACAGACGTGCTTCGGCTCACCACTCGGCGTGGCGCGAAAGTGATGCACCAGCAAAACAACGCGCTCGTAGCAGTCGGGGCAGCGGGTCACTGCGCGCTCCTTGCTCGGTAGGATGGCCAGTCGCAATGGATTGCCAGCGCCCGCTCCCGCAGCCGATCCACCACAGCCCCACCCATGCGGTCGGACGCCTCGTACCCGCCAGTCACGTTCGAGGTGATCCACGTCGCTCTGCGGAAGCGATACCGCTCGTCGATGATCTCGAACAGCTTCGCCGCCTGAAAGTCCGTCAGCCGGCCCCAAGGTGGCAGCGGGTCGCTGATGGCCAGCACCGCGGTCGACGCCAGCGCCCGGACGAACGACCGCTCTGAATCCTCCGAATCCATCTGGTCGCGGACCTGGGAATAGACCGCCAGCCCGTTGACCCACCGAACCGAGTACCCTTGATCGACCGCCTGGAACAGAATCGCCGCCAACAGGTGATCCTTGCCTGTGCCAAACGCTCCGAAGAGCGCCAACCCGTCGCCGGCCGGTATGTGCTCGTCAAGGTGGTCGGCGAAAATGGTCAGCTCGTCGAGGGCGGTACTCTGCCGATCGTCGTACACCTCGAAGTTCTCCAGCGTACATTGCTCGTAGCGGCTTCCGATTTGCGATACGAGGGCCGCACGCTTCGCCGCCTGGGCCTGGACGTGCTCTCGGACCTTCTGGGCGTTCCGCTCGTTGATGATCCGCCGGTCGCGTTCCTGGGTCTCCGGCGACTCCAGTTCGGCCAGCAGCTTCGCGGTGAGGCTACCAAATTCCAATTTGCTTGGGGTCGATGGGCTTTCCACGGCCCTTTCCTGATTTTGCATCTTTGCTCCAGTCGTACTTACCTTCGAGAATTCGCGTCACGCTGTCTGGTCTCAGAAAGAAATCCAGGTCCGGCACGTAGTGGTCATCGCCTTCCCCGACAAAGCACTTCAGCGGAAACTTGGCCAGCGCTTCCCGGAAGTCCCGGACCCAGCTAGGCTCGGAAAGGCGGGCCTTGAGCGACTTGGCGCGGGCACCTGTGACGCTTCGAACCGGCCTCGTTCCTGTGGTGGCGTTCCAGGCTTCAACCACCTGGGCGGCAAGGTCTGGTGTTCCAGAGTCGCTAGGGTCTGGGTTACTAGGGGTTGGTACAGTAGGGTGACTAGGGGTTGGTACAGTAGGGTGACTAGGGAGAGCGCAACCGTTACGTAACTGTTCAGAACTGTTCCAAACATTTTCAGGTGACTTACGCTGTTTTCTCATGCGGTCCCTGGACTTCACGTAATCTGGCGCATTCCCAAGCAGGTCATGGATTTGGAACCTGCCGCCACGTACCTTATCGAGCAGTTTTACCGTGACGCAAGCCGAAGTGAACGCGCCTGGCTTCCCGACCCACTTAGCCGCGGCTTCTACATCCTCTGTATCCCCAATCAGGGGGTTTCCATCTTGATAACCAACGTGCCAGAGGTATTCGAGGTGCCCCAGGACGTGAGCTTCCGGCATTTGGAGCAGCCGGACGAGCCGCTGAAACTTGGGGTGGGTGAAGATGCTGGGCTTCGCCATCGTTCCCGGCTATGGGTTGGCCGCCCTCCATTCATCTTTCCACTTCTCAATTTCCAGCCATTGCTCATCGTCCTTTTTGCGAACATCAAGGATGGCATGCAGACACGCCGAAAGCAGCGATGGGGGCGTTCTGCCGAGTTCCAGGTGCAAATCGTGCATCGTGTCCTGAACCTCATCGTGGCACGTTTCGCAAAGACACCACAGCGTATTGGGGTGGTGTTCCCACGGTTCCAACCCGCGAAGGTAGCATCCGTGATGCACATGTAGCGTAGATTTATTGTCTGAGCAGAGTTCGCAGGCGAATCTAGCCCGTTCGAGAATCAAGAGCCGGACCTTCTGCCACCGCGGGTCTTTCAGCTTCTCGAAGTACGGAATCCACTTCTTGTCGGCCATCGCTTCCGTACCCTCGCGGGTCTCCGTTCAAAGCCTACCGGCCCCCCCGGTGTCAGCGAGAAAGCTGCTAGACCGGCGCGCCAACGAAGCCAGGGGAAGCCGGAGGTTCAACAGGTAAGTAACCGGTCTAGCATGTCCCAAACCCTACCACGCTCCGCCCGCAGTGTCAATCCTCCCGTTAAACAGCGGTTGGTCGTCTCGTATCCGCTTCCGCGCCATGGCCGTGTACGGCTCTGAGAGCTCGATCCCAATGGCGTTGTGCCCCATTCGGCGGGCGGTCAGGATTGTTGTACCAACCCCACAGAACGGATCGCAGACAACCCCCGGAACCGGCTCAGCGATTGGGCGGCAGGAGCAGGTGGGGCGCCAGCCGGTTGTGCGGTAGGCCGAAGCGTAGCCGCCGTGGCTTTTCTCGCCTGTCTTTGCGAGCGCCATCTTTTCGGTGTTGTCCCATCCGCGAGCATACCAGTCCTGTCCGTTTCGCGCCAGTGTCTGGGCCTGCGCCGTTTCTTCTGTCGGTTCAACGATTCTGGCCCAAGGCGCGCCACACTTTGGGCAATACCCTTTCTCGCTCAGCGCGGCCAAGAGGCAGCGCCTCACCAGTTCTGTCGGGTAGGCAGCAAAGTGCGGCAGACTCAGCGGCTCGCTGGAAATCTTCCACATATCGGGTGGAGTTCCGAATGCGGCCGGCTCAAAAAACTCTACAAGGTCCGGCGGGATTTCGTGGGCCTGAACGAGAAACTCCATTTGTCTATTCTCCAGACGATGCGTAGAATGTAGGCATGACTAACTTAACCTGCTCTCACTGCAAACGGGCTTACCGTGCAAAGCCGTACATGGCGTCGAAGTCGAAGAACCACTTTTGCGGCCAACGCTGCTACGGCCTTTGGCAGAAGGCGCACCCGCGCAAACTCACACTCAAGAGGGTTACCATCCAGTGCCTTCAATGCGGCACTGCATTTCAAAAGCGACCTGGACAAGTTCGCGGACGAAACTTGTGCTCCGCATCCTGTCGCTACTTGTGGATGCGCTCTCATATGGCAGGGCAAAACAACCCTGCATGGCGTGGTGGCCATACGTGCTACAGGGGTCCGAACTGGACACATCAAAGACGCAAGGCCCGCCTGCGGGACGGCAACACGTGTCAGCATTGCGGATCGCAGTCCCATTTGATCGTCCACCACAAAAGGCCGTTCAATCTTTTCACCGACTACAGGAAGGCCAATCGCCTGCCGAACCTCATTACGCTGTGCCCGAAGTGCCACGGAATCGCGGAGGACTTGTTTTGGAAATCGAATCCGCAACTTGTCCCGCAATGCCGCATACCGCTCTGCCTGAAGGAAAAACCGTGCACCAAATGCGGCGGAATGTTTGCGCCTAACTCCGGGGCACAACGAGTCTGCCGAGCGTGTTGCCAGCACACATGCCGCCATTGCAACAAGCCATTTTCGTCCCCTCGCTGGTGGAACAAGGTCGCCTATTGCTCCAAGGCTTGCAGGAATGCACACGTTGCAATCAAGCCAAAGCCGTGCAAAGGCTGCGGGAAGATGTTCGTCGGTCGATTCTCGTCTCGGCAGCATTGTTCGTTCGCTTGCTTTATGACGCGGGCGAATCCACGTCGAGCATTCTCCGAAAAACGTAAGCGCGCTGCTCTGGCGTCAGGTCGTCTCGAAGCCTGAACAGTGGCATTCCGATCTTCCACACTGACCTGGGATTCCGGCCCGTGGCGATGTACCGCTCCCGGTCCGCCGGCGTGCAGCGCCTTGCCTGGGCATCCGACTCCAGGGCGTCGTCTTGATTGGTGACGTTCCCGAACGCCGCACCGCCTATCCCCGATTCGCATGGCTCGCGTACCGCCTCGGCATCGCAGAAGTAGTTCTTCGTCTTGGCGAATAGGAACACGTAGCTGTGCGCTCGCGTGGGCCGCCAGGAGCCGCGCCGCAGGACCAGGCCGTTGTTTGGCGCGCACTTGGGGCAGCCTGGGCAGTCGGACCATTCTGCGTTCGCGGTTTTTATGCCGTTGTCCGGATGTGGTAGGGACAGACGCGCCATTTCTGTTCGATGTCCACTCCCGATCTTTGTTTCTTCATCTGGACGCTGGGCAGCCACCTTCACTCTGCACCTGCACCATCGCGTGCCGCTCAAGCTCTCGGGCATCGGGGAGGCGTGTTGCCAGATGGTGTCGGAGCGGAGAATCCAGCCGGCGGATTGAAGGGGAGGTGGTTCAGTTATCCAGTTTGGGATATCGACAGGTCGATAGTGATTGAGGTCCGACAGGGCGTGAACAATCCACGATCTCTTATCCCGAACTTCTTGTGCCACTTCTAGCTGCCCCAATCGCTTCGCGTCACAACTCATCATCAAGAAGTTCCACGCAAGCAATGCCTGCCTTTTTTTCGCAATAAAGTACGGGTAGAGTTCTTGTAACAGCGCAGCCTTCTTGTCTACGTTGTGAGCAACCCATCTCCAGCAAGGTAGGCTTCCGTGATGCCCTGGCCTGTGCGGGTTGTGCTCTTCTTTTGATGTCGGCCAGATACGATTGCATTCCGCCAACAGATCTCGATTGGTATTCGTGACGGCGATGTTGACGAAGGTTCTTGTTCTGCCGTCGTCCTTTCGCACATGATGCGAACCACATATAGTCCCCTCACCATCAATGATGGCCGCTAACCACGCTCTATCTCGTTCACTTCTAATGCGTCCGGTATATGTCGGCGATTGCAGCGCCTTAGCGACCGACCAAGGCACACCGAGCAGTTGGCCCTCCGGACCGTAGCTGTCGCCTATCTCCAAAAAAAGTACGCCGTCATCCCTCAGAACTCTACGCACTTCGTTGAACACTTCCACGATGTGCGCGACGAATTGCTCGACGGTAGGCTCAAGGCCAAGGCAGCAGCTTGAACCATCTCCCCACAGGCTCGGCGGCAGAGAATAATTTCTTAGGGCATAAAAAGGGGGCGATGTGACGACGCAATTTACCGAGCGCTCCGGCATCTGCCGCAACACGTCGAGCACGTGGCCTTGCCGGACTTCCCAGGTCACTCTTTCCCCTCCACGATCTTCAGTACTTCCCGGCAGCTACGGTGTCTGGTTCACTCATGTCCGGTCTCCGACTTTTCCGGTTTCTGCGTTGTCAGGTAAGGCGTCTTGCATCGATTGCAGGTAACGGCGTGCGTCGGCGCATGACAGCGTTCATGGCAGTGATAGAACTTGTCCGCTGAGCCGCATTCTGGACAACGGTTCGGTAGGGCGCGGAAGGCGCTGGTGAGCACGGCGATAGCTTCGGTGCGTTTCATGCGTTTGGTTCCTCCACGATCTTCAGTACCGCCCCGGCCAGGTAATGTGCGCCGGTGTTCACCGCCGGGGTGTTGTACCGCCGGCAGAGGGCCTCGATGGCCGAGAGCTTGGCGCGAAATTCCGCTCGCTCCTGAATCGCAGCCGACACAAACGCTTGGGTAAATTGGCTCATGTTTTAGCTCCCGCTCGTTCACTCATGTCCGGTGGCTTCCTCAATGTCTTTTGCAATCGCCCTGGCTCTCACGGCCAGGTGTCGCAGTTCGTCTCGCTTGCCGTCCAGTCCGCCGTCTGTCAGCAGCTTCACGGCCGCAGCAACATTCCCGAGCTGCCAGTCGTTGAGTTTCAAGCCGGACGTATCCTCGAACTTCGTTACTCGTTCGCGTAAGTCTTTGAGCGCGGTTTCGTTCCGGTTCCGCTTTCCGAATTCTTCTCCGTTCCGGTACGCCTCTGTGATTTTTTTGTCTATCGAACATCGCGGAACCATGCCTGCCGTCGAGTTTCGCAGAATCGACGCGAGCATCGCGCGAGACATTGAGAGAGGCTCCAGCTTCCTTGCCGACTTCAAGGTGGCCAGCTTGTCAGTGCCTCCAATCAGCAGACCCCAGGTAGGCGGCAAATCATCCTCGAACACTATTCCGTCCGGCGCCACGATCCACCAGCGGTCGCAATACTGGCAGATTTCCTCGGCCTTGTCGGGGTCTTGAAGTTCTGCCTTCCAATCGGAGCGAGCAACCTTGATTTCAAAGCCGTGCAACTCCAAACCGCGCGACGGATACAGACTCATGGCCAAAGCGTCGGCGGTTCTGACTCGGCGACGAAAGCCGGTTTGGTTCCTCACTTGCGTCAGGAACGCCCACGCCGGGGGCGAATGCCGCTTGGCAAGCAAGGCCATCAGGTCGTTAGCGGTCACGCTGCCCCCCATTCCCGATCGCACTCCGCCCCGCAGTCGATGCAACTCGGGTGCGTCTCGCCAGGAGCCAGGTTGTAGCCGCCGCATTTCCAGCAGCGAGTCTTGGCGTGAGCGCGCTGGGCCAGCTTCAGCCGGAAAATCTCTTCGCGGTCCACAACGACCTCATCCGGTGCGTCGAAGCCCAAGCGGACTTTGTCACCGCGAATCTGCACGACGGTCAGACGGATTTCGCCGCCGGGGTACGACAGGCAAATTCGTTCGTTTTCGTGGCGTCCAAGTACGAGCATGAGACTCCTTTCAGGGAAGATTCCTAGTGCATGGTCGGATCGTCAACCGGCCGACCGTGTGCGTACTTGTCGCAACCGCCATCGACCATCTTCGTGTAGCGGTGCGACTCCGTGTTGAGGCACATGGCCTGCATCGGACCATTGCCGACTTTTCCTGCCACCAGTTCCGACCAGAACTTGCACCCGTGGCACGTTCCCATGCCCATCGTTTGCATGGCTGACTTCCAGCTTGGATCGAACATCCGTTATTCCTCACTGATATTGTGTGACAATCCCGCGCAGGGCCATATCGCATCCAAGACAGCGCCGTTTTCAAAGTCTCGCTTCTTGAGCTTATTGAACTCGGCAAGCGACATTGTGTTCTCGTACTTTTTCATCGGGCCTCCCAAGTCGGCTCGCACATTCGCGGGTTGCCGCAAGGCGTGCCGTCGATGGTCAGCCAAACGGCACCACACGTCTCGCACCAGCGGACGGCGTAGCAGCCCCCGCAAGCCTCCAGAATGTCGGCCTTGAGCGCGTAGTGCTCGCAGCGTCGTTGCAGGAACTTCAGCAGCCACGCAAGGACGCGCGGGTACTTCCGCACGGGCAACACGTATCGGTCATCAGGCATATCAGCCTCCTTGTGTTCTGCCGGCGGTCCCCTCCTGGTAGGCCGGCGAGTCCTGTTATGCGCCGTCGTGCGGCACTCCGTTCGCCCAACTTCCTGCCGGGCGCGTCCTAGTCGTACTCCTGTTTCAGCAGTTGTTGCCGCACCGGCCAGGGTAGTTGAGCAGCTTCCTCTGGTGTCAGCGCTCGTCGAACGTGAATCGCGCATCCGCCTTCTTCAACGTCGAACGGACCGATGCCAAGGTCTCCAATCAGCGTCTTCGCCTTGCGAATCCCGCGCCCTTTGTTCTTGGGCTTCCACTCCGATAGCTCCAGAGTCCGCGTCAGGCCCAGCCTTGCGATGCTCGCGTGCCACACGGGCACTCCGGGGCCAAAAGGCCCGCCAGTGAGTCACAAGTTGACTGTGAGAATCGTTGACCAGCTTTCATCTGAATCGTGGAACATCCGCTGCGCAGTCTGCTCTGGCCTCGCACACGGATGAGTCAGGGCGATTAGCTGGCGTCTGTTCATCGGTTACTCCTGTTTCAATCCGCAGCGCCGGGCGTGCATGTCAAGCTCCCGGCGCCGCGGGGTTCCGGCAGCGTTGACTGCCGGGTTAGGCGTTACTTGTAGACCTCCGCCGTAAGCCCCTTGTCGTTAGTTAACGCGGCCGTGTAGATCAGCACGCCCTTCGCCTTCGCCCGCGTGGCGGTGGCTTGGCGGCTGTCACCGTCTAGGCCCTCCCAAACGTGCTGCGGGATCGTCAACTCACCGCGCGCCCCCACGGCGTCAATGGTTCACGGATAGCCTCCCCTTGCCGGTCACGAGGGCGTCGATCGCTGCCAGGGCATGTGACTTGCCGACACCGTTTTTTCCGCGAAAGACCACTACTCCACCGCCATCGGGCACCGGGATAGAAAGGTTTTCGATCGGCCCAATGTCTTTGATTTCAACGGTCGTCATGGCTGCTCCTTGTTATGCCTGTTGATGCGTTTCCATGAGCTTCTTCTGCCCCTTGCCCTTCGCCGGGGCCACGAGCGACTCGACGTGCTTCGTGTAGAGCGAAAACGCCAGCGCCATCTCGTCAGTGTCAAGTCCGTAGCCCTCGGGTCCGCAGGCAGCGTCGTACACCTGCTTGGACGCCTCTTTGGTGTGCGCCTCACCCAACTGGGTCTTGTACGGCTGGACCCAGGACGCAGCCTTGGCGGGCGCCGGATTAACAGCGGCTTCCTTCGCCGGCTCGGCCTTGCCCTTCACTCGATCGTTGAGGTCGCTCTTGCGGGCCTTGCTGCCGACCTCACCCTCTGGCGGTGCCAGGGCACTTTCCACGGTCGTCTCACCGTCCTTGATTGCCGTGACCAGACCGCGGAGCAGCACAAGGTCGTCGAGCGTGATTTCCTCCAAGCCCGCGCGCCCAAGGAACGCCAGAACGTCCTTGACCTCGGCCCCGGCCTTGCAGAACCACTCCAGGGCCTTGTGCCGCTTTTCCGCCATCGTGGTTGCCTTGCCGACCGACGCTAGCTTGGCCTCGGCCAGAATGTCCATCCACATGGCCCGCGGCACGACCTTGAAAATGGCCTCGCGCGCGGCGATCGAACATGCAGCCCGGCAAGTCACCTGGACCATGTCGTCGCCAAACCGTTTGCCCTCTGCTGTCGTGATCCGCCGCTTGACTTCGATGCTCGCCGCGATGTTCTTCTCCACGTCGAAGCAAAATCCTTGGGCAACCACGAACTTCTCTTCCTCGGCCGTGATGCGGGCGCCGCTGCGGAGATTTTTCCAGGAGTAAGCCACGATCTCTGCCATACGGATCGACGGACCCTCAATTGGCTTCCCCTTTTTTCCGTCTTTGCCCCTGCGCCCAGGCAGCACGTAGAACATGGAGCCAGCCGTGTCCTCGTCCAGCGTGGCCAGCTCGCGGCAGCAGTTCTTAAACTCCTTGATCTTCCGCGGAAACTGCCGCGCGGTCGCAATCTGCTGGTTGATCTCGCTCGACGTGAGCGCCATCAGCGCCGTTGAGCCGGTTACTTCGGTCGTTTCCTCGACGATTTCCCCCTCGATAACTTCATCAGTCGCCACTTGTGACCTCCCATTCATCTTCAAAGTCCGCGTAACGTGGTAAATCCAACGTCGTAATCTGGCGCTCGTGAGTCGCCAGCCAGTCGTTCGTCCGATAGCACTCGGCCAGTTGGGCAAGCGCCTTTTCGTTCTGCCGGTGCCCCAGGTCAACGGCCTTCATGCTCAGTTCGTACACCGCGACTTCAAACGTCTTTTTGCTCACACAGACGAATGCCATTCGCGGCACGTGCCCGGTGAGCTCATGCTCGCCGAACATGTACAAGGCCGACTGGCGGTGGTAGCCGAAGTTGTTCGACGTGCGCGAGAACGCCCGCGGGGATACTTCCGCGCACGTCTTCAGGTCCAGGATCAACCCGTCGATTACCTTATCCCGCCGGCTCTTGAGCATCAGGCCCGTTTCGTGCGGCCAGACGATGGAATGCTCGACTGGGCCATCCTCGCGGAGCAGCGGCCCGGCGGTCGGGCTTTCCTCGATCGCCCTCGCCATCGCGTGGAGGTGGTAAAACTCGTCACCTTCAATTGGCGTCCTGCCGCCAACCGATGCAAGGAACTCAGCCCAGGCAACCTTGTGCTCCTTATAGCGGCGGTCCCACGGCTTTCCGTCTGGAGCGATCGGCGGCTCAAGGCAATAGCTGGCCTCGAACAACTCCGGCTCGAATACGAGCGTGTGCAGCCGCGTGCCGATTACCATTTCCTCCGTCGGCGCGCGAGGTGGCTTGGTCTTGGTCACGAAAACCGCGCGATACTCCTTGCGCGATTCCCGGAAGACATCCAGCGACGAATGCCCGACGTACTCGCTGGTGCCGTGATATTCCTCGTTCGTGCAGGGCCACTCGCGCGGGGCCTCGGTTGCCGTGCTCATGCTCAATACTCCCCTGCCTGCGTTCCCACTAAGATGCGATACCCCATAAACCTCTCCTTTCAAGGTGAAAATCGAACAACGTACTCGGCGAGAATCCGGTTGTCCCGGTACGAATCTTTGACCTCGACCCGCTGCAAGTGTGCGGAAAGCCCCTTCAGGTGGTGGCACACGATGGGGATGCACTCGCACCCCTCAAAATCCACCTCGATCTCAAACGGGCAGCGCGGCGGCCCGTCCTGGCACGCGGTTTCCAGTTCGGCGTGGATCAACTCTTCGGCGAGTTCCACGGCGGTCTTGTCCGCGCCGGGCAGCGGGGCGTAGGGGTCGTGTCCGTGCCGCCACTCGACCCTATAGGGGGCGTGCTTGTTGTGGAAAGGTTCGGTCATCACACAATCTCCGTCGTCGGCAGCATCGCCGAATGGATTTCCTCTGCCACGGTGTTCGGCTTTCGGAGCAGTCCAATCCATTCCTTTGGCCACATGGCCCGCGCGGCGGCTTCAAGCCGAGTCGGCGCACCGAGACTCCAACCGTCGTTGCGAATGAAAATCACGTCCGGGTTGATGCCGTAGTCCTCTCTGGCCCGGCGCGACGAAACGGCTTCATCGACGGAAATCATTACCCGTTGCGGGCCATGTTCCATGATGTCCTTGGCAAACGCTTGCAGTTGGTCGCTCATAGTCAATCCATCCAATCTGTGAAAAACCACATTGCCAGAATCGTCAGGGCCGGAACGCCCAGAAGAAGAATGTTCGTCATGTGTTCCTCACCGCTTGCAACAGCCCCGCGAACTCCTCATCCTTCGGCGGGTCCAAGAGCGCGACGAGCCACGCGGCCAGATTCATCGCGTCGTCTTGCGAAAGAATTCTCGGGCAAGGCATCAAGAAAACGATTTCGTCGCCCTTGCGTTCGCTCGCTCCTTTCAAGCGGCCGGGCCGCTGTCGAGAGACGTTCTGGATGGGGTTCTGGTAGCCACCCAGGAACGGCCCGGCCGTGTAAATCCCCGCCGGTCGTTGGCGCACCACGCATCACGATGGCTGGCGAGCGTTGCCGCTTCGCCCGGCCGGCGGGGGTAGGTCAATCGTCCGCAGTTTGTTCGGCGGAGCCATGCACTCCCCGACAACGACGACGCGCTGGCCATGGTTTTCATCATTGGTACTGGGTCACAATTCCGCGCAGGGCGTTCAGGATTGCAGCAGCCGACCACGGACAATTCACCCCCATTTCCGCGTCCAGTTCGGTGCAAAGAAGCAACAGCCGCTCTCGCTCCTTTAGCGCGGTCGCAATCGCGTCCAGAACCGCGCCGTTTTCAAAGTCGCGTTTCTTGAGCTTGTTGAAGTCCTTCAGCGTCATCAGGTTCAAATCGTGCTTCATGTCGTTTCCTGTATGAGCGCCGCCGCTTCCTTGATTTCCGCGAGCCTTGCGACTGACGGACACCCAAGCGCGCCGAAGGCGATGCTGCTCAGGCGTCCCCAGCGTGCCGTCTCGCGGTCGTTGCCCGATAGGTCGCGTTGGACCTTGGCAAACTCAAGAACTTTCACGAGCGCGCCTTCGAGCAACAGGCGCTTTCGACCAGACTGGTCCAGCGTCCGGCAAATTCCCGCGTTGGACTCTGCTGCTTGGACGAATAAAACCTCCAGGTCGGTAATCCTGTCGATCAGCCGCATGACGTGCCGACCAGCAACAGCCGCTCCTTTGCAGCGAAACTCCTCGGCAATGTCCTCTAGGTCAGTGTCGGTTAGACTCATACCGCCGCCCTCCACGTGACCGCGTTCCTTCGCCCGACAGCGCACAGCCGCGCCGGGCCTTGTTCCACAAGTCCGGCCCGCCGCAAGTCCGATAGCCGCTTTGCGACCATGTGCCGATCCAGGTCGGATACCCTCGCCAGTTCGGCGCTCGTAACGGCCATGCCGTGGGTCCGCACCATTTGCCGCAGGGCCTCCAGCACTTGCTGGCACTGGGCGCCGTGTGCGCCCGAGCGGACCAGGGCGGCTGCGGCCTGAGCGCTGGTCGCCGGATCAGCTTTGGCCGATCGGGCCGTCAGCAGGTCGGAGCCGGTGAATAGGGTCGTTTGCCGCATGACCGGATTATGACGATCTGTTTCTAATTGTCAATAGTATTTTCCAAATAATTTTGGTTTGACAACCTGTAGGGAATTGGATACACTTCTCCCGAATGACCAAGGCACAATACCTTACCGTTCGTCAGGTCGCCCGCCGGCTCCGCGTGAGCCGGGCCTTGGTTCACCGCTGGATCAGGCAGGGGCGATTGTCGGCGGTGCGATTCGGCCACGAGTGGCTGGTACGAGCTGATTTCCGCCGGCCTGAGAAGCTTCGACCGGGCCCAAAGGTAGCCGGATGACCACTTTTACCTGCCCCACCTGTTTTCACCCGGTCGGCGTGACCCTGGGATACGCCGCAGGAGTCGTGACCTGCCCGCACTGCCAAGCCCAGTTCAGCGTTCCGCCCGCCTATCCGCCGCTGCCCAAAGCCGGATTGCCGGCTCGGAAGTTCCGCTGGGGCATTCCGCTGGTAATGGTGATTCTGACGGCGGCCTGGCTTTGGCTGCCGGGTGAGTTGGCGGCCGGCTCTCTGCAATACGAGATGGACGCCCACACGGTTTACGGCCAGAAGTTGATGGCCTGGCCCTGGTTTGCCGGAGTGGAGTATCGGAGGTTGAGCGGTGCAATGGCGCTGGGGCTGGGTCTGTTCGTGTACTTGCCGGCAATGGCCGTACTCTCCGGGGTGCTGATCTGGCGGAAGGTGAAGGGCCGATGATTCCCGATTTTACCGTAGTCGTGGCCCTTGATCGTGGACACTTGGAGCAGTTCTATACCGTCTGGCCTACCTGGGTCGCATATCGACCGGAGATTATGCAGCGAAGGTTGGTTCTGATCGTCGATCTTGCGGACCACGAACGGGACGATGCCCTTCGTCGCTGGGTCGAGGGATTGCAGTTTGTTTTACAAGTGCATCCGCAAGTTGAATTTTTCGAGTGGGATTGGCGTCCAGACTTGCCCCAGCGGGAGCGGATGTTGACCGGACTGGTCCGGGCGGGGGATTTCGTTCAGACGCCCTACTACCTCAAGCTCGACGTCGACGCCATTGCGACGAAGCCCGGACCGTGGATCATGCCCGAGTGGTTTGCCGAGTCTCCGGCGCTGATTGCCAGCCCGTGGTCGTATAGCCGTCCTGGATCAGTCATTGAAACCCTGGATCGCTGGGGGGATGGCATTCCTGATTTGTGCAGTAAGCCGCCACTCGGCTTTAGACCAGTTGCAGGTTCCGAGATTGTAAAACACCCTCGAATCATCTCGTGGTGCTGTTTTGTTAACACCGAGTTTTCCCGCTGGGCATCATCTCTTGCGCCGGAGCGATTGCCAGTTCCTTCCCAAGACACCTATTTATTTTATTGTGCGGCTCGGGCTGGCAAAAAGGTGGTAACCGTAAAGATGAAATCCTACGGCTGGGACCACTGCCTCCGAACAAGCACGTTGCGCCGAATCTCCAGAGAGGTCTTAAAGTCCCATGAGCAACGAGCAACTTGAACGGCGGCCGATCGCTGGGTTCCCTGCCTACACGATCGACCGCGACGGGAAGGTGCGGTCGTGTCTTAGGTTTGCCCGCGTAGGGCCGCGCGGTGGGTTTTATTCTGTCCGCACCAATGCGTGGAGGCCCTTACGCGCAACGCTTATGAAAATCGGCTACTTCTCGGTGATGCTCAGAAACAATGGCGTCGGGAAAAGGAAGTACATTCACTCCTTGGTTTTGGAGGCGTTTGTAGGCCCGAGGCCTGAGGGAATGCAGGTTTGCCACGAGGACGGGAATAGGCAAAACAACGCCCTTTCCAATCTCAGATGGGGAACGCCAACGGATAACGCCGACGATATGCGCAGACATGGGCGATTCGCCATAGGAGCAAAGCACGGTCAAGCTAAGTTGACGGACGAGAAGGTCAAGGAGATGCGACGGCTGCGGGAAGCCGGGCGGACATGTACTTCACTGGCCGCTGAATTCGGCGTATGCCTGGCTGTGGCTTCCAAAGTATGTCGGCGTGAGAGTTGGAGGCACGTCGTCTGATGCCCGCACCAGCCTACTACGAAACGCTCCGCTCCCTGCTGCTCCAGATACACCGCCCCGGCAAGCCTCTCGTGGCCGTCGAGGTTGGCGCCGGCAACGGCGAGTTGAGCAAATACCTGTTGACTAAGGTGCCGGGCCTGTTTCTGCACATGATCGACCACTGGCGGCCGATCTACCGTGATGCTCAGGTCGAGCGGACGGAAGAACAGCAAAAGGAGATCGACCGGCAGAGCGACTTGTTCAAAGCGGCCTGCAAGGCAACGGACTTCACGACCGAGCGCCGGAAGATATGGCGGATGGACCCGCTCTTGGCCGTGCGAGAGTTCGGGAATTTTGAGACGGACCTGATTTACCTGGCTTCAGCGGATGGCGTATCCGCCTGGTGGCCGAAGGTGCGAGCGCGCGGCATACTCTGCGGCCAATCGCAGGACGTGAAAGTAGCGTTGGGCACTACGCTTCGGAACGCGAAGCCGATTCAGCGCAAGGGCGGGTTGTGGTTCACATACAGGATCGAATGAAAATGAAGCGCAAAAAGAAGCCAAGACCCGTGTCAAAGCGGGAATTCAGCGACTACATGCGCAAGAATCATGGCCCGCGCGCCAGTCCTGAATGGCGCAAGGAACACAAGGCCGAGATCGACGCTGCGATGCTTGAGGCCGCATGCATTGTTCTCAACCACCCGGAAGGCATTTCCGTAGAGGACTTGCTGGCCCAATTGACAGGCAAGGCAGATGGCTAGCCCACTTATCAACGTCGGCGGACGCAAGCACGGGCGCACGCTCTTGACCCTGTTCCCGCTCGTGCGCCGGCCAGACCTTCCAATCTCGGCCGCGGAAATCGGAGTCTACCGCGGCGACCTCTCGGCGTTCCTGCTGTCGAGCGTCCCCGACCTGCACTTGTCGATGGTGGACTCGTGGGCCGAAGTGCCCGATGGGGACTATCGGAAAACCGGCGACAAGTGCGCGCAGCTCACCCAGGCGGACCACGACGAGAATTACGCGGCGGCGATTGAGGCTGTGCGGTTCGCAGATGCCCGCGCCAGAATCTTTCGCTGCCCATCGGTTCAGGCTGCCGGGTTGGTGGCCGATGGGCTCGACTTGGCGTTCATCGACGGCGACCACAGCGAGAGCGGTGTGCGGGCGGATATCGCGGCGTGGTGGCCGAAAGTGCGAGCGGGGGGGATTCTGAGCGGCCACGACTTTTCGCACCGCCGGCGGAAGAGCGGCGTTGTCCGGGCCGTGGAGGCGTTCGTTGCGGAGAATGGGCTGGAGTTGCAGTTGGGCGGTGGGAGCGTTTGGTGGGTTTTGAAGCAAAAGGCGGAGGCTTAGGAGGCGTTGCGGCACTTAACTCTTTCCAGGAGACGCGCGATGAAGTGGATCGACAATCCAATTGAGGAATTGTGGTTGAAGCATCTGGGCGGAACATTTGAAAAGCGGACAATCCGCTTGGATCAGATCGACTGGGCCGTGAGCCTCAAAAACTGCGGACGGCTCGGCACACCGATCCGAGCCGATGTCGTGGAGGACTACGCCCTCGCCATGACGGACCCTGCGGCATCATTCCCACGGACATTCGTTGAGGAGCTGGCCAAGAACAGATACGGTGTTCTGTCCGGCAATCACCGTTTGAAGTCAGCGGATGAAGCCGACTTTGAATTCGTGGAAGTGTACGTGGCAAAGCACACGGACCCTACGGCATTGCAAAGGTTTGCCAGAACGTGCAATCAGAAGATCGGGCTGGCTGGGGCGAGGGAGGATCGGCTCAAGAACGCGGCGCACGACATGAAGCAAAATGGCCTGTCTGCTTCAGATGCGGCACGCCTCTATCAACTCAAGCCGAGTGCGTTGCAACGCTATCTCTCTCAGAAAAAGTTGGCGGAGTCCATGAATGGCCTGGTTCCTCCAGCAAAGGTCGAAGCGCTTCACCTGTGTCACCTTTCCGCGCTAAACAAGCTGAAGGACAACCATCGCGTGCTGGCCGAGGCCGTCCATTTGGTCGTGGATCATCAGATGACAGACGAGCAAACCGTGGAAGCGACCAGACGGATCAAAGCCGCCAAAACGGAGTTGGACCAGCTCAAGGAAATTGAGAAAATCCGCCAGGAATCGGCATTGCTTCAGCCAGGGCCACCGACGCATCACAAGCTCGATTTGCGGACCAACTTTTTACGGTCTGTGACGCTTCTGGACAACCGCATCGGTGATCGTAAGAAGCTCTCCCAGCTTCAAATCACGGAGAATACAGAGGCGAAAGCGACCAAGGAGAAGGTGAATGCCCTTGTCAAAAAGCTCCAAGTTCTCACGGGCTGTGCCGGAAAGGTACGGCGCACAAGCTGAGGTTCTGAAGGCTCTGTCCGCGACTGAGTGGCGCAGCCCAGCGCATATCCGTGATCTGGTGTTGGACAACTTTCGTCCGGAGTCTTGTATTCGGACATATCTTACGCACCATGAAGAAGGAGATAATCTGCCAAGCCTTAATGTTCAGCATTCGGCAGGTGCTTTGTATTTGGTGCGCAGTTGCTTATATACGCTTGCGACGCAGCACATAGTCGAAAGCATCCAGAAGTCCGATGAAGATGGACGATTGTGGCGGATATTGCCGGCGAAGACTGCCACCATCAGAAAGGCTGTAGTCCAGTTGATTCGATGGCGTAATAGGTATGCCGCGGTGGCTCGTGAGTTTCCTAATGTCGTAGACTCAATCAACGAGTCAGTCAAAAAGCATTGTCCGCGCTGGGTGGAGTCGGAACCGAAATGAAGAGCGCATTCCTTCACGGACTCTGGGGCGATGCGCTCTTGGAACGCCACTCCAAAGTTTTGACCAACATCCAGCAATCCCGCCTCCACCGCCACAAGGTCGAAGCGGTGACCTACGTTTTCGGCCTGGAAAACTTCAGCTTCCTCAAGAGCCACGGCATTCAAGCGGAGATCATGGACCATCGACCCGTCGTCAACTTCCGCAACGAGCCCGACCGCGGGCGGGACGTAGAGGGCCACGTCAACTACGGCTCTTCCATGTGGCGGCACAAGTTGATCATCATCCAGCACGCCCTCGCGCGCTTCGGGCAGGTCGTATGGCTCGATTGGGACTGCCAGTTGATGGAACCCTTGCCGGCGGACTTCTGGCAGCGGATGGAGGCCGGCGCGCCGTTCCAGGCCGCCCTGACGTGCTACAAGAAGCTCCAGAAGGCCGTCTGGAGGCCCTACAACGGCTGGGATCGCTTCATCGTGCCGTGCGGGTCTTTCGTCTACTGCCGGAGCCCGCACGCCATCAAGAGCATTCTGGAGATTCAGGACGCGAACCCGCTTTGGTACGACGAGATCTGCTATGCCCTCTACACGGATCAGATGACGACGGTAGCCGGATTGTGGGGTGGGGTGCAAGCCTACGTGGCCGAAGGCTTCCAACCCTACTGCGCCGTCGTGCATCGGAGCATCGTGGAGCCGGAGCGGAAGCTGTTCTACGCACCGTTGCGGACGAGACCACATTTACAGAACCGGGAAGGGGTGAGCATACCGTGAGGGTCATCTACGCCTGCATCGACTCTATTATTGCCACGGCGTTCATGGTTGTGGCTTTTATCGCGCTCTTGGACGGCAATTATCCGAAGTCCACGGCTAGCGGAATTCTCGCTGTGCATTGGATGCTGGCAGCGCATTGGTCGATGAGGTTTCACGACTGGGAAGAAACAAAACGATCTAAGAGATTTTGATGCACCGCAACTCCCTGCTCCTGTTTGAGAAGTACGCCCGGCCGCGGTTTAAGCTGGACGATTGGATTTTGGAAGTCGGCGCGAAGCGCGGCGAGTCCGAGTACCGCAAATCTCTGGAGTCATTTCGAGACATCCCCGTTACTGGCGTGGAGGAATTACAGTATTGGTTTTGCGACCTCTCGAACAAGGGTCGCAACCTTCCGGAGTTCGTCGCCTGCACCGAGTACAGCATCGACGAGGAAGATGGTGCCTTCGACATCGTTCTCTCCGGACAGACGATCGAGCACGTCCGAAAGCCCTGGCGCTGGGTGCCCGAGCTGGCCCGCGTCACCAAGCCTGGCGGACTGGTCATTCTGATTTCCCCGGTCACCTGGGCCGTACATCGGCATCCGATCGACGGCTGGCGGATTCTGCCGGACGGCATGGCGGCGCTGTTCGAGGATGCGGGGTTGACGGTGGAGCTGCTCAAGATGGAGTCCCTCGACGAATCGGGCACGGACAATCGGTATCAGTTTCATCAGGGGTTTCCGATCGACCTTATCAGCATCGGGAGGAAGCCGTGAAGGTTTACGTGGTCTGCATCGGATCGTATTCGTCGCGCGACATCGACGGAATTTTCACGACGCGCGAAGCTGCGGACGCCCATGAGGCACTGTGCTCATATCGCTCTCAAGAACACGCGAACAAACTGGCGGTCGAACTCCGGCAAGAACTGCTGCGGAAAGAGGCCACCGGACTGATTGTTGCAGAAGGAAAACGCAAGGCCAACTGGCGGATCAAGGCACTGCCGAAAGCGGAGGGGCCATGATTCGCCGCGCCTTCCTGCGCGCTCTCTGGGGCGATGCACTCATTCCCCGCTCCCGCACCAAGATTTCCCGCGACGTCCGAATCTCCACGACCTACCGCTACCCCCTGCCAACGCGGACCTACTGCTACGGCCTGGACAACCGCCGTCTGCTCCGAGAGAACGGCGTCGAGCCGATCATGCTCTCCAAGGTCGGCATCGTGAACTTCTTTGGGCGCTGTCGACGCCGCGCCTCCAGCCTCGTCAATTGGGGCTGCAATATGTGGAGGCACAAGCTGGTGGCCATCGCCGCGGCCCTGGACGATTGCGACGAAGTGGTTTGGCTCGACTGGGACTGCCTGGCTCTGCATCCCCTGCCTGACGGCTTCTGGGAACGCTTGGCGCTCGGGGCGCCAGTCCAGGCCAGTTTGAGGCAGTATCACCGCATCAAGTGCCCTTGGCGTTCCACGGGCCGCAGGCTGGTCCCTGGCGGGGCTTTCCTGTACGTGCGGGGACGGGATACCATAGACGAGCTGCTCGATCTGCACGCGGAGAATCGGCGCTGGGACGACGAGACGACCATTGCCCGATGGACCGATTTGCAGCAGGGGGGTTGGCAGAGTTGCGAGCGATACGTTGAGGATGGCTTTGAACCTTTTTGCTACCAGATACGCGGGCAGGTGTTCCCGCCCGAGGTTCCGCTGTTTACGGCAGGATGACATGAGCATCGACGCCTATGTAACTGGTCTGGCGTGGCTGCCGAACGGCACGGTGCGCCTGACCCTGGAACAACCCGACTCGTCGCGCTGTGCTGGACGCTCCGAGATAATCGTAGAGAATCCGTGCCCGAGCATGGACGCCCTTTGGAATCAGCATATTTGGGGCGGCTCTGAACAGATCCTGATAGGCGAAACGACCATAGCCCGGCGCAACAGCTATGGAAGCCTGACGATGCTTCCCGAGGCCGACGAATTTCTCAACAAGATCCCGAGGGCCGCAAGGTGACCCGCGGCGTCATCTACCTCCTTTCCGGATCGACCTACGCCGAACTGCTCTGCACGTCCCTCTACACGCTGCGGCAGCACTGGACCGGACCCGTCACGATCTTCGCCACGGATGAGCCCTCAACCAAAATCTCGGAGCGCATCGGACACGACCCACAGTTGAACGCCGACGTGCGGCCGGCGGAACTGGCCCAGGTCCGGCGGCGCCAATCCTACTGCACCAAGCCCTCACTCCCCCCGCTCTCCCCCTACGATCAAACGGTCTACCTGGACTGCGATACACTGGTCGTCGCGCCGATCGACGAGCTGTTTGAGCATCCCCTGACGCTGACGCAGTTTTCCAACTGGACCACGACCGGGGGGCGGATCGTCAGCGGCCGCCTCAAGCAGTGGCGCGGACTGGGGCCGGCAACCGAGGCGCTCGTCAACGAGGCGCTGGCAAGCCCCCAGCCGGCCGTGAATACCGGGATTTTCGGCTTCCATCGGGATCATCCAATTCTGCCTGCGTGGCAAACGCTGACGCTGGCCGGCGCGCGATGTTCGTTCACCGATGAACTGGCGATGCAATTGCTGGCCCCGCACGCGGACACGCGGATACTGTCAGATGAATGGAACCTAAGTCCCTTATACGGCAAGAACCGTGACGAGGTGCGGATTCACCACCTCCACGGGCGCGCACACGTCCGCAAGCGGCAAGGCCGGGCCATCTGGAGGCCATTCTTCGACGAGGCGCGTGAGGCCAAGGCCGGGCAGATGGATCAATGGGGCGGGACGTTCGATAAAGCGGTCAAGGTGGACCAACATGCCGCAACCTGACGAGGATTCCCCCTGGCGATGTATCTGCTGCCGGTTCCAGATCGACTACGACACGGGTTTCTCGCTGGATGATTCGACCGAACTTCACATCTGCTACTCGTGTTGGGACGGGATCGACGAAGAGGGGCAGGTTGAGGCGGTGCGGCTCTGGAAATCGGATCGGGAGTTGCTGAAGACCCTGATAGCCTTCCGGCGGCTATGCGAGGCGGCCATGTGCAATTGGGATTCTGTCTTGAAGGGAAAGCCGAGCGTGAATTGATGAACACCATAGCCCTCGTCCTACTGTCCGTCATCGGCGCCGACCCATCGGACCGCCAGAAAGCCTTCCTGATGGACGCCTGGGCGGCGCGCACCGATCGGCCGGAGATGCGCGAACAAGTCCAGGAACTCCTGGACAAGATGACCAAGAAACAACTGGCGGGCCTCGTCAGCGAGACAAAGCGCCGGCAGATAGCCGAGGCGCGGATGGCGATGAAGCAGCATCGGCGGCGGTTCAACCGGCCCAGGTATCAACCACGCTTCTTTTTTCAGCCCCGGCTCTGGGGCTTTTCGTGGTACTACGGTTAGTCGGCTTTCGGTAGAATGCCGCTATGCTCAAGACCATCATGCAGGTGTTGTGGGAAGGGCGGTACGCAAGGGAGATGCGCGGTCCGTCGCTGGCGGAGGCGTTCCAGCAGGAGTTCTATCGGCGGGAGAGGTACGACCTGCGCGGCGACATCGACGCAGCGGCAATTCAGACGGACCAGAACCCGAGCGACGATCAACGCGAAGCTGGGAACTACCGCAAGGGCAAGGTGCGACTACATGGGCTCGACATCTGCATCGAAACGCCGAAGGGCGGGATTCGTCGCGGCACGGACTCCAGCGGCAAGGACTGGGAGCACGAGTTGCCACACCACTACGGCTACATCAAGCGTACCGAGTCGGAGGCAGACGGCGACCATGTAGACGTGTACCTCGGTCCGCACCCGGATGCCGAAGTAGTGTTCGTGGTCGATCAGCTAACGCCAGGCGGGCGCTTTGACGAGCACAAGGCGATGATCGGTTGGAAGTCCAAGGACGCCGCGCGGGCCGCTTACGAATCGTGCTACTCGCCGGGCTGGAAGGGATTCGGCGACATCACGGCCCTGACCATCGACGGGTTCAAGGCGTGGCTAGAGCACGGAGATACGGGAACGCATGTTGCGCGGCAGGTATCGCGGTACGAACGCGATGGTCTTGTCGAGATGTTCAAACGCGCCTTCGATGAATCCAAGGTCCACCGCGGCCAGCCTGAGAACGCCGGGGAGTTCGCGCCGAAGGAAGGAGGACAAGCGACCCAAAAGGCGTCGAAGTCTGCGGCGCTAGCAATGGCCGAAGCGCGATACGATCCAGCCTCAAAGTCTTGGAGCGTATCCGGCCAGCCATTGCCTAAGCTGCGTATCCCTCCGGCCTGGCAGCAAGTTCGCGTATCGACGGACCCCAAGGCAACGATCCTGGCTACCGGATACGATGTGAAGGGCCGCAAGCAAACCGTCTATTCCGCGGAACACTCGATGCGAGCCGCCGCCGCCAAGTTCGGTCGGATTTCCGAGCTGCACGCGAAGGTGGAGCAGATCATCCAGGAAAACAAAGCGAACCTGTCTCGCGGAGACGACGCCACAAAAGAGGCGGCGAGCGTAACGGCGTTGATCTTTTCAACTGGCCTGCGCCCCGGCAGCAACCGCGATACCAAGGCAGAGAAGCAAGCCTACGGCGCTACAACTCTCCGGACTGAGCATGTTGTTCAAACGGCCGATGGAGTCCGCTTGCAATTCACAGGCAAAAAAGGCGTGAGCCTCGATCTTCCGGTGAACGATCCTGATACCGCGCAGATGGTCTTGGACCGCGCGAAGCGCGCCGGCCCTGAAGGCCGACTGTTCAACGTCAGCGACACTCAGTTGCGCGATTACGTGCACACCCTGGACGGCGGCAATTTCAAGCCCAAGGACTTTCGCACGCTGCTTGGGACTCGCATGGCCGCACAACACGTTGCTGCCGACAAAGGGGCACCGCCAAAGAACGAGAAAGAGTACAAGGCCCGCGTCAAAGAGGTTGCAAAGAAAGTCTCTGCCGTGCTGGGCAACACGCCGACCATTGCGCTGCAATCGTATATTGACCCAACCGTGTTTTCCAAGTGGAGGGCAGCGTGAGTGATCCATTTCAAACCGGCGCTGACGTACATTTTTCCGAGTCCGTTGACTGGCGGGAAGAACCCGACGAAGAGCCCGACGAGGGCGGTCCAACGCCTCCAGATGTTGTTGAGATACTTGGGTTCGACCCGGCAACTGAAGAACCATGATAGCCCGCGCCATCGAAGTCATCGACGATACCGCCATGCTGCGAATGCAGAACGTGGCCCTGCGCCGTCAGGTGGCCATGCTGGTCTGCGCCCTGCGGAACAAGGGGGGTGAGTTCGTCGTCACGGATACCGACGTACACTTGATCGAGGGGAAGGCGCCGCAGTTTTCGCTGGAGGTCCAGAAGGCGCCGGGGCAGAAGGGATGGCGGTTGATCGCAAGAGAGGTCAAGCCGGATTTGGTGGTGCCGTGAAAGTGTGATAGAATGCGGGCCGCGACGAGGTATGAACTCGCCACGGCCCTGAACACCACGACCTACAAGGAGGCCGTCATGTCTGAAGCTGAAGGTAACCCACCAGTCGAGTACCGTCCAGTTGACGGATTTCCAGGCTATCGAGTCGGGGACGACGGATCGGTCTGGAGTCAGAGGACGCGAAACGGGAAGCACACTTCAGCCTGGAGACGACTGAAAACGGCCACACGCTCAGGACAGCAACACGACGGAACGCCCCTGCCACCGTATAGACGAGTCGTCTTGTATGCGAATGAAAAGTCGGTAAAGCGGCTTGTTCACCGTTTGGTTCTTGAAACATTCGTGGGCCCGTGTCCGGTTGGCCAGCAGTCCAGGCACTTGAACGGAAATCCAGAGGACAACCGACTTGCCAATTTGCTCTGGGGCACTCGCCATGAAAACCACCTGGATCGCATTAAACATGGGACGTATCCCTGCGGAGAGAAAAACCCCTTTGCAAAACTGACAACCAGCGACGTTATCGAAATTCGGAGGCGTCGATCAACTGGTGAGAGGTGCGCTCCCATTGCTAAAGACTTCAATACAACCGCAGCATATATTTCGATGCTTTATCTCAAGAAGTCCTGGACGCATATCTAATGCTAACGGAGGTCATCAGCCATGTTTGGAGTGGCCCCAACGCTCAGTACAATCGGCTTCTCTGCTATCAACTCCAGGGTCTTTTGCGCTGGCCACCCAGGGAGTCGTCCGTCACAATCTCGGTTTGCTACTGCCCAGATGATGCGGCGGTCGTTGGAAGCCTGATCTACTGGGCCACGGCCCTCGATATTCCAGCGGTTACTTTGCGACCGTACCCAATGACAAAGAGGCGGCTTTTGAATCGGGCCATTGGTCGAAACGAATTGGCGCGACAGACGACTGCTGACATGGTTCACTTCATCGACGCAGACTACGTGGGAGGGCCGGGCTTCTGGGATTCGGTCGCCAAGTTGGCGGGCCGTCAGGAACGCTTGTTCTTTCCGCGCGAGACGTTGATTTCTCGCGATCATCAGGCGGGCGACCGATATATCAACTCGCCCGGGCTTTTGCCGCTTGATCCGGCAGACTTCATGCCAAAACGTGAACGGCGCAGTATCGGCGGCATCCAAATAACGAGCGGGCGGATTGCGCGTGAAGTCGGCTACTGCCCTCAAGAGCGATGGCAGCGCCCGACCGATGCAGAAACCGTTGTGGGGTTCACCGCCGATCGAGAATTCCGGCGACAGCTTGAGACGCAGGGTACGGCCGTAGACCTGGGGCCGCTTTACCGAATTCGCCACAGCGTAACGGGCGACAAACGCGCGGAGCGAGCCGGCATCACGCCATCTACCAAATGACCCTGGAAGAATTTCTCGTCGGCCTTCCGGCGGTTCGCATCGTAGGCGGAAGTCCGCTCTATCAGCCGACAGTTCTGCCCGAATACTCCATCAGCATCAACGGCTTTCGGACCGGGGCGTATGCGGCTGCGATCAACAACCGGCGAGAGGACTTTGCCCGCGCAAAGGGCTTCAAACGAGTCTTGGTCCCCAATCCGCACCAGAACGATTACGTCGGCGGCATCTTCCCGGATGGCAAGTACCCGCTGCCAAGCGGCTTGGAGCACGCGCCAACGACGTGCTTCTCCCTGTTGATTATTTGCGAGGCCGTGAGCGTGAAGAAAGTAGAACTATTCGGCGTCTGCGGCTGGGCCTCGAAATGGCACGACGGCGATTGGGAAATGCACTACATCAAACGGCACATGCCGAACGTGACCGTTCACGATCCGAGGCCGCCGTGGTAATCACGCCATCGCAAAAGTGACCGGTGCCCCACCCGGCGCCCAGCCGAGTTCCCCGTTCTCTCCTGGTCGGCGGCAAATATCCTCTGGCAACAGCAGCCCCCCCGGCTCCGGGTAGTACACCTCGATGGCCTCGGTGTCGAGCGCGAAGGCCATGCGATGCCAGTTGCCGGCCGGGACCACGAGCGATTGATTCGCGGCCAGGCGTTTCCAGAGGATGTCCCCGATGAACAGGTCCAAGACTCCGCGCTGCACGCAGAACAGGTTGTGGGCGGCCATGTGCCGATGCAGAGAGCTCGCCCCGCCGGCCAGGCCGTAAATGCGATCGACCTTGAGCGTCGGTGTGTCGATCAGGGTTTCGCAGGTGCCCCAGAGCTTGGTGCGGATCATGTGGCTTCGTCGATGTCTCCGAGAGGTAGACGTAGCATTTCTGGCGGAGGCGGTGGCTGCCCGCCGGCCGAGGGAACCGATTCCGAGCATTCCTCGTCATCGTCGGTCGGATGTGCCAATCGAAACTGCTTGGCCTGAAATTCGGCCCGTTCACGAATAACCTCCACTGTCTCCACGTTCGTCTTCTGCCCCATGACGGACACGGCCTTTTCCCGGAGTGATCTGGCGCACCCGTCGCGCAGGGCAGCCACGCAGTTCTTCATATCTCCGTCCGGGAAATCGAACATGGTCCAGTCGTGGTGGAGCTGGTCCCCCACAACCCGATGGAAGCTGACGAGAAACCTGCCGGCCGTCAAGGCCAACTCAAGCTGGTCGCGGGCCATGCGGACGGCCTCTTTTTTTTCGTCCGTGCCCAATTGCCGAATCGGAGTCTCCAACGTAATCTCACTCGCCATGTTTCTCTCCAGGGGGATTGTACCAGTCATCCAATCGCATCTTTTGCTCGAAGCCCGCCGTCGCCTCCATGACGGCCTCGGTGAAGTCGGCGAACTCGAACGTCCACAGGTGGCTCTTGGGATTCGTGTTGAGCACCTCGAAGCCGGCCGCGGCGAAATGCGGCTTGAGGGCATCGCACATCACGCAAAGATTCGTGTAGGCGTTGTTATTGCTCGCCACGCCGCCGCTCCATTTGGTCTGCCCGAAGCCGTACTGGACGTCCTCCCGCATCTCGAAGTCAGCGCCGACCAGGTAGAGGCGCTTGACCCCCAGGTAGAACGCCACGCGGAGCATCGTCAGGAACGAGTTGATCGTGTGCGGCCAGCCGTTCCCCAGGCTGTTTTTGTCGTTGCCGCGGTTGAATTGCGGCTCCCACAAGAACGTCTCGGGGTTGAAACAGGTGTTCCGGTGGTAACCGAACGTCGACGGCATGTCCCGCGGGCGGGTGTCCGGGATGAACTCCAGCACGCCGTCAGAGGCCCGTCGACGGAGCCCCTTCGGGGGGTGCTTCTGATTGGGCTTGACGGTCGGCCGGGCCTCTCTGCAGTAGGAATCCCATTCCCGGACGGGGGCGAACTTGAGAATCCCGGGATCGCTCCAGAGGCTATCGTGGAACTTCTGGGGGCTATCTGTGTGCAGCCAAACGTGTGGGCGAATTGGCACCCCTTCCACAATCGGGAGGTTTCCTGGGCAATTGTTGGTCGAGAAGATCAGGCACCCTCGGCGCCCCAGTAGGTGCATGGGGAGTTCCTGGCAAGATGGGCCACCCTGGACGGCAAAGGCGGTGGCCCCTCGGTAGAAGTCCCCCAGGTCCACCTCGATTCCGCGGTGATTGACCACGACCCCAATAGGATGTCGTGGGGCCTCGCTGGCGTGTGCCTGCCCGTTTGTCGCCTTCTGGCCGGTCAGAGCCGAGAGGGGCATTACCCGCGACGGAGCGAGCGTTGGACGCCCCAGGAAGTCCGGGCAGGTCAGGCACGCCGAGGGGGTGGTTTCCGGGTGCTTCGGGTGGGCGCAGGCGTACTGCGTTTCCTCTCCGGCCGGAGAGGTCGTCTGGCCGATCGGCTTTCCGATGTGAACGCAGGGTAACACGGAATTTTAGTAGTGCTTTGCGGCAGGGTTATCTTGGCTCGCGGAATGCAAGCCCGGACTGGGCTTGGGAAACGCAATGGGAAGGTTGCTTCTCATGTTTTCAGAAGCCGTTACCGAGGTAACGGTGTAGTCACTGCCCTGCGTTCATATCAATAAAAAACCGGCCCAGCGCTTCCACGGTGGAGCGCGGGCCGGTCGGGTTGTCCGAGACGGCGGTTTAGGTTTTCAATAGCGACCTGGGTTGTTCCAGGTCGTCAAGCATCTCGTTCAGCTTCCAGCGCCACAAATCAACGGCGCCGTCACGCAACGCTTCTACCTCGATCCATCGCACTGTTGTCGTGCCCTTCCAATCCGTCAGTTCCACGCGAATGGAGGTCGATGTTGGAATGGAAATATACGACAAGGAGACTTGGATGCCCTCTTTCAGCAGCGGGATCAGATCGTCGAGCGTCATACTGTGACCGCGGCGTTGAACCGCTCTACGTCGGCCGGGGTGTTGATCGAGCGGACGGGGCAGCCAAGGTTGAGCACGCGAATCTGGTCCGAGCGGTACATGCCTCCAGAATTGCCAAGTTCCAGCACGCGGAGCTGCTCCAGGCATTCAATCTGTTCCAGGCGGCCGGGCGGCTTCAAGGCATATCGGCCCAGCAAATAGGTCGGGCGATAGGCGTAAACCCCGACGTGGATCATGGCGCCGGGTAAGGGCTCGCGGCTGAAGTAAAGGGCATCGCGTTCCTGATTCAGCACGACCTTGACGTTGTTCCGGTCAAAGAATTCGTCTGAATCCACTGGCTCATAAGCGAAGGTGGTCACATTGTCGAGCCTGTTGCGATGGTCGGCAATTAGCCACTCCAGGTCTTCGGAGGTGATGTCCGGCTCATCGCACTGGAGATTGATAATGGTTTCCCAGTCTTCAGGCGCATCAAGTCGCCCGTGATGGTAGGCGGCTGCACAGCGATCGCTGCCGGTCGGGAGATCGTCCGGCACAAAGCAGGATCTGGCGCCGAAGTCCCGACACCATGCCTCTACTTCCCGAGAATCGGTTACGACGGCGCTGTAGTCAGAAACGGCACTCGCCGCTTCCCACGCCCACTGCACCAGCGGCTTGCCCCCGACCTGCACCAGCGGCTTGCCGGGCAGGCGCTTCGACTCCATGCGGGCCGGGATGAGAATGGCGGCGGTCATTCAAAGTCCGCGCTGAGAAAGTCAGAATAAGACATCCGGCACGCCTCACAGCCGCACCCGCCCTTGCACGGTTTTGGGCAACTCTCGGTGCAGGTGCATTTAACGTGGATGCCGTCCTCTTCGTCAACGTAGTCGTCTTCCGGGCTCACTTGGCCTCGTACTCCTGGCAATTCGTGCAGGCGTGCTCATTCCTGATATCCCCCAGGGAGCATTGCCCGTGCACTTCGCAAAGTCTAACCCAAAGACTCGGGCATCGGCAAGGCTTTCCGGCCTCGTCGGCCTTCTGAACGATCCGCCCCAGGTAGATGCAGGGGTCCGTGCGCTGGGGTGGTTTCGGCTTCTTCGGGCCGCACCAGGTAGCGGTGAACGTCCGCCGATAATCGGCCCGGGTCTGGCAGAGATTGTGCAGGTGGTCCGACATCTGCCGTTGATAGCGCGGGCAGAAGCCGGCCAGAGGGCATTGGCAGGGCGGTTCTTGCATGGCCTTGGGTTGACGTTTCTTCGGGGGCTTCCGGGGAGAGTTCAACCGCCTTAAAAACCCATCAGGATTGCACGTCAGCATCAGGTCTTCGCACGCAAGGTCGCGCTCGAAAAGCCGATTGCTGGCAATGAACTCCTGCGCTGCACGGTGAGGACCGCCAGCATAGGTATCCTCGACGATGAAGTAGCTTTCCGGCGTGACGAACGGTGCATAGGAATCCAGGACTTTGCGGACGTGTTGGTAGGTGTGCGCGGAATCCTCGATGACCAAGACACTGGCGGATTCGGATGCCGCACCCTCCGAAGCACGGAGTATCTCGTCTGAAAGACAGTCCCCGACCAGATAGGTGATCCGCTGCGACTTCGGCAAGCCGTGCCGTGGCTTGATGTCGATTGAGAGAATATGCCCGTGCCCAATTCGATCCAAGACGTGAGACAGATAGAGCGCCGATCCGCCTTTGTAGGTTCCGATTTCAATGACCAGCTCCGGGCGAACTCTCCAAAGAATCTCCTGATAAACCCACAGGTCCATCGGATTCTTCAGAATCGGCACGCCGCAATAGGTCCGCCGCTTCCAGGGTTTGTGCTTGTGCCACAGCCGGGAAATCCGGCGGAAGTTGTTGCAAGCCACCTCGGCTATGGATCGCATCATCGCTTGGCCATAACAACGAGCATCGGCCAATGGTGCAGAAACGCTACGTCTCCTCGATGCTGGTCAAGATCGGCCACCAGTTGATTCAGCCACAGGTTAATCGGCCTGCGGTCATTCTTCAACGACAGGTCCGGCTTGTTGTATCGCATCCCGGGCCACTTCCACCTCGCCCGATCGTAGGACAAGCCGAGATCCTCAATCACGTAAAGCCCGTCCGGTCGCACCAGAGGCCACGCAAAGCCCCAGGCTGCCAGCGTGAGCGTGTTGACGTGGCCGCCGTCGTCTACCACAAGATCGAGGGGCGGCAGGCCCTCAAACGACTCTGGGGCGTCCTGACTGCCCGTTACCACGCTGATCCGCTCGCCGTAGTCCCGATTGCACGCCGGGTCGATGTCGAGGCCGTGAATCTGCGCCAGCGGAAAGTAGTCGCGCCACATTTTCAGGCTGGCCCCGGCTTTGACGCCGATCTCCAGAACCTCCCGAACGGACTCGCGGCGTGAATCCAAGTGCGAGGCGTAGACGCCGAGATACCTGTGAAAGCCCTTGTCCGTCCCGTGCTGTTTCCCGAGTTGTTCGAGGGTCATCCGGTAACTGTGACATCGAAGGTTTCGAGCGGTCTGCCGGGGAGTGTTGGGCAGCATCCTGCGTTGAACGTAAAATTATCCCAGAAGATCAAGAACGGCGTACAAGTAAAGCTCGTGTCGGGTACAAGGCCCAGAAGTCCGAATGAACAAAGTTGATCGTCGACGGTCCTGTTGACAATTAGGCACCAGCATGGTGGAGCGTGGTTGCAAGTAATCGTCGCTGGGCAACAGGTCAACTCAACGCGGACGTTCAACGTGGGACATCCTGGACCGCATTCAATGTCCAGTGTTCCACGCCACTTTCCGGTGCTGACGTAGGTCAGTGTTCCCGAGAAAGTATCGCAGGTTCCAACAAATTGAATCTGAAGCGTGGTGGGAATACTAACGCCGGGGCAACAACTGCTTGTTCCCCCTCCTGGCGGTACTACCGTCGAACTACAGGAGCTTGACGTCGATCGGCTGGAACTCGATTGCTCTTCATCGCAACAGACGTAAACGCAATCCTCCCCGGCGGCCCGGCACTTGATGACCAGATCGACCGGATCAACCCAGATTTCCAGCTTGGGGATGCAGATGAAATCCTCGCGCCTAACCGCCGTGGGACCGTAGACGATGCAGCGCTGCACGCCAGAGCTAGAGGAGCACGAAGAGCTGCACGAGCTGGACGAGCTGCCCGATGTGCTCTTGCTCGAGAAACTGGACGATGAGCCACTCGTGGAAATGCTGGACCTGGACGATGAAGAATGGGAACTCTGAGAACTCCGCGAACAACTGGAACTCGAACAACTGGACGACTCACACGCGAAGGCGTGCAGCAATTCGCAGACCCCGAAGTCGTAGGGCAGCGAGCAAACGCGGGTACTCGCCTGGTAGTCGTCGTCGAAAAAGAAGTCACGCCGGGCGGCACCCTGAGCGTCGATCTCGTACAGATTCCCGTACTGCACCCAGACCCAATCGTCGTAGGCGTTGGGGGTCCAGGCGTAAACCCCGTCGAAGGCGTGGTCGTAGTGCTTCCCCAGGCTGGCGTAGTAATCGTCGGCGATTTTGTCGGCCAGCGTCGTCATATCCGCGATGTTGGCGGGCGTTGAAAGGCCGGCAGTGAAATCCGCGGGGGCCGTGGTATAGAAAACCTTGGTCGTGCCCGGCGTCATGTTGACCACCGAGTAGAGAGAGGCCGCGCGGGTCACCGTGTACACGTCGCCGTCCGACTGCGGGATGTCGTTGATGCAGCGCGGGAAGACAACCTTGACCTCGTTCGGGTAGTTGGCGCTCTCCGGCTCAAAGGCCGCGCCGCCGGCCAACGTGGCGTAGGGCGTCAGGCCCGAGAGGTTCACCGCGACTACGGAAGCCGCCGAGTCGAAATCCTGCAGAATGACCGCCCCGTCGAATCTGCGGACAACACGCGTTCCCAGGCAGGCAGCCACGGCATCCAGGAGCACCGCGGCGTTTTCGTGTCGCCGGGTCAGCTCTACCGGGTCCGGCCCAAAATAGTTCGACAGGATGCTGGAGGCATAGTTGATCGTCACGCCAAGCCGGGTTTGCAGGGCGTTGATAACGACCGTCCAGGCGTCATCGCAGGCGACCTCCAGGTTTCCGGAGTCGAGCCATTGCCACCAGTAGCGTTCATCCACGAGGGGCAGAATCCAGCCATTCAGACCCGTCAAGGGCGAGTTAGCGCGCCGGGCCGGCAGGAGGTGCATCAGGGTCGAAACAGTGCCGTTCTGCTCATCCGTGATTTCCAGTACGGCCGCGCCGTCGGCGTCCAGGCTGGAGAGGATCGTCGACATCTGGGTGTCGCTGGCCAGAAAGAGCCCCTGGGCGAAGCGGGCGGCGCCAGTGCAAGGCCACCAGAGCGTGTTCAAACGCCACCGCGGCGGCCGGTGAATCCAATTGGGCACCGCCAGCCCGACGCGGCTCTTGTGGTTCCCTCGGGGCCTGTCGCGCCCTTCGCGGTAATGGAGCGGCTCGGGCCCGAACCAATTAAGGTCTTTGAGGGATAGCGCCCGCTCAAGCCATTGCTGGTATTCCCGATCCGGGTCTTCCAGGACCAGCGAGACGCCGGCGTAAGAGATGGCCATAGAGGGTCATCAGGTGAGGGGCGGGCGGTCTCGCCATGACTCTTTTTTCAGAGGGTGTGCCTTTCCCTCCTCGTCCATCACCACAAAGTCGCCGGGGTTGATCTGCTCTGCGGAGACAAGTTCAACAATCGGCTTGGGCGTATAGTACGAGCCGAGGGCCGGATCGACCGGCTCTTCGCGCCCCTCGCTCAAAAGAAGAATCGCTTTCCCAGGCGTCGGCTTCGTCTGACGAATAGCCTCTTCGGCCATGCGCCGCGCACCCTCCAGGTTGTACCACACCATTTGCTCGTCGAGCATTGGGCCTTCGCAGAGTGGGTCGATTTGCGTTCCGGGCCAAACCTCGGGGAACGACTCGTGTTCAAGGACAACGCCAAACGCCCGGTGTTGCCAATCGTGGTGTACACTCAGAACCGCGGTCCCCTCGGGGATCTCGGGAAGGACTGGCAGGCAGGCCACGTCGCAACGATGCAACCCCTCCAGCATGTCCAGGATAAAGCCTTCGCTCAGGTAAACGACCTTCAGATGCCGCATTTGATCTTTCATTACACCCTGCTCCGATCTGTGATCTCGTAGTTCCCGGTCAGGCCGGTATCGTCAAACCAATAACAGACTGAAATGCGTTGATACCCCCGCAAGAGCGGCACGCGAAGGCCAGTAGCAACCCGATCTTGAATCTGGAAGCTTCCACGAGTGATCCAAAGAATGCCGCCTTGTTTGTCGATTTGCCACTCAACCGATTGCCAGACGTTGTGCGTCTCCCGAATCAGCACCTCAGGGCACAGAACTAGCGCCGCAGCGGCCTTGAAAACGTCTCGGCGGTTCATGGAAGTCCGAACCTCTCGTTCCATTCGTCGATGGCCTCGCTAGGCGGCTGAAATCCAGTGGTGCGCAAATCGTCCTTGTCGCAGTATGGAGGCCCTACGTGCCCCTGGATTGCCTGCTCAGCCTCATCGCACATGGCACAGATTCTCACCACGTATCCGCGACCGTGCCAGTCTTCCGCCTCATGCTCCATTTCCATGCACCGCTTTCCGCAATACCGACACGCCAAACAATGGCTTAAAATCTCCGCCTCGATCATCGGTACTTCAGTATCCTCGCAAACCCCAACTGCCCCCGGTCCTGCCGCTTCTCTAACACCAACTTGACCCCCAAATCGTACACTCCCCGGTTGAAAGGTGCCAGAGAAAGCCATTCTACGATGGCCGTTTCCTCGTCCGTTCCGACCCCCGAGCCGTCCACACGATCGGCTAAAGTCCCGTCCGGCTTCAGGCAGACGTGGATCAGCGTATTCGCCAGCCGGTTGATGTCCGTCCGATTGAACACTAACCCTTCCCGATGGCAGACTGTGGCGAAATCCACACTTAGGGCCGCATGGGTCAAATCGTCGAACTTGACCTGGCTGCTGCTGAAGGGCCAGACGTAGTACGTTTTCCGCTGCCCCTTGACTTCCACAGCCAGCCTCTTGAGCGAGCCCTTCCAGAAGTTCGCCAGACGGACGGCCCTTTCCGTGTAAATCGCCCCGGAGCCCAGCCTGCCCAGTTCCACAAAGACCCGCCCGAGGGCCGCGAGCTGATTGAACGGCAGGGGCTTGCCTTTGAAAAACTCCGCAAGTCCATCGTAATAGCCCGCCAAGCCGCGTAGGCGCCACTGAGACGCGAACTCGGCCATAGACTCGATAACGGACGCCTGAAACCAATCCACGTAGGTCTGATAGCGTCCCTGGAGTTCTGGGGCCTCGCTTACGACCCGCGCGAAGAGGATCAGCGGGTAGCAGATCATCCCGCTATGGACCTCTCGGACGAAGGAAGGCCCGCCGTCGAAGTTGGCGGCCGATGACCAGCCCTTCACGCCAGAGCGTTTCCGCACATCGTCAAAGAGCCGCGGCGTCAGGTAGTCATCTCGATGCGAGAGGACCGCGTTTCCGTGCTCCACGAGCTTGTCGAGAAAAAACGTGTCCTTGGTGGCCGCGTACATCTCCATAAAGGCCAGGAGTTGCCGCGATTCGGACCAGCCCAGGACGTTTCCAGTGTTGAGGGCGTCTTTCCAGTCTTCGCGGATCTTGGATTTGAAGCGGGCGATTTCCTCGGGCGTGGCCATCGCTAATGGCCAGCCCGTATTTTCCGCAGCTTTGGCTTTGATTGCTCCACGGGCTTATTTTTTCCGCTGCCCTCATCAACAGCCTTTGCCACGCCCAGTTCGATGAAGTAGGTCACGTCAAATCCCAATCGAAATCAACCGCGAAGTGAATCGACAGCCACCCGACCATTTTCTCCGGGTCGTACTGCGGCTTTTCGGCGTACTTCACGGCCACCAGCCGGCGCAGGAACGTGTCTCCGGCCCCCTCCACCAGATCGTGCCCCACGAGGGCCTTGAGGATCAGCCGCTTGATCGTCAAAAGCCCCCGCGTATCGTCCGTCAAGAGATAGATGTCCCGATCCGCCCGGTCGAGGTGCATCCGCGTCAGGACGGTAATGATGACCTCGGTTTGCTCCTGAAGCTGTACCGCGTGCTGCTCCTGAATCTCGGCGTCGAACTGGCCGTCCCCCAGGGAAACGGTGACGAAGTAATCCCCGCCGGGGGGGATGGTGGAAAGCGGCTGGGTGCTGACGTAGCAGCGATTGGCATTGATCGCCAGTTGGGCGACCAGCCGATCGACAACGGCCGTCAGTACCACTTCCTGCGTGACGTTGACGCGGGCCACACCGCCTCCTACGTCGTCAGGGACCGGAAGCCGCGCAGATAGCCGTACATCTTGCCGGCCGTCAGAGCAGCCGTGGCAATCACGACCTGCACGGTTCGATTGGCGGTCATCTTCAGCGATGTAGCTGGCGTGCCGACCGGAATAATGGCGAACCGGCCGGCCACCAGTGAGGCCACAGCCGTTGCCGCCAGAATGTCAGCAGCCGCCTCGCTGCGAATGGCCACCGTTGCGGCCCCAGCCGAGGTGTACCCGGTGATGATATCAAGGCAGCCGTCCCACAGAACAAATCCAGCCGGGAGCAGAATCCCGGTGTCGATGGTTCCGACCGCTCCGCCGTCCGTGGCGAAGCTGTGGGAAAACGCCGCGTATTCCATCGGGTGCCAGGTCGTGCCCGAGTACACGCGCTGGGCCTTGAGGTCTTCCAGGAACAACAAGGCCCCCTCGTAGCCCTTCCCCGGCACCTTGGCATAGGAGGCCGTCGACTGGTCGATGCCGTGTAATTCCGTGCGGACTGGCATGGGTCAGTCTCCCTACAGGCTGCTGGAAGAGGACGAACTGGACGAAGACGAACTCGAATTGACCGAGCTTGAGCAACTCGAAGAGCTGGAGCTTGAGCAACTCGAAGAGGACGAAGAGCTCGAACTGTTGACGGAGCTTGAGCAGCTCGAACTGGAGTTGACAGAGCTTGAGCAGGAGCTGGAGCTGTTGACCGAGCTGGAACAGGACGAGCTCGAGCTCGAGGAGGACGAATTGCTTGAGCACGAGGAACTACTGCTGCTGGAACACGAGCTCGAACTGCTGGAACTAGAGGAGCTCGATTCCTCTTCCGTGACGGTGACCGTCGAACGCAGAATGCGCAGGAAGCCCCGGAGCTTGCCCGCCGTCAGAGCCGCTGACTTGACCTGAATCCTCACGTTTCTGTCCGCCGTCATCTTGATGGCCGTGGCGGCCGTTCCGACGGGGATGATGTCTTTGAGCCCCGCCGTCCAGGCGGTTGTCACAAATCCGTACACCCGCAAGTCCTGATCGGCCTGAACGGAAATCTGCATGGCGGCCGAACCACCCCCCACGAAGGCCGTGATAACGTCGATGACGCCATCCATGATGATGCACCCGGCCGGCACCCTTGCCCCGGAGATGTCGTGGACGCCAATCGTGCGGTCCGCAGCCACGGCCGAAGGGTCGAACACGAAGGCCAGAGTATCGACGGGCAGCCATTCGGCCTGGGTCTCATCCCACACCCGCAGGGTGAGCGTGTCCGTCTCGTAGAACAGGTGCCCGTTGTGGGCGCGTGTCGGGCGGGCGGTGGACAGACCTGACTGGTCTACTCCGTGCATCGTGGTTACGGCCATGAGAAGCTCCTATCTCGCTTGATTGGCAGAGAACAGGGTTATGTGGTGGTGGAACGCAGGCAGCGAAGGAAACCGCGCATCTTGCCGGCTGTGAGGGCCTGGACGCCGATCGTCATAACGACGGACCGGGCAGCGGTAGCCTTCTTGCCGTTGGCCGCCGATCCCGAGGGGACGATGTTCTTGCGGCCGGCATTCCAAGGGCTTGAGCCGTCGTTGATGGCGATGGCCGATACGATGTCGTTGGCCGCTTCGACCTTGAGGGCCACGGTCGCCGTGCTGGCCGCTGAGGTGAACGTGGTAATCACGTCAATGATCCCGTCCAGGACAACGCATCCGGCCGGTACGGCGGCCGAGAGGGTGATATCGCCCACGACACCTCCCTCGGTGGCGAAGTCGTAGGAGAAGGCCACGTACTCGAAGGGGTTCCAGACGAGGGCCGCGTCGCGGAAGCGGCGCAGGCCCAAGGTATCCGTCTCGTAGAAGTGGCCCCCGTCGTAGCCTCGGGTGGGTCGCTTTGTCGCGATACCTGAATCGTCGATGCCGTGGGTTACGGTAAGTGCCATAGCTCATTTCCTTTTGCTTGATTGGCGCGGGAAACGAAAAAACCCGCCGCTGGTTTGCCAGGGCGGGCTTTGGGTTGTCCAAGAGCCGTATTCAGTGGGTCAGTGTATCAGGTGGCGGGCGTTTTGCCTATTCTTCTTCATCTTCGTCGAGATATTGCCGATACGATTCCGGCATCGGCAGGGTATCCTTAAACTCCACGGAGTGCGACTCGGCATTCTTTGCCATCCAAGAGCGCACGTCGTTTTCGTGTGACTCCACATATGCCTGGACGCTGTCCACGTCAAGCTCACCGTGTTCATCCGTGCATTCTTCTTTTGCGGAGAGCCATTTATGGAGGTCGGGCAGGGACACGGATGAAACGGCCTTCGCTCCATGCGCGACTTCCCACCACCCGGACCCGCCGGACTTGATCTTGTCCGGTGTCACAAGCAAGAGGTGCGCGTAGTCCTCTGGTCCGTAGTCGCCATCCGGATGCGACACGGTAGAGGAGACGGCTGCTGAAAGGTCGGACCAGCCCTGATAGCCGGGCGCCCGGCGGTCTACCACCTTTCGGTGTAGAATGGCTTCGTCCTCTGAAATCCACTCTTCAGATTCTTCCAGGTCCCAAGGATCGGAATAGGCCCAGTGAGTCGGCAACGTCGGCCCGTTGCTGACGCGGAAAAAGGTGGCTTCCGCAGCGTGTTTCGCAGCTTTTGCATCCACTTCTTTTGTGCCTTGTTCTGCCTTATTCGCAAACTGCCCACCCTCGTCCCGCTTGACCTTCGACTCATCAAACTCCCGCGCGAACATTTCCCGCAACGTCGGCTCGCGCCCGGGCAGTTCCGTCTCGATAAAGATCGTCATTGGGTTACCTTGACTCCCTTGAGTAGTTCAGCAGCGGTCGTTTTGAGCCTGGCCGCAATCACCAACAACGTCTCCAGCGGGGGCGTCGTGCTGCCCGCCTCGTAGCCGTACCAGGTCGAGAGGGCCACATTGCAGAGCCTAGCGGCTTCCGGGACGGAGAGGTTGAGGGCCTCGCGGCGGCGCTGGAGATTGGCGGCGAAGGTCATGCTATCTCTGGCCACTCGTTGACGTTCGCCACTACTCCACGCTGGCGCAACTCGTCACACACGAGGATGGCTTCTTGTTCGGTTGAGAACTCCTCGACCAAGATGACGTCACCACCATTTACGGCGTCGTCCCACTTTGTCACCTGCCAACACGTCTCAGCATCTTTACTCATCTTCACTCACCGTTAGATCAAACTGGCTTGCTATCTCGCGTGCCTTTTCTCTCGTTCCAGCAATTCTTGTGAGCCAATTAAAATCGTCAGAATCCAACTGGCGGTTTGCAGTCTTGCCGCGCTGCTCTTTTTGGAAAATTGAATTCAGCTTGTCCTCGATAATTCGGGACGCATCGATAAGTGCCTGCCCCTGGATGTTAAACGCTTCTCCAAAAGCAGCGCGATTCACAGTTGGTTGGCCAGATGGGAAAGACCCAACGAGTGTCGTCTTCACCTTCTTTTCTCCAGTGGGCTTTGTCTCCACTGGCATTCTAGCATTTTCGGAGCCAGCGTCAATCCCCTTTCCGACACTTTCGGAAGACTTATCCGGCTGGACGCCCCCCTCTTTATCGGCGAATTTGCCGTCATCCGCCCGTTTCACCTTCGATTCGTCAAACTCGGCCGCATACTTCTCCTGAAAAGCCCGGCTGAACAACTCCCGCAAGCCCCCCTCGACGGCGCTCGGGGCAGGCGGCTCGCGGTCCCCGGGTCGATCCAACTCGATGAAATAGGTCATGGCGTTGTCCCTTTAGAACGGATAGTCCCGGCCTGCCCCACCATTGTACAGCCACGTCTTCTCGGCGGCGGTAAGCAACTCCTTCCAGATGCTCACGCTGTCAACCCGGCCGTCCATGAAGGTCGAAGCCGCGATGTCGTGCCCCATGCGGAAGCTGGACGTTCCGTCGCGGACCCCGAGGGTATGGGCAACCGACTGCGCGCTGTCGTCGTTGACCATAATATTGATGGTATTCGCCGCGGCGTCGTGCCAGGCGATGATGAAGTACCACTGAGCAGCGTTGGGGCCGCTGCTCAATTCGACGCTCACGCTCGTCGTGCCCGTGCTGGAGACAAAGAACGTGAAGCGGTCCGGGCCGCTGCGATACTCCAGCTTGTACTCGAAATCGGTAGCGTTCCACTTCGCCAGGATCGGGCGATTGGCGGTCTTGGTATCGAGGTAGACCCAGGCCGCGATGGTGAAATCAATGTCTCCCATCGACAAAGCCGCGTTGTCCGCGATGCTCAGGCTCTCGGAATTGGCTGCCGTGAACTGGGCCGCGTCTCCAATCTTGCCCGTCGCCTGCGTGACCGTGTTGTTATCGGTCAGGGTGTTGGAACCGTGAGAGTCGGCGCGCGACCCGGAAGCCTCGTTGAGTTTCCAGTGGGCCACCATCCCGGAGAGAACCGCACTCGACGAGCTGCAACTGCTTGAGCTGTTCACGCTGGATGAACAACTGCTCGAACTCGAACTATTCACGCTGGATGAGCATGACGAAGAGCTGCTGGAGCTGTTCGCGCTGGAGCAACACGAAGAGGACGACGAACTGCTCGATGACGAGGACGATGAGCTGTTCACGCTCGAAGAGCAAGACGACGAACTGCTTGAAGAGCTCGAACTATTCACGCTGGAAGAGCAGCACGAAGAGCTTGAACTGCTCGCGCTGGAAACGCTGGAGGAGCAACTGGAGCTTGAGCAGGACGAAGACGAACTGCTCGAACTGCCGGAACTGCTCGAAGAGCAAGACGAGCTTGACGCCGAACTTGAGCACGAAGACGAACTCGAATTAGAGCAACTGGACGAGCTGCACGAAGACGACGACTCCTCCTCCGTGATGAGCGTATCGGGAATCAGGATCGTGCCGCTGGAGGGCAGGAGCAATTCCTTCCCTGCCATGTCGAACGCGCGGTTGTACCACTCCTGAATCTCGCCGGCCCGGTCGTTGGTGACCGTGAGGGTCCATTCATCGTCGATGGCCGCGGCCGTTCTGCCGCTGAAGGCTGCCACAAACGGCCCACCGGCGTAAAGCTGCCTGGCGGCCGCGATGGCCACCTCGTCGATGTAGATGCTCGGGGCCGGCACGCCCTCAACTGCCGAGCTCGACGAACTGGACGAGCTACTTGAGGATGAGCTTGACGAGTTGCTGCAACTTGAGGACGAACTGGACGAACTGGAGGAACAGGAACTGGAGGAACAGGAGCTGGAGGAACTGGAACTGTTTTTTGACGACGAGCAGGAGCTGCTGCTGGAGGAGCTGCTGCTGGAGGAGGACGCACTGCAACTGGAAGAGGACGCACTGCAACTCGATGACGAAGAGCTGCTTGACGAGTTGCTGGAACTGGAGGAACTCGACGAACTGGACGCGGAGCAACTGGACGACGAACTGGAGGAGGCAGACGAACTGCTGCTGGAGCTGCAGGACGACGAGCTGCTGGAAGATGAACTGGACGACGGCTCGATATCGACGTAGACGATCGCCGTTGAAATGCGCGCCCGCAGGTATACCGGCTGCTTCTGATCGCGCTTGAGCCGGAAAGCAAAAAAGTGGCTGGAATGGCTGCCGGTGGTCAGCGTGGCCGCATTGACCGTCAGGCTGTTGGCGTTACCCTCGTCGTCCGCCGTAACGCTGCCGTTGATTCCATCGACGATCTCGAATCTCAGTTCGCCAGTGGTTGCATCGCCCTCTCGGCGCCGCATCCGCAGGTGGCAGAAGTAGACCTTCCGAACATCCAGGTTGAGGGCATGGTAAACGGCTGAAAGTTCGGTGCCGTTGGACTCGAAGATCAAACTTTGGCCGCGATAGTTCCCGTCGTCGCCGCCTACCGTCGTGGCGTGGGTGATTATCCCGCCGGTTGTCCCGCCCAACAGATGATTGACCGACGTAAGCTGTGACAGATTTCCGCCAGGCGCCCCGATGAATGTGATCGTATGCGTGAAATTCGGGCTAGTTCCCGTGGAAGTGACTGTGACCAATTCCAGACCGGGGATGAGACGCAGGGCCGCCTGGACGGTGCTGGCCGCCGCGTTGTAGGCCAGTTCGGTTGTGCTTCGGGTAACCGTACCGTTGGACCATTGGAGCACGTAGCTGCCGGCTGTGGGACTGCGCGAGATAGCGACCGTCTGCACCTCGGGGGACGAGAGCAGCACGGTACTCCCCACCGTTCCGACGTGGACCAGCCAGTTATCCGGCAAATTCGAGATCGTCTCGTCCTCGAAGTCTCCGTTGGTCAGGAGGCTATTGGCGGGGTCCGTGGCCGAAAGCTGCACGTCGCACCCCGAGCCGGCCGGCCAGTCCTGAGAGGTTTTCGGCGTGACTGCAGCTTGCCCGCGGAATCGAACCGTGGGGGTCACGGCCGAGTCGGCATTACTGACCTTGACGGAGATTTCTTCCCCGATGGAGTTCTCCTGTACGCGCCCGTCCGGGCGCCGGGTGGCGTAGCAGATGGCCACGTCGCCGGCGTTGGTACTGGTCGCCGCCAGAGTCATGGCAATTACGTTCGGCGTGACGTAGTTGCCAGTGTCCTTCATTTGGTCGATCAGATACTCGAGCGCGTTCTTGAGCTGCCGGACCGGCTGGGCCTTATCCTGCTCCACAAACTCCAGCACGAGGTTTTCGAGCGTCTGGCGCAGGGTTTCCAGACCGGAACGCTGCCAGGCCGAGAGAGAGGCCGGGACACCCTGCATGGCCTGCTCGAACTTGATCGTGGGGACCGTTTTGAGCTTGTACTGGCGGAGGTAGTCCATGACGGCGTTGGCCACCGTCGTCTTGCGGACGGTGTTCAAGGCCGTGAGGGCGCGGAATCCTACGCCCTGAATGTCGAAGAGCCCGTCGCCGGCTGCTGCGGTATAAGTAATCGTCATGGGCTATGGCCCCAAGGCTTCTGAGTAGGACAGTTGCGGGTCGAAGCTATTAAAATCCTGTGAATAAGTCACGACCGGCAAGATCCCGATGCGGAGTTTCTCGTCTTCCCGCGGCGGGCGGTTCAGCGCATAGAGGTAATAGGCGTATTGTCCGAATATGACGCCCTTGCCGTCCGGCGTGGGTCGGTTCGCCGGCTGCCTGATGTGGTGCTCCAGCAACACGCCCTTGATCGCTCCATCGGTATACGTGTCCAAGGGCTTGGGAATCTGCGGCGGCTGCCCAATACGTTCCACCAGCACCTCGATTTCCCGCTGAGCGACCGGCTTGCCGAGCGTGAACACGATGCACGTATCGTCGTTGGTCCCTGAAATCGACGCCTTTCTCGCAAAGGGCATCTGCGTCCGCAGGTTTCGCAGCGTGTAGCGGCTCGCTGCCCTGGTCAGGGTATAGATGGCTGACTTGTGCTCTTCGGTGTAAACGCTCATATCGGCCGGAGGGAGTGGGCCGACGAAGGCCGCCACGTCAACGGCGTAGGACGTACCCGATTCGCCGATTGACCCACCAGATTGACCCTGGGCGACGTTGTAGACCTCATGGAAAGGATCGCAGGGGGTTTGCAGGTAGCAGTGCAGGAGAAAGAGGTAGGCCGCCGGGTTGCGAACTCCGCCGTGCGAGTCGTAGCCCCAGAGTGCCGGGGGCCAACTCTGTGACGGGTTGTACGCGGTTCCCACTTGGGGATTGCCATCGACGAACAACTCCGGCAGTTCCAGGGGACGGCCCCATTCGCCCGAGAGCAGCGTATCCAGAAACGTGACGGGCTCACCCGTGGGAAACTGCTGCACGCGTACCCGGACCTCCACGACGTTCGCTTCACCAATGTGATCGATGAGGGCCGCTTGCTCCAGGAAAATCTTGTCTTTGCTGCGGAGCTTCCCCAGCAGGGCAATGCGATTTTCCACAATCTGAATGCACCGCTGCATTAAATCCAGTTTCTTTGCCGCTGGCGGACCTTCCAAACGGACATAGAGTTCGCTGAAAAACGTGGTCCCATTGTTGCCTGTGCTCTCGGTGTGATAGCCGGTCAGCTTTGTGCCGGGAAAGGGCGCCGACGTATGGACCTGGCGGTCGACCACCTGATACTCGGCCTCAAGGCCGTTTTCCGACACTCCAAAGCGGATACTCTGCCGCTTGAAGCCCGCTTCCAGGCCGGGGACCACGAGCCCCTTGTAGCCGTGCCATGCCTCGAGCGATGAAGAGAACACAATCCGGCCAACGATGGTCCGAGTCGTGAAAAAGTTCTCATCCATATCCTCGGTGATGGACCAGCGGTTATTGATGACCTGATTGGAGGATGGAGATTCACAAGCCGACCGCGTGAATTTGATTTCAAATGAGACTCGGAAGACCTTGTTTCCGGCGATATGCTCGATGCGGACGTTCTGCGGCTTGGGTCCGTTTTCGATATCTCGATCCACTTCGCCTTTATTGTTCAGGCTGGCCGGGACGCAGTGCGTCACCAGCGAACCGACGATCAAGCTCAACTCCTTGCGGGGTTCCTTCAGGCGGCGCGAAATGGCGTTGTAGAGTTGTGGCAGCGTACTTCCGGCATCCTCAAATTCACCTGATTCGAGGCGGATGCTGGTCGGTGCCAGAACAACGGATTGAATGTGGCAGATACACTCAAAGCGGCAGTGATAGCGGGCGTAGATAACGTCGGTGCCCGAGGCGTCGTAACCGACCTCTTCGTCCCACAGGCGCGTGAGGACGTTCGTCATTCGCACGCCGTTGTAGATGATCGTGGTGGACATTTAATCGCGGCCGCGCTGCTTCCGCCTGGAAATTCTGCCCTTGGTCGTGAACTTCGCCGGCTCGATATCTACACCGAAGACTTGAGCGTTGGGCTGGTCGCCGTAGTAGCCGTGGGCGATATCGTCCAGGAAGTCGGCGTAGTCGTTGCCCTCGCTCCTTGGCATGTCAGAACCGGCGCCAACCAACTTGCCGGCGAATGTTTTGGCCTCGTACCACATCTTCTTAAGATCGTTAGTGATATTTTTCATCGCGTGCGAGAAACCTTCCCACGCTCTGTCCGCCTCTCTCTTCGACTCGATCAGCTCCTTGGTGCTCTCGGCGGTCGCCGTTCCTGCCCTGACCGCCATTTGAATCTCGTGGACCTTCAGACCAGCGAAGGCCCCGGCGATAGCCCCATTGAAGTCCGCCAGATATCGCTGGCTTTCGATTGCGGACTCTCCCAGGCGATTCAGGCCCTTAACCACCAGCGACGCACCAGCAGCGATTCCTCCGACGATACCGAGTGCCTTGCCGGCTTTTCCAGCGTGAGAGGCCAGAACCATAAGGCCCGTCTTGGCATGGGCGGAATCACGACTGGATTGCTCCTTTTCCTCCCCAGCCTGCACCATCTGAGCTTTGGACGGAGTAGGTGTTGAGAATTTCTGCGCGACGCTGGCGACTGACGGCAGATCGCCGGCACGTTCCAGCCGCAAGTATCGTTCCTCGAGCGTCATTCCTCTGGTCAGCTCGGATACGCTCTTAGGACGGATGAGCCCTTTCAGTCTGTCCGCAACGCCGGCAAAGAGGTTCTGAGGTTGCGATAGTTGAGGCTGTCCGATCGACGATGTGCGATCGTCTGACGGCGCAGCACGACCCACAAGCCGCTTCAGACCTTCCAGGATGCCTCCGAAAAGACCGTGCGGCTGCTGTGGCAGTGGTGGTGGTGTCTGGCCAGTGGGTAAAGGCGGTGGAGTGCGTTGCGGAACCGGCGGCGGAGTGTGCAACGTCGGCCGCTGGACGTAGCTCCGCAGGTCTGCCAGCGAGGTTTCCCGGCGCGTGCCCTTGTCCAGGGCCTCTTTGAGATTTTTGACGATGGGATCCCAGAAGCCCTGACTGGGCGGCAGGGGTGGCGGCAGGGCCTCACCTGACTGTCTCGACGGCTGCGGCTGTTTGACCGTGCCAACCGAACCCACGCCAGACAACATGGCCGTTAGCGCCTTGGCCGTGCTGGGGCCGATGCCCTCGATAACCCGCTGTGCCGTGGGCTGCGTTAGCGAGCTTCCCTGAGCCTCTGCGGCGGCTTTCTGGCCTTCCCCAAGCAGATTTCCAAGGGCGGATGAAATTTCTGACATGGGCTATTCCTCGGCGACCGCCTTTTGATTGGCCCACTCCACGCGAGAGGCGTAGAGATTGTGCCGAGCCACGGCCTCAACTTCATCCGGGAAGAGGGCCTTAAACCATGCCACGTCCAGGGGCGCGCCCATAGCGGCGCTTATCCCGTCGCGGACACCTCGGACGGTGCGGTAGGCATAGAGGGACTCGATCCGTTCACGATTGAGCGTGAGCCCCAAGAGGAGCTCGCCTCGGACCCGTCGCCCGAGGATGCCGATACCGTAGGCGCAGGCGAGGTCGGCGGCGTCCCAGTATTTTTTTTTAAGGTTTCCATGTGCTCGACCAACCCGTCCAGGAGATTCACAACCTCCCGATCGGTCAAACCTTCCTGGGTTGCCGGGTCGTATCGCTTCACGTCGAACGTCTCTGCCAGCACTCCGAGCATCTGGCTCGTCTCCGGCTCCATGCCCTCGTTCAAGCAGGGGATGATGGCGTCCAGGTCCACCGTGGGATGATGTTCGAGCTTGCGCCATGTGGCAATTGGATCGACGTAGCGGGTCCGTTTGCCGTCGAAAAAGCCGTACAGACCGCGCCTTTTCAGGCGGCCGTGGCGGAACGATCTGACGAGCCAGGAAAGCATTAGGTAGTCGTGGAGTTGTAGAGCACGCCCGAGGCGTTCTTGTGGGCCTCCCACTCGCTGACGAGGCGGCTCCATTTGGTTCCGCGGTTCTGCTCAATGTCGCCCCGGGGGATGGTGCGCAAGAAGTTTCTCGGGTCAGTCGTACTGTGCAAGAGCAGCCGGTAGGTCTTGCTGTCGGCGAACATGAGCGTTCCAGCGGTGCCTGGAGTTCCCGCCGTGCCGCCGTACAGCCGCGATGTGACCTTGTTGCGGATGGCCGTATCCCACTTGGACATTTCCAAGCGGATGCGAACGATCTCCCCCATAAACTGGATTTCAATCGGCGGGCCGGCGTCTCCACCGTTATCGTCTCCGGGCACGTCAAGCCAGAAAGCCTGCTTGGTGCTGTCCGCGCCATTCACCGTTCGCCCGAGCTCTTCCAGGGCGTTCGCGGCACCGGTGTCCACTTTCACGATGCAGACGCCGGCGGTCAATACAGCAATGGCCATAGTTCACCTACCGTCCAATGGGCAGCCTGGAAGTTCGGGACGGGTAAAAGTTCTTGATGCGGTCCGGGATGAGGTTGAGCCGGTCGTAATCCACTGCGGACATGCCGTCGATCGTGGGCAACCCGGCTTTTTTGTTCGCCGCGATGTTGAAGACGTTCTTGCCGCCGCGGACCATCTCCAGAGTCGCCTCGGCCATCTCGATTATGGCCTTGTACTGATCCCCGTACTTCTCTGGCCGGCGCTTGAGTAACCGCGCCATGGCCAGCTCGCAGGTCAAATCCTTGAGGTACGCCAGATCGTCTCCGGTCAACGCGGTCAGATCAGCCACGCTGTACATCGTCCCCACCAATAAAGCGGAGTTGATGCGTCCCGAAGCGCCGGCCAGGGCGGCAGTGATCTTGACATCTGTCGAAAGGGTCGTGACCGGCGTGCCGGTATCGGACGCCAAGTCCTTGAGGACGTTTTCGTCGAAACGGGCTGTGAGGTCCGCGCTGTCGGCGTAGGCCACGGGATGCTCCTACGTTGCGGCGGAGAAGATCACACCCGAAGCCGGGGCTACCAGCACGTAGTCAAGGTTCTCAACCACGCGCCCCATCTGCCGGCGGTTGGGGGCGTCCTTGATTGTCTCGATCGTCATCTCTTCGTTCGCAAAGCCAACGCACGTCGAGAAGCTCGGGGCGCCGGCCACTCCCACCAGGCCACCGGGGCGCGAGCACATGAAGGGCGTGCCGGCCGCGAGAATCTGGCTCCGGGCGGTCGTCTGACCCTTCTTCGTCGTAACCTTGCGGGTCGATTCGACGATCAGCGGGAAGCCGTAGAGCTTCGACGGCAGGCCGTAGATCACATTGGTGCCCGGCTTCTCACCGCGGATTTCGGCTAAGGCATCGGGCGACCCCTTGATGAAGTCGACAATCTCCTGGCACTCGGCCAGTTCACCAGCCAGGGCGGAGTTGATGACGAGCATGATGTCGTCCGCCTTCACGGCGCCCAGCGTGTCGTCGAGGATCACTTCGGCACCCGCGATAAGCGAACGCTTGATGTCCTGCCGAGCCGTGGTCGAACTGGCCCAGTCTCCGGTGTTCCCGGAAATCGTCGTCACGTCGAGCTGGTGAGTGGCCGCATAACTGCCGGTCGTGGTCAAGGCCGTGATGGCCAACTGCGTGCGGGCAGTCATCGCCTGGCGCGTCTTGATCGAGGCGTGCTGGGCCAGGATATCCCAAGAGGCATTCTCCACCGTCATATCGCCGAGTCTGAAGGGGTAAGCATAGCGCTCGCAGCGATACGCCTTGTACTCGAACTTTTCCAGGCCATCCAAGCCCTGCGGGGCCTCCTGCCCGTCGGCCCACACCCGATCCTCGAGCGTGGAGTAGACCACGCGGCCGGCCTCTTCGACTGTCATCTCCAGGTAGAGCCCGGTCGGCTTCTTAACCGGCTGGACCTGGGTGTACTTGTTGACCATGAAATCGGATTGATTCCGAGCGTAGTCGATGACCATCTTGTTCGAGGCATCGTGGTCACGCACGAACGTCGAATATGCACTCGGGAAAGCAGTCGCCATCGAATTGCTCCTGAAACGAAAAAAGCCGGTCGGCGCTCAACGAAGAGCACCAGCCGGCTTCGGGTTGTCCGTGAGCCGTTTACGCTATCTCTACTACGTCAGGGCAGGCCGCTCCGATCCAATTTGCACGCGCACTCGAATCAGCGTTGCGTCCGCAGCGCCATCTTGAAGCGCGACGGCCCCAAAGTGCTGAATGGTCGTGCCGGTCGTGGCAATGGCCACTCCCTTGCCGTCCGCATCCGCCTTGAGCCGATCGTTCTGGGTCACCGCCGCGCCGACTTCCAGCAAACACTCTTCCCCTTCCTGCCAGATGGCCATGTTTTGACCGTCTTCCCCGGCGAGAATCGTGGTCGTCTCAGGAATTGGGGCCTTGTTGCCTCCATCCTGCGCGACGCCGAAGATGCGGTCGTTGGCGTCACATTCCTGGACCTTGTGATCGGCGCTGATCTTGACGAAGCGGGCCGGGCGAATGTCGCCGTTCGCCATCATATTCGCTGACATCGTTCGGTTCCTTTGGTTCCTGTTATCGCTTGCCGGCCTTCACGTCGGCCAGAATCTCCGCGTAGTCGGGGCGCTCGCCCTTGTCCACCATGCGATTGCAAATCTGCATGGCCTTTTCACTGGAAGCCATGCTGTACTGCTCCGCTCCGGCCTTGCGACCAGGCCCTGGCGCTCCGTTGATTGCCTCGGCGAATGTGGGCAGGCCAACTTCCACCGGGCAGTGCTTGACGTTCTCTTCGATGAATTCGATATGGGCGGTGAACTGCTCGTCATCCATCTTGCCGTAGCGGCAGATGTTCAAGACCTTCTCGGGGTCGATGGCGTACCCCTGCCAGCGAAGGTTCGTGAGGGCCTGCAATCGCTCGGCGTCCACGCGCTTGCCGCGCTCCACGTTCAGCTCGTTCTGGAGCTGCTTGAACTGCTTGGAGAACTTCTCCGTTCCGCCACCGCTGACGTTGGAGGTGTCTTCCAAGCCAACATCGGCCTCCCCGGCGTTGTACCGGCGTTGGGGCGCTCCCATTGTGCCTTCCATCTTTTCTGGTTCCTCGTCTGGTGCATGGTTCGGTGGCGGCGCACCGTTGCCAGGTGGGCCTGCTGCCGGCGGCGCTGCTGGAGGTGCCCCGGCATCGGGAGGCCCCGCCGGCGGGGGTGTGGGTTCCACGCCGGCGGGCGCTGCGGCACCATCGGCAGAAGCGGAAGTCGAGGCTGCTCCGGATGCTTGAAACTGGCTCATCAGGAATTGGAAAGGCTCGGTCGCGTAAATCGCATCCACGACCTGTTTCACGTCTTCGGGGGTGAGCATACCTGCACCCTGGGGCTTTGAGGTTGGTTGGCTATCGTCGTCTGCCGCGTAGCAGTTTTTGCCCATGTAGTCCGTTTTGTCGCCGTGGCTCGGAACAAAGGTGCTGGCCGCTGCCGGGCCTGCCGCTGCGTACTTTTCCACCAGCCGGCCGTGGCGCTGGGCGCTGTAGAGCAGTCCCATGTCGAGCCGCGGGGCCTCGGCACCCAACAGGGCAATGGGGTCCAAAAACATCTCTTCGTACCGATCCTCCAGCCAAAGCTCGGGGGACCGCCTGGGGTGTTTCTTCACACGGGCCAGATCGTCGCGGTAAACGTGGAAGTCGGCCAGAATTGCGAAGCGTTCTTGATTCGGAAGCCGACCGATCTTGAACGGGCCGGCGAATCCGACCAGCTCGGGCTGCTCAACGCCCTTGGCCTGTGCCTCTGGGCTGGGGGTGTGACCGAGGGTCAGGGCTGCGTAGTCGCCTGTCTCACGGATGCGGCGGTTACACCGCTCGGCGATGGCCTCGAGCTCGGCTCGGGAAAACTTGCGCTTTTTGCCGTCGCGTGTCACCGTCTCATGCTCGGCAAACACCGGCACGTCCGGCAGATGGACGAACTCGGTATCGCTGAAAGCCCGTTGCGGGTCAGCAATCTTCGCTTCGGGTACGTCGATCTCTGCCATGAGTCCTCAAACGAAAAAAGCCGGTTGCCTCCCGTTGTGGGAAGCGCCGGCTTTGGGGTATCCAGGAGCCTACGAACTATTTGGCGATTGGGTCGCCGTGAAACTGTCTCAGGTCACTCTTGACTCGCTGAAAGAATCCTCGGTGGATCGAAAAACCAACGGTCAATTCTCCGTCGAAATTCTGGGCCGCGCCAAGTGCCGCAAGTTTCTCCAGGAGCTTCAGGGCCTCGGCCAGCTTTTGCCTGTTGGAACTGGCCCTTGCATCCGGGTTATTTTGCGCATCTCTCCCGTTCATTGTCAATGCTGTTTTTCTACGCGGCCGATTGGCAGCGCTCCTCCCAGTCTCGGGCGTAGGCCAGCATCTTCATCCGCTCGCCATCCTGTGGTCGATCCACCCCGAGGGCCTTGGCCGCATCGTCGGCCGTGTCCTGCGCTGAAAGGGCCTTCCAGGCATCGGCCGCTACGCTGGAGGAATTCCAGCTCTGCGGAACAGCGCCGCCACCTGGTGCGCCGTTCAATCCACCTGACCCCGGAAGGCCCTGTTGAGCGAAGGCCGGATTTTGAAGTACCTCTTCCCCTTCGTCCGGCGTGCCAGAACCGATCAGGTCCATGACTTCCTGCGCGGGGATCTTCAGCCCCATGTTGAAGGCGGCCTCGTATGCCTTGAGCTTCGATTCCACGTCGGCCGCCTGGGTGTCGATCTTGAACCGGACCGGCACATCGGCGTACTTCGGAAAGTTGAACGCCTTCAGGGGTGCCAAAAAATCCGTGGTCATCGTCTCTTCCAGATTTACCGCGTCGTACTGCACGATCTGCAGATACGTGTCCAGGTGGATCGACGCCAAGTTGCTCCCGAGCCCCGTTGAGCCGGCTTCCGTAGTCAACGTCTGCCCGAGGATGTAGCGCTTGATCATGTGGCCGAAGTAGTCGGTCACGATCTTCTGCACGACCTCGGCGCCAGCCATGTTCGTCTCAAGGCGGGTCACCCCGTATGGATTCATGCCGCCGTCATCTCCCATCGGGACGGGCGCCATGATGATGTTGCGGCCCCCGCCGATCCGCTCCTCAGCAGCTTTTCGCGCCTTCGTTTCGGCCTCGGCGTTCCCCATCGGGAAGGTCCAGATTTCAATGCCGAAGGCGGAGCGCTCCAAGAACTCCATCAGCCAGGCCAAGGTTTCCTGCTTCTGCATCCAGGCCCAGTAGAGTACGGACCTGATGCCCTTGCCGTGAATGCGCCCGGCGCTCGCCGGGTCTTCGTACTCGCCGTCCTCAATCAGATGCCGATGGATGGCCAGCAAGCATCGCTCCCACGGCTCAAGAAAGTACGCCAGCCCGAAGTCGGTCGGCTCGATCTTCTCAACCGCCCATCGCCCGGCTATGCGATTCTCGGTTCCGGCGTAGGCCGCAGCCCCCACTCGAATGCCGACTTGATCCGGGTCGTATTTGCCGTCGCCCTGATCGTATCGGAATACCAGCTTGTCGCCGTGGACCGGCAGCCAGTTGGCGCACAATCGCATCTTGGCGCGAATCTTCTTCCAGCAGAAGCGGTGCTGGTTGGCATACCGGCCGTACCAGATGGCCTGCAAGAGGCTCTGGCGGTACTGAGTGAAGTAGGGCGTTCTCTCGATGATGACCTTGAGCTCGTCGCACATGTCGACCTGGGCCATGTCCTCTTGGTCGTCGGGCTCAAGGTGCCAATCCAACAGGGCCACCGATCGCCGGCGCTGCTCGACGCATTCCTCGATAATCGGGTCGTTCCGCATGAAGCGGGCGTTGTCGTAGGAATGCCGAATGGCCTCATCCGATGCTCGATAGACTTTCGAGATGCTCGATACGATCCCCTGGAAGGTGAAGACCTGCGGCAGCGCGGTCAAGCCGAAGTTTGGCGGGCTGCCCTTGATGTCTCGGGCTGGGTCGCCGCGGCCGTTTAGGATGACACTGGCCATTGCCTGCCCTTTCTACCGAACAAAGAGGTGCATGTACCGTCTGTTATCGCGCCCCTTGGCCCAAGCCGCCCCGGCAAATCGCCACCGCTCGAACGTACAGCAGGCCCCCCAGCCATCGCGGAGTCCCCAGGCGGCACAACCGGCCGCACGAGCGCGACTGCCCTTGGGCACAAACTGGAAATCGTTCGACGTGTGCCCTTCCATCCGCCGGGCGGCTCGGTAATCAGCAGCCTTGCCGGCTGCCACCGAAAGCGCCTTGTCGCGCTTGAACGCTGGCAGGCCACGCCGAGCGCGGACCTTGTTCACCTCGTCGAGGGCGTCGGTTGCGGCGGTTGCCGTGGAGGCCAGAATCAGCAGGATCAGAAATGTTCGCATCAGGCGTGGACCTCTATTGGCGGGATCACAAAGTCAATCCTTCGTTCGATAGCCTCTCTAGTGCTTTTATGCCGCTCATCTTGCCCTCACTGGTCCCATCGGACGAACCGGCTGAAGCGGTCGGATCAACTGATTCGGCAGACTGCTCCGCAGCCACCGCCCCGCCGTGCTCATCACTTCCCGCTGCTGATACTCTTCCCCACGGGCCGTCAACGTCGCCTGCCGGGGCACGTAGCCCCCCATGACGCCCACCAGCCGATACGGCTTTTTGTGCCCACTCACCGTACCGCGCTGCCGCAAATGGTCCCAGACCCATTTACCCTTGGACATGGATGACAGCATGGAAAGGAAAGCCTGAGGGCGGACCTCGGCGTACTGATACAGCGGTCCTGGGGCATCGCTCTTTTTCCCGTCCTGCCCTGTGGCCTTGAATCGCACGTACAGATAGGCCATCTCGGCGTCATAGGCGATGGAGTACACATTGGAGCTTTGGACCTGCACAAAGGCCCCGGTGACGATCGGGTGGTCTTTGGGATAGCGGCCCTGCTTTTCAGGCAGGTCTACGACCTTGCGTTGGGTCCCCCGTGTAGTCGTCTCAGAAATCCCGAAAGGCAGCCTTGTCCGAGGCTTCGGCTCACCCACGAGGGCTTTAGGGTCCCCCGGTAACTCGACCTTGTAGCCGAGGTTTTCCAGGAACTCCGCGGCCGCCCCGATGTTCCTTTGAAGCTCAGCAGGTCCCCTCATCCGCTCGAGCGCGGGCGGCAGCACCTCATACCCGAACGACTGAAGAAAGTCCCGTGCCGCCCCCAGGTCGCGTGCCTGGGATGTTTGAGCGGGCCTGCCCTTGGGGTTGGCCAAGGCTCGGATCAGCTTCCCGGCCGGCCCCAGCTCATCCAGGAAGCGGTTCAGCAGCCGATACGTGACTCCCCCCCGCTTGGCGTATTGCTGCACCTGCTGGGTCAACTGGCCGAACTCCGTTCCCCGAAGCTGTCTGACCGCCCGGCTGGCGTTGAAGTTCCGATACTGCTTGAGCGCTTGCCCTAAACGCGCCGGTGCGGCCTTCCCTGCGGTCTGGGCACGTTCCGCCTCGCCGATAAGCTGCCCGAGGCTAGAACGGCGAAACTCGCGCCAGGCGGACGCCTGAAGTGCCTTGGCGGCGGTTGCGAATAGCGGGTTCATCGTCGTACCCCCATTCCGTCGACACGGTGGCCGTTTCTGGTGTTCACGCGGTCCAACTGCACGCCGTAGCGCTCGGTCGGGTCGATGTGTTCTACGAGGTGGCGGGACGGGACGGCGCCAGGACGATTGTAAAGCAGCGTGAGCTTGTTGTAGGCGCCACTCATCGCGTCGATGCTATCGCAATATGCGTACTCGGGGAACGCCACAACCTCCGACAGAAAATCCTGCGTCCAGTTTCTCCGGCGCAAGATGTAGACGTTGCCAGCCTCGACGGCTGCGGCGACTGGCTGCGCCCGCACAATCTTGGCCTTGCCAGGAACTTTCTCCACGCCCACCGTGCGGAACTGTTTCTGCTGACTCACCACGTCCCGGCGGACCGGGAACTCAGCCAACTCGCGGAGGCTGATGTTCATCGACTCCTTTCCGCCCGAGCCGCCCTCTTGCTCGATGTAGATCAGCACGCGACCGCCGTACCTGTCTTTGTCCTTTCGTGCCGTCTCGTACATGATCTCGTTCCGCTTGTCGGCGGACCATTGGCCGCGCACAACGTCTTCGATGAAGTAGCGGCCGTCCTTGGTGCGAGCCATCAACAGGCCAGCCGTGTACGCGCCCTTTTGTTCCGTGGCCGCTTTGTCCCAGTAGCGAACGCGGTCGGCATCCGCCGGTATGGCATCGGCCCACTTGAAGTTTTCGGCCAGGAACAGCAACCCTTGAAGGTTGACGAACTTGCCGCCCAACTCTTGCTGGGCCAGCAACTCGGTGTAGTCGCCGCGGATCGACTGGTAGTAATCAGGCGGAAGAAACGGGTTGTCGAGCGTTGTTGCCGTGATAAGGGACGTGCCCTCCTTGGGAACGTCACTGGGGATGTACTCGTGCTCGTCATCGAATAAATCTGGCGGCTCTTCGCTCTGCCAGTAGAACACGTCGTAGGTCCAGTGCCTTCGGCCCTTCGGCGTGAACGTCAGCATCAACGGCCCCATCCGCCCTTTGTATCGCAGGACCGGCTTGCAGTAGAGGTAAACGTCGTGGTGCATCAACGAGGCTTCATCGAACCAAAGCCATGCCTTCGACGCACCGCGGAGGGCCTCGGGCTTCTCTCCCGTCCGGAAGGTCAAGTGCGCCACGCCGCCGTCCTGGGTGCGAAAGTGAACCGTGGGAATCGGTGACCGAACGCCTTTGATCCAGACCCCCAGTTGCCGGGCCAGCAACTCGAAAGTCGGCCAGGCTGACTCGTAGAGCACCGGGAACGTCGGAGAGACGCACATGCCGGGCTCGCCGTCCTTGGCCCGCATCAAGATGTCCAAGGCTCCGACGCTCGTTTTTCCGGCGCCTCTGCCAGCGCAGAAGCCCCTCACTAGCGCGTTCGACTGCCTGAACTCCGCCTGCTTCGGCGTAATGCCGACGAGCTGCCGTCGAACCGGCTCAATGCGCGCAACCGCCGGCACGAGAGGCGCCGCTACCGCCGTCCCAATCGCTTTGAGTGCCGTGCGTCGGGTCATCTTGGCCATGCAATCTCCATTGCAATCGGCCGCGGTTCTTTGGTAGGCTTTCGGGCGTTGCGTGACACGCTCAGTTGCGAGCAGGAACGCCACGCCTTGACCAGCGGATGCCGTTGGGAGCTGAGGCCAGCAGGTACAGCGAAAAGGTGGCACCGGCCCGATTCCCGGAACGTCCGGCTAATCGGAAGGCACGGACGATCGCCCCGAACAAGGGCAAGCCCGTGCGATGTGGGGGGGGTAAGGGGGGGGTGCATCATCAGTTGCTCGGGCCTGTCGGAATAAGCCTGTTTCCCAATTCCTCGAACGCCACCACCTGCTCCCGCTCCCGAATTATGATCTCCACCACTGGTACGGCAGGCGCCCCACCAGCCGAATCATCCCGCTTGTAATCCCCTCGCACCTTGCTCCGCCAGTCGATGCACCACTGGATGATCTGTAGCCAACCGGCGTCTCCCACTTGGGTAACTTTCGTCAGAACCCGCTCTACCAGCGACATCTCCAACCCGTGCCGCACCAGCATTGCGGACATCTCCGCTTTTGCGGCGATGATGGCCTGCACCTTCCTTTTGCGGCTCTTGGGGTCCACAACCTCCACGCCCTCGTGCTTGACCAACTTTCTCCGCTCGGCCTCCATCGAAACATGGAAGCGTTCCCAGGCCACCTTCTCCAACAGGTCAACTGCCGCAGCGTCATCGTCGATCGTCCGGCTCATCCGCTCTTTCCAGCGCGGACGGATGGTTTTCTCCAGGTGGTACACGATCGTGGGCTGGGACACCCCGAGCCGCTTAGCAATCTCGAATTGCGGCACCCTCTTGAGCGTCAATTCGGCGATGGTTTCCAACTCCACTTCGCCGATGACCTTTTCAAGTTTCTTCTGCCGACCGGATTTTCCTTTGACGACTGCCATAACTTTTAGGATAGCCTTCTTTTCAACTCTTTTTGGATTACGCGTACCACCTCAATAGCGTTCTCGGTCTTCCCCATCTCAATGAGGCGAACCAGCATATCGAACGCCTCATCAAGGCCCAACTTGATCTTGGAGATCTGTTGTTCCGTTTCTTCCATTAGCTTCGCGCCTTGATAATCGCCGCCACCTTCTGCCACGGGATCCCCACGGCCTCTCCGATCTGCCGCGTGTTCATGCCCTGGGAGTGGTACAGCATGACCTCATCGTCCGTCTTCAGCGGCCCCCGCTCGTCTGGTACTTCCACCTCGTCGGGCTCGGCCACAACCGCACCAGCCCGGCGGAACTCCACTCCCGCCGCCCGGGCTTCCGAGAGGGGCGTGTCGTGAACCCCACCCCCCGCCATTCGTGGATCGGAGTAATGCTCCGCCGGCCGATCCACCCCCAGCTCGTCGGCTTTCTCCCAGACCTCTTCCAGCGTGCAGTTTTTGAGTTTGGCAAGCTGCCGCGCCGAAAGTCCCTGGGCGAACAGCTCTTCCCAACTCTCTGGCGCTGGCGCGCTGATCCGCTCCACCTTGGCCTTGGATCGCTCCACCATCTTTTTGAGGTATGCCTCCCTCTGGGCGTCGGCCTCCAGCCGCTTTCGCTCCAAGGGCGGAACGAAGTCCGGGCCGAGGTGCGTACCGGGCTTCTCTCGCTCTTCGCGGAGCTTCCACAGCTCTGGTCGGTTTTCCGAGTCGACCCAGCCGTAGATTTTGCAGATCTGCGTGTCGGGCACTTTCTGCTCCTTTAGCTCGGACAGCGATTCAAGCTGCACGCGCCGATGGGGTCTGGCCGCCTCACGCCCTTTTTCAACCGCCTCAAGAGCTCGCCAGAATCCGTTTCCCGGCAACTCTTCGGTGTTGCCGCTGGCCTCGATCCGCTCCTGATAGACCGACCACTGCTTGCCCATTTCCTCTACGCGGGCGTTGAGCTCCCGGCAGTCGTTAGGCAGGTCGCCGTTGCCAAACACCTCCACCGTTTCCTCGATGGCGCTGCGGAAGGGCTCGGTTACCACCGTGGCGTCAGAGTTCATCCATTCCTCGTGAACGCCTTGCAGGTGGTCAATGACCAGGAGCAAATGGCGCCGTTGTTCGTCGTGCATCGCTGTCTCCGGGGTTAGAACGGGTATTCGCGGCCGTTGCCGGCATTGTACAACCAAGTCTTTTCAGCCGCCGATAGCAGTTCCTTCCAGACGCTCACCGAGTCGATCCGGCCGTCCATAAATGTGCTTGCTGATTGGTCCATCCCAAGCATGAAATCAGATGTGCCATCGCGCACGCCCAACGTGTGTGAGGTCGAGTCGGCCGTCCCGTCATTTACCTGAATGTTGATCGTGTTGCCCGCTGCGTCGTGCCAGCAGACGATGAAGTACCAAGTCGCTGAACTCACAGCTCCGAGGTTGTTCGCCGTTACGTCAACGCCCACAGCGCCGGTCTGCGAAACCGAAAACACGAAGCGGTCGGCGGCGTTTCGATACTCGAGTTTGTACTCGAAGTTTGCGGTGTTCCATTTCGCCACAATCGGCCGCGCCGCCGTTTCGCTGTCCAGGTACACCCAGCACGCAATCGTGAAATCGATATCGCCCATCGAGAGTGCGGCGTTGTCCGCAATCCGCAACCGTTCGCTATTGGCCGCCGTGAATTGGGCTGCATTCCCCAACTTGCCGACCGCTTGGGTAACGGTGTTGATGTCCTCCAGATCGTTTGTGCTGCGCGAGTCCACGCGCGTCCCGGACGCTTCGTCAAGTTTCCAGTGCGCGGACATATTTGACAGAATAGCCGACGATGAAGAGCAGGACGAGCTGGAGTTTTCGCCGGAGCAACTGGAGGATGAGGACGAGCTGGAATTGCTTGACGCAGACGAGGCCGACGAGGCCGACGAACAGCTCGACGAAGATGAGGATGACTGTGAAGAGCAACTCGACGACGATTGAGACGAGCAACTGGACGAGGAAGATGATTGCGACGAACACGAACTAGATGAGGATGACGAAGAGCAAGAGGACGACGATGAACAGGACGACGATGACGACGAGCAAGAGGAGCTTGACGACGAACTGCTTGAGCAACTGGAGCTTGACGACGAGGACGAGGCACTCGATTCCTCTTCCGGATAGCGGAAGTACGATACGCCGATTCCTAGTCCAATGGCCGTGGGGGACATTTCACCTCAAGGCCACGATGGAGGTTGCGGTCGTCCCTGTACTTCTGATTCTTTTGACGCTAATTGGCAGCACAGTCCCCGCCTGCACGCCTACGAAGTCGATCGACGCGCCGCTCCCAACCATGTCCACCCGCACCGTTCCCACCCCGCCCACGTAAATGCTTCGGGCGTAGTTGGTCAAGTCCACTGTATCGCTCGGCGTGACCGCCACGGCTTCGGTCGCCGGCGATTCCGAAGGAACTACCTTTGTTGCAGCCATGTCGTGCTCCTACGTGTTGGTCGTTACGGGCGGCAGCCACCGACTCAATCGACGCGCGAACTCCCTCGCCTTGCCCGCCCAGTGCCTTGCCCGCTCCTGATCCGGCCCGCGCGACAGCCGGCAGGCAACCCGGTATTCCTCGATTTCTTCGTTGACCTGGCACAGGCACCTTTCGCGCGTGGCGCTAACGCACTTGTGAACCGCTCGAATCAGGCATTCGTCAACGCTTATGCTCATACTGCGGCGTGGCGGCATTGGTTTAAGTCGTCTGAATTAAGCCGCTTTGGGAACACGGCGGTCGCCCGCGTGTGCACAGCGCGGATCAAATCCTCGTCAGGAGTGACCGGCATCTTTTTCCTCTTGCCGCTTCCGCCTCTCCACCACAATGTCGATCTTATCCTGGTCCTCCGGCGGCAGCCCCACGCGATCGGCCAGTCGTTCGACCATTTGCGTCAGACGGCCCATTGCCCGTTCGCCGGTCGTGCGCTGCGAGGCCAGCGCATTGTCGTTCATCGTCCTCGCTTCATTGATCTCCTGCACAAACTCCCGCCGCTGCGTGTTCAGCACCTCCGAGAAGTCCTTGCGTGACGCCGCATTGTTCGCCTGGGCTTCTCGAATTGTCGCGTGAAATTCCGGTATCGACGTGCGGAATACGTGCAGAACCAGCCACGCCACCAAGGCGAATGAACCGCCCTGCACGATCATGGAAAAGATGTCAGGCGTGGTCATGGCATCCATGGCAGCAGCGAATGGGCAGGTTCCCGCTGGGCAATTCCGCCAGCAACGCCAGCACTTTCGGTATCACCACCTCGACCTGTGCCCACTCGACCTTCGAGCATTTGTAGCGCAGCCCGTGCAGGTCCAGCAACGTATGCTCTGCCACGCTGCGGACAGCTTCCGGTAGGTCGTTCATGCTGGTGGAATCTCATCAGGCAGAAGTGTGAACGCTACTTCGTAAAGGCGGTCAACGAAAAACTCCCCCGCCACGGCGGGCCGAACGGTCTCAATCGTGATTGCAGCCGCCGGGTCACTCTGCGGAGTCGCCCGTTCCAGCTTGATCTCGTATTGGTTGTGCTCGTTCTTAACCGAGTGGCAAAGCACTTTCATCAGGTCCCCTTGAACCACGCCCCGAACTGAGCCGGGCAGCATCCCGTCATCACCACCAGGCCAGCAAGTTTCCCCAGCCACTTGTGTTTTTCGTTCACGATAGCATCTCCTGAAACGCCTGGGCCGCTTCCTGCAGTTGCCGGCGCTTCAACCTATCGGCCTCACGCTCCCGGTTTATTTTGCACGCCGCACAGGGCATGAATACCTTACCTCCGCACTCCGGGCAGCGCTCGGCAATCCGCCCGCGCACCGAGTTTGTAGACCGTGTCGACGGTCGCCAACCGCCAACGATCGCATCCACCGCGGCACGCCTGATGTCAAGCAGGCGCCCTATCTCCCGCCGCGGCACGTTCTGCGCGACGAGCTCCAGCACTCGGTCAACGTCCGCTGTAGTGGCCGTGTGGTGGTTCATTGCTGGCATTCCACCTTGAGCTGCGCCAGAACGGATATCGGCCCCGTCGCTTCTCTGTCGTTAAACCACCATTCGAGAATGATGCGGACAATGACATTGACAACCACGCCGATGATGAGCCAAGTCAACGGGTCGAATCCGTAGAGCCCCTTTTTCTCGGCGGCGCCCTTGATGCGTTTGGCGTAAGCTTTCTGGGCTTCCTTCGCCGTGTGAAAGCTGTATCCGTGCGGGGCCTGCCATTGCTCGACGGCCACGCGGATCATGCTCTTGGAGGTTCCGGGGAACATCCGGCACTTCCAATGACTGTTCAACACGAATTCCTCGAATGCGGCGTAGGTCACCAGTTCCCCCTCCAGCTCAAGAACTTCACCGCCTCAGCCCCCAGTCCGATCAGCAGCAGACCCGTCAACAGCCCCAGCAGAAACCACCCGGCGCCGGCGTAGGATCGCTGGCGCTTGGGCGCGAGTCTCTTGCCGCGATGGTCGTAGAGGTTGTTGAAACTCATACGGTTCTTGAGCCTTCGTCGGAAAGTCCGAAGCTAGGGCCGAAATACTCACGCGGCGGCAACTCCAGGCAGTTGCAGTACAGCCTGACCTCGTGCGACTCAAGTCGCTTGCCGCTCGGGACGAGCTTCACGTGGTCGCCGCAGAAGTCGGCAAAGCTGAAACTCCAGTACTTATGTTCGTGCGTGACAACGCCGCCCCAGTGATACGTTTTGGGCGGCAGCGGACCTTCCTTCCATTGGCTCATGGCAGCACCTTTGACAAGCCATTAGGCTAAGCCCTCGGCTTTAGGGAAAAAACCAGGCCGCCCTCTTTCAGAGCCTTCACAAGTATTTCAAGCTCTGCCGTTAAGCGGTCTACTCGCTCAGAAACGCGACTCATGTTATCCATCGTCTGCTTCAGGTCCGACCAGAAGCCGCCTCGCCCGTACTCGTCATCGGACCGGCGCCGGAGTCCGCCGAATTCCGCTTCTGGTTCGCTCATCCCTACCCCTCCACGAAGGTTCGCCGCAATAACGTGAGCTTCTTTCTCGCCAGTTCCACCGCGAAGAGCGCGCTCGCTATCCGCGTCTCAGGAAAGTCCGCGATGACCAACTCAATCTGGTCCAGGCACTCGGCCAGGCCGTCGAGCAGCGCCGGCCGATCCTCCGGTTTCTCACGCTCGGAAAGTCCGTCAGGCTTGTCCGTCACTTGAGCATCTCCAGTTCCTTCAGCGCCGTATCAAGCCTGTCCATCGCTCCCCACACTTCCTCGCTGTCTTTCTCGCTCATGTTCAGCCGGTTCTTAACGCCTGCCATTATTTCAGCCAGGGCACGGTTGGCATCCATCAACTGCTTCTTTCGCTCTGATGCGCGCTCAGCGTGGACCGGCATTGCCGGTCGAACTGCCTGGCGCAGGTTGCGGGCGTTGTCCAGTCTGACCAGCTTCTTGTGGACAGAGACGCCCCACCCGATGACGGTCACAACGACCGACAGCCCCACAACAAACCAGAAGAATTCCTCTTTTCCGGTCATACAAACTCACCGTCGCCTCCGTCACATTCTCGGTGCCTGTTTCCGCGCCACGAGCCGATACGATTTTGCGGCTGGCCATTGCACCTTTGCCTTGGCCACTGCGGCAGCCTTACTTGACGCCTCGACGTGCCCCACAAATTCCTCCACGAAATGCCCGCGATCGTTCGTGTAAACCCGGTAAACCTGCCAGCGCACTTACCGTCTCCTCCGAAACAACCTCAAGGGATTCGCGCGCCGAAGCGGCCTTACAACTCTGCTCAGCGTCCGACCGGACGCGCTGCTGGACCCCCAGCTAGAGCATCCGGCTTTCGCCTTGGTGGCCGCCGTCCGTCCCGCCGCCGACTTAGCGGCGCCAGTCGCCCCGGCGTGAGCGAGCGCCTGTCCGCTGGCGTCTTGCCGACTGACCTCCTTTCGCAGTTGCTTTACCTTCGCCGCAGTAATCGCGTGGCACAGGCAGCTCGCGCCGTTCGTGTGGCAGATGCAACCCATCCCCAGTTCGCAGCCGCAGCGGTCGTAGCGCTCAAGCTGCTTGGCCGTGAAGCCGGGAACCGAAGGCTTCGCAGGTTTTGGCGCAGGGGCCTTTGGCTCGTCGATCTCCCCCGGCCCCTCCGGCTCCGGTAGGTCGGGCACCGAAGGGGGCACAGGGGGAGTCGTGAGACTCAGCAAAGCCAGCTCGCCGGCAAAGACCGCTTCGGCCTCGTCGGTCGGAGAGTCGGCCGAGAGTGTCGTGGCGCAGCCGGCCAGTGTTATGACCAGTGACGCCCAGGCGTAATTCTTGCCCAGGTACTTCAGTAATTCGAGAAAGGCAATGAAGCGTTTCATGGGGTCTCCTATCCGAAGTGCGCGCCCCAGTCGGGGAGCTTTTGAGGTGGGAAGCCGTCCACGTTGGACATAGCGTAGGAACCGCGTCCGCGCAACATCCCAGCCGCGATGTCGTAGTCGATCCAGAACGAGCCGTCCGGCTGATCGTGGCGCTTGGGACCGCTGTTGAACTTTCCCCAGGAGTTCTGGATTAGAAAGCCGGGGCGCTTGTACGAATCGTCGCAGGCCGTCCAAGCCATTGCGTGACTCCAGGAACCGCTCTTGCGCGCGAATCCATCCTCGTCTCGCTTGCTGGAAAACCCGTAGCCGGAACAAACAGAAATGGCGTAGCCGTTAGCAATCGCGTCCCGCGCTTCCTCAACGGTGCTAACCAGCGAGATCGTCTTGACCTGATGCTTGCGGCCTTCCGCCTTCACATCTTCCGGTATGCCGCTGCGGCCCCAGCGCGTTCCGGTCCTAGAGTCGTAAGTCGAGAAATCGACGAACCCGTAGTTCTTGCGCAGCAGAATGCCGCCACCTGAGTTCACGAACCGTGCAGCCCCAGAGCATGACATCCCTTGTCCGCCGTGGTTCCGCGAGCCGTAGATCGCTTCGGTCGCTCCGCGCGCTTCCCAGCCTTCAGCCTCGTGCTTCAGGTAGATTTCGACTGCGCGCGAGCAGTCGGCCGCATTGCGGGTCGCATGAGAAACGCAGTCCCCCGTTGTTTGCCGCTCTGTGAAACTGCTCGGATCGAATTGCAGGACCGCCGGGTATAAGAGGGAGACCTTACCCTCACCGCTCCCGCTGATGCCACTGGCGTCCGCCGCCGCACCAAAGAGCGGGTGCGGTAGTTCCCCCATGAGCTTGTCAACGTCGCGCGGGTCGTGCGTGGCGCCAGGCAGTCCAGCCTTGTATGCGTCAAGCAGTTCCTTCGGCGTGTTGAACCTGGACTTGGCCACCTATTCGGCCTCCTGCGCCGCCCAGGCCAGCGCCAAGAACGCATCGACGCACCGCTGGCGCATCGCGGCGTCCAGGGGCTTGGGGTCGAGCGAGAGCATGTCCGCCAGGGCCTTGTTCGCCGCGTCAACCAGGGCGCTTGCGTCTTTCGCTGGCCGACCGGCAAAGAGCAGCTTTCCCATTCGGCTGTGCGCCTCGCGGACTTGTGACGTGCTGGAGAGCACCGTTGAATCGCGGCGGATCACATCGGCCAGCGCGGCATAGAGGGCCTTCACGCGGGGTGCGTCGCCGTCCTTGAGCAGGACCGCGACAGGCTCGACGGCTCGCTGGAACTCGCTGGAGGGCAGAGAAACTTCGACGGGCTTTTCATCCGGTGCCCGATCGTCCGGCTTGATCCCGCGATACAGGAACCACGCTGCAGCAATGCCGGCCAGGAGCACGATGGATGTTCGGTTCATCACTTGCCGCTCGGTCGTTTCTCAAGACCCTTTTCTGCAAGGATTGCCGCCACGTCGTCGATGTGCAGGCAGTCCACCATGCAGGCATAGTCGTTCGCCGGCTGGACTACGGCGATGTTTCCATTGCAATAGTCGTTGCCTGGGGTCGCGCTGTGCAGAACGCCAAACGCGACGACGTGTCCCTTCTCGTCGAGCTTCACAATCTTGTCACCGTTCTTTGCCTCACGTCCGTTTCGGTAGTGCATGATTTCTACTCCAGTGTTTACGGTCTGGGCACCTGGGGCCGCTCATGTCCGCACTGAGCCAAATCCGGCAGAGTCGCCGCCAAGGAGTCACACAGATCATGACGCCCGTTCTCGTGCGCATAGTCGATCGACTTCAGCACGGCGCCAATCGCATCGTCGCGCGCCGTAGACTTTGGATCACCCCCTCTCCCGCTGAAGCCGCTTGAGATGGTAGGCCAAACCTTTTTGAGCACCGGCCAGCCGAGCGCGAATGCCGCGACCGACGCCAGCACGATTCCGATGATGAGTTCCTGATTCACGGTCACGCCTCAGTTGGGGTCGAGAAAACGCCGATCTGCCAGAACAGTTTCACGGCCACTTCGACGCCGGCGTTGACCGCCGCTTCGTAAAGTTGCCGCACAATGGGATCGATAAGCCAATCCGGACCGGGCAGATCAAGAGGCTGAATTACCTCGTCGTGAAACTGCATCGCGGCCAGAATGACGGCCGCTTTTTTCTCAGGCCCCGTGTAGCCGGGCACCTGAGCCAGCCGGACCAGAGTTGCGGCAGCCTCAAAGCCGAGTTGGAAAAGCTCCTGGAGGGAGAGTTTGGCATCACTCTGCCGCGCGGCCTTTATGCGGGCGATGTAAGCCGAGACTTCGGTTTTGATGAGATCGTAAAGCGGGACGGGCATGGGCGGCCTCGCGGGTGGATAGGGCGTCAACGCCTGAAATCCTACCCGCGATGCCCCTTGGCTTGCAATGGGAATAACCCGAATGGGTTTAGTCGCCCCAGTCAAGCGTAAACCATTCAAGCTGCCCTCGCTCGATCTGCTCCCGCCCCGGCAGCGGATTGGCCTCGCACCACTCGCGCGACGATAGGCACCGATTCCAGCCGCCGTGCCCGTCGCAGATGTCGCACAGCACGTTTTCCTCGGGGTACAGGCAGCAGCACACATCCTCGCCGCAGTCGTGCCCGTCGTAGCCGTCCTCACAATTGTCGCAAGGCTCGTAGTCGCAGCTTGAGCCGCACCGGGCACACTGCACGTCGATCTCCAGGACCGACTGGTACATTTCCGCCGGCGGATGTTCCGCGATGATCTTCATGCTAAATTCTTAATCATTGATACGGGTCGAATCCGCAGAAACGAGAAAGGGTCCGGCACATGGAAGATGTAAAACGCAGGCCCATCGTCGATCGTTTCCAGACTGCCCATTCCGAAAAAACGGCACCATGACTCGTCCTCTGGTCCGTACTCAACAAACCGATCTAGCGGCGGATGCCACTTCTGATGCGTCCTGCGCTCCTGCATGTGTCTGTCAAAAACCACTTGCTCGCCGTACAGGCAATCGCCAAAACCGCCAGCTTCCGCCTTCGGCAGGCTGTCGAGAAATCGCTTATTGTTTGGGTGCGTCACGATCATTCCCCCAGCGCCTCCCGCGCGATTCGCCCGATCTCCCAGTACGCTGGGCCGGGTACTTGGGATTCATTGCCGTCGATCAGGGTGAGGATGGAGCGGAGGGTTAGCGCCAAGTCTTTGCACCGCGCGGCGCGTTCGACGCCTGCTGTCATTGCTTCGACTAGTTCCGCCTCTGCCCGCTCCGCTCGCTCGCGGAGGGATTGGGCCTCGGCTAGCAGATCGTCGTCAGAACGCGCTCGCTCCACTTCAGCACGGCTCACAAGACACCCGCTCTCTTGCAGCGCCTCAATCACCTTATCCGCCCGCGGATCGCATCCGCACATCGGCCAATCGCAGTCCTGCGGCGGGTCGGTTAGACCGGCAGCGCGGACACGGCAGGTGAACTCGGGCGGAACCTGCCGTTCAATGTTGGCCGCTTCCTCGTCATCCAAGGTGACTTCGAGTTCAATGATCTTCTCTTGCAACTGCGCGACTTCAGCCTCCATCTCGACGTATGACTTCCACGGCCCGCCGGCCTC
>ERZ1292623.200-Hain-H51-01um-R1-200-length-67697-cov-39_pt1 | contig 67697 bp, 115 predicted proteins | sample MGYA00564398_ERZ1292623 | MGnify/ENA primary metagenome ERZ1292623 (study PRJEB36523, sample SAMEA6512633) | groundwater metagenome | collected 2019-01-07 | study: AquaDiva: Metagenomics assemblies of 32 groundwater samples
ATTGCCACCGCAATCACGGTAGTCTGGTAATCTTGTATCTTTTGGTCATTCATCACCGATCCCCGAAGTTATCAGGATGTCCAGGGGAGTATGCTGCCTCTTCGTCGTCCGCCTCCTCAGTATCATAATAAGCCTTTGTAATTTCTTCCCGGATTTTCATGAGAATTTTGCCCAGGTTGTTCTGTCCGACCAATTCTCCGTTCGCATCCCGCGTGGCACCCCAGAACACATCCCCATAAATGCTCCCTTCTATCAGCACGGCATCATTCGTCTTGAGCAGAGCATCCATCAGGTCAAGATACTCTGCGAACTTCTGGAGTACCAGATCCTCCATCACCTGCAGCCGCACCTGCATCCAGTCCTGGCGCAGCCTGGTACCATGGCCCAGGCGCTTGGCCCCCGCTGGCGTGACGGCCGCCGCCACCTGGGCGCGGTAGGCCGGGTCATGGCTCTTGGCAGCCTGGAAGGCGTGCTCGACGCTGCTATAGGTCATTCCTTCAAATTTGATGGAAACTGGGTAAAAATTTGAGAGAAAGGCATACCTGCCCCTGAAGGAATCGATGACTTTCTGTTGCTTGACTGTCATTCCCATTGTCCTCTCCTGGCCGCATCGGTTGGCCGTTTCCAATCCCGTGGGCTGCGGCGTGCCCACAGGCGGTCGTGCATCTCGGCGGCACACGGTTCCTTCTTGCCGGTGCCCAGGACGGCATGCACCTGGCGCACCTGCTGCACCATGCGCCGGAATTGCCGAGGGTCCAGCGAGTGCCCAGCGTCCACGCCGACGTCGTCGAGGGTGATGTGCTTTTCCAGAATGGTCGCGCCAGTCGCAACCGCCAGGGCAGGAACAGTTTCTATGGAAAGCGTATGGTCGCTAAAGCCGATGGGGCACCGCAGAAACTGCGCCCCCAGGGTGCGAATAGCGTTCAGGTTGGCGAACTCATCCGGGCATGGATACACCGACACGCAGTGCAGCAAGGCGAGGTTGCCGCTTTCGTAGGTATGCGGCAGCAGGTCCACCGCCCGGTGCACCTCTTGGAGGGTTGCGCCACCAGTGGACAGGATGATTGGGATATTGAGGGTATTGGCATATTCAAGGAGCGGTTCAAATGTCAGGTCGCCGCTGGCAATCTTCAGGGCTGGTACGCCTATCTCTTCCACGAGGAACTTCGCAGCATCCACCGAGAATGGCGTGGAGAGGAAGGCCAACCCCGCCTGGGTAGCACATTCCTTCAAGTCCTTGTGCCATTCTCGTGGCAACCCCCCCATGGTAAACAGGTCGCGCAGCGTCTTGACCCCAAGTCTGTCCAGCCACGCATCGGTGGCCGTATCGACCCCACGCGGAATCCGCACCCGCTTGGCGGCGATTTCGTCGGCGGTAAAGGTCTGGAACTTGACGGCGTCAGCACCAGCCATCCCCGCCGCGATGACCAGGGCTTCCGCCCTGCGGCGGTTTTTGGCATGGTTGCCAGACACCTCGGCAATGACGTAGGGACGCTGGCGGTCCCAAAGGGATTTTCCACTGATATTTGTTGTGTATGGACTCATTGCTGCCTTTCCGTAGACTTATAAATGAGTATTTCTTGGTTCTTCGGACGCTCGCTGCGTGCGAACCCTACAGTATATGTACAATGCACTGGCTCTATTGTTGCCCACGGCTCATACAGCTCCCTGACCAAGGGAGCGTCATCATAGCTGAGTACCCATGCACACGGGATTTGTCGTGCAATGGACGCTAAGGTGCGATGCGATGCTTCATCCATGGCATGCTTATAAAGCACAGAACCTTTGTCTACATATGGAGGGTCAAGGTAGATAAACGCTTGCTTTGGCACGTAATTGAAGAGCAATTCGTAGCTTGTACACGTAAATCTCAAATGCGGGAAGCGACTGAGAATGCTATGCAATTCCCATATCTTCGTCTGCAGCCTTTCCGGTTTCCATCGACAATCGACGCGGTATTTTGCGTTCTCTTGATCTTTCCCGCCAAGTGGGCCTCCTGACATAGCCCCTAGCCCGCTATAACTCATTTGGTGTAGGGCTAATTTGCGGAATCCTGCCTCAACAGGATCGATATCTTTTGCCCCATCGGATTCCTTCCATGCATAAAACGCTTCTAGCGTTGGGGAGAACGCATGCACTTTCTCACATAACTCCTGCGGGGCGCGCAAGACTGTCTGCCACAAGCAGATAAGCCAGTAATCAATATCATTGAGCCACACTCGGGATCTCAGGGGAAGCGCCTGCAAAATCTTGAAACCTATCGCTCCACATCCAAAGAACGGTTCTCTATATTCCCAACCCATAGCGTCAGCCCATAAAGGTAATAACATCGCTGCGGGACAGCGTGAAAGGATCTGCTTCACTAATTTTTCTTTTGAACCTGGGTATCTGATTAACGCCATGTTTTTCTCTGACGAGAATGTAGACAGTAAGGGTAGAGGTCCGACATTTGATTGAGTTTGTTGTTATCAACAACAAAATTCAAGTGCCCCGCCACATTCGATGGGCTAACGAAGCAATCTTCTACTACCACTTTTTCCGCCCATCCCAATAGATACGCATTGAGTGTAGATACACGAGGGTTCCACAGGCAGAAGACAAAAATATCTGCCTTCAGAGGGAGAATCTTCTTGTATTCATCCGTTCTGCGGACAAGGTTTTGCCCATCACGTGTACCTTTCAACTTCACATCGATGATTACCCCACAGATTTGAAAGTCCTCTCCACCATCTCCCTCTGCGCGGTCGGAAAGATCGGGCTGGCAGATTGTTGCCCCTATCAAAGCGTTGACGTAGTTTGACACACAGACTTCGCCAATAAGTCCATACAGGATTGGGACAACAGATTGTTTGACCCAACCGAGACTTGGGATATATTGCGATGGACGCAACCCTTGCCCCCATATATCTGTCCGCTCCCCATACTTTCTGTAGGCATCTCTTCTTTTGGCGACCTCGTGCAAATGGGCTAACATACCCATGGTGATTTTGCAGGATACTCTCTGCGGCGCAACAATCCCTTTTCCTTCTAAAAACATACATTCCCCCGCCACACGATTACACTCTGGCTTATCGGTACACTCGTTCCGTGCGATTACACTCACCCTTTTCGGTACTCTTAGGAAAATGGTTCACTCGTTTTTTCGGTACTATCATGGAGCATGATTAACTCACACGATACGGCACATTCCAACCGGCGATTACATTCCGACATTTCGGTACACTCTTGAAGTGCGATTACCCTCACGTACTTCGGTGCTCTCTTGTGCGTCGGGTATGTTTTGTGGCAGCGTTCCTTCAGACCGGTGCTCTTGACTATGCGACTACGTTCAGGAGAGACGGTACTCTCGTGTTCCGCGACTACACTCGTGGGGCACGGTACCCGCATGTTACGCGGCTATGCTCGGCAGACACGGCACTCTTGTCATCGGGGATACGCTCACGATGCTTGGAACATTCAGCCCTGCACGGCTATTGTCATGAGATGGCGTCGAGTTCATGTGCCAGGGCATCCACAGTCAGACGCAATGGCCAACTGCCACTCTCGTATTCCTGGATGTCTGCTGGTTGGAGCGCAAGGACGCCATTGTCTTTCTGCCACTGTTGCGAAAGGGGCGGAACAACATAGCAATACAACATCCCGTTCTCTTGCCCAAAATATTGAGCCAGGTACGTCGGGATGTCATAGATACGCGCCACTTCCCTTTCGTATTGCGTCATGAGGTGCTCATGCACCTTCTCGCCAAAACGTTTACCAGTGTATAGGATATTTTTGCCTTCTGCAAGACAAAAATCGCTACTTTTATAATAATTTTTCATGAGCGCAGTGCACATATCGAGGATGTTGAAGGCGGGCAATCTTGGAATGAAGAGGCACCCAGCATAGGGGGTTTCGGCGGCATACAGTGCGAGGGCGACTGCCGCTTCAATCCTGAGCCAGAAGCGGGTCATTGCTGGGTCTGTTACTTGAAGTGGTTGCCCTGCTACGAGAAGTTTCTGAAACAGTTCTATCACGCTGCCCCGACTGTTGGCGACATTCCCATAGCGCACCACGTTAAAGTCGGTGTGGGAGACCTGGAAAGGCGCGTGCCCAGCGTAGTGGTTCCCCTGGATGAAGAGCCGTTCTGCGACGAGCTTCGTCGCGCCATATGTGTTGATGGGATGGACGGCCTTATCGGAGGAAATGAGCACCGCCCGCTTGACCCCTTCATCAATACACGCACGCACCACATTTTGCGACCCGAGGATGTTCGTGGCCACTATTTCTTCCGGGTTGTATTCCCCGACTGGGACGTGCTTCAGCGCGGCAGCATGCAAGACCAGGTCAGCGCCACGAAAGGCGAGACGCAGACGGTCGAGATTCCGCACGTCCCCGATGAGATAGGAGATGTTCTCCGACCCAAACTTCGCCTCCATATTCACTTGTTTATATTCATCCCGTGAGAAAATTCGCAGATGCCACTTCGGGACAATCCGTCGGAGGAGCGTCGTTGCCGCCTGCCCGAAGGTGCCCGTGCCGCCAGTAATGACTGCAGTGCGTGTGTCGTTCCCGATAAAGATGCGTGCCATTGCTGCTCCTTACGGCATAGGGGGATGGATAGTCACGCCGACATTGCTTCCTCCAATGAGCACAGTCCGTACCGTGGTGGTCTGCGACCCTGTGGTAATGAACAACCCGCTGACGGTCGTCACAATCGCCAGGAACTGCACGGCAGACAAAAAGGTATCGGTCGAAGACCCAATACGCACGTCTATCTTTTTGTCTGTCTGCAAAATCACCAGCGTTTCAGAGACTACCGAGCCGCCGAACGGGGCGATGGCAATGGAATGCGCGCTCAGGGATGCGCTCAGAATATGGACTTGTTCGTGATACCGGTCTGCCCCCGTCATCTTGACCGTATTGGTGAAATAGTTCTTGGTAATCCCCCCAGTCCCGAATCCGTCTTTTTCGAGCACTTCGGTGGTGCAGTGCAAGTTGGCTGTGAACGACATGGCCTTTCCTCCGTTCTCATGGACCCCAGGAAAACTGCCAGAGTATACCATGAGAGGCCGTGAGTAAAAACGTAGAAGGCTTTTGATATAGTTAGTGCATATGCTCTCGCATGCAGTGCCTCTCATGGATAGGAGTTTGCCATGGCAAAAATTGAAGTCAGTGGGGCCTACAGAATTACCGGTTCTGGCTTGACCTCCGGGTTAAACCTGGGCACCCGGACCTTTTCGGCGGCGTTTGTCGCCTCGACCTTTGTCGTGCAGGATATCGTCCTGCTCAACGGCGCCAGCGATGTGGTGCTGTCGCTTGCGCAGCTCAGCGCCGGCGGCTTCCTCCTCCTGCTGGGCGGCACATCGACGGTGCGTATCAACCCTGGGTTGCACATTGCCTCGGCGGCCACCGTGTCTGGGGTATCGACGGCTTCTGTGGGTATTACCTTTAATGGCATCTATGCCCAGATTGCGTCTGGCGGCAGCGGCCCGTTTGCCTTGCACTTTGCGAACAGTAGCGGCGATTCTGCTACGATTACCGTGGTGTGGGGGATGTGATGTATGGGTTTTAACAGAATTATATTCTGCTCTTAGCCACCATGCAAGAAGAATTATTCTAAATGAGCCCATCGCCTGCGAGACCAAATATCGTTCACATAATGCCTAGTAATATGGAACATATTTGCGACCGTGTTTGCAGAATACTGCCCTTGCAAGTGCCGAATAGACAGAATGTGTTGTCGGCTGAGTTTCTGCGTCCAGCGCTTTTTTGTGATGGCATCAAGAATGTTATGTTTTTGTGTGCCGAGAAACAAATGCTCTGGTCGTACACAAGCTGGAATGTCGCAGGCATGCAGCACATTGAGACCATATGGGATGGTTCCGTAATGCAGCTTCCAGGAAAATCTATGGGCACTTGTATATGGCTTGCGTCGGAACACGCCATAGCCGCATGGGTTCCTGCTCCCGGTCCACAACCAGCACGCATTAGGTCCGCCGCTGCGGTCTACGCGGTTCCAAAAGTCAGCATCAAGTTGTGCTTTCCGGTCTGCGAAAAAACAGGCACGGGAACAAAAGTTCGCATAGCCAAGTCGCAAAGAAGAAGGTTTGGCTCGAAACAGTTTGTTGCATTGTTGGCAGGTTTTCTCTGGCCATTTCGTAGCTTTGTGGATATTCTGGTAATTCTGCATGCAGATCTTGCACCAGGTATTCAATCCATCCTTTGCGCGGCGTGTGCGGGAAAACTCCGTCAGCGGTTTGGTTGTCTTGCAATGCGTGCAGCATTTCTCTGGCATAGCGTCAACTCCCTGCGGTTGATGTGTAACCCTGAAGAAGTGTGGTGCGGCAACCCGTCAGGGTACGGGCTTTCGGCCGTCGCCTAGCCGCAAGCGAGAGTATAGACTAAAAGGGAGGGCAGAACAATATGTGACATCCTCTCCCACCAATGACCGGAGTCATCTGGCAGGAGCTTCGAAACATCGAAGACCTGGAGCCCAGGCGGTTACGGTTACCGACCATCAGGAGAGCCCGATGCTTTCCCCGTTCAAGCGCCCTGTCACCTGGCGCGAGACTGTCGAGCATGCCCGGCAGTCCTGGTTCTCTACTTTGCGGAACAACTTTTACGCACAGCCCTACGCTGTGCAACCCCGCGAAGTCGTTTTAGAAAGAGCCGCGCACCGTGGTGCGTGTTGTCCGGCGCTGGACACCAGCTATTCCTGAACACGCGGTGCCGTATTGGAGCAGAGTATATCAGGACATGTGCACCGTCAACAAGGTAGAGATGCCACCTTCAGCGGTAGGGGGAATTGAGCCGAGGCGGCTCAACCTCCTTACCCCACCAGCCAACCGGGACGGTCTGGCTGGAGTACCACGGAGGATTGGATGGCAGCCAGGACGAAAGCCGGTTCCACCGCACGCCTCTACAAGGACTTGCAGCGCAATATGTACCGGGCGGCAAACGCCGCCATGCGCAAGACCATGCAGTATGCGAAGGAAACCGCCAAGGAAACCACGTCGTTTCAGGACCGCACGGGGGAATTGCGTAAGTCCATCCAGGCGGGACTGACCGTGGAAGCCAGCCCGACCTGGCCCATGGTGACCGGGGCGCTGTCGGCTGGGTATGACCAGTTTGGGTATACGGACCCAACAGGGCGGCACGTGAGTACGTCCGTGTATGCCCCCATTGTGGAACTGGGCACCACAAAGAAAAATTATCCCATTCGTCCCAACAGGGCACTTGCGCTGTACGCGCAGGGGTGGGCACACCCGGTCCCTGCCGTGCTGCACCCAGGAGTGCGCCCGCATCCGTTCCTCTGGCCGACGATGATGCAAATAACCAGCCAGCAGGTCCTGGGGCAAACCCTGGAGGCGGCGCTAGCGGGGCTATATCCATGAGCCGACGGGAAGTAAAGGAAGCGCTCTTTTCGGACATGAACGTCAGCGCGGTGCTCGATCTGCTTGGCCCAGTGTCATCCGACAACCGCCGCATCTATGCCGGATGGCCGCAGCAACAACCAAAACTGACCAGCCACGAACCGGCGGAAGGCTGGGTGACCTTCCATGAACGAGAAGCCACCATCCCGTGGGGCAGCATCGACGAAACGTTTGTGTTTGAGGTGAATATCTTCGCCACGCGGCACAGCATTGGCGAGGACGTGCTCGACGTCTTGGACGGCAAGTGGCACCACAAGCTGGCCGGGCACAATGGCCGGGTGATGGGCAGCGACCGCAACGTGGTGTTCAGTGCCCGCATTATGTCGTATGACATGTTCGAGAGTGATGAATTTACGGAAAGCGGGCCGAAGCTGCATAGAAAAGTGGCGGTTTATCAATTTCGTACCGTTCGTGTCCCATATAACGTCGGTACATAATGAATCTATGGTATGTGCAGCCTCATAAATCAATAGCTCAAATGGAGTGTTAACTTCCTTATAAGCTATTGAAAAAAGGAGAGTTATGGGTACAATTGAGAATCTGGAACTCGGGCCATGCATCGTAGAATTCGGCGCCAGCGGCGCCTTGGTGGATTTAGGATTTACCAAGGGCGGCGTCACCATGTCCATCACGACTGACACCGCTGACGTCACGACCGACCAGTTCGGTACCGTGATTATGAAACAGATCCTGGTTGGTCGAAACGTACAGGTCGTTTGTCCCTTCGCGGAAACCGACCTGACGAAGTTGTCTAGCTTCATCCCTCTGACATCTGTCACCACCTCTGGCGTGTTTCAGAAGGTGCTCATTAACACCCCGGTCGGGGCTGACCTGGTGGCCAGCGCCAGCCAGATCCTGAAGATTACGAAGAGCATCGGGTCTGCCACGAGCACCGACCCCAACGACGCCTTCAAGTTCTTCAAGGCCGCTGCGACCGGGGCAGTCGAGGTGAACTTCTCTATCGAAGACCAACGGGTCTGGAACGTGACCTTCCAGGCATATCCTGACTCGACCCAGAGCTTCTCTCTCGGGGTCTTCGGTGACGAGAATATCGCGTAATGGTTGGAATATGTCACCTTTAGAGAGGAAGGTAACATGAGTATCAAATTCCTTGACCTCGACGCGGTCAACAAACCCATCGGCAGGTTTAAGATCAATGGGGCGGAATATGATGTGTACCCCTTGAAAATCAAGGGGCTTATTAACCTGTCGGCGATGCCAAACTTGCCAGACACCACCACTGATTCCGGGGCCTATATTGGGCGTGCCCTTGAGATTCTGAAAGAGTTAGTGCCCACCTGCCCCCAGGACGACCTGGAAAACCTCAACATCGACCAGGTCAATGCCATGGTGGAATTCGTCAATAGCCTTGGCACGGAAACCGTTGAAAAAAACTCACCGTCTCCCAGGCGGACCAAGAGATTGACTTCCCCGCTATTATAGCGGAGGTGATGCATTTCTATAGTCTGGGTTGGGAGGAAGTCTTAGGACTAGAGGTGACGTGGTTCTGTAAACTGCATAGCCGTATTCCTGTCGTCGAATCGCGGCGCCTGATTGCGTGGCTTCCTGCCCTGTCTTACCCGCACTTGACCGAACGTGGGCATAGGGATGTCTTTCATATGTTGCAACGGGCCGCCAAGCTCCCCCCTTCGTATACCAATACGCCTGCTGTCGCTTTGCCACCCAAGAACGACGTGGACCTGGGGTGGGCACGTCTCCGGGCGCATGGCACCCATGCGTCCCAGACCAAGAAGGACGTGAACTAAGTGGCGACCTTCAACCTTGGCTCCATCTATAGCGAACTCTCGCTGGACCTCAGCAAGTTCAATGCGAACATTGAGCAGGCTATTGCCAAGGTGCAGGTGCTGGAAGACCGCCTGAAGAACCTCACCGCACATGTCAAGGTCACGATAGAAACCGAGCAAATTGGCAAGGTGGTTGAAACGGCCAGAAAGCAAGCCGTGGCCGCCGCCCCAATGCAGGCCCAGGTGGAGAGCACTTCTGCCGCGATTCTGACGCTGCAACAGCGCCTGGACGCCTTGCGCATGCCGACTGCCCTGGAAGCCGGCCTGGCGCGCCTGAAGGCCGAGGCGGGCGCCATTGCCATGCCGACCCAGTTGGAAGCTGGCCTCCAGCGGCTGTCCCAGCAGGCCGACGCCGCCGTAGGGCCAATGGACCGGCTGAAGCAGGCTCTGGCAGAGATGGCCGGCGGGAGCCGGAACGATTTAGCCAGGCTCGGTCAATCGTTCAGTGCCATGCAGCGGCAGATGATGGAGACCGGTGGGACGGCCAATGAGTTAAGAGTACGCCTGCCTGCCATGTTGCGGGAATTTACGCAGGAAGCAAACCGTGCGGCCATTGCCGCAGGGTCGTTGCCAACCCAACTTGAAGCAGGGATGGCACGACTCAAGAGTAGTACGGGTGGCGCCATCAAAGATTTTGATGCCGTCACCAACGCCACGAAGCGCCTAGAGGCGGCAGTCAAGGAAGTTGCCCAAGCGGTTCCGGCAGCGGCGCAGAGTATTGCCCAACCGTTTATGCGCCTCCGTACAGACCTGAGCCTCACTGGTGGTATTGTCGCAAATCTGCAAGACCGTCTGAAAGGTATGTCTGCCGAAGGCCGTGCCGGGCTGGACAAAATGGGTGCCAGCCTGATGCGAACCCAGGAACTGTGGGGCCGCACCGGCGCCAGCGCCAACGAGTACCGCCAGCGGATTGGCGGCGTGATTGCCGAAACCAACCGCCTGGACAATGCCACCAAAACCTTGCAGCAAAACATGCAGCGCCTGGGGGCCGCCGGAACCAACTTTGCCCAGTTTGGTGCCCAGTTGCCTGGGCTCTCCCAGAAGTTCCAGCAAGCAAACGCCGCCGTCATGGCCCTGCGGCATAGCGTCCAGAACACTGGGCAGGCCATAGGCACCATGGCCACGGAAGGATCTGGGAAGGTCCTGACTTTCATGGGGGTTATCCAGAAGCTGCGGTTTATGTTCATTAACGTGGCCATGGCGGTCATTGCGCTCCGCACGGCGTTTCGGATTTTTGAAGAGTTCATTGGGCCAGCCGCACGCTTTGAACAGGAAATGTCGAAGCTGAGGGCAACATTCGCCGCCACTGGCGGGGTTGGGGTAGAGGCATTTAGCTTCTTACAGAAGAAGATCCTTGAACTGGGCGGCACGACGGAATGGAGTGCCGAACAAGTGTCCAAGGGTGCCAGGGAAATGGTCAAGGCCGGCCTGGGCGTGGGTGATGTCTATACGCTGCTTCCCAGTTTGCTCAAGTTTGCCACCGTCGCAGAAATAGACCTGGCAGAAGCTGCCAAAGTGGCCACCACGGCCATGAGTGCCTTCCGCATGCAGGCTGAGGAAGTGCCAGCCATCATGGACAAAATCACCTTTGCCGCCATGGCGACGAAGGCTGATGTCAAAGACATTGCCGAAGCATTCAAAAGTGTAGCGGCCCCTGCTGCCCTAATGAAGCAAAGCTTGGATTCGGTTATCGCTGGTGTCGCCACCCTGACCCAACTCGGCGTGCCTGGTGCCATGGCTGGGCGGCAAATGGGCCGGATGCTGCAAGACCTGAGCAAACTGGCGATTGGTGCCGGGACCGAATTGCAAAAAGCAACAATTGCCGCGCTGAAAATAGACCCAAAGATGCTGGACCCGACAAAACACACCATTGGGGAAATTATCAAGTTGCTCAGGGAGAAGGGCGCAACTGTTCAGCACCTTTCCATCTTACTTGAAACATTTGGCTTCCGTTCTGCGGCTGCCTTGACCCTGCTCCATGATAAGTTTATCGAAGTGTCAGAAGGCGTCAAAAATGCCAATGGCACTGTGAATGAAATGCATCGCATCTGGAGCGACAACCTTCTCACGGCCGTCCAGAGACTCAAGAATGCCTTTGATGCGCTGCTGATTCACCAGGGAAGCGGTGGGGTGCTTGGCTTCTTTAGGAATCTTGTAGATACCCTGCGTCTCTATATTGAATATCTGAATGGTACGCTTGGGCCAAGCGATAAGTTCTACGAAAAAGCCAAAAAGATGCAGGAAGTGGTGGACTTTGTAGCGGCGGCGCTTGCTGGTGTAGCGACGGCTATTCTTGTGAGTCTTCTACCGGCGATATGGTCCTTAGTTGCCGGGGTTACTGCGGCGACTGGTGGTCTGAATCTACTTCTGGGCGCGGCGGCGGCGCTTGGGGTTGCGAAGTGGAGACGCATGGAGGGAGCCGCCGCAGAACAAGAAGCGCTCAATAAGCAACTTGATAATTCCAAGAATGGTATTGATGAATTAACAAAGAAATACGATAACCTCACTAAGGCTGGGGAGACGTATACAAAAACTATTTCTGACCCAAAAGCCACCCCTAAAGACATTCAACTTGTTACGAAAAATCTCGATGAAGCCGAACTCGGATTTAAGTCTCTCCGGGATACCTCGAAGAAAAATGTTGCCGATATTGATGCGCAGATTGGTTCCGTCAATAAAGAACTGGAAGACCTTGGGAAGAAGTCTTTTCTGGGAAAGGTGTGGGAGGAATCTTTTCCAAAGATAGATGCACTGAAGAAGAAACTCGCAGACCTCGAACAGGCAAAAGTCTTACAGGCCCCAGCCGTAGCCGTGGCGGAAGCAGCCACGTTCGTTCCGCGCAAGAAGCCAGGGGAAGAGGTGACGCCTGGTGCCCTGCCGGACCCAGAAGCCGCCAAGAAGGCACGGGAGGCTGATAAGGCAGAACGGGAAGCCCTGAAGCTTGCCCAGGAAGAATTACAGACCTACCTCGAAGAACGCAAGATTTCTGAACAGGCGATTGCGTCGATTCAGAAAGTTGAGATACAGAATCTTCAGCACGAGGCGCAACTTACTGGTGATAATAGTGCCCTGATTGAACGGCAGCGCCAGATGGCCATGGAACGCAATGCGCTCGCCCAGCAAACTATGGCCGGGGAAATCGGGCGCTTGCAGGCCATGATTCCGCTCGCGGCGGCCGTGAGCGAGCTGGAAAAAGCCAGGGTGGAAAACCGCATCAAAGACCTGGGGAACCAGCAAAACCTGCTCGTCTTGCAGAGGGAAGAAATTACAAATGAGTACCGCCTGAAACAAATTCAGGACGACAAAAAGAAAATTCTCCAAGATGCCGACCGCTTCCGCGAGACCATGCTCGACAAGATGGACCATGAGATTGATCTCATGAAGCAAGGCATGGGCTTCGAGGAACAACGCCTCAAACTCCTCATGGTTCCAGAAAAAGCAGCCGCCCTGAAGATGCTGGATCTCGAAGACCAGATGCTCCAGCGCCAAGAAGCACGGCTAAAAAAAGAACTGGAACTGGAACTAAGTAAGTTACAGCAACTGAAAGATGTGGACCAGCTTGGCAAAGCTGAAGCCATAGAAGCGGATAAACGCATCCGTGAAATCAACCAGCGCCTTGAGCTGCTTGGACAGGAACGCGCTGTAGGGATTCCTCAGAAGCGCGAAACAGTTGAGAAGAAGGAACAGACAGAATGGGTTACGGGCATGGCCACCGCCTTCACAGACGCCACCAGGGGCATGGTGGACGCCCTCATGAAGGGGGGCAAGGGCATCACCGATGTCATTAAGAACCTGGGCCAAAGCATGATGGAGCACGCCCTGAAGCCCCTCTTTGACCAGGTCGAAGAGTCCATGAAGCAACTCTTTAAAGGCATCAGCGAGAAGTTTGGCGCCACCGGCCAGATGGTCATGGGACTGATAGGCGCCGCCATCGTGGGGTTGAGCAGTTTCTTTGGCAAGAAGGCGGCGGAAACTGAGGCGCTGGGCGAAAAGACGAAAGAGAACATCGAGAGCGCGGAGAAGCAGCGCGGGCTCATTGCGGGAGAGAGCACAATAGCGATACAGAAATTATCAGAAAATCTTTCTAGTGCGTTTAGACCTACAAATGAAATATTACTTAGGATAGAGCAAATTCTGCGGGCGACGGCGGGCGGCAGCGTCAACGTGAGCCTGCCAGCGGCCCCACAGGCAGGGCTGGGTGGGGACTTTAGCTTTAGCGTCATGGGCACAAGCAGGGTGTGACAATGGTTACGCGAAGAATAGATGTATACAATAATTATGAAGGGGCTACTTGTCTTGTTCAATACATTGGCAGCGCCAATGACTTGGTGCTCCTGTCGGCCATCGGTCGCATCAGCACGGTGGCGTTCCGGGATATGGGTACTGGCATGATCCGATCCACGCCGAACAGCGTTTTGCGTGACGTAACAGGGACCACGCTACTGGTCTCTGTTTTTCTGGCTGCCCCGGTGATACAACAATGTGATAAAAATGGCTTGTGTAGTTGGGTGATCTTTCATGGGCTTTCAGCGGGTCATCAGATCGTCGCATCTGTGGAGTTAATCGCGTAATGCCACTCCAGAATTTCTATACCGCCGCGAGCGTCACGTCGTTCCCTGCCTTCAGCTTTGGCATCGCGGGCGGGTCCACGGCGCAGATGCTCACCCAGTTGATGTGGTCTACGCAGGCTGGGATGCTACTGGCGGTGTTCCAGCTTGGGACTGACGACTTGAGTGACGATTACTCACAGATCGTGGGGAATCGCATTCAAGTCCAGAAGATGTGGCGGGATGGGCAGTTGCTCAACCTGGGGTGTGCAGTGCCAGAGGTAGGGATTCCGAACTCGTTTCTGAAGGGACCGTTCGTGGTTGGGACGGATGATGGGCGGGTGGCTCGGTATTTTACCACCACCGAATTCTGGGCGTCAAACACGATTCTGTCTGGCGAGGGGTCCGAGTTTTACTACGCCATCGACCCTATCTGGCCGGGGGATGTCATCGTGCCGGGGAGGCTCATGAGCGTGACCGCCTTGGCGCCAAACGAGCGGGGGCTTATCCTGCCGGTGACCTCGACGGCATATGCCCTGGTGTACGGGGATTCTGGCGGGGCCATGCGGGTCTACAAGCGGACTGGCACCGATGCCTCGGGGACTATCGTCTTTTCCCAGGCGCAGACTGGAACCTATGTCCAGTCACGGGACATGCTGTACATCGATACGTCAACCATCGCCATTGTGTTTCGCCCATCTGGTACCCCCCTGCTCGCTGGGGATACCTCGGCGGCGTTGTTGCGGGTCTTTAAGACCACTGGGTCGCTCTGGTCGGTCGTGTGGGAAGACACCCTGCCGGCCACCGACCAGTGTGCGGCCTATGACCCGGAGAATGGCATTCTCTATTCTATTGGCAAGCGCCAGAGCAATGCCACCCTGCATGCCTCGCTGCTGCGGCGGCAGGCGGTGTCGGTGGCGTCGGCGTCCATTATTGGAACAGACACGGTTCTCAATGAACTGAAGGCGACGCAGCTTTCCACTATCGTCAAGGATGGCCTAGCATCGGTCATCAGCAACCATCTTGTCCGGTGGACGCTGGATGCTGTTAGCGTTATGGATATCTACCTGCAAACCATCAAGAATGACCCGCTTTCTGGGATTGCAGGCATGAAGGTTGGGAGTCCAATCAGCGGTGGCATGCTGGTGAGCAACTATAGCAAGACGAACAATTCTGGCATCGCTACGATTGTCTATACCGGACCATTCAGACCGACAGGACTGATTGAGCACATCAACACGGCGGTCGCCACGGTGGATGCAGTATGAAAGAAAGTAATCATTTGTCAAGTAGATTGCTGCGAAAATGCCACTCGTCCACGGGGCCAGTATTTAACCATACGTTCTTATGTAACTTTCAATGAATTATTTTGATTAGAGGTGCTATTTTGGGTTTTGTCCGTATCGATGACCACGGTGGCGTCCTGGGCGCTTGGTCTTCCGTGGCGCCGGCCGGGAAGGTGTTCCAGAATGTCGAAGAACGTCCCCAGGCGTTTACGCACTTGTCCTATGACCATGGACGGGATGTGATTATCCTGTCGAATGGCGTGGCAGGGGCATCCAATAACTACTACGACAACGACGCCTTGGATGCTGCGGAATATTATTCTGCCCTCGACTTGACCCATACAGCGATTAAGGGACCAAGCCTTAATCCTGCTGGTGCCCTGGAGGTCGTTGGGCAATCGCGTTTCCGCTTTCCTATCAGTGGAACGGCGTTGTGGTTTACGGTAGACCATTCCAGCGGCAAACTGTATGGGTGCATCCATGCGCTGTTCAAAGAGCAGCCCCGCCAGAGTGGCGCGTTTTTTACGGATTACGGCAACGTCATGATGTGGACTTATACCCTGGTGCCATCTGGGCCAAGTACCATTTACGTCCAGGTAGAGACCCTGGGCACGCAGGCGATCCCTGATGGGCTCAACGCGCAAACCATTCAGTTAGCTGCCTTTACGCAGGCTGGCAAACCCATCGCATTAAAGCCGGACCACGGCTCGATTATGGTTGCCCCCGTCGTGATGGGGGACGTGGCGGCGTATGCCTACGGGCAGGGGACGTACTACGGGGCGTACATTGCCCTGCATAAGACCGATGCGGCGCATACGTGGGTGGCCAGCCGGCCGATTGGGTTGTCGTTTGTGTTCGGGTTGGCGCCCATCGGGATAGACCAGTTTATTCTGTTCGGGCATGTCGGGACAGATGCGTTTACCATCGGTGGGCAGACTGCCGAGGTGGCAGCCCTGACCTATCGGTATAACAGGATTTCTGGTCGATTGGAATTGGACGATGCCTCGATTATCCCGACGTCGTATGTCTATCGATGGCCGGACCATGTGGGCTACATGACCTATGACAGTAGGCGCCAAGCTATCATTCTGTTGAGCCCGGACGGCACCACCTTTGAACGGTATTCCTATGACCGGCTGTGCCATCCCATATCGCCCAACATCTTAGGCACCCCGGCGCCCGTGCGGCCACTGCATGCTGGCAGGCAGACCACGTTTGCCGCCCTGGGGCAAAAAAACATCCAGCCGGTGGGCGGCATCAACCTGAAGGTGCAGTACGGCGGCAGCACCACCAGCGCCTACGACCAGCAGCCGGCCGAGGTGCGGCTTGGCGCCATCGATGGGATTGGCACGTTTACCGTCGGGTTAACCAGCGTGGCATCGTCTGCCAGCCTATCCATTCAACTCTTCTACTCGGGGTTTAGTGTGGCGGTGTCCAGCACGACGACCCACGGGTCTGCTTATGGAGTCACGCACTTGTCTCTTACCAGTGTTTCGGCAGCGTTTGTGGTGTCGGCGACTTTGTCGGCGAGTGTCAGTGCGACCAGCCTTGTTACTGGGGCCACGATCTTGGCAAAGCGCCCAGTGAAGGAAACGGATGCGGGAGGTGGGACTCCACGGGAATTAGACCACCCTCTCAGCGGGACCTATCCAAGCCCGCTGGTCTACCCGTGGAGTCCCCCTGTGTGGACCGGGATGTTGGATATCCCGCTGAAGCATCCATTATACGCCAGTCAGCGTACCCTTGAAAAGACGGCGACTGTGCAATTCTCAGGGGATGTGACGGATGTGGAAGTCGTAGAAACCTGGCCCGGGGGCGGCAACCGGATTGCCATGCCGCTGAGCTTTTTCAGTTCGCTGTGGGACTACTATGCCAACCCGCCAGACTTCGTCAGCCAGGGGTTTATTCTGTGGCGCCCCAGGGATGTCAGCGCCAGAGTGTACCAGGTGATTATTACGGGCCTGACTGTTGGTGGTGCTGGGGGCGGTGGCGGCGGGGAACACGCCATTACCCTGGACCATTTGGCAAAACAGGGGGACGGATTTATCCATGACACGGTGACCGTGCGGTTGCGGTTGGTGTCAGAAGTGTCTGCAACTTAGGAGCAAGTATGGCTATGGCACTCCGGGAAGAAACGATTGTGCAACAGTACGAGTCTGATTTTGGTACTGAGGTTTTTGAATTCGGCATCTCCGAATATCTCAATATCCCTCGCATGCAAGGCATTATCGATGCTTTTCTTGCTGTTCGGAAACTGCCAGGCGATGTTGCGGAATTCGGGATTGCCAGAGGCGAGACATTACGCCAACTTGGTTTATTCATGAAAGCGAATGGTATCAAGAAGGCACTGCATGCCTTTGATACCTTTACCGGGCTTCCCGAACCAGAACCAGTGGATAACCAGTCTATCCACCTGGTGACTGGCCTCTATCGTCATCCGGTCTCTGAAGTCATGACCTATCTGAACGATTGTGATGTGGTAGTCATCCATGAAGGACACATCAAGAACACCGGCCCATCCTTCAAGAAGCCGCTCTGCTTTGCCGCTATCGACTGTGACCTCTACGCTGGCACCTATGCCGCCTTGCAGGTCTGCGGGCGCGTCATCGGCAAGGGCGGCGTTATCGTCCTCGATGACTACGAGACCAGTTGGGAAGGCGTGACGGCGGCGGTGCAGAAGTGGTGGGGGGCAGGCAAGAAGGGGTGGCGTATGGAACGGCCTGTCTATAACCCGGGCTTACATCCGGGGCAGCTTCGCTTCTGGAGGGAATAGCGATGACGGAAGCCAGGGAAACGAAGAGCATAGGCGTCTGCAAGAAGTGCAACAAATCGTTCTGGGCATCTGACCGTGTCCCTAGTATGCCACCAGAATGGGGTTGCCAGTGTAAGACACCAGAGGTTGTGTACCATACGACGCTAGAGACGCAGCCACAATACAGTCCCCCGAATGAATGAAGACATGCGCACACTTACTGAAGCGATGAAGACGGTGAACGATAGCATCTATCGGCAGTATAACTTTGCCATAGAATTATGGGATGTGCTCAGTTCGAGTGCGCCGGCTATTTCGGCCATTATTGCCAGTACGGCCAATTCCTCGTTCCAGCTCGACGTGACGGAGTTTGTCAAGAACGCGGTGAACATCGAAGACCCAGGCGACCGGCAAGCCTCTCGGGCGACATTGACGTTGATGGATAAGACCGACCGATTCGCCCCGTGGGGCGCAGATGCGCGATTCATTCAGCGGAACTGCGTGGTGCGCGTGAAAGAAGGGGACTTAGCCGTTCCGACAGCGGATTGGGTGTACACTTTTACTGGGCACATTCAGGGGCAGGCTGGCTATAGTACCGACCGCCAGGGGCTCTTGAAGGAAACCGCTGTCCAGGCGTATGGGCGGCGCGCAACACCAAAGTTCTTACGGATGCCTTTCAATAGCAAAACCTATGGTCGGCGTGAGAACTATGGCACCATCTGCCAGGACATCGCCAAGAACTTTATGAATCTGAGTGGCGATGAGATGACAAGAACAGAGTCTGACCTGGGGTATGTGACGCAGTTTGCGGCGAATAGTATTGCCGAGATGACCCCATTGGAAGCGATAGACAAGATTCTTGAGGCAGTCGGCAAGGTGACAGATTTCGATGGTACAGGGCGCTTGCGGTACTATAGCAAGGACATGACCCGTTCTGAAGACAAACGCTACACCGACCTGCGGCTGATTGGGCGTATTACCATCCCCCAGGCAGCCGTGGATGTGTATAACAGCGTCTCAATTGTCGGCCTGGACAAGAACATCACCCAGGTCGAAAGCCCCAACCAGCAGCTTGCCAGGGCCAGCATTACGGTGGGGTTCTGGCGCCCAGTGCATACGGCGCCAGTGGTCTGGAGCCGGGACCGGTCCACGCGGGCGCAAAACACGTACATGAAGATTACCACCAGCGTGAAGGACTCTCTGGCGCTGGGGTTTGGTGCCACGGAAACATACAACGAATTGGACGATTTCAGTGGCGAAATCAGCGTCAGCATTGCGACGTATCTTGCCGGACTCATGGTCTTAATTGGGGTGACCTATGCCATACAGGCCCTTATTGGCGATGAGACGACCTCTATTGGTACGCTGACCATCCCAGTGGGCAAAGTCATCCAGGCAGTCACCGCCAAACTTATCAATACGGCCCTATCCCAGGTCTCTACAGGGCAGTACGAGATTCTGGGCACAGCACTGACGCCGGTGTACAAAGAGTTCTCTGTGGTGTTGACCGAGACAGGCACACCTGATTACCTCTTGCATCGCAAGGAAATCAAGAACGATTGGATTAACGAACAGAACCATGCCTTGTATATTGGGCAGGTCGAGACGATTTTCGAGAAGGCACAAGGCGAACCACGGGAATTTACGGTACTCAACGACCTGCAGTTAGAGATAGGCGATATCGTCTATCTCCCGTTTGGCGGCGGATTGCGTATCTGGGTCGATTCCATACGGAAGTCCATTAACCGTGGGGCCATTCCCATGATGCAAATTGGGGGATATCGCGCCCTTTAGTTGGACAAGTTAGTATGCCAAGAGATTTACTTCGTCGCTTCATAGATGAGCGCGATGCCGCCCGCAAGAAAGAAGTGCTGGGTGAGATGATATCCCGGTTCATCTTCAACCCATTCGACCCTGCGGGCACGCTGATGGCCACCGCTGACGTGCGTATCAGTGGCACGATTATCAGCGCCGTGCCGCTAGCGGCCAACAACCGCGACCTGATCTACGCCAACCCTGGCACGGCGATTACCATGCACCGGTCAGAAACCGGCCGGCTGGAGGTCACCGGGCTCAGCAAGCGCGGGTATGGGAACGTCTACAGCTATACCCTGACGATTCCCATTATCACCCCGATGAACTCGAACACGGGGTCAGCGCTGTCTGGCGGGGCGGTGACGTCAGTGGCGGTGTCCGGGTTTCTGGTCAGCATATGTACCTTTGGAGAACTGCAGTCTGCTACCAGCGGCGGGTTCGGGGAAACGCCGTTTGAGGCGCTGCTGCTCAAAGACGCCAATGGCACGATAATCAATGTGATTGCATGAGGTTGTACTGATGACGACAACACTCAATAGATACAGTGCTGGAAGTGTTGATTACGTGAACAAAATCAACAGCGACCATGCCGCCATCGAGGCTGCCCTGAACAACCTCGAAGCCAACGTGGGGGCAGCGGGCGGCGGTGGGACGACGAATGTCCTGGACGAAATCTGGAACACCAGTGCGATTATTGGCGCCAGTTCGTACCGGCATACCCTGAATAGCGATACGCATCTGTCGTTCACCAGCGGGTCGGTCTGGCATTACGGGTCAAAGACCAGGGGGCGCCAGACCAGCGCGCAGCTCCTGAACTTTGTCGGCAAGGCGTCTGGCACGTACTTTATCAATGCGGATACGGCTGGTAACCTGACCATCAGCACCGCCAGTGCAGCGGTCAATATCTACAAAGTCTACTTCTCGGCGAATAGCTTTGGGTCCGCAGAACGGTTGGTGCCGTATCTCTTTGATGGGGCGGATTATAGCGGCGTACAATCCTCGGTGACGTTCGGGTCCCAGGCCACCCTGACTGACCGTCTCTCCTCCATAGAAAACACGCTGACGCTCGATGCCCTGTATGCGCAGAAGACTGCATCCGGGCTCACCTGGGACTTCAAAGCCGGGCGGGTAAGGGCCAACAATGTTGTCACTGAAACGGCTTCTGGCACGGTTACGCTTTCGGCGTCGCAGACGCATTACATTGAAGTTACAACCGCCGGAGTCATTTCCTACGCCACAGGGGGTTTTACTTCTGGTAATGTTGCTTTACGCCTTATTTCTACTGATGCTACTACTATAGTCAGCAACCTGGACAAGCGCGCCTGGGCCATCGACGCAGGGTCTGGCGCGGGGGGCACCGGCGCCCTGACCAATAGTGGCACCACGGACGGCAAGTGGGGCCTGTACCAGAACACCGGGGCCACGTCGGCGCCTGTCTCGACTGCCACGTTCGAGGTAGACCGGGGCAGCCAGACGACCGTGGCGCTGCGCTGGAATGAGACCACGGATAAATGGGAATTCACCAATGATGGCACCTCCTATGTTGAGATGGGCTCGATTAACAGTTTGAACCTGGGCACAGGGACCTATACCCGATTCACCGCCATCATTTCCCAACCTGTTGTGCTGAATCTTACCGGGCAGAACAGCACAGGCGCGCCGCCCTATGCCGGGTTATCCATCAGCGCCCATGTGTCCACCAGCACCAAATCCATCATGCTGCGGGGTTATGCCATTGATTCCAACCCGGCGACTTCGATTACGAGTTCGTTTGGGGTGCGGTTCTTCCGGGATTCCGCGACCCTGACCAACGACCCTGCTGCCATGATTTATGCCTCGCCTGCCAGCCTGGTCATCAACCAGATGATTCTGGTGGCTGTCTCCGACCAACAACTCGTCTATGAATTAGTGACCAGCAGCAATGCCAGCCTGGACACCAAGGTGGCCCTGGTGGGGTTCTTTGACGAGGTGACTGGTGTTGGGACGCAACTTCTCAGTGCCACGATTGCCTCGAATGTGCAAGTCTCAGTGGGGTCAAACGCCTTTAGCCTGGTCTTTGCCACGTTCTCTGCGGTGGCGAATCGGGCCATGATATTCTTCCTGGAGACGAGTTGCACCATCGGGGCAGGGTCGCTGTACGATGTCGAGATATACGGGTCGAATCTCACGGTGACGAGCCAGCTTGAGTTTCAGGCACGCGGGATAGATGCTTCCGCGATTTACACGACACGTTTGCCATGGATGTACCGCGACCTAGCGAGCAACAAGATTGTGTATCTCAGCGTCTCGAATGCTGGGGCGAGTGCAGGGCTCTTTACCCTGAAGTGGACATGTGAACAGTATGCCCTCTGGTTTATGGGATTTGGCTATGTTTTTCAAGAACTTACAAAATTTCTATGGTTCTAGAAAGATAATGGTAATATGCACAATAATATAATGCCCGAGAGGATTTTTACGGAATGATGGTCGATTCTATACGGCATCAGTGGATATTCTGGTTCGTTGTGTGCCTGCATACCACATGGGGTATTGCTGGGATGATGCATAGAACATTCCCGCCCGAAACGCTGAACACGACTGTGTTTGTGTTGACAGGTAATGCGGTTGTCTGGTCGCCAATCATGCTGCTGGCCTCGGGGTGTACGGTGCTGGCATTGCTTTTCCCGGCATTATATATCAAGGTGCGCCTTCTGTTGATGATGCCACAACTCTTTATTCTCTATGCTCCAGCATGCTGGATTCTTTATGTCATTTTTCGATATTTTCTGGAAGGCATACCAGCGACCACCCAAACCTCATATCGCATCTGGTTTGCCGGACCATATGGCATCTTCTTGGCCGTTATACATACCTGTGCCATCGTCGATGTGTATGTATATGGACTCAAACGCCACATGGTATTCCTGAGAGAATAATGACATGACAGCGGCATTTGCTATACTGTTCATCGCATTATTATGCGTATTTTTTGTGACAGCCTATCTCATAGGACTGGTCCATCAGTATCAGCAATTTATTCTGTCTATGTGTGAACGTTGCCCGGTACGGAAAGAATTGGAAGACCTGAAGAAGGACGACAAAGGGAATGGCTGAGGTCTCATATCCTGTTTTTCCTGGCCCACAAAATGGGTCGTTTCGCTTGCTGAGTATTATCGGCAGCGTCATTATTGCCCTGGCCGGGGCTTTTTCGATTATTACCGCCTATGTCGGGCCATTACAGTTACAGTTGAATACCGTTGACCAACAAGTGATCCTCCATACAAGGGCATTAGGAGAAATGGCCAGTGCACCTGAACGTATGGCGTCACTGGCTATCCGTGTGGACAGGATGGAAACAGAAATCAAGCAACGGATACACGATGTGGATATCAAGATCCAGACCGAAATTAAGGCAGTCGCAGACTTGAGTACAGCACGGGACCGAGAACTCGATACCAAAATCCAACAAGAAATGATGGCGACCAAAGCACTGTTGGCCGAACGTATTGCCCATGCAAGTGACATGAGCGGACAACAAACAGCATTTGGGAAGGAAGGTCGCCTCGACCTCTTAGAACGGCTTGTGCAGATTAGCAACCGGCTTGATGTTGGCTTACGGGATGTTGAAGCCAAATCTGCGGAGCAGGTGCGTACTACCAATGCCCTATTGCAATTAGAGGTGCGAAAACTCGATGAGAAGTTGCAACGGGAACTCACGGTGCTGCAGGAACGATTGAATGCAGTGATTGGAGGCAACAGCACAGGCGGGAAGATGGACGAACATGTGCGGAGAATAGCAGAGGGAGAACGCCGCATGGATGCTTTACAGCGGCTCCTGGACGCCTATATAGGCAAGTCACAACCCAGTGTGCCAAGGTAGGCATTGCCATGGTTGACCTCGCCATTGCCTGACGCGGGCGTAGAAGGGAAAAAAGCCTGATGAACTTTGCCGCTACCGGCTATTGGTTTCGCGTCCTTATTAGCGCTCTCATTGTCGGCTGTTTGACGACCGGCACGGCGATCCAGATGACCCTGCAAGACGGGAAACCGCCATCGAAGTGGCAACTGTACTCTGCCATCCTTGGTGGCACGTTGGTGTTCCTCAACGATATTAAAAGCCGTATCACTCCGCCAAGCGGCAAGGAATAGCAGATGCCGGTAGTCGTGAGCAATACGTTTCTCTCGGAAGCTTCGCGGGCGCACTGCCACAAGTAGGATGAAGGACATTTCGGATTTCGGATTGCGAAATTCGGCATTGAAGAAAGGAGAAAGGTATGACACTTCGATGGATTGACGGGTTTGATTATTACTCAACGGCACAACTCACCCTGAACGGCTACACCCTGGCCGGTTCGCCCACCATCGAGGCACGCGGGCGTTTCAGCGGCAACTCCCTCAATTGTGGTGCGCCAGCCGAAACGGTTGCCTATACCACTGATGGTCAGAGCGCCTGGATTACAGGAGCAGCCGTTCGCTTCAGCGATTTTACTGCTGGCCCTGTGTTTGCGTGGTTAGATGGTGGGACGGCGCAGGACGAAGTGCGTATCAGCACAGACGGCACCCTGGCCGTGACGCGCAACGGCACCGTCCTAACGGGCGGCATCTCCGTCTCGGCGCTGGTGGTCAGCACCTATTATTTTATCGAATGGCTCCTGACCATTTCCGACGCTATATGCGCCGGCCAGTGCATCGTTCGGGTCAATGGCGTCTCGTGGATTAATGTAGACAGCGGCCAAGACACGAGGAATGGCGGCGCGAGCGCTAGCGTCATTCGGCTGGGAAAGAACGGCACGGCTGATACGTTAGGAGACTATGATGATTGGTACGTGGCAGACCGCAATGGCTCCATTACCAGCGCCTTCCTGAGCGACTGCCGTGTCATTACGCTCTTCACCTCTGCAGACGGCACTGTGTCCAGTTGGAGCCCGTCATCGGCTGGCGTGTTTCACTACAGTATGGTCGGGGAAACGGCCTCGCCTAACAGCTCAGTAGACTATATCAGTAGCGTCAGTGTCCTCGACTTGGACTACTGGCGGTTTAGCAGCATTATCAGTGGGTCGGAAAGCACCTCGGTCCTGGCCGTCAAAATAAACCTGGCCGCGTGGAAGGGGGATACAGGCACGCGGGAAATCGGCATGGCCATCCTGGCGAGTGGGACCACCAGTGTCACCGTCTCACAAGTCTTAACAACCTCACAGACCATCTTTGGGGCCATCCTGACATCCAACCCTGGCACCAACACGGCATGGGCCTATAGCACCGTCAGTGCGGCACAATTTGGCGTGCGTCTGTTGACGTAGGTTACAGAGTTTCACGGATGAGCCAATCAAGATGGTCGTCAAGCTCTTGGATGTAGGGTTGGAATTCTTCTTCAGGAGGAAAAATTGGCGAAATTTTTGGAATGGGATCTGGATAGAAAATGCACCAGGTCCAGGGCTGGGTCCTGGTGGCTTGGTACCTGGTGGTGGGTATCCCCTGGTGGTGGGTCCTGGTTGGTCTGGTTGGTTGGCTTTTTTTCAAGTTTTTTCCTATCGCTTCGCTTAGATTTTCTTGTGGGCGAAAAAATTTGTCAAGGTATTTTTTTTAGATAGGGAAATCAATAAGTTATGGATGTTATAGGTTTTTCCTATGCATTAGATACTAACATACGTAACATGTTACGTATGAGCTATCGGTTTTTCCTATAACATTATACATGGACTACCATGGCTACATGAAGGCTAATCCATGCCAACGTCTGCCCTTGTCACCCAGGGCGTCGTCGAGGCCCTCGTGGCGCCCAGTGCTGCGGCCAGAATAACCCAGGGGGTGGTCGAGGTCCTGGCTGCCCCGAGTGCCGCTGCTAAGATAACGCAGGGCATCCTAGAGGTGCTGGCGACCCCCAGTGCAGCGGCTAAGATAACCCAGGGGATTGCCGAAGTCCTGGTGCTGGGCTATGCAGTCCAGGCGACCTCAGCACTCATCGTCACGTCCTTTGCGGGCAGTGCCGCTTCGCTCCTGGATACCTTCGTGCGCTCCGGCGAGGGGCCGCCGCCTGGCTCGACCTGGGGCGCCAGTATTTCTGGCATCTTTGGGTCGGCGACGGAAGGATCTGGGTTGGTGGTGTCGTTGAATATCTGCGTCGGGTTGGGTGCCTCGGCCACGCACACGGCGTACTGGAAGACCAGCTTTGACACGGACCAGGAAGCCCGGATTATCCTGGCGCAACTGCCCGATTCCGGTGGCACGGTGCAGCTCTACACGCGCCTGAAAAGTGGTGCCACCAGCGTGTTTAGCGCCGGGTACATGGCCATCGCACAGTTTCCTTCGACCGGGGACGTGTCCATTGCGGTCTTTCGGGTGTCAGGGGGCACGGCGTCTTCTATTGGTGTCGCAGTGCCTGGTGCGTTTGTGGTCTCGGATACCTTCGGGTTTGACGTGGTTTCGACCGGCGTCAGTGAGGCAACCCTGGGGGTGTATCATTTCAACCTGGCAGCCAGCGTCTGGACGCGCCTCGGGCAATTCATCGACAACCCAGTGAGTGGTAATGGGTGTATTGGCGTGGGGTTTGGGCGTCAGAGCGCCAACCCGGGCAAAGGTGGTGGGTTTGGTGGCGGCCCCAAGAGTGCTACAGCTACCCTCGCCGGCGGCGGGCTAAAACTTGGGCACCCAGGCATTCAAGGTGGGGGGTTCGCCAATATTATTTGGAAGCTCCCATAGGAATGATATTTAGATGCCAGTAACCTTCAGCAATTTTACCTCGGCTTTCAGCAACGTCACCTCAAATTACGTCAGCGTCATGCACACTGTGTCTGGCGAGAATCGCATCGTCATCGCCATGGTGCAGGCACAGCGCGGCGCCGGAACTAGCGTCATCAGCGCCGCTTTGGGCGGTGTCACCATGACCAGCCTGGTATCCATGACGCATCCGAGCAACGCGGCCCAAAACATCACCGTCTATGAGTTAGTCAACCCAGCCACAGCGGCCACCGTCAGTTTCCTGGTCAGTTTTAACCTGGCAGCACGCTATGTCATCGGCCTGTGGACGTTTACCTGCGCGGCGCAGAGCAGCCTGGTATCCTACCTAGCATCGGTGCTAATCTCGGCAGGGGCCAGCATAACGGCAACGGTGAGCGAGGCAGCCGGGGGTCTACTTTTGTTCCCCGTGGCGAAGGCGGGCACCGCCGAACCATCGCCGACCACGGGTACGTACTTCGTGCAGTCGGCCACGCACTGGGGCGGCGCGGCGTACCTGTTTGCCTGCGCCACCAGTTCGCGTACTGTGGCTTGGGAGTGGACCGGCAGCAATACAGCCAACATGCTGGTGTTCCATATTTCGGAGGCGGTGGCGGCAACATCTGCCTTCGTGACCCAGGGAACCATAGAAGCCCTGGTTGCCCCAAGCGCTGCCGCAAAAGTCACGCAGGGCGTGGTGGAGGTGCTGGCAAGCCCCAGCGCTGCCGCCAAGATAACCCAGGGGACCCTGGAGGTTCTGGCAAGTCCCAGTGCAGCCGCCAAAGTCACGCAGGGCGTCCTAGAGGCTCTGGTGGTCGTGCCTCCCAGTGCGGTAGGTCTGACTGCACAGTTGGTCTGGATTGTTTCCGGGACGAGCACTGTCGCCAATGTGATTATTGCCCCGTCTACGACCATAAGCGCTGAATGGATCGTCAGTGGAGGCGTATCGCCATTTACCTATTCGTATACCCTTACAGACATGGTAAACGTTGCCGGGTTTGTCTCAACTGCCACGACGAGTGCCATTACCAGAACGTATACCAACGCAGGCGGTCCAGATGGCACCAGGCGGGTCTCAAGCACGGTGAGTGATGCCAGCGCGGCGAGCGTGACGAGTGCCATCCTGGTGCATATGCGGGCGACCGTGATGCCGAACCCATTGGACGGCGTGATACAATACGAATCACAATACCGGCGGCTGATTATTCCCACGTAAGGAGTCAAGAAGATGCCAACGTTATCCACGGTGAATATAGCGGTCGATGACGTCTCCGCTCTCGTCACTACTGTCAATCAACATGCGAGCGCCCTGCAGTCCATGACCAGCACCACCGCTATCTTTTCTGGCACCTTGCGGGCGACCAGTACGGTCACGTTTTCCTCCACCTTGACCATCACCAGCTTAACAACGTTCAGTGGTGGAATACTGGTGCAGAGTGCCGTCACGGTCAGCGCTGCCCTAAGTGTTACTTCTGGCATTGTTGGCAGTAGCACGGCAACCTTCACATCATTGGTCACGGGCAGCGGCGGGCTGCAGATTACCTCCGGCGTGCTCTTCTCTGCAACGCTTTCTCTGGCCAGCAATATCACCGCCAGTGGGGGTGCGACCTTTGCCAGCCAGATGGTGCTGTCCAGCACGCTCAGCGTGGTGAGTACCGCCTACTTTGCCGGCAGCGTTCTCATTAGCAGCATGCTGAGCGTCACGTCGGCCCTGCAGGTGTCCGGCCCCATTCGGGCCATGAGCGGCATCACGGGATCATCAACGTTGACTGTGACTTCTAGCGTCGTGTTTTCGAGCACATTAAGCGTGGTCAGCCAGGCGACATTCTCTGGGGGCCTCACCGTCATGTCCACCGTGGTGCTCTCTAGCACCCTGTCGGTGGTGAGTGCAATCACTGGCGGGTCCGTCACGATTGCAGGATGCGCTGTTGTGTCTGGGCTCGCAACCTTCCAGTCAGGCATCGTCTCGACTGCCCTCTCCGTCGTCAGTGCATTGACCGCCGGGTCTGTTACTATTCTGGGGTCACTCTCTACCACTTCCCATGCGACGATTAGCGGCGGCCTGACGGTCATGTCAAACGTGGTCGCTTCGAGTACGATATCTCTGGTCAGCGCCTTTACTTTTGGCAGCGCGATATTCGCGCCCTACGTTTCGACCACCACCAGTACCATCACCAGCACGGCGCAAACCGTGTCGATGGGGGAATCCTGCACCGCTTGGCTGCTCGTGACTGTAAGTGGGACGGTATATAAGATGGCGCTCTTCAGCAACACCTAATGCGTGGGGAAGACGCAGATGCCAACCCCTATGCCCGATTGGATTCGCCAACATCCTGCAGAGATCTTTGCCACGGACGAACGGAATTTTGGCGTCTACAAGAAACGCCACCTTATCACGATTGACGAGTGGTTTGCCTTGTATATTGAGACGGGGCTGAATGAAGTGCAATGGCACGAACTTCTGCGGCGCCAACGGTATGTCATAACAGAATATTGTCGTTCAGGGTAACAATCGTTTTGGGTGATTGGCGGTATCTAAAAGGTAAGCAATGACGGATATAATCTGAATAAGGAGGGTTTATGGCGGAAATCGAGACGACACAAGAAGAGATGGAAGACCAACCGGAAGAAACAGAGGCGGCGCCGACAGAGGAACAACCGCCGACGATTACAGTCTATCTGGAACCAGTGGCGACCGGAGTCACCTAGCATTAAGGGGGAGGGGATTTCAATGCCGTCTTTCGTGTACAACAACTTCAAGGGCGATTTGGCCAGCGGTTCATACCAATGGGCGAACTCTCTGACGTCCTGGATCGTCAAAGCCACCCTGTTGACGAGCGCCTATGTGCCGACCGCGAGCCATGTCTATGCCAGCATCTTCAGTGGCCAGGAACTCAGTTCGACCAGCCATACGGCGCTCTATAACGGCACCCTGCGGCTCAGCCTCGTCAGTACCCTTATTTCCATCAACAACACGGCCATCGTCGGCTCCGCCGGCCGGGCTGAATTAGTGGCCAGCGCCGTGACCTGGTCTGGCATCAGCGCCGGGTCGGCCCAGGCACTTGTTCTGCTGGCCGAATCGGCCGCCAGCGCTAACAGCAACGGCAATACCAGGCTGATTGCATATATCGACTTTGTCTCAGTCATTCTGACCAATGGAGGCGATCTACAGGTAATCTTCAGTAGCGCAGGCATTCTGCAACACAACTAATCCGCTGTGTACCACGGGGCCACTATCCGGCGCGTTCTCGGTTCTTGGCGCCATGACGCGCCAGGAGCCACGCCATGACCATCACCAGAACTGCCATCGCGGCCTCGCACGTGAAAGCTGCCGCCACGTTCTGGTCTGCCTTGTGCGGCGTGCAGGTCTGTGCCACCCAAACCCTCCTCGTTGCCCTCGCCTACGACAATACCTCCATTGTCAATGTTAGTTGGGGTACCACTGCCCTGACCCTGGCCGCCTCTGTGATAAATACCGCAGGGGTCGGAGCGACCCTGTGGCATAAGCTTGCGGACGGCACCTCTTCCACCAGCGCCATTTACATCTCTTGGGCTGCCAACGTTACTGCCAAGACAATATTTGCCATTACCGTTTCCGGGGTCAACTTCCTTGACCAGACCGTTACTGGTATCTCGGGCGGCGTTGCCGTCATCAGCACCACTGGTTCGACCGCACAAACACGCACTGGGAATGAATTCCTGCTGGCAATGTATGGCGGCGAAGGCGTGTCTAAGACAACCACTTCCTGGTTGCAGGATATCACGAATCCAGGGCTGCAGGATGCCACCAGCGGTGGTGGCGCCGCCACCAATATTCGCATCAACGAAGGGTTTGAAATCCAGACGGCCATTGGCACGCGCAGCGCCAAGTTCTCCAGTATTGGCGCTGCTATTGACGGTGTCATACTGCTTGCTACGTACATGCAGCTCGACAGCGTATCGTATGCCTCAACGCTGAGCGCGACCTGGTCTGTGGTCGGTGTGACGGTGATCAACCATCCCCGCGTCTACCCGGCAATTGCCAGCGCGACATGGTCGGTGGTAGCGGTAAGCATCAACAATGTAGCAGTGGGCGGAGTGACGACTGTTTCCTATCCTTCGGCCCTCAGTGCAACCTGGTCTGTGACTGTTCCAACGATCCTGAACCGCAACCGCATTTCCCCTGCGGCCCTCAGCGCAACGTGGTCGGTGGTCTCCCCCACCATCAACCGATTTACCAGTGTATTCCCTGCTGTGTTGAGTGCAACGTGGTCTGTTGTGGCGCCACAGATACGGGCGGTGAATCAGATTTCTCCTGCCGCATTAAGCGCAACCTGGTCTGTCACCACAGCGACCATCCTGAACCGCAACCGCATTTCCCCTGCGGCACTGAGCACAACGTGGTCGGTCACCATACCAATCATCAGTATTGGGGCACGGACCGTTTCCCCTGCTGCTTTAAGTGCTACATGGTCTGTGGTCACTCCAACAATCAACCGATTTACCAGTGTCTTCCCCGCTGCCCTCAGTGCGACGTGGTCAGTTACTGTCCCAGCGATACGAGCCGTCAACGCCATCTCACCGGCCGCGTTAAGTGCTACATGGTCGGTCGTTACACCACAGATTAGCGTCGGCCCACGCACGGTTTCCCCCGCTGCCCTCAGCACCACATGGTCCGTCACCGCACCGCAAATTGCGAACATCATTGCGGTACGTATCGCGGCTGCCGTCAGCGCAACATGGTCAGTTACGGCACCGGTCATCAGCATTGGAGCACGAACCGTTTCCCCTGCGGCCCTCAGTGCTACGTGGTCAGTGGTCACTCCAACAATACGGGTAGTGAATCAGATTTCTCCTGCGGCACTGAGCACGACCTGGTCAGTTACGTCCTCAACGATTCTGAATATCAACCGCATTTCCCCTGCGGCCCTCAGTACAACCTGGTCGGTGGTCACACCAACGATTCTGAACAAGAATATTGTTCTGCCTACAGTATTAAGTACAACCTGGTCTGTCACCACCCCAACTATAAAAATCCTGAACCGTATTTCTCCTGTCCCGCTCAGCGCCACATGGTCGGTTACTGCACCGCAAATTGCGAACATCATTGCGGTACGTATCACAACCGCAGTGAGCGCAACATGGTCAGTTACTGCTGTGACAATTAACAATTTCAAAGGGTTCCCGCCATATCGTACTTTCTCTGTGGCTATAGCAACTACCATTGGACTTTCCGCATCGATTTCAAGAGAGACTGGCGTGTCTGCTTCCCTAGCGAGAAGCACTGGCGCATCAATAACACTTGGAGGAGATTAACATGGCCCTTGCGACGTTTTACACGAGAGATTCTGGCGTCTCATTAACCTTTACGTTGACTTGTGGGACATCGGCGATTAACCTCTCAGGGGCGACAGTGACGTTATACGCTGGGATAAAATCCTTTACGATGTCGGTGTTATCGGCAGGTTCTGGCATTGTGCAGCATATGACACGTGCCCTACAATTTGATGCCGGCGATCACTTCTGTCAGATCAAGTGGGACAATAGCGCCGGGACGTTTTACACTTCTAATTTCGTTCTCAATGTGAGGCAGGTGTTAGGCGGTTAACGTATGCAGAAAGGAGAAAGGTCGTAAAGCATCCTCAGACCAGCATGGTAGGCTATGTTGACACAGAGGCCATTAGCGCTCAACGTGTCCGGTACGCTCATTCTGACGGGTTATGCGGCATCCCGTGGCAGATAGCCGAGATGTTCTCGAACCTTCGCAAAGCTAAAATCGAGAAACAGCTCTTCAGGCAATCCATACCCAGGATTCTCCTGTTCGATCTGATATTGGATGCGATGCAATTCTTGGGCGAAAAAAGCGGTGAGTGCAAAATGCACAGTGGTTAATCCTGGGATATCCCCTTGCAACATCACTGCGCTAAAACATGCCGCCAGCATTTCTTCAAAGCGGGCGACAAGAGCGCGTTCTGTCTCGGCAGTCACTGGCGGATCTTGTGGTGGTCTCATCCTTCGCGTTCCTTTACCTCGTGCGCCTTCACGGTGTTGGCTGGCACCTCTGCCCGGTTAAAGAACTGCCAGGCAGGTAGGAAGTGGCAACCAGCCCTGGCGGCAGCGGCGGCGTCCTCGGGACTATCGCCAACGAACAAGGTCTTATCTACACGTTCCTCATATGCCGCGATGAGATCCAGCAGCATCAACGGGCTGGGCTTCCGCCAGGGCGAGCTGGCGTCTGGCGCATAGGGGGAATAGCGGATACGGGCAGTGTTTCCACGAGTAGGGAATCGGTGGGGCATATAGTCCTTCGCAAAGATATCACGCATTGTTTGGTATATCTCTGCTAGGACCACTTTCTCCTCAATATACCCCAACGCAATTCCTGCCTGGTTGCTGCAGATACCAAAGCCGACCTTGGACCAATCATAGAGGCCAAGAACTTCTTGCGTGCCAGGAATAATCTCCCAGGCACCAGGGTGGTTGTGGCAGGGCATGGGGCGCCCCTGCTCCAGGCTATGCTGGCGGCATTGTCTGAGCGTTCCGTCAATGTCCAGTAAAATCAAAGAGAAATCAAGCGGATGTTCTATCACGTTCCTCCCTTTCCTGCTGTCTCTTCCCATGTTGCCTGCAATACGCCCCACCTGGCCCATATCCGCGTTTGCGGCGGCACTGGTGGAAGACCGGCCATCTGTCTGCCCCGCACACTTCTTCTACGCACCTGGCAGGGTCTTCCTTGGTGCCCTTCGGGTTGCCTGCCCACTCCCCGTAGCGCCGTGCGTCAGTCATCGCACCACCTCCACCCGCCCCTGCCCTGGCAGGCTCAGCACCCGCCCCAGGTACTGCGGCGACCGCTGGCCCAGGAGCCCCTGGCAGGTGGCGGCAATGTCTTCCGGGCTGGTTTCCGCCTGGGGGTTCATGCGGGTACGGGCACTGGGACGCACGATAAACGTGGTGACCCTGTCGGCAATGGACAAGGCGTAGGTTTCTACTGCGGCCTTTGACGCAGCATACCAACGGGTATCAAAGGCCAGTTCGTCCACCGCACCAGACGAAAAGAACATAACGACCCCCTGATTTTCAAGCAGGGTTGGCAATAAAAGTTCCGTGAGGAATATGGTGCCGTTGCAGTTCACATCCATCATGCCCCAGATGGACCCTTTCCTGACGGCAGCGCAATGCACCAGGGCATGCAGGCTAGCGCGATTGTAGGCGACGGCATGGGCCAATTGCAGGCATCCGCCCATCGTCGTGAGGTTGACCTGATACGTATGGATATTGGGCACGAAGGGCGGCATCTCCCCGTGCGCTATCTGGATGCCATCTTCCTGGCACCCATTATCGTTGATAATGACGTGGTGCCCTGCCGCATGCATCTGCAGCGCCAGCGCCCGGCCAATGCCGCGCAAACCGCCTGTAATTAAGACACGCATCATTCCTCCTTTCTGTATCCTGTTTCTTGCGCCACCGCCGGCCAGCGGCAGAGGGCATCGTGCCATTCTTCCTTGTACCCTACACGCCCGGAGCACCACGGGCAGCACATGCTCTCTGACCGGCAGGCTTCGTAGGCGTCAACGACCATCTGCAGGAGTTGTGCCCTCGACAGCATCAGGTGTGGCGCTTGGGCAGGCTGCGTGGTTGCCCCTGGCGTCGGTTCGTGCTGACCTATCAGCACCCGCATCTGCCTTTCCAGGGCGCACTTCGTGCACCCAGGGCAAAAGGGTTGCTGGTGGAACATTCTGTCGATTTGCCCTTGGAGATGGTATATCTTTTCTTTCAGCGTCAACACAGGCATTTCTCTCCCTTTATTCATCTATTCTCCCTTCTTTCTCGGCGACCGATGCAATAGCAGCCTTTGCCGCAGCGAGATAGACACCAGTTGGTTCCTTATCTACTTCTTGTCCAGGTCTGTACGTGGCCCACACCTGCCGCTGCAATGGCCTGGGCACCATGCGCCAATGCCTCAAACACATAAGCAGCCGTGGCAGTACTGCGACATCACAGCCTCGTGCATGGCATTTATGTTTCATTGTGGCGGTTCCTCATAAGTTTTTCTGTGGTACAAGAATTCTTCAATTGCTCCAACTATAGAAGAGTTCACTACCACACACGGTGCATTTCCCATGGTCTTGCGTATCAAAAATCACCCAATGGCCACCTGCCAAGTCACAGACAGTGGCGAGGGTTGTCATCTTTCTCTCCCAAGATGTGTTTCCTGGGATGATCTTCATGGAGTGCTTAATTGCCTTTTCTGGTTCTTTATTCATTATGTGACTTCCTTGTATTTCTGAAAGTTCTCTTCGCTTGTCACCATAGCGTCTGGAAGCGGCCCCCCGCAAAACCAATCGCCGTGCTCATCCCGCCACCCATCGACGGGCTTATAGGCATGGGTGCCACGCCGTTCCGGTATGTCCGGCGTGAAATCTTCGCCATAGTATTCTTCGATAGTGATCACCTTTCCGACCACGGCCTGCATGCCATGTTCGGCATGGCCAGGCTTCCAGATACGCACTGTATCACCAACTTGGTGGCGGCTCATTCCTTCACCTCGTAATTCTCATAGTACAACGATGCCGTTACTCCATGGTCCAGTACCACTGTCTGACCATTCATTCCAGGCGTCCTGGTCAGCCACACGACCGTCTCGGCTACATCCTCCGCCTGCACTAGGCGCCCGGCAGGTGCCCGCTGGCGCATGCGCTCCAAGATATTGGTACCCTCATCGGTCATGGCTATCGCCTTTGTTCTCGCCCCGGCTATTTGGCCCGGCGCCACCGCGTTTACCCGGATGCCAGCGCCTGCCCACTCGCAGGCCAGGGAGCGGGCCAGGGCACAGACGCCGGCTTTGGCCATCGCATAGAGACAACGTTGTGGATAACTGCCCAGCGCATGAAACGACGACAACAGCACCATGTTGCCGCCGGTGCCAGCAGTCAGCATATGGTCGCCGACAATCTGGCAGAGTTCAAACGTGCCATGCAGATCTACGTCCATGACGCTATCGTAATCGCTCGGGCTTAATTCCGTAGTGGGCTTGATGCATGGGGGGGCTCCATGGCAGGTGACAAGTAAGTCGCAAGAACCGAGTTGTCTCTCAAATCGTAACAATGCCGTCCTCTCACGAAAATCTGCCACCATCGTGTACAGGGACCATGCCTTGCCGCCCATCAGGCCTGTATCGATACGACATTGGTCATACAGCGCAGTAAGGGCTTCCTGGCGCCTGCCGAGGGCCAGCACGCCATACCCTTCCTGAAGCAGGCGCCGCACCACCACCTGGCCAATGGTGCCGGTGGCACCACTTACTACTGCGACTGGTTTAGGCATGGGTGGCTCCTAATTCGGTAGTTGCCGCTTGGCAGCCTGTTCCACCTGGTCGATGAGCTGCCCCAACTTGTCCCGCAGTTCCTTGGCCAGGGGATGCGGGATGCTGATGCGGCTGTGCAGTTCCACCGCCTGGCTGGCCTGCAGGCCCGTGACGGCAGCGGTGCCTGTACTTTGCGTTTGGGTAATGTCCAATTCCCCAAAGATGATTTGGACTTCCGTCGGAGTCACCGTTACCTGGAAGTGATTGCTGTAACGGGAATGAAACGGTTGGGCTTTCACCAGCTTGAGATTCACTGCCATCTGTCGTTCCATCGGTATTTCCCTCTCACATTGATAGGATAGAATTCTACGCTCTGTTTACGTGATACCTTCGTGCGCCATGGCTGGGACGCTCGGCGGATACGGTACATTCTTTATTTCGCCGCTAGAAAGGCGGGTCTTCTTCCACGGAATCCTCAGTGGAGCCCGCGATGACCGTCCCACTGAACAAGGGAAGTTGGACCGCATTCCACGCTTCTTGCTGCAGTTCGACCGCAATAGCGTCCCGGACGGTCAGGACGGTCATCAGCAGCTTGTTGAGGCGCTTAATCTGGCCCTTGGGTAATAGCCCTTCTTCGTCTGCCGGTGCCATTTCTTCCACCTTGGTCAGACGGTCATTTGGACTGGCATTTAAACTGAATTGGATCAACGCATTGGCTTGTTCGATAATCGTCATTGCTGTCTCCCTGAGACATCGATGAGTGTGACCCACGTCCGCGTTTCCATGTATTCCCGTTTCACCTTAAATCCCTGGCTGTTTCCATCACCTCCATCTGGCCGAGTTATGTGTATCGGGCTGTCGTAATCAGTCTTATGCACTTCGAAGAACCACAGCAGGGCTTTGGGGTCCGTCAACAGAATATACTGCTTGTGTGGCACGTACTGTGCCCAGAAATCTGCGGTAGTCGCCGTCAGCCCGGATGGGGTATTCAGGCGGGTATTCCGCGTTTCAAAGTAGAGATTCTGGGTTTCTGCCGCCTTCCAGTCTGTTTTTACCTCGCAGGCAATCTTGCCACCGTGCGGCAAGGTCAAGATGCAGTCATTGCAGATACCACCGGGTCGTTCGCAAGCGACAGCACTGAAGTATTCCTGCAATACCTGTAGAACAAAGTCTTCCGCATCTTGGTCGCGCTTGCTTGGCATCCATTCCCTGCTCATGTTACGCTCACATTTCAGCGGCACACTAGCGCTGAAGGCTCTCTCTTAGGTCCACGACAATGTGCAGTTCGGGCCGACAAGCGCTCACCACTTCCTGCATGGCCAACAGCAGTGCTGGCGTTGCTGTGGGGCCATAGGCGAAATTGCATCCTCCTCCTGTCCGCCCCACCAAGGCAATGAGGGCATCCTGAACTCTGGTACACATCCAGCAGAGCTGGGTCGGCCCTGGGGGCATCCACCGCTGGCAGCAGAGACATTGCGTCCGTCTTGGATATTTCATCAGAGTAAACTCCCAAACCCGAGTTGCACATTGGCCAGCCGCTTTTGGGCCAGTGCCAGGTAGTCCTGGCTCAGTTCAATCCCCACGAACGCCCGCCCGTGCTGCAGCGCCACCATGCCGGTGGTGCCACTGCCTGCGAAAGGATCGAGGACTGTGCACGGAATTGGTGGCGCTGGGTTCAGGGAACAGTCGCAGCCAGGTTGCCAGCCAAATGTGGTGCTTGTATATCTTGCCACGGTAGCAAGCGTGCTCTTCTCGCTGGCGTTATTCCCTCTTTGGTCTCTGGCTTTCTTCCCTCCTGGGCCATGCTGGTAGCCAGTATTATCAATCTCCCGTTCCACTACCCTCACCCACCCCGCCTGGCAGGCAGGGCAGCAGCCACGGGCGCTGGTGCCGGCCAAGATGGTTGGCTCAATCCACTTGGTTCCAAAAACCGCGAAGTGGGCTTCGGCGTATGGTTCGCTGGTCACCGGCCACCAGTTACGTTTGTTCCTTCCAGCAGGATTTGGAGTCGCACCGAGGAGCCCGTGGTGCGGTTCCTGCCCGCCGATGAGAGGAAGAATTTTGCTGTTGTTCGGCCCATTCGTACCGGTCCAGTCCCGACTATGTGCTTCCCGAATTGCGCCATTGTCGTAAAAATAGGTTGACCTCTTCGTGAGCAGAAACATCATTTCTGTCGCGCTTGTCGGGCGGTCTAAAACCGACTCAGGCATAGGATTTACCTTGCACAGCGTGATGGCGCTGCGCAGGTACCACCCGTCGGCTTGCAGCGCCAGCGCACAGCGCCAGGGAATGCCGACGAGGTCTTTTGGCTTCAGGCCGGCAGGTGCAGGACGAGGGATTGCATAGCCAATATGCTGTGCCCCCCTTGAGTTGCCGACAAGCCGGGAAGTCTGGTTGGCTGTCCCATGGTCACTTCGTCCCATTTTCCCTGCAGCGTAAGAATCGCCCAGTACAATCCAGGCTGTTCCATCGTTTCTCAGCACTCTCCATACGCCATGCATCACTTCCACCAGGTGGCAGGTGTAGCACTGGCCACATGGCTGCCTGGTCGCCCAGCCCACGCAGTCTGGCGCCGGCTCCAGGCCCAGGCTGCCTCGCCAGGCGCCGCAGTGCTGGCAGGTGGCATGCCTGGTGGGGGTACGCTGGGTTTGGGCCTGGGCGGTGGTACTGCCTACCAGGGTGGACCCGGTGGCGCCATCATCGCTGTGCTGAGGTGGTACGACTGTTTCCTGCCAGGTGTGTGTGCACCCTGCCTCCCCGCCCCACACCAGCGGCGGCAAGTTGTAATCGCGCAAACCACAGGGGTCACCAGTATGGCGGGCTAGTACAGACCATGTGGACTGAACTAGGCGCCATACTGGCAAGAATCTCCCTGCAGTCGCCGTGGTATAACGTTAGACGGTTCTCTTCAAGAAATTTCGTCATGATTTATTCACTAACTGATACTTTCTGGTACCGTTCTTATTGCCTTTCATCTGTTTCGCACTGACTTTTCGGTGGCAAGAACGGCATAGAGTCCGCCCATTGCCGATATCAAACCGATGTTGTGGATATGTGGTAAAGGACTTGATGTGGTCGGCTTCAAGATAAACCGTTTTGCCATGCCCATTGTTCGCGCCACATGCCTGGCAGACAAAGTTGTCGCGACAAAAGACAGCCATTCTCCATGCCCGATACTCCGGTGTCTTGCGAAGGCGCTCCTTTTCTGCATGCGTGAAGGCGTGCATGTCAAATAGATAGCGGCGCTGTGCTTCTCGCCTGGCGGCAATATGGGCAGTAGTCTGTTTGTAACCGTGCTTGACACCATTTTTAAGCTTCGGGATAGGCAATCCTTTCTTACGTAAAAAGCATCGATAGGAACTCGATAGGGTTCGCCAGTCATCCACTTCTTCGTAGAGCTTGATCCGTTTCCAGTAGAGACAGCCTTTTACAGAACGAACACGGCGGTATTTGCGTCCGTTGCGTATCCGAATCTCTCCTTGGACTGCCCGTTTGCGTTTCCCTGAATCCCAAACTTCCTTCATCCCACGCCCGATGTTCGCTTTATGTTCTAGACTTTTGACGACCATCCGTAAGTTGTGCCCAGAGACGAAACGGCGCCCTGCGAGAAGCAACGTTCCACAGCCGCAGAAACAGTAGGATTCACTTTGGTGGAAGAGTTCCATCTTTGCCTTCTATCTCCTTACAGGCCCACCACAACTGCACCAGCGCCTTGGTGTGGCGGTGCCACACCACCAGGAACACCACGACCCACCCCAGCCCCACCACGCACCACCCCACGAGCCGCACGGCGGGGATAAGCACCCAGCGTCTTAGCATGGTGGCACCTGCTGGGGCATGCTGTCTGGTCTTAAACACCCGCCACATCGTTATTCCTATACGTGTCCGCTTCTTCTGCTAGGAAGCGAGCCAGGCATGTGTGGCATTCCTTGCTAGCCTCTCCGAGGAGCGTCGCAACATAGGTATCAAGCCGCATCAACACTGCCTGGTCGATTCCCGCCTCCTCCAGGTGTTGCCAGAGCGCCTCGTATTCTGGCGGGAACTCCCGTTCGTCGTCTGGTGGTCCAGAACAGCCAGGCGGATAACTCCACCCAAATTTTCCCATGGTCATGCCCTTTCTTGCTGCTGGTGCGTGCCGTTCCGCCTTCACCCGAGGATTTTCTGATGCCGCAGCCACGCGAGAAACTCCGGGTCGTCCAACGCCCAACTTTGTTCAGAGTCCTCGTGATACACCACCTGGAGCCCAGCGTTCTCTTCTGCCCTGGACAGGCGACCGCTCATCACACACATCGCATAAAACATGGCGAGCATCGCCAATAGGCACATCCCGACGAGCATACCGACCCATATCATGCGTCGCCCTTTCCGTGCATAGTTGGTGCAAACAGTTTCCCCTGGGTAATGCGCCCTGCCAGCGTCTGCAGGAGGTCCATCACCTTCTTGGGGGTATGGCGGGGCAGGTCTGCCACCTGTAGTGCCCCGTCCACCACCCGCGCTTCGACGTCGTGGTGCCCCTCGCCGCCACGCAGCCAGCGGCAGCCCACAGAAGGGGAGCCACCCATGTCTGGCAGGGGCGGCGCGATCCAGTAGTTGGGGATGTAGATGTGTTTGGGCATAGCTATTTCCCTTTCTCCTGCAATATTTTCAGTTGCTTTTCAAACTCCGTATCCCGTGGCGATGGACAGTCACAGGGTTTTAACCCATACAATTCTATCGCCTGCTGGGCGCAATCCCGGAAAAAGATAACAGCAACCTGGGTGTCACTGAGTGACACACCAATACGCGCATTAATTTGACGCACCTTCACGACATACTGTGCATAGGCCGCTGTGGTCTGCGGGCCAAAAACGCCATCAATCGGACCAGGGGCATATCCTAGAATACTCAGACAACCTTGCACCATTTCATTATTGCTCTGTTGATATTGTGACGGGAGGTCTGCATAGACGGATGTGGATGTACACCCCACCATCACGACGAAAAACACGACGAAGAACGCGAGACGCTTCATTTCCCCTCCTGCAGTGTCAACGGCGCTGGGTTCCTGACCCCGAGCACCCGCATGCCTTCCTTGTACGCCAGCGTCAACCGGCGCATTACCACCACGTCCTGGTTGGTCAGCCCCTGCACCATGGCGGCATCCGCCACGCGCAGCAGGGTCCTGAACTGGCGCCCGCCACTGGCCGGCTTGGGGTCCGGGCAGGCGGCAGCGGCGGCGTTCAGCCGGCGCCAGAATTCGGTCAGGGTCGGGAGATAGGGGGAGGTCATGGCGTTATCTCCTTTCAAAGGGCAGCGGGGAGAAGAGATCCCTGCTGCCAGGTTCTGGGGTGGTGCGGTATTCTGGAAAAACAGAATACGGTTTTTTAGTGATGGTGCCCCGGTCCCCATCCTCAGTGCGATATCGAAACTGGGGTGTCGCAGTATACGGGACGCGCTCAATTTCCGTCCTGCGCCCCTCGGCGTCTTTACATTCCCATGTGTCGAGAACCTTGTATGGCACCCTCCTGCATTCCCCAGCTATGGCAAGAGACGCCACCAGAAGCACCACGATTGCCACCAGTCCCATCAAAACATTTTTTGGTACATAGTATTGTCTGAACATCCGAATGGCTCCAATGCAATGGTGGACGTTGTGGGTTCGCATCGCGTTTTTCTGATGCGAACCAAAACTAATATACACATAACTACGAAGTGACACTCTCCAACCAACCGAAGGTCTGGTTGGAGCTTCTTGGGGAACAGCAGCGCGTACATCCGTACTGGATGCGCCTCCCAAGCTACTTGCAAGGTGTCCGCTTGAACTACCTAGCTGCTGCCAGGATACTTTGGGGTGCGCAATGCACAACGATGTACATTGTACCGAGAGATCGCTTCGTCTCTCGAACCACCTCTGCGCACTGTCAAAGAGCATAGCTCTTTGCCTCATGGCCGTACCGGCCATATCCGTATACGGGTTCCGTGTACGGACTGGGTTCAGTATACACATAACTACGAACCAGAGTCAACATTTTTCTTTACCATGCTCTTTTCCATGTCTTTCCCCGCATCACCTGGGAGTGCCAGGCGGTGACATGGGCCTTACAACAGTACACGGCGTGCCCCTGCCGGACCCGTGTTTGTTGCCCCTGGGATGGGACAAAGTCTTGCTGGCACCAGGCGCAGGTAGCCACCGGTACGGGCACCACGTCTTGCCACCGCTTCGCATTACTCAGCCGCACGTAACACGCCCTGGCATGGTACACCGGCAACCCCTGCGCCGCCCGCCGCGAGGCGTTGTACCCTGGCAGGAAGACCACGCCGCAGGTGGCACAGGGCACCCTGGTACGGCGCACACGGGGACGGATGGTCATGGCGCCTCCTTCTTCTGTGAGGACGCCTCGACTGATGGATGCTGAGACGCCTCGACCATGAGACTCTTAAAATCGTGATACGTCCCGCAGACGGCGCAATGCCACCCAAGGACGGAGAGCCTCGTGACGCGGTTACAGCAGATCGGGTAGGCTACCTGGCGGCCGTCTTCGGTGGTCCCGGTGTGGGCTTGGGATGGTTGGGTCATAATTTTCCCTCCTGTTTATGATGCACGAAATCCTGGCCACACTTTGACAATCTGCCGACTCAACCACCCGGCAAGACGTACAGAACGCGGGCAGCGATAGGCAAGGCACTCTAACACGACCACCAGCACATGTTTTAGGCGTGCCACGGTTCTTTCCTTTCTTGTCTCTGCGACATCTGCATAGGCATGGTATACCTGCCCGTGGATCGGTGAAATTGCAACTCAACACCACCGACCCGCCCAATTTCCCGGAATCGTACTTTCTGAATCGCAATACGCACGATGCCTGTATGGTCTGTAAAAGACCGCCACAACGCTAAGATATTATCGGCTTTGTTTCTCCAGTTTGCAGAGCCTGATATGTCATAGGCGGTTGGAATAGGATATTCGTTGTTCTTCTCCTTCTGCAGTTTCGTGGGGTGGGCGATGATAAAGACATGAACTTCATGCAATCTGGCAAACCGACGTATCGCAGTGAGTGACTGCGAAATAAACTCTGTCTCAGTCATCCCAGCAGGTCGGGTGTGTTCTGTCTCATTCCATGGATCGATAACCAAAATCCGTATCCCAAAACGGTACACTTGTATCTTTGCCAACTCAAGAATATAGGCGATTGTTGGGGCTTCATCTTCTGGCATGATGAAACTAAAATATTGTTCAAACCAGGCCATCCCTCGCATGACTTCCGCTTCTGACATCCCTGGGTCGCCTTCCTCAGTGGGACCGAATGGTTTGTCAAGGTATTGTTCAATCGCCATGGCCCCATACCGTTCCAGTGGCAACTGCTCTGGCGTAAAAATTGCCATGCGCCATTGCGCCCGTTGGGCAAGCGAGACCAGCAAAGCAGACAACCATACCGTCTTTCCAGAGCCGGGAATGCCGGTCACAACCGTTAACTCCCCAAGGCGCACTCTGTAATAGGGGTCGAGAGCAGACCATCCTGTACTTTCCCCACGTGGCACCCCGTTCTTATACAATGCCGCAATGCCTTCCCTGAGCGCATGCCCTTCGATAATCCCTTGCACAGGCCATGGCACCGCATCAGCCAGCGCTTCCCATACCCTATCATTGCCATAGGTGCACAACGTATCGTTCGCGTCCTTGCATCCATCTGGCCACCGGACCTGCACACATTTTTCTGGGCCAATACGCCGAGCAAGTTCTGCCATGCATGTCTGCCCCTTCTCATCCATATCCCCAGCCAGCACCACTTCTTGCACACGGTTCAGCAGTGCTTCCATGGATGCAAAAAGCGTATCAGTAATCTGCGCCCCGTTCGGAAGAGAAACCACATTCTCTACCCCAACGGTGGCACAGGCCAGGACATCAAGTTCCCCTTCAACCATGGTGAGTCGTGCCATATCATCGGTGAGATGGTCGAGTCCATACAAACAACATTCTCCTCCCAGGATTTGAGCAAAGCGTTTCTCCATGGTCCGATATTTCACATTGACGCACCGCCCTTCTCGGAAAAAAGGGAAGTGAAACGCCGGCACAGATTGTTTGTCGATCCGCGCCATGTCCCATCCAATATGCCACGCATGAATGACATCGTCCGTTATTTTTCTGGCATGCATCCACTGCCGTGCTTCTGCAGAGAATTCTCCGGCGTGGTACTGGATGCCATTCGGTGCGCGGAGAGAGTGGGGATGTCGTGGAGGCATGGGATGTATCATGCCATTGTGCAATGTCCCTTTCCATTCACAATGGTGGCAATGCCAGAGTCCACGGTCGAAATCGATACTGAGCGATTTATCGTGAGGATGCTTCTGGCGTGTCTGGGTGCATTTTGGACAGGCAATCTTTGTCTGCCCCTGAGTGTGTGCCTCAACAACGATGCCGACATCGTGCCATGTTTGCATGGTGTGCCTTTCACAATGCGCTGTCTGACCAATGAGGAACTGGAACATTCTGGAGCGCTGTTGCACGGGCAAGATACTTGTCGAAGTTTGCCGGACGGAATGGGGTGCTCGGGTCAAGGTACTTCTCAACCCACTGTGGATCTTCTTGTCGCCGAACCGTATGTAAAAAGTCGATGACGGTTTTACAGTCTTCTACGGTTGCCCCATTGGTGAGACATGCTTGAATGAGCCCAGGGTTTTTGTAGCGCCGACCGGAAGCCGTGTTGAGATAGGTGAGCACTTCTTGTGCCTGGAGTGAAGGAATTTTTGCTGATGTTTTCTGTCCAGGCACTTCTGGGGTCGAAAACATGTGTGTCTGATTCCCCCCATGGGGGGGGACTATAGGGGGGGGATCTTTCTTCTTAACTTCAGGTATTAGTCGGTGCACTGTTTCCGTGCAACGGCTGACCGTTGCACCGTTTTCCGGTGCACCGTTACCGTGCAACGGTATTTGAGCGTCTTGGGATTTTTCTTGCACTTCTAACAGTATGTATTCATTAGATGAAAACTTGTTTGACTGTCCACGCCGTTGCACTGTTTTGACAAATCCGTACTTTTCTAGCTTCTGAATTGCCTGGCGTACAGAGTTCCATCCCATGCCTGTAATACTTTGGAGTGATCTGCGCGTGGGCCATGCATGCCCTTGGTCGCCAGCTAATCGACAGAGAACAGCGTAGACGACAAAGGCTCTTGGCCCAATTTGTGGAATATATTGGAGGGCTTTATTGTCCATCCAAAACCAATGCGTTCGGCGCATATCTCGGATAGTAATGGTATGGGCAACTTCTTCAGCGATCAGCGGATTTTCTGGGACGTGTTGGTATGGTGAGCCGGGCATGTTCCTCTTCTCGTTGCCGGGGAAGCGAGGGTAGCCGATGCGAGGGGTGGTGTGTTCAACACACAATGGAAGGATGGAGCCATACCCGTGCTTCGTTGTCGCGTGCCTGAAGCGCTATTGGGTGGGACTGCCCATGAGGCACGGACACGGGACTCGGTTGCGCAACCGTGTCCCACCCAAGAGGTGGTACGAGGCGGGCACCGGTGGTCAGCCGGCGTTCAGGGGCGACCCTAGCCCGCCTCACACTGCAGACGCCCGCCCGGCAAGCGGCCAAACTTGCCTGGGGGCGAAGGAAGGAAGTCCGACACAGAGAGGATGACACACCCACAGGGGGCGTGTCAAGGTGGGACATACCCCAATGGTATGTGATGTGCCCCCGGCCGCGTGCACCTGGGGGTGGTTGGGGTAAGTGGTTATTGAACGGTCGCCAAGAATCCCTGAATATAGCCACCTGGGATGCGGAACTCTTCTTTCCCGGCTGTCCCAGCGATTTGGAAATGCATTCCGCCAGATTTCACGGCGGCTTCGAGATATTCCTTGGTGACGCTTATTCCCACATCTTCTTGGTGCGTACACCCGCCGTATGACCTACAATCAAGCACCTTACTCTGCACTCTGGTCACTTTGAAGTTGTTCCCCTTGGAATCGTTGGCGCTGCTGTAGTGCTTCCAACTTCCCTCTGTTATGGATGATGCATACACCTGGTACTCGGTGTGATGAGGGTTTTCCATTTTCCAGGCGCGGATAAACACCGTGCTCCTGTTTCTTGGTGGAGGGCTTGTAATATCTGGTCCCTCATACGTGGTCATCTTCTTGAAATTATCCCGTTCTACCGTGATGTTTGCCCGCACTTGCGCAGGGTTGCTGGTGTCCACGGGGGGAGGTTTCGGTGGGGGCGTGTACATTTCACACCCGGTCATGGTAATCAGCATACTTAGGACAACTAGCAGTCGTTTCATGGTTCATTTCCTTGTGTTGTATTTGGGGCTCAGATATTCTCTCTCTCCCATCGGGACCATGCGTGGTGGGTCACCCCCTTTCTTCTAGCGGTCGCCAATTAGTCTTCCTTCTTCGGATCGTCTGCGATGGTTTGGAGGAAAGCACGGACAAAATCCCGTGCCGAGGGAATGGTTTTCCATAGGGGCGCCGGTGGTCTGCCGCGCAGGGTGGGGCGCCTGCCGGCTTTGCGTCGGGGCGTGCTGTTGCGTTTTTGCCGCCAGGGCCACGTAGATCGGGGTGGCATGGTTAGACCCCCAGGGCCTGGCGCGCCTGCCGATACAGGGCCAGGGCCTGGCGCAGCGCTTCTTCTGGGTCAGTGTGGTAGACCTTCACGGTCGGCTTGGCCATGCCCTTCGCATCGGTCGTGATTTCGACAGATGATTCTTGTGGTGGGGCTGTGAGAATTTCCATGCCGATGATGGCCCCAACTTTCTCAACGCTATCTGGGCCATACGTCGTTGTCGTGGTTTGTAAGAGGCGTTTTGGTACTTCCATTTTTCTTTTCCCTTATTGGTAGTCTTCTGCGTCCGCTTGTTCCTCAAGCGTCTGCAGATCTGTGTAGAAAATATGCATCTCGTAGACGCCATTGAGAAACACCACAGCGCCCTCGTTGGTGAACGTCCATGTGAGGGTTCCCTCAGCACTGAGGGGATTAAGATCCCGGATATGTTCGAGCACTTTCGTGACCAGTACCCGCCGTTGGTCGTTGTTTTCGAGTGGCAAAATGTTCTCCTTCTTATGGTAAAATGGTTGGGTGTGCCAAGCCCTGTCTCTGGGTGAGACAGGTTCGCGGCCAGGCTACCCAGCCCTGGCCGCACTCCCCTACCCTGTTCGGTTCATGAACTGTCCTTCCCTCCCCGGCACCACTCGCTCCCGACCTTGTGGGAAGACCACGTCCGGCCTTCCTTCGTCCATGTGCGCATTTTCTCCTTATGAATGGGGCACCAATCAGGTGCTGTTTCGTCTGCCTTGCCCCCGCCACCAGCCGCCGTGCCACTGCCCCCACCGCCCCCGCCCCGGCCTGCATCCGGGGTATAGCCTTGGTCTACCAAGAACCCAATCATGTCTTCAAATGCCGCCACACCGCCTTCCCAGGTGCCATCTCGGATCGTAATTTGAATCCGAAATCCCTGGCTATTGGTGACAAACGTGTTCATCGAAAAGGGCGCTTCGGCTTCTGGGAATCTCTTGAGGCTTTCTTCTGCTATCGTGTCCATACTACTCCCCTTGCTGTGGATACCCGTATTGGGCGAGGACCATATGCGTAATGAGCATGGCCCGTGTTTTGAGGATCTGTGTCGCGTCTTTCGGGCTGGAAAAATCCCAGCGGTAATAGTGTTTCTCATGGGGATCTTTGAGCGCGTCTCGATGCGCGACCAATTCCCTAGCGAGGTGTGCCGCATCTTCAAGCGCTTTAAAATGCCCATAGATGAGCATGCCTGAGCGGGAATGTATGAGCAGAAACCGTTCGCCCTCGTGCGTGACATGGAAGAATTCGTTCGTGTATACGGTGCCCTGTTTCGATGGTTTCTGCGGGTGGGATGGTGTGGCATGTTTCCCATGAAACAGGGCCTGCTCGATGTGTTTTACAAAGTCTTTTGGACGGTCCATTGCTTCTGGCATCCGTTTGCCTTTCATTTTCCGTTCCCACCATTGTTATATTTTGCAGCAATAGATTCCGTCCAATGTGTAGAACACATCCATACAGCGGTCACAGAACAAGGTGTCGCTGCGCGGGTCGATATTTCTTGACAGTATTTCCTCGCACACAGGACAGTAGAACGTCTTTGTTGCGTGAGTGTAAACGGCATCGTTCTCTTTCATCCGTTGTGCTCCTTTGTAGTGAGTACCATGGTGATTTCCTCCGGTAATTGCCTTTTATACTTCCTGATCAGCCGCAAGCCCAGCACCGCCTGCTTCGGCGTCAGCCGAAGCGCCCCTGCCAAGCTGCGCCCGATATGGGTATCGATTTTACTGAACCCGGCGCCGTCCAACCGCCTGGCCCCATCGCAGACCCCTGCCAGCATTTGCAGCCCCTGGTGGACCAGGGCGATGGTGGCAGGAGACAGGCCAGGCGCTTCCTGGGCCACCGTTTTCGCAGAGGGAAAGATGGTGCCTTCTTCTTGGGGGGACAAGGGCAGTAAGGGAATATGTAGCTCTTCTCGTTCGGTGTCCAAGGCTCGGTCGATAATCTCCTGCTTGCGCACCAGGGTTTTGGCCATGGTGGCGTCCAGGCTCCCATCTAAGACGAGGTGCTGAATCAGGACAGGATTGACGGTCCCGATGCGGTGGCATCGGTCCTCAGCTTGGGTAATATTCGCCGGTACCCAATCGAGTTCAGCAAACACCTCATGACTGGCTGCGGTTAATGTAATCCCCACCCCTGCGGCGGCAATACTGCCGATGAACAGACGGCATGACGGATCATTTTGAAACCTATCGACTGCTTCTTGTCTGGCCTTCATCGGCGTCTCACCCGTGAACACAACATACGACCCTTCTGGAAACGCGGCGGCAATGCCAGCCACCACGTCATGATGATGACACCAGACCACCACCTTCGCTTCTGATTCCAGAACATTTTGCAGGTGCTCAACCACAAACGGAATCTTGGCCACCGCCGTGGCGTGGCGCACGGTGGCCACCTCGGTAAACGCGACGGCCATCCCGTTCCGTAGGCGTTCCACCGCCTGGTCGTAGGCATCGGGGTCTTCTGACGCCTTGGCAAGTTCGACCTCGGCTTTGAGGGTTACCATCACGTCCATGTGCCGCGCCAGCATCGCCTGCTCATGCGCGACCAGGCCAGACAACCCGTTCGGGGGCACCTCGATGACCTGCCTGGTCTTAGGCGGGAGTTCTGTGAGGACGTCTTGTTTCAGCCGGCGGAGCATGATGGTACTCCGTAGCTTGTCTTGCAGCTCTTCTAGGTGGCTGGCCCCAGAAAAGTTCCAGACGATTTTCCTGCGAGCCACCGCTTCTTGGTGTGCATCACAGTACCGTTTCCCAAAGTAGAAGAAGTTCTGCCACGCCCCAGGGTCGAGGTAATGCAAGGCGGGCCAGATTTCCACCGGCCGGTTCAAAATGGGGGTTCCGGTCAAGAAGATGGCGCGGTCGGCTTTGATGGTGTACAGGGCAATCGACCGTTGGGCTTTCGGATTTTTCCCGTAATGGCTTTCATCCACAATCAGACATTGCCATTGTGCAGCAAGTGGTCCTGTATGTTTTGTGAGAATGTCGTAATTAATGATGGTCACTTCTTGCCCTTGGCATGGCCAGTGGCTCCCATTGGCAATGCCTATGGTGTAGGCATGCACGTCCCATCGCTGCATTTCCCGCTGCCAATTCAGCCGCAAACTGGCAGGACACACCACCAAGACCCGGTGCATTTTCGGGAGGGAATTGAGCAATCCAATGGCTTGTATTGTTTTTCCGAGGCCCATTTGGTCTGCCAGTAATACCCGGTTCTTGTTGAGCAGAAACTGCACGCCCGCCTTCTGGAATGGGAGCAGGTGTAATCCTTCTGGCACCGGCACGTCAAGGTCGGCAGTGGCAGCGCGTGACATGGCTTTGGTGGCTTCCCGGTCCTGGTGCACCTGCTCCAGACTGGTCCTGACCTGGGCATCTACAGCATACTGCGCCAACTTTCTGGCCTTCTCAGGGTCCTTGGTATACCAGCGCTTCGCGCCAGGGTCCCACCGAAATCCCGCCTGCTTGGCGATATCTTTTTCCTCAAAGGACGAGAGGGTGTAATAGGCGCCATTCTCGTACATCAGTCGCATATGTGGTACCCTTCTTGTGAAAAATCAAGACTATAGTGTATACTCTTCTTGACAATAGTCAAGAATACAGATTTCGCAATTCGACATTGGAGTGTCTCTATGCCACCGTACACGGTCCAAACCGCACCGGGCCAGCTCTTGCTGGCAGAATATCGCCGCTTGAAACTGCTAGAATGGCTGCATGTGGAAGGGAGGAAAATGGGGTGGTTGGCCAAGCAAGTCGGGTTAAGCAGCTCGTGGCTCACGCAAATCCTGCACAGAAAAGTGCTCATGTCTGATAAGCTGGCGGCGCAATTGCAAGCCCAATTTGGGATTGAATTGTATGCGCCAGTCTACCCCGTGATTGTCTTGCAGGATCTGCAGGACTATATTGCCACCCGCACGGATGACAGCACTATGAAGTTGTGGAAGCTTCGGTCGAAGCAGCGGTATGTGCCTGCCGTGGCGCAGATTGTTGCTTCTTGAGCAACCTCGGCAGCGCAACCCGCAACCCATTTTCCAGGGTCGGCGGGCATCCTTCTTGGTGCCATTCCAGGGCACGCCTGGCAAACACCGGAAACACCACGCCAGTCTTTGCATCGGCGCAGGCAGGGAGGTGACGCGGCCCCCCACACACGGCACAGGGCACCTGCAAGGCGCGCAACGCCGCCCGCAGCACCCCCGCCTTGGCTTTGTTTTTGTTGAGGGTTGTGACAATCCCCAGGGCGTGTGCCCAGGCAGGAATCCCGGTATAGATGGCTGATTCGATGGCCGCCTCTGGCGTGGACCCGATGCCAGGAATGGCCTGCGTTGGGTTGAATTGTTTGACGCCAGGGATGTAGTATAGGTACGTGCTATCAACCCGTACCCGTGTGTTGCACCGTGGCGGCGGGGTATGCGGCATTGGTTGTCTCCTTTAATTCGTCATTTGAAATTTCTTCGCACCGACACCCAGGTTTCCCGTCATGCCTTCTTCCATGTTCTTTGCCGTCATTGGAGGCCATATGGTAGTTTCTCGTGTCCGGCACATAGGCCGGGAACCTTCTTGTCTGTCCTGGTGTTTTTCTTCTGGGCATTGCCGTTTCCTTCTAGGTCCAGACGACGGTGACAGCGTACAGCGTAGCAAGTTTTTCAAAAGACTGCTTGCTTTCATAGCCGAGACCAATTTCTTGGTCGGTCATAAACCGGTGTTGCATATCGGCAATGTTTGCATACGTATTCTTGTCTGGTGGCAGAAACTGCCACAACGTGCCACCTTGCTGGCCATTGACGCGGCAGAATCCTTCAAGCAATGTTTCCATAGTCTTTTCCCCTGTTCTCCAGCCGTTGTGCATATCAATATAGTCTATCCAGTCTGTCGTACTCCAGAGCCCAGTACATACCGGTGGCACGGGTGCCAGCCATTTTCCCGCGTTGTACAGGCGGCGTTTTTCTGCCGTGTCTCTGTGGAACATTTCATATGCCTTCTTGCTAGGGTTGCAATCCATTTTCCGTTTCAAATTGTCTGAGACGAAACAGAAATGCCTCGCTTTGAATACTGACGCTCTTGCTCACGGCGGGCGTTGTGCTGCGCCGAACGCCGCCAGATTTGCCCAGGAAAATGTAGAGGGAACTGCCAGGTTTTTCAAGGGCAATATACTTGCTGCTTCTCGTTGGATATGGGACAAACCCTTGCGCTGTGTAATACCGTCTGTAGCGTTCTCGTAATGTCATGGGACTTTTTCCTTCTCTTCGTGTGTCCCTTCAACAAACATGACGTGCCCAGTCTCAGCCAGGACATGGAGCGGGCATTGGATTTGGTAGTTGGGAAACCAGAAAAACCGTGTGTCGCGTGGAAACTGGTCAGGCAGTTCCTGGGCACGATCCGCGAATATTGGACTATCCGTCAGTGCATCAATTTCTTCTGGATACACAAACGTGAGGCCATTGTCTAACGGTCCCTCAAAGGTATCAAAAAAGACGGTCCAGAAATCGGTTTCTGCCAGACGGTTGGCAATCTCTTCTTGTTCGTCAGGCGTGGCGGTAAAGACCAATCCTACTTCGGTCAATTCGTAGTGCATTTTCTTTTCCCTTGTGGCGTGTGCCTATACTGGCAACCTGCCATACTGGGCTGCCTCAGCCACATGTTCTACACGGATTTGGTCAGCCGCCGCCAACCGGGCAATGCTGCCCGCCACCGCACACACCTGCCGGAGCCTCCGGGGTGTCATGGCCAGATGGGTGTAGGCTGTCTTGAGGAAATCTATCGCCGCAAGCCTGCGACCTGCTGGCGGCGCCGGCAGCAGGGGGATGGGGCGTTTCTGTGCCTCAAGGATGCGTGGTAGCACGATATCCCATGGTTCTTCTGGTTCGTGCCTCATCGCTTCTTCAAACGTTGGGGAAACAATTTCCACCAGGATATCTGCCGTCAAGAGGTGTCTATAGTCGTCGCCCTGCTGGTAGCGCCGGATCTGCCCTGGCCGGCAGGAGCAGGGACGCGGAGACCGCAGGTTGCCACACGGGCAGGGCGCCACCAGGGCCATGCGGCACACCACCGGGGAGAATGCCGCCGGCACGGGGACAGGGAAATCGTCGGCATTGCCGCAGAGCCCAACGGTGTGGCCACCGACACAGGCAACTTCCAGAGCACGCCGCAGCACCACATTGCCGGCAATGGCGTTAAAGAAATCGTCAAACATTTTTCTTCGTCCTCTTCTTGGGGTTGTCTCTCTTGGTGTGGACAAATGTTGAAGACACGGCAAATCGTGTCTGGCAGTGGTCACACTGGCGGATTTCGCGTTCAAGCCACCAGCGGACAACGATTAAGACGCCGTCAGGACACGTTGGGCATTGCATGCTTTGTTTTTCCTGGCGGTGAATTGTTCGTTGTTTTCGACTTGCAGAATCCCGTTGGTCACGTAGACCAGTTTGCCTACATCCATCGGGAGAATGCACCCAATAAAGTTGGACGCCAGGTATACCTTGCCATGGATGGTTACGTATGGCTTGCCAATGTCTGCCGCTTTGATTTCGTAGTCATGCACTCTCATTGGATCAGTTCTCCCGCTTATTTGTCCTCGGTGTACCCGTCAAACCAGGGGCCATTGCGCCGTGTAACTGATTTCGCCCGTGCCGTTTTCGCGGTACGGCTACTCGTTTCTGGATTGCCGCAGTGGGTTTTGGCTTGTTCCAGGGTTAATCCCGTATTGATAATTCTTTTTCCGCCCTTGAAGTAAAAGCGCACGATTTTGTAACGCATTGTGGTTCCTTCTTACGCCCGTAAGCGCGGTTGTGGCCTACGCCACGCCGTAGCGTGCACGAAAAGCCTGATGATAGATCGCGTATGCGGCGTGAAAGCGCCGCTCGGTCGTTAGAGCCGGCTCGCCCGCCGGGGCCGCGTCCAGGCACCGGGCCGCGTGCTGCATGACCAGCTCGGCCATGATGAGCTGGCGGGTGTCTTGGGCTTCTTGTTCTCTCCAGTTCCTTGCTTCTTGCGTGGTCATGGTGCATTTTCTTCTTACGCCCGTAGGGGCGTCCCAGTGTTGAGACTGCGGACGATAGTTTTCCAGGCATAGGGGATTGCCAGTTCCCCATTGATTGGCAGGTCGATATAGACGACAGCAAAACGTTCTTTGCGGCCGGTCACCTGTCCAGGAATCACCTGCCCAGTGGAAGAGAGGCGCACGTTGACGTCTGGTAAAAGATCCTTGACGGTCTCAATAGTCCATTGCTCGTGCATAGTTTCCCCTTTCATTTTCCCAAGAGAGTGGTATCAGAGCCACCGCTGGAGCAAAGCGTACCCTGCGTCACTATGCTGGTGTGGCGTGTAATCCCTGTCCCCGTTGGTATGGTCATTGCTGGGGCAATCTCTCCCTATGCACTGGAAATTCCCATGGAACAATACCCTGCCCAGGTTGTAGACAATTTCAAACCCTACGTCCATGCCACACCCGCCAACGCCTATGCCCTCGTGTTTTGTGTCGTACCGGCAGTCCACCGCTTGCGCAATAGCCCATGTGAGACGGAGCGGTACGTTGTCTCTGAAGATATAGACGTCCACTACCCGATACATCCCGCTGGGGCTTGTGTGCCGGCGGATGGTATACAGGGTATCGCCCGGCGATAGGGAGGACCGTAAATCTTCAATGGCTTCTTGTGCTTGCTTGGCCAAATCTCGCTTGGTCATGGTTCCTTCTCCTTCTTGGTGTGTTCTAGAGTGCTTTGACCTGTTGAAAATAGGCGCGGTGGTCTGCAACCTGCTCTGGCAGGAGAATTTCCTCGGCTGTGTCGCCTGTGGCGATGTTCATATGCCACTGCGCAAGATGGAGCCGAAGCGCTTTTTCTATGTCCCGCCTCGTGTCTTCCTGTGCCCCACAGAGACACGTACCCCGCTGGGTATTGTCGGCCCTGTCATGCGGGATAATCTGGTAACCCCAGCCGAAGCCTACCCTGTAGACAATGCCAGTGGTATTGCGAAACTGCAGGACAAGCGGCGTATCTGGCAGCACATAGGTGGCTATGCTCTGCAAAAGGTTGTGTTTCGCGTCCGATTTTGTTTTCCCCCTCCCCTCAAATTCCCCAAGCGAGGCAATAGAGCCGTATTTCCTTCCCTGTATGGTTCGGGTATCCTGATACTGAATAGTGGATTCTTCTTGTGTGGTCATGATTCATTGCCTTGTCTAGAATGGTGGTAGTGTGTTGACAGGGATCTCAGTGATATCGATATGTGGCAAGTCGATATCAGCATAGATTTCTGCCAGAATCCGGTTGAAATCCTCTGATACCTCGGCTGGTGTCGTGTCTGGTGTGCCGTTTTCCTGGGACATAGGTCTGCTCCCGTTAGCCTTGGTGTAGCATTTTTTTGATTTGCGCATGTTTCTTTTCATACCCGCGCCACACCACACTGTCTGGATGACTATGCCGCAGATAAATGGTGTAGGAATTGGCGCAGTTTTTTCCCAGCCAGTACCCGTCTAGCAGGTAGAGCTTCCGATGGAATCTCCGGCAACAATCGCACGGTTGGTCTGATTGTGCGGGCAACGTATTCTGTTTCATACTCATTGGTATTTTTCCTTATGGAAAGACTAGTCCTCTTCTTGCAAAGCTTCTCTGTCAATATTTCCAATGTACTCCCTGGCAATTTCCCCATCAATAAGCCACACAACGTTTTCCCCTGCGGCTCTACCATATCCAGTTTTACTGTGGTCTACATAGGTGTGAAAAGCATGCGTGGCTTTGACGCGGCTGGTGCCCGCGTACACCGAACCGATATTTCCAACTACGATTTCATGGTTCATTGTTTTCCCTTTCTGAGATGAAGAGTCTTTGAGACGTCAAGAGGTTTTATATGCTGGCATATATGCATGCCATAAATGGCCACGCGCCAGGATTTTCGCCACGCAGATAGGTGTCAACAGTGGCAGCAACGATTTTCTCCCGTGTGGTCTCATCCAGATCCCTATCCCAACCATGGAGATTGCCCCTGACGGTGTTTTCTATCGCATGCCGTGTGCGTGCAGGATCGTTGACACCGTAGGAAACGCATCCGTACACTTCCGGCGTGTCAAACATGCAATGGCCGAGAGGCATCGGTTGTGGCGCGCCCTTGTTGCCATGCCGATAGGATTTTGACCAGGCGGCAAGGTGCTCCTGCCAGCATACATCAGGGCACGCATAGTAGATGCCACCATCGGCTACGTGCACATTGACGGCGGTAGGAATAGTGGTCGGGTCAAGGGAATAGGGGAATGTGCGCTGTGTCATATGGTTTTCTTTCCTTATTCTGGTGTGATCGTAAACAGTGTTCTGCATGCGCAGGTTGCGCTTGTGCATAGGGTCGCGCCGACTTCTTGCGCGTCTTTGACGGCAGCGGCGATGGTGGCTCTTGGTTTGTTTTTCCAGGCTTTCCCATTCGGCAAAATCCTGCCACCAACGATATCGGCAGCGGTAGGATTGTGTTGTGTCATCAGGGCAAGCGGTACGGCTCCGACATAACTGTACGTCCCTGCCGGATTTTTGATGATATGTGTCATTCCTCCGAAGTTCACTGTGCTTTCCTCCCCATGTGCCTGGCAATTCTTTCGGCATCATTCACGTGCTGGAAATGGGGATTTAAAAACCCATATTGCTCTGCCCACTGTGCGGCGCGTCTGGTGCGAAATGGACCGATCACGGCACGGTAGAGATGCCCGTGTGTTGTCTCTGTCGGGTTTGTGGGGCTTTGAAACGCGACCAGGGCGGTTGCCGTGTGGCCGATGTACCATTTGAAGAGTGGCATTGTTGTGTCTCCGTCCTGCGCACAGACAAACCGAAAATCGTCGTTCGTGTCCTTGACGGCGGCGTTTTTTGTCATAGGTGTGCTCCTTCTAGGTATTTCTGTTGCCGTGTTTTTGCATCAGGGTCCGCCCCCAGGCGCGCATCGCTGGTGCTTCACGACCGGCGCTATTCCAGCCACCGCCAGTATTCCAGGCGTCGTACAGATCCGGCGGGAGGTTTGTGCCCAGGTCGTACACAGCCTGCGGCACGTCACAGATGAGTCCATCATTCCCATACGGGCCCGACAGGCTGAGTTTTTCGCCGGCGACTACTACCCGTGCCATCATAAAATGTCCGAACTGACTCATGCGCGCATAGCACACCAGACCCCGCACAGTCGGCTGTGGCACGTGCGCTAGCATGTCTTCCAGGGTCTGTTTTGGTTGGCACAGGATGAGAAAATAGCCGTGTGCAAATTGACTGCCGTCTTTGGTAGAGCCCGATTTGGTTGTGGTAATAAACATGGTGCATTCCTTTTTTCTCGAGACTGAACTGTTCAACCAGGTCGCCCCAGGACGTTACCTGGAGCCTACCCAAATCATGCCGATAGACCAGGGTCTTCTGATATGTGTGCCCGGTGTTCAAATACTCTGCAAAGACCTGTCCGTCTTTGTACAGGGCCTCGACACCAAAGGTCTCGCAGATTTCGTTCAGGGCACACAACAGACGATCCAGGTAACCAGGCGGATGATAACACTGCCTGATCCACGCCTGGACGTTTTGGTAGCTTTTCGTTTTGGTTGTGCCACTGACTAGGTGGCGTACCTCTCGGATCTGTTCGGGTGTCAACCAGTCAATTTGCTGGAGAGTTTTACGGGCTGGTATCAGCATTGTCGTCTCCTGTGTTGCCAGAGATTAAAAGAGCCGCACCAGCGGCCCCCACTGCGGGATGCTGTTTTTGACGCTCCCGTGATGTTAGAATACTGTCTGAGAGATGCTCTGTGCGAGTTCTGCTTGAATGACCTGCCTGTCGATATTGTCAGGCTGTACGATCCCCAACCGTGCGGCGACTATGTTCCCGCCTGGCGCACGGCAGTAGCAATTCATCATTCCTGGGTAGAGCGGCAAGGCATGCCATGTGCACGTATACCCACACTGCCGTGCCCACTGCTCAGCCACCGCCAGGGCGCGTGCCTCTTCCCGGTTGTTGTCGGTGGTATAGGTGGCAAAAAAATCTATGGCATATGCAAGTTCAGCGGCGTTTTCCATGCAATATTCCTTTAGGATGTGGCGTGGTGGATATGGTGCTGGAGAAACGTGCCTGCCTGGCGCAGATTTTCTCTGCTCAGGGTGTCTTGCAGGCTCTGCGCTCGTGCGACAAACCGGGCGGCGAGCAGCGGTTTCCCGTGTTTCCTGTAGTCCTCAGCCTTTCTGAGGGCGTCCAGAATCTGGTTGCGAAGTTCGTGTGTTTCCATTTGCTCTTCCTTCATACGGTTGTTGTCCTTTGCTGCTGGTGGCTGTTAACTGTCGCCAAACGTACAGACCACACCACACCCGCCTGTCCGATGTTTGAGACTGGCGCAGTGCTGGCGTACCTCTGCCACGCGGCGTGCATCGGTGTGCCGCTGCCCGTACCACTGGCGCGGCGTGGCGCCACGTGCCAGGGCGTCACACCGAGGGCACCCCGCCGTACGGCGTCCAAAGACGGGGCCGGAGCCATTGTTACACGTATGCTTTTTCATGCGCTGATTCCTTTTGAGGGGAGATACTTTTCGCCCGTGCCGCGTCCACTCACGCGGCATCAGTGGCTGGTCACTGAGTCCCTGGCAAGTTGGACCAGGGACTTGCACGCTCGCTTCTTAGGTATTCAAGGGGCAATTCTCCGCTGTATGCCAGTCGGTCGCATTAGTGTGCGTGATTTCTGCGCTCTCACACAGCCCAAATTTGACCGGCACGCGAAATTGATCCGGCCGGGTCTTCCAGATTTGGGTTTTCCCGCTGCGCCTGACGCTCGTTATGCGCTCTGTGATGCCACCGCGGGGACCGATAGTGCGGACGCAGTCATGTCGGCCGGTGTAGTGAAATGTGTTTGCGGTGAGGGCGTGTTCTTTGGTAATCATAGAATGTCTCCTTGTGGTGTGGAGGATTTCTTGTGTCATGATGGCCTCTCCTGTGTCTAATAATCGCCAAATGTACAGACTGGTCCACAGCCGCCGGTCCGATGGTGTGCGCCAGCGATGTGGGCACGGATATCGGCTAGGTGCTGCACGTCTGCGTGGCGCGACCGGCGGTTCGTGTGCCACTGCCGGGCAGGCGCGCCGGCGTGGAGTTCATCACAACGCGGACAACCGGCGGTGAGACGACCAAATGCTGGACCACTACAGGTATGGTGTGTCATGGGTGGAACCTTGTTGAGATTGTTGTGTTGTGCTCCGTTAGCAGACGGTCCATGCCGTCTGAGCCAGCACACCACGTCAAGGTGGAGCGTCGTGCTGGGTTACTAGACGGCTCTTCGCTTACGCGTACGCTCATCGCGGACGTCTAGATTTATGAAGATATCAACCTCTTCACCGGGTCACCACACTGCTGCATTACTCCCCAGTGTGGGGCGATGGGTGCATCCCTGGCTGTCAATCTCCCTGTGTTTGTCCAAGGTCAACGGGCAGCGTATTCTGCATCACCGCTTTTGGCTTTGGTCCGCTGTGCCATTAGTCTCAGCGCCCGCTGGCCACCATGCCAGGATCTGACACTGTCATGGTGCGCTGTGGTTTTGGTTCTGTTTGCCCGCCGTCTTGCCTGTGCGGTTGTGGCCAGTCCTTCCAGTGCGAGGCATCCCGCTTGCTGGGCAGTGGCGCTCAGTGTTGAGTCACTATGGCCTGCCCCCAGTCCCTGCTGGTCGAGATCCGCTGATGCGTCTGTTCGGACTGCCCGCCGTGTGCACGGTCGAGTCTCGTATACGCCTGTGGCGCGTTGCGTATCCTGATAGTTGGTATCCTCTTCTTGAGTATTTCGCCCCAGCAGAGCCCGCTTGCCCTGCCTGAGTGTCTGGTCACTCTGCCTGTGTCAAGATGGGACACAGGCTCGCACGCTAGATTAGGCTTCAAAATACAGACGAAGCCAGGGAAAATTCCCACAGGCGTCGTGGAACACGGCAACCGCCTCATCGGCTGCACAGGTTTTGGACCACTGGAGGCTGTCCGCCCCAGTGAGCATGTCGAGCATGCGGATCTCATACACACTGTTGAGCGTCAAAAAATCCAGGCGGGAGAGTTCAAGCATCGTCTGGCCTCTTGTCGTGGTGTCGAGCACAGTTTTGTTCATGGTGCAGTCCTCCTGTGTGGTTTGTAGTTCCATCGCCTTATTTGTCATTCAATATCTGGCTCACCGGATGCGGTGGAGCGTCTGTGAACGCGGTATGGATTTCGCTGCCGGCGAGAAGGGCCATGCTCCCTATTGTGATGAGGACGATGGCAACGAATGCCGCTCTGATAAATTTGCGTATCATTTCCTGCTCCTTATTTGTCATTCAGAATCTGGCTAAGCTGACTCTGGGTAGCGTCACTGAGCGCCTGCTGCACTTTTGCCCCTGTCGTCAGAATCATACTGCCGACCGTCAACGCGACTACCACTGCTAATACGGCTCCGATAAGTCTTGCTACCATGACTGGCTCCTTGAGGTACTGTGTGTCTGTTGTTGAGACAAATATACACCGAATGCAACTTGCAGTCAATGGCATATTCGCCTCTTTTTTCCGCATCCTGCTTTTTTTCTCTTCCCTGGCTCCCGTGCCAGGTACCCAACCAAGGGAGCACAAACCATGCCAGGTGGTACCATGCCCCAGAAAAACCCGAAAGTATCTCTGCTTCCCTCGCGTCTGTAGCCTCTCCTGGTGCCCCCAGTCCCTGCCTCCCTGCCCACCACCCCCCACTCGGTCACCCCTGCCCTACCTGGCACTGCCAGGCTAGGCCACCCCTGCCCTATGGCGACCCTGACCCACCCACCACCGCCTCCCCCTCCTCCTCAGCCACCCCGCGCCCCCTCCACCCCTTACCAGCCAGGTATCACGGGTACCACCACCAGGTATGGCACCCCTGACCTACCAGGCCCCAGGAGCCCCCCCCAGCGCCCCCCAGGCTGCTGCTCCTGGCCCCCCCCAGCCGCTCCCCCCAGTGCAGCCAGGGCGCCCCCAGCACCACGCCGGCAGGGGTCAGGGGCGCCCCACTGGGGCCGAGCGCAGCCCTGAGGTTGAGCCAGGGCCACCGTCCCCTGCCTTCGGCAGGGCTGTGCCATGTGGTGCCCCTGTGAGCCATGACCAGCCTGCCACCGCTCCCCCGTGGTGCGAGGCCCTGGGGCGAGGGGTCGGCATGCCTGGCACTGCCTGGCGCCACGCCCTGCCCCCTGCTTGCCAGTGCCCCCTCCTCTGCCAGGGAGCCACTGGTGCCGCCTGTGGGGGCTCCCTGGTCCCCTGGTGCCCTGTGCCTCCCTGGTCGGAGCGGAGGCTGGTGCCAGTGGCGGGCTGGGGCAGCGAGGGGGCTGGTGCCGTCCCTGGGGCGACTGGCTCAGGTCGCTGGTGCCTGGAGCCCGCGCCACCACTGGCCCCCCCCGGTGGTCCTGGCACCAAGGGCACCCCCACCCCAGGGCGCAGCGCCACTCCCCCCCACTCCGCCCCTGGGTGCCTCGGGCGGCTCCTGGGGGTTGGCAGGGGGTCTGGGATGGGGCGCCTGGCAGCCGTGGGTGGGGCAAGGGGCGGTTGGAAGGGGGCGAGGGGTACCTCGGGAAGGGGGAAGGGGGGAAAACAGGAGGAAGGATACGTGAAAGGCGTGAAACAGCAGATTGGGGGAAGGGGGAGCGTGGGGGCGGGGAAGGCGGGGGCATGCCTGTCTTGGGGTGGCAGGTGGGTCAGAAGGGACAGAAGGAGAAGGATGGGACATCGGGACACAAAAGGGAAGGAAGGGCAGGGTGTGACAAAAGGAATCGAGTAAAAGATTTAATAGGGACTTTTAGGCTTGACTAGAAGAAAAAGGAGAGGGAAGCAGGAAGGAAGACTGGGTGGGTAGGGGCGGAATGAGGCAGGAGAGGGCGGGGGCCCCCCAGGGGGGTTGTGGACTAAGGTTGCTATTTTTTATTATGGGACTCCTAGTAATTTTTGGTGGGGCGTGGTATGATAGGGGGGCAGCCGAGGTGGAAGATGGTGCCGTTACAGAAGAGCGGACCGTGGGACGGAACGTACCGAGGGACCGAGTGAGTGTGCCCGGCTGCCCAGGGGCACGCAGGCCCGACCCGTTGCTCAGGAGCGTACCGCCCCTCCTGAGGGACCAGAAGGAAAAGACATGGACCAGAACCAGAACGGCTGGCAAGCGCCCCTGGCTCGGGACGGGCTCACCCCGCAGCAGGAAACCTTTGCCCGGCTCTATGCGGCCGGCCCCCTGGGGATTCGGAACAACCTGGGGCGGGCCTGGATGGCGTCCGGGTCCAAGGCGAAGGACGTGGGGGTGGCGGCTCGGTACGCCGCCCAGGCGCTGAAGATGACGCCCGCCCTGCGCGAGTACATTGCCGAGCTGGAAATGGTCGCCCAGGCCGAAGCCATTCGGAAGTTACGGGATTGGAAGGAACTAGCGCCCGATGCGCAGGAAGCCGTCATTGCGGTCATGCAAGGGATGGTGCCCGATGGCCGGGGCTCCTATCGCCAGGTGACGCTCATGGAAGATGTCAAGCATGCCGAAGTGGTGCTCAAAGCCTCCATGGCGATTATCGAACGGGCCTATCCCATCCAAGCCTGGCGCCGGCAGGAGCTGTTGGCCACTGACGCGAAAGCCCGCCTCGCCGCCCTGTTGGGCGTCCGGGTGGACCAACTCCCGCCGGTGCTGGGGCCGCTGAAGCAGGTGGGGCCGCCGGGACCCGAACGCGGAGAGCGTACCGATTCAAATGAGGGACCCGGCCCGATGGAGCGTGCCGATTCACTGGAGGACGAGGCGTTGGATGCCGAACCACCGATGGTCCCAGACGAGGCAGAAGAAGAGGAAGGAGAATAAGGCATGATCCTCCTGCTGGAGTGTGAAGGGCTTGGCGCCACCGGCCCCCCGCACAACCCTACAGAATATGTGGAATATGAAGTTGGCGCCCGCCATACGGGGGGAGTGGGGCCTGTGCCGTGCCCCTGGCACGCGGAACAGACCCCGAGTTGTGTGCTGTCGCTGCGCTATGCGCGGTTCTACTGCTTTGGGTGCCACGCCTATGGCACCTGGAAGGTCGTGGGATGAGTCTCGAATGGTGTGAAACACCAGACGGGTACTGGGAACTGGTGGGCACCTTCGAGGTGGTGCCGCCTGCGGCGGTTCCTTCCCTTGCCACGGCGAGAGAAGTGGAAGCGCTGGTCCGTGAGGGAGGCCATGAGCCAGACCGTCACTGAAGCGTCCGTGTGGGAGGTCATTTCCCAGTTGTCCCCGACCCAGCAAGCCGGGTACCTGGAAGCCTTCGAGGTCTTGTATGGCGCTGGGGAAGGCAGCGACGCCGCCCTACCCCAGGACGCGGAGGCGGTCGCCGAACGGGCTGCGTGCGCGACGGATATCGAGCGCTTTGCGACCCAGGGTTTTCCCGACACCTGCGTCCTCCCCTTTAGTGCCCTGCACCGCGATTTCTTTGCCGACCGCCGGGAGACCATGCCCCTGCGCGGCTGGCGGGAAGCCTGGATTGCCCCCCGGGGGTACGCCAAAACCTCGCTGGTGACCTACCTGGACGTGCTGCACGCCTGCTGCACCCGCCGGGAACTGTTTATGGTGATTCTGTCCTCGCGGTATCGCCTCGCGGTCGATAAGGTGAACGAAATCCGTGATACCCTCACAAATAATCCCTGGATTCGGGCCGTGTATGGCCCGCAAGTCGGGGTGCGCTGGAACCAGGGGGATATCATTACGAGTCGGGGCGTGCGGGTGCTGGCGGCCTCCCGCTATTCCCAAATCCGGGGGCTCATCTGGCGCTCCATCCGCCCGACCTGGGTGGTGTTGGATGATATCGACAACTCGACCCTCGTGGCGACGGAAGTGCAGCGCGAACGCCAGTGGGTGTGGTTTCAGTCCGATGTGCTGAAGCTGGGACAGTCCGGCCCCTGGGGAACAAACATCACTGCGGTCGGGACCAAACTGCACGAGGATAGCCTGATTGGCCGCTGCCAACGCAACCCTGGCTTTCGCGTCCACTTCTACCAAGCGGTCCAACGGTTTGCACACCCCCAGGCCGTGCCCCTCTGGCAGCAGTGGCGCCTGCTGGTCACCAACCTGGACGACCCCGACCGCACCACCACCGCCCGTGCCTTCTTTGACGCGCAGGCAGCGGTGATGTGCCAGGAAGCGGAGGTGTTATGGCCGGAGAAGGAATCATACTATGACCTGATGGTCGAACGGGTCTTTGATGGCGAAGGTGCCTTCTACCTGGATAAACAGAATGACCCCGAGGCCAGCGGCACTATTACCTTCAATATGGCCCGTGCCGGGTACCTGACGATTGAACCCTCGGGCCTGCGCCGCCACGATGGGGTCTTCGTTCCCTGGACCCGCCTGAGCCAGATTGTGGCGTACTATGACCCCGCCATGGGCGAGCGCAAAGGCAAAACCCCCGACTGGGCCTGCTGCGTCATTGTGGCCAACGATCCGCAAGGCTACTTCTACGCGCTGGATGCCTACATCGCCCAGTACGACCGCCCCGACCAGCAACTGCGCAGTATCGCCGACCTGCTCTGGCACTGGCAAATTGACACCTGCGGGTTGGAAGTGAACGGGTTCCAGGGCCTTCTCGCCGATGACCTGCGCCAGGCGCTGGCCCGCAAAGCCCTGACCGTGCAGCAGGATTGGGGGATTGGGCTCGTCCCCGTCAAGAATACCAAGGCCAAGCATGTGCGGATTCATGCCATGGAACCCCTGATTAGTAACCACTGGCTCTGGTTTGCCGATACGCTGCATCACGAGTTTACCCGGCAGTTTACCGCCTTTCGCCCCATCCCGGATGCCGGCAAGGACGATGGCCCCGACGCCACCGAAGCCGCCATCCGCATGCTGCGAGGGCAGATTCTCTAGCCGTGTGTACTCGCGTGCCGTCCGAGATGAGCGCCAGCACCGCTGAGGGCAAGCGGACCGAAAAAGGCGAGTGCACATGCCGAAATGGAGCAAAGATGCCACCACCGAAGAAACCTGGCGCCCGGCGAGGGCGCCCCAAAAAAAGGATACCACCCATGGACCAGTTGACCCCCACTGCAGGGCAACCCATCTCGGGCGTCCAACGCCCTGTTGCCCCCGCGCCCCGGATGGACGATCCTGTGGTGCCGCCCCCGGTGCGGATGGACCACGTCTTTACCTTATTGTGCGTCGTCATGCGGTCCGGGCTCCTCGAACTCCCCGATATCCTGCACGTGGATGATGTCGCCATGAACTATGCCGATGGCAACTATGTGCTCGCCTGGCAACAGATGGTCGAACTGTTGGGTATCTACTATGGTCGCCCTATTCGGGGCGTCTAATGGGGAGGAACCTTATGGCCCGCCGTGTTCCATTTTCGCCGGAGACATCCGTCATTCGCCCTCCACCATCCGCACTCGTGTCTGCCAACCTGGTGTCGGTGCACCCTATTGTCCAGGATGGGTACCATAATGCGTTCTGCGGCTTCACCTGCTGGCGAGGGTATTACTACGTGTCGTACCGCACTGGCGATAGCCATAATCCCTATCCTGGCGGCGAGATCGTCATTCTACGGATGCATGCCGATGATGTGCGGAATGCCCCAGTGATAGTTGGGGGGTCGTATTGGAAGGAAGTGGCCCGCATTTCGACGCCAGGCGACGACCGCGACCCCCATCTGGTGGCGGACGACGACTGGATCTGGTGCTCCTTTGCCACGTACTACCCCCGCTGGGGGCACGAGTCCAAGGCGGTGACCTCGAATATGACCCGTGATTATATCACGCATATCTCGTCTAGCCCGAATGGCACCGCCTGGAGCCGCCCCTACCAGGTCTTTCGCCCCGGCTACTGGCTGTGGTCCGTGGTGCCGGTGTCCTTCACAGACAAGGCTGGGGGGGATGACGTGGTCTGGTACGGCGCCGCGTACCATACGGGCGACGCCTGGGATACGATGCACTCGCTGCACCTCCTGCGGTCCGAAGAACGGATCTGGTGGACGCATCGGGCCGTTATGTATTGGAGCCAGGATATCCTGACCGCCAAGCCGTCTGAACCGTGCCTCTACATTCCCCGGCAGGGGGAATTGGCCTGCGTGGCACGGCTCGAAAACGGCATGCTCTACGGGGCCGCGACCTATCCCTATGGGAAGTGGGACTGGACGGTTTACACGACCACCATCCATGCTCCGTCTGTGGTGCAGGTCAATGGCAAGGTCTTTATCGTGGCCCGCTCCCGCCGCGATGAGTTGCCCGACTATGTGCCACCCAAAATGCCGAAATCCACATTTCGCACGTCAAAATCTTTTCGTGTTCCGCATGATTCATCGGATGGGATGGTGAAGCCATCAGCCCTCACACCCATGGACCTCTATTGCACCGCGCTCTGGGAACTGTGCTTTGTGGACGAGCACGACACGACGCCGACCTTACGCCACCTGCTGACCCTGCCGTCCTGGGGCGACACCAGCTACGCCGGCACGCATTGGGACGCCGAGCACCAGGAACTGCTGGTGGCGTACTACAGCATGCACGACCGGAAGCCGCTGCCCACCACGCTGACCATGATGAGCCCGTCCGATGTCTTTCTGGCCAGGATTGCCCTGGACAATGTATGAGATATTTTGATGTATTGTATGTCATGAAGGCTTCGTAGTGTACATCGCCCACGGGGCGGAGACGATACAGTTTGTAACGTATGAACTCTTAGGAAAATCATCCATTAGGAATCTTCATGAGAGGAGATGATGATGCTGATAGAGATGCCCTGGGAGATGGCCGAGACGATTCGAGGCATAACCGATTTGCGACATGTCCACTGTGTCGAATTAGCCTTGCGCATCAATGGCAGGTACATATATCTTGATGGCGATTGGCTGAAGAAACTGCAAACGATTGTCTGCGACGCATCCGAGATGGAAGAAGATGCAAAAGCTGAGAATCCTGATGGGGAAGAGGACATCCTATGACGTTTTACGAGGAACTGACATGCCTGCTCAATAGGCATTCCTGCGAGCAGGCCAGCGATACGCCTGACTACGTGGTGGCCCAATATTTGTCTGCCTGTTTAACGGCGTATACTGTTGCGATCCAGGCAGTGGTTCGTGCGGCGTTAGGCGTGGGTGCTGTGGCCAACAATTCGTCGAAAGACCATACGTACAGCGCCGATATGATCCTGGCAACATTGCGCAATCTCTATCTTACAGAAGACTCTCCCGACAAGTGGAAGCGTTTTGAAACCTTGTTAGGCATACCCCATACGTCCAGCGAAGGAAGGGAAGATGAATACGCGCTATGAACGCACCGCCCGCGCCCTCATCGGGATAGGCGGCCAGTTGCTGGTCTGTAAGGGCAAGCAGGACCCTTTTTGCCACCTGCCTGGCGGTCACTGCGAGGCCGGCGAGCAACCGGCCGACACGGTTATCCGGGAACTGCGGGAAGAATGCGGGCGGGAAGTGAGCTTTCTGTCGCCGGTGCAGGTGGTGTACAATACCTTCGACAAAGGCGCCACCCGGATTACCGAAGAGATGCACGTCTTCAAGGCGTCCCTATACCCTGCCCTGCAGGAAATGCCCCAGCGGAGCCGGGAAGATTGGTTGGAATTTCTGTGGGTACCGCTGGGCGAGTTGGACCAGGCAAACCTGTTGCCGCCAGCATGCCGGGACCTCGCCCGGCGGTACTGTGGGGTGTAACCGGAGAGTGTAAGCGTACCGGATGTCAAGAGTGCAGCCGCAAGATCGGACAGTACCAGACCATTCGAGCGACTCCCAGTGAGCCAGAGCGTGCCACGAGGTGAGAGTGCCGGAGAGAAGGAAGGAGAGACAAAATGGACGCGAAGGAATGGGCAGCAGCATTTAATGGGACGCCAGGGACTACGATATATTTTACGAAGGACGCGGTGCCGCTAGAACTCTTAGAGGCATTGCGAGCATATATGCATGAGTTGGTGGCGATGGGTGGGGAATCGGGGGAGCTGTCTCGCCTCTGGGCACAGGTACTGCAGGCAAACTTTGTAAGAATATCCTGCTGAATCGATAACCGTAAAAAACGAGTGTGCCGTTTCGGGAGCGTGTGCCGGCCAGGGCCGTTGCAGGCGGGAAGGCGGCTATCAGAATGCCTGCTCACGAGATGCCGCGCCCTGGGATGCCAACCCCGATTGCAGACTGTACCATGCCAAGAGAGTGTCTTGCCTATCCGTTGGGCCTGGGAGTGTGCCGTCTCCGGGAGTGTCATGGGTAACAGCTCTGAAGAGTGTTCCGTTGGGGGTGAGTAATGACAGAAACTCGAAGATTGGTTTACAACTTTCTTAGGCTGCCACACCACAGAAAACTGGAGGTGGCTCAGGAGTTGGGGCTCCTGGACGACATAAAAGACTACGCAACTGACCAAGACTTTTTCCGACGTATTTTCCGTCGTGTCAAAGAGCAAGGCAAGGTAGCGCAGTTACAGCAGTTGGTTGACGAGCATTTGCAGGAACTTGCGTAATGGTTGATGTTGTTGTGCCAGGGTGCGACTACCAGTTTGTGCTGTCTACGCTGCTCTCCCCTGCTCGCGGCATGAACGTGTATGCGTACTTCCTGCAGAGCCTTGCGTTGGGTGATGTGGCGGGGGATGTGGCCGAGTTTGGCGTCTCTGCGGGAGAAACGTCCTAC
>ERZ1292623.123-Hain-H51-01um-R1-123-length-84773-cov-12_pt2 | contig 67569 bp, 56 predicted proteins | sample MGYA00564398_ERZ1292623 | MGnify/ENA primary metagenome ERZ1292623 (study PRJEB36523, sample SAMEA6512633) | groundwater metagenome | collected 2019-01-07 | study: AquaDiva: Metagenomics assemblies of 32 groundwater samples
CGCGGCCCTGCACCGATGCCGGGCCGCGCCGGCTGCGCCACAATGCGCCTGCCAAGCGCTCAGGCACCATGCCTGACTCCAAGCCCATCGAAATCTTCCAATGAAGTTACTGATCGACTTTTTCCCCATCATCCTGTTCTTCGTCGCCTTCAAGGTCTGGGGCATCTACACGGCCACGGCCGTGGCCATCGTCGCCACCATCGCGCAGATCGCCTACCTGCGCGTGCGCCATGGCAAGGTCGAGCCCATGCAATGGGTCAGCCTGGGCGTGATCGTGCTGTTCGGCGGCGCCACCTTGCTCGCCCACAACGACACCTTCATCAAGTGGAAGCCCACGGTGCTGTACTGGCTCATGGGCGGCGCCCTGGTGATTGGCCAGCTGGTATTTCGCAAGAACCTGCTGCGCTCCGTCATGGGCGCGCAACTGCAACTGCCGGACAACGCCTGGCGCACCATGAACTGGAGCTGGGCAGCCTTCTTCGCGGTGATGGGCGCGCTCAACCTGTTCATCGCCTACCGCTTCGACACCGACACCTGGGTCAACTTCAAGCTGTTCGGCGGCATGGGGCTGATGCTGGTCTTCGTGATCGGACAGGCCATCTACATGAGCCGCTTCATGCAGGAAGACAAGGGCGAGGCAGCCGCCGCCACGCCCGACGCCCTGCCCCCGTCCGGCGTGCAACAGGACAAGCAGCCATGAGCGCACCCGCCCATCCACTGCCCATCACCGCCGAAGCCATGCAGGCCGTGCTGCGCGAGCGCCTCGCCCCCGATCACCTGGAAGTGATCGACGAAAGCCACCAGCACGCCGGCCATGTGGGAGCCAACGGCACCGGCTTCGGCACGCATTTCCGCGTGCGCATTGCGTCACCTTTGTTTCAAGGCAAGCCGCGCGTGGCACGCCACCGCCTTGTGTATGATGCGCTGCAAGAATTCATTGACCAGGGCGCTCACGCCATCGCCATCGAGGTTCTTTGAACTTTTACAGGCTCCGAAGATTCGGAGCCTGTTGCGTATCCACGCTATAGAATCAATTTTTCCTTCATCTCTGGAATTCGCATGAAAAAACAGCTTCTGACCAGCCTGGTGACTGCCGCCGTGCTGAGCACCGCAGCCCTGTCCGCCTCGGCCCAGAACATCGCCGTCGTCAACGGCAAGGCTGTGCCCAAGGCACGCGCCGAAGTGCTCAAGCAGCAGATCGAGCAAAGCGGCCGCCCCGTCACGCCCGAGATGGAAGGGCAGATCAAGGAAGAAGTCATCGCCCGCGAGATCTTCATGCAGGAAGCCAACAAGCGCGGCCTGGCCAACAGCGAAGCCTACAAGCAGCAGATGGAACTGGCCCGCCAGACCATCCTGATCCGCTCGCTGTTCGAAGACTTCCAGAAGAAGAACCCCGTGACCGACGCCGAAGCCAAGGCCGAGTACGACAAGGCCGTCGCTGCCAACAGCGGCAAGGAATACAAGGCCAGCCACATCCTGGTCGAGTCGGAAGACCGCGCCAAGGCCATCATTGCCGAGATCAAGGCCGGCAAGAAGTTCGAAGACATCGCCAAGAAGGAGTCCAAGGACCCCGGATCCGGCGCCCGTGGCGGTGACCTCGACTGGGCCAACCCCGGCAACTACGTGCCCGAGTTCTCCGAAGCCCTGATCAAGCTCGAAAAGGGCGGCATGACCCAGGAGCCGGTCAAGAGCCAGTTCGGCTACCACATCATCCGCCAGGACGACGTGCGCCAGGCCGAACTGCCCAAGTTCGAGGAAGTCAAGCCCCAGATCGTGCAGCAGCTGCAACAGCAAAAGCTGGCGCAATTCCAGGAATCGCTGCGCGAAAAGGCCAAGATCCAGTAAGATGCTTGCGTGTCGGCGGTTTTTGCCGTCGGCCTGACCATCACCAGCCCGCCTTGTGCGGGCTCTTTTTTTGCCTCCAGGCAAGGTGGCAGCCAAAGAAAAAAGCTGCCCCTGGGGGCAGCCCGATTCAAGCCTGATTCATCCTGTCCCGGCGTCCCGGCGTCCCGGCGTCCAGGCGTCCAGGCGTCCCGGCGCCCACGGCACCGGAGACCAGGCCATCGTGCTTCTCAGAACTGGTAGAGCGCGGTCAATCTGACCGTGCGACCCTCTCCGTACTCCACGGCCGAAGAACGCGACTGCTCGCCCAGGCGCTGGCGCACGCCGGCCACATAGGCCTTGTTGCCGATGTTGTCGAGATTGAGCCGGAGCTTCCATTGCCGGTTGAGTTCATAGCCGACCATGGCGCTGTGCACCCAGTAAGCGGACAGCTTGCCGTCGCCGGCCGAGGTGACATTGCGCGTGCCCACGAAGCGCGCGCCATAGCCCACCGTCCAGCCCTGCGGCAGCGCATAGGTAGTCCACAGGTTCAGCGAATGGCGCGGAGTATTGCCCAGCGCCTGGCCCACACGCGCAGGCTCGTTCAATGACTTGAGGGTCTTGCTGGCCATGAAGGTGTAGTTGGCGAAGAGGTCCCATTGCGGAGTCACCTTGCCTGCAGCCCCGAGTTCCAGCCCCCGCACGCGCTGCTCACCGGCCAGCAGATAGCTGCCATCGGCCATCTGCTCTCGGGCATTGGTCTTGTCCACCTGGAACAGCGCGGCTGTCAGCGCCAGCTGGCGGTCCCGCACATCCCACTTGGTTCCCAGTTCCAGGCTGGTGTTCTTCTCGGGCGCCAGCGAGGCCGTGGCCGCATCCAGGCCGGAACCATTGGAGACCAGGAATTCCGCGGAGGGGTTGAAGGCCGTGCCATAGGCCAGGTAGATGCGGCCGTTGTCGGCGGGCTTGAAGCTCAGGGCCGTGCGGCCGCTGAGCCGGCCGTCGGAACTGTCCACCGAGGTGCGCACGCCCGCGGCCGTTGCGGCGTTGGAGCGCCCGTCGATCCAGTCATAGCGCAGGCCCAGGTTCAGATCCCAGCGCGGACCCAGCGCAATGGAGTCGGTGGCATACAGCGCGCGGGTGTCCAGGCGGGTTTCGTTCCTTCCGCTGTTTTGCAAGTCCGTGGTGCCCGTCCAGTATCCGGGCGGACGGGCCAGCGGATAGCCGCCGGCCGGGAACTGCCGGTTGATGCTGTAGGAAGAGGTGGTGCGGTCATAGGTCTCGCGTGCGATCTCGAAGCCCGTGACCAGCGTATGCCCCAGCACGCCTGTGTCGAAGCGCTGGGTCAGGTTGGTCTGGTTGATCCACAGGGTGGTGGCCGCATCGCGGCCATAGGCCTGCGGACCTGCGGGCCGGTAGTAGCCAGGCTGCATACCCCGGAGATCGACATGCGAGGCCGAGATCACGGTATCGCGGCTCAGCCGCGAGTAGCGCGAGAGGTTCTGCAGCTTGGCGCCCGAGGCGAAGTCATGCTCGATCTTCGCGGTCAGGGCATCCTGGCCGATCTTTTCCCGATCAAGGTTGCGCCAGCCGAAATAGGCATTGCGCGAGACGCCATCGAGCATCTTGCCGCGAAAGGCCGGCACGCCATAGTCGGGAAGATTGTCATCGCTCTGATGGAAGAAGCCGAGGGTCAGGCGCGTGGGCGAATTCAGCCCCAGGGCCAGCGAGGGCGCCACGCCCCAGCGCCGCTTGAAGATGGTGTCGCGCCCGGCCACGTCGCTGTCATGGCCCATGAGGTTCAGGCGCATGGCAGCCTTGCCGCCAGCCAGCACCCTGTTGGCGTCGAGCGTGACGCGCCGGTAGCTGGCCGTGCCCAGGCCTGCGTCGGCCTCGGTGAAGTCATGGGCCTTGGGCTGCTTGCTGATCATGTTGATGCTGCCGCCCGAGGTGCCCGCGCCGCCGAAGACCGAGTTGGGTCCCTTGATGACCTCGACGGATTGCGTGTTGAAGAGATCGCTTCGGCTCTTCTGCCCGCTGTCGCGCAGCCCGTCGATCTGCAGGTTGGCGTTGGCGCTGAAGCCGCGGATGTTGATGCTGTCGCCCGAGCCTGCACCGCCCTCGCCCGCATTGAAGGTAATGCCGGACACATTGGACAGCGCCTGCTGCAGGCTCAGGGCGTTTTGCTCCTGCAGCACCTGCCCGGGCACCACGGTGATGGTCTGCGGCACATCCAGCAGCGGCTTGGCGTATTTGGCCGATTCGGATGCCTCGGTGCGCGAGCCGGTGGAGCGCTGCCCGGAGACGGTCAAGGGCGCCAACTGCACCTGACGCTCATCGGCAGTGGCGTCCTGCGCATAAGCGGGCGTGACCAGCGCCGCAGCGAACACCGAAAAAAGGCACGACTGGGGGCCGGAGACGAAGGGTCGAGATAGCAAATGTGCTGTGCGCATGGCAAAGATCCACGTTGAAAATGAGAATCATTTGCAACGCAGCCTTTCCAAAGCAATCAGACCCGTCTGAATCTGGCGCATCACCCCTGGTTTCAGGCGTTATCACTTGTTTTCACTTGCGCCGATCAGCGCGCTCCAGCCTCCTGCAGCAGGCGCTCCACCTCATGCTGGCTGCGCTGTCGGGCGTGGACGACGGCGGTCACGCCATCCTTGTCGGGCAGATTGAGATCGGCCCTGGCCGCGATCAGCTGGCGGACGATGTCCTGGTAGCGCGGGCCTCCGTCGCCCAGCAAAACGGCTTCGAGCAGGCAGGTCCAGCCCAGCCGGTTCACATGGTCGGCCCGTACACCTGCGGCCAGCAGGGCCTGCACGGTATCGACGTGGCCGCGCTCGCAGGCCGGGATCAGCGCCGTGCCGCCGTAGCGGTTGGTGCTTTGCAGATCGGCGCCGTACGACAGCGTCATGCGCAGTATCTCCAGGCGGCCCAGGGCACCGGCCAGCAGATAGGCACTGTCCTGCAGGTCATTCTTGAGATTGGGGTTGGCCCCATGGACCAGCAGCGAGCGCGCGACCTCGACATGGTTGCCGCGCACGGCCAGCAGCAGCGGCGTATTGCCCTGCCGGTCACGCACATCGACAGGTGCGCCGCGCTTGAGCCAGTCGCGTACCTGCAGCGCCTCGCCGGCCTGGGCGGCCGCCAGCAGCGCGGGGCCGAATTCCGGGCGATTCACCGCACCCTCCTGCGCCCTGGCCGCATCGCGGCCCTCGGCGGCTGTGGCCACAGCCTGCTCCTCCTGCGCCTGCGTCTCTTGTCCCTGCGCATCCGCCAGTCCCGCGGCAAGACAGGCCGTCAGGATTGCAGCGTGCCGGACATGGGCGCCGGATCGGGAAACAGCATGGTGCATACAAGCCCTCCTGGAAAACACGGTTGTGCGGCAAGCGTAAGGCAAGCTTGCCCGGTTGCGCATGAAGCCGGGGCGTCGCACGTCAGTTTCATTCAGGAACTATAGCTACATCGCCTGATCCCACGCGCTTTCCCCGGGCTCGCGCCGGAAAGTCTTCGCGCGCCAGCCTTTCTCAAACGAAAGGAGACCTGTTCCCGTGTCTTGCAACAAAAGCCGTGCCGCCCGCTGGATGGCCGCAGCCGCCACCGCCCTCGCCGTCCTCACCACCACCCTGGCCCCGGCCGCCGCCCATGCGCGCGAGTTCGTCAGCGTCAAGGGCGCCAGCGTCAATGTGCGGCAGCAGCCCACCACGCGCTCGGCCACGCTGTGGGAACTGGGCAAGGGCTATCCGCTGCAGGTGGTGCAGCGCAAGGGCCAGTGGCTGCGCGTCAGGGACAACGAGAGCACGCTGGGCTGGGTGCATGCGCCGCTGACCGGCAAGACCCCGCACATGGTGGTGACCGGGCGCACCGCCAATCTGCGCGCAGGCCCGGGCCAGAAACACCGCGTGGTGGGCAAGCTGGCTGAGCTGGAGGTGGTGCGCACGCTCAAGAAGCAGGGCTCCTGGGCCCATGTCCAGCGCGACAACGGCCAAAAGGGCTGGGTGGCGCGCAGCCTGACCTGGGGCTGGTGACCTGGGCTGATTACCTGGACGTCTGGCTGGACGTTCAGCCGTTGACCACGACCTGCGCGCGCGGCGCATAGCCGTGGTTCAGCGGACCGTGGCCGGCGCCCGTGAACACATCGGCACCGGCCGCAATCGCGCCCAGGATGTACTCGCGCGCCTGGGCCACGGCCGTCTCCAGCGGCAGGCCCAGCGCCAGGTGCGAGGCAATCGCCGAAGACAGCGTGCAGCCCGTGCCGTGCCCGTTGTGCGTGGCAATGCGCTGCGACTGCAGGCGCAGCCGCTGGCCGTTGCCATGGCCCAGCAGGTCCACCACCAGATCGCCCGACAAGTGCCCGCCCTTGAGCAAGGCGGCCGGCGCGCCCAGCGCCAGCAGTTCCTGCACGGCGCCGTCCAGTGCGTCTATGCCATCAATGGAGTGGCCCAGCAGCAGCGCTGCCTCGTCCAGATTGGGCGTGACCACGGTGGCCAGGGGGAACAGTTCGCGCACCAGCACGGAGGCGGTTTCCGGGGCAATCAGCCGGTCGCCGCTGGTGGCCACCATCACGGGGTCCAGCACCACGTTGCGCAGCTGGTGGCGGCGGATGGCATCGGCCACCACCTGCACCACCTCGGGCGTGGCCAGCATGCCGATCTTGACGGCGTCGGCGCCGATGTCCTCGACCACCGCATCGATCTGCCCGCGCAGTATGTCCACGGGAATGCCGTGGATGCCGCTGACGCCCAGCGTGTTCTGCACGGTGATGGCCGTGATGGCCGTCATGCCGTAGCAGCCCAGGGCGCTGCAGGTCTTGAGGTCGGCCTGTATGCCGGCGCCGCCGCCGCTGTCGGAGCCCGCGATGATGAGCACGCGTGCATAGCGCTTGCGCGCGGCGGGAGCCGGTTCGGGGGATGCGGCGGTCGAAGGGGAGTGGTCGGCAGTCATGGGCGAAAATTATCACCCATGCGCATGGTCAATACCGGCAGCTGCGGGATGTGCTGTAATGCCTGCTGACGGACGAAACAGGGGTGTCCCGTCGGTGAAACAGGGCCTGGCCCGCCTCGCCGATGCGTGACTGAGAAACACCCTGGGGCCCCGGGGCGACCAGCCCCCTGCCGCACAAGCCTGCACCACAGGCACCTTGCCGCGCAGCGCCCCTGCACCCGATCCAGGTCATGCTGGCGTGGGGAGTTTCAATCAATCGGGGTGGTACGCCGCGTTTTGTCCAGCACATGCCCTGTGCGCGGACAGCCGGCCGGCAGTCCCACGGGCATGGGCGCACTTGACCACCAGATGCACATGTCCGTTCTACAAGCTTCTTCCCGCATCGCCATTCTGGGCGGCGGCCTCATGGGCCGGCTGCTGGCATTGGCGCTGGCCCGTCGCGGCCACGGCATCGCCGTATACGACGCCCACGGCCCCGAAGGCGATGGCGCAGCGGCCCGCGTGGCCGCCGCCATGCTCGCGCCCCTGGCCGAATCGGCCATCACCGAGCCCGGCGTGGTGCGCATGGGCCAGCACGGCCTGACGCGCTGGCCCGAACTGCTGGCCCAGCTCGATGCGCCCGTGTTCTTCCAGCAAAACGGCACCCTCATCCTCTGGCACCGCCAGGACGCGGGCGATGCCCAGCGCTTTTTCGGCCTGCTGGAGAAAAACCGCCGCATCAACCCCAGCCTTCCCGCGCTGCAGCCGCTGGCCGACCAGGCCCTGCACGACTGCGAGCCCGCGCTTGAGCGGCGATTTGCCCAGGCCATGTACCTGCAGGGCGAAGGCCAACTGGACAACCGCCAGCTGCTGGCCTCACTCCACGCCACGCTGACCCGCCTGGGCGTGGAGCAGCACTGGAACCAGCCGCGCGAGCTGGCCGACTTCCGTCCCGGCACGCCGGGCCAGCCCGACTGGGTGCTGGACTGCCGGGGCCTGGGCGCACGCGGCCAGTGGCCTGCGCTGCGCGGCGTGCGCGGCGAGGTGGTGCGCATCCACGCGCCCGAGGTCACGCTGCAGCGGCCCACGCGCCTGATCCATCCGCGCTACCCGATCTACATTGCGCCCAAGGAGGACCACCTCTTCGTCATCGGCGCCACCGAGATCGAGTCCGACGACATGTCGCCGGCCAGCGTGCGCTCCACGCTGGAGCTGCTGAGTGCCGCCTACACCGTGCATCCGGGTTTTGCCGAGGGCCGCATCGTCGAGATCGCCACCCAGTGCCGCCCCACCCTGCCCGACAATCTGCCGGCCGTGCGCTGGAGCGCGCCGCGCGTGATGGAGGTCAACGGCCTGTACCGCCATGGCTTCATGATCGCGCCGGCCATGCTGGACGTGGTGCTGGAGCTGCTCGACAGCGGTGATTCCGAACTGGCCCGCCGCTTCGATGTTGCCGTCGAGCATGCGCCATCGCAGCACAAGGCAGCCGCCTGAACGGCACGCACGGCACTTTCACGCACAACAGACCGGACATGCATGCAGGGCCGACAAGACCGGCCCTGCCTAAGATCGAACAAGCCCCCGTACCCGCCTTTCGTTTCCCCCAGCCGCCATGAACATCACCATCAACCAGCAAGCGACCGAACTGAGCGACGGAGCCACCGTGGCCGACGCGCTGGCCCAGCTTGCGCCGCGCCCGCCCTTTGCCGTGGCCATCAACACCGTCTTCGTGCCCAAGGCCCGCTATGCCGAGCAGGCGCTGAACGACGGCGACCGCCTCGAAGTGATCTCGCCGGTGACCGGCGGCTGATGCCCCATCCGACTCTCCCATTGCCTCACGCCATGACGACTTCCGCCCCTTCCTCCGACGACAGCCTGGTCCTGTACGGCCAGCGCTTTGACAGCCGCCTGCTGCTGGGCACCTCCCGCTACCCCTCGCCCGCCGTGCTGGAAGCTGCCGTGCAGCGTGCCCGCCCCGCCATGGTCACGGCCTCGCTGCGCCGCCAGGGCAGCAATGCAGCCGAGACCGGTGCCAGCTTCTGGGAATTGCTCAAGAAGCTGGCCGTGCCCGTGCTGCCCAACACGGCCGGCTGCATGACCGTGCAGGAAGCCGTGACCACGGCCCAGATGGCACGCGAAGTCTTCGAGACCCCCTGGATCAAGCTGGAGCTGATCGGCGACGACTACACCCTGCAGCCCGACACGCTGAACCTGGTCGAGGCCGCCTCCATCCTCATCAAGGACGGCTTCCAGGTCCTGCCCTACACCACCGAGGACCTGGTGCTGTGCCAGCGCCTGGTGGATGTGGGCTGCCAGGCCGTCATGCCCTGGGCGGCGCCCATCGGCACGGGCCGCGGCCCCGTCAACCCCTATGCCATGCAGACACTGCGCGAGCGCCTGAAGGTGCCGCTGATCGTGGATGCGGGCCTGGGCCGCCCCTCGCACGCCTGCCAGGTCATGGAATGGGGCTATGACGCCGTGCTGCTGAACACGGCCGTGGCCTTGTCCGAAGATCCCGTCGCCATGGCCGGCGCCTTTGCCGACGCCGTGAACGCCGGCCACGCCGCCCACCGCGCCGGCGCCATGGCCGAGCAATCGGCCGCCCAGCCCAGCACGCCCGTGCTGGGCACGCCGTTCTGGCACCACGGCTGAGGAGACCGGCCATGAGCAACGACTCCATCCAATCCTGGGCAGATGCCATCGTGCGCCTGCACGGCGCCACCTTTGCCCCTGAAGGCTCCGCCCTGCCCTCGCAGCCCGTGCCGCAGGCACAGCGCCAGGAGCCGGCCTATCTTGCGGCGCTGCAGGCCTGCAGCGCCCTGGGTTTCATCGCCATCGACGCCGAGACGCTGGCCTGCGCCTGGCAAGCGCAGACGCTGCGCAGGGGCCGCTTCGAGGCCACGCTATGGCCCGACGATCCGCGCGACTTCGGCCTGGAGGGCGCCGATCCCGCACTGGCCTTCCCGGGGTGCCCAAGGTCCCTGGGCCTTTACGGCGTGCTGCCCGATGCGCAATGGGTGGGCCGCATGGCCCGCGCCGGTGTGCCCACCGTGCAGCTGCGCTTCAAGTCCGAGGACCGCGACGCCATCGCGCGCGAAGTGCGCGCCGCCGTGGCCGCCGTGGAAGGCACGGGCGCCCTGCTCTTCATCAACGACCACTGGCGCGAGGCCATCGATGCCGGCGCCTATGGCGTGCATGTGGGCCAGGAGGACCTGGACGCGCTGGCCGGCGCCGACCTGCAGGCCATCCACGCCTCGGGCCTGCGCCTGGGCGTGAGCACGCATGGCTATGCCGAAATGGTGCGCGCCCATGCCGTGCAGCCCAGCTACATCGCGCTGGGCGCCGTCTTTCCCACCACGCTCAAGAAGATGGCCACGGCTCCGCAGGGCCTGGCGCGCCTGGGCGCCTATGTGCGCCTGATGCAGCGCTACCCGCTGGTGGCCATCGGCGGCATCTCGGCCGACCAGTTCCCGGCCGTGCGCGCCACGGGCGTGGGCTCGGTGGCCGTGGTGCGGGCACTGGTCAATGCCGAGGACCCGGAAGCGGCGGCGCAGCAGTTGCTCGCAAGCATGCAGGCTGCGGACTGAGGTACTGGCCAAGTGCCAAGGCAAAAAGGGAGCATGTCAGGCTGTGTAAAAAGTCTTCAGCTGTCCTAGTCGCGATGCCCTCCAGGAGTTAGCCTGGAGGGCATCGTTGTTTGTGGAGCAGCTCTACCGCCGCCGCAGTGGAGAGAGCCGCTACAAGCCGCCCTGTTACCAGTAAAGCTCGATGAGTTTGTCGCGCCAGATGCCCTTGTCCGCGTCATCGACGGCTGGATTGCCGCTTTACCTATGGCTTATCTGGGCTTTGCAAAGTCCATCCCCCAGCGCATGGGCGCGCCCCATACGACCCTGCCGATCTGCTGCGGCTCTATCTCCAGGGCTATCTCAACGCGACACGTCCCTTTCGCTCTTTGAAGCGCGAGTGCCACCACAACGCCCAGTGCATGTGGCCGCTCGCTCGCCTGGCTCCAGACTACAAGACCCTCGCCGAATTCCGCCGAGGCAATCTGCAGGCATTGGTTTCCACCAGTGCTGCCTTCGTGCAGCTCGCCCGCACGCAGTGCTTGATCGCCCCGACGACTGTGGCCATCGACGGCTGCAAGGTACAGGCCGTCGCCTCAAGCAAAGCCATCGTCGGCCCGCGCCGGGCCTGGCACAAAAAGCCCAGTGCAATGCCCAGCAGATGGACAGATACCTCGCCTTACTCGAAGAATCGGACCGGCAGGAGACGTCAACGCCTGGGCATTCGTGTGTGCAAGGCTTTGGCACAACTGCAGGCCAACAGCGAGGCAACTGCAGGCTAGGCAAAGGCCCTGGCCGCCAGTGGCAAGACCATGTACATCACCATCGAGTCCGATGCCCGGGTCATGCAAAGCCTCAACAGTGCGCCGGGCTACATCCTGCCGACCGCTGTGGAGGCCGAGAGCTACCTGATAGTGGCCCACGAGGGCTGTGCCGATGCCAACGATCAGAGGCAGATCCAGCCAATGGCCCAAGCCGCAAGCGATGTACTGCTAGCACCCTGCACCTCTGATGCGGGCTATGCCAATGGAGCACAGATCACCGCACTGCAAGCCCAGGGCATACGGTGTTATGTGCCGGCCAAGCGCACGATCAACAACCAAACTGGAGGGCGCCGCAGCGGCCTGCCTCCTTGGAGTACGGCTCGATGAGAGCGACCAGGCCTGCTCATGGCACCACTTGATCCATCGATTCCAAGCACTCACGCTTGTGTGTGCGTTTGTTGGACTGCGGCTGGGTCAGGCTGATTTTCTTCATGGGGGTGAGTATGGTCGTCGTCGCTCAACGCAAGCACGTCTCGCATGGATTCGTGCAGACCTTCTTTAGCGTGCGAGCTACCTCGCATTCGCCAAATCAGGACGATGCCCAATAATCCTGAAAGACGGCATCTGAGCGTATACCTACAATTCCTAGGATAACTCTGATTTTCCAAAAAGGACTTGCCAAGTGATAGGCATGTGGAAAAAAATAATCTCAGTTGCAAATCCCCGGGGATTGAGGATTTCGGTCCGACGCTCACTATCATCCCGAGAATATAGATTCTTACCGGCGCAACAAATCTGCCCCTCATCATTTTGGGCGCCAAAGACGGCGCCTCCTTCTTTCGTAATCGCCGTCAGCGGGTTATCGATTCTTCAGAAGCGTCGGAGTAACAAGCAACTCCAAACCACATACTACCTGTAGGGAGAGGTCAAGTTTAATGAAAACGGAACATAGTATTTCCATCTGCCATTCGCCTGAGGAAGCGTTTCAGGTAGGCCTCAACGTTGCTAAATGGCCCGAAATTTTCCCTCCCTGTCTGGAAGCCGACGTCCTTTCGGAAACGGAGACGGAGCAGGCTATCACACTAACAGCTCGGGCCAACGGTCAAATCCTATCCTGGCAGTCGATCCGGCAGATTGATCGCAAGCGTCGCTTAATCAAATTCCGCCAAAATAAACCTTCACCATTGGTCAAGTCGATGGTGGGCTCCTGGACCTTCGACCCGCTCCCCAAAGGCTGCAAGATTAGCCTGATGCATGAATTCGAAATCGCAGATCAGGTGAAAGGATTCGTTCCTGAAGTCGAGACCAAAGAACAAGCCATGCAATTCATGGAACGGAGTATCGAGGTAAACAGCAACCGCGAGCTATCTGCAATTGCAAAGCACTTGGATCAGAAAGCCTGGCATCACAGTTTCTCGGAGACCATGATTCTCCATGCCCCCAAAAACCTCATTCTAGACCTGATCTGGGACGCAGAAGAATGGCCGACCTTGCTACCGCACTGTTCGAATATAAGAATGATTTATTCCGATAGCGTGAACCAAGAATTTGTTATGAGCGTAAATGTTGCCAATGGGACTGAAGAGATTCGGAGCATTCGCAGGAAAGATGCCGACGCGATTTCATACTTCCAACCCTCTCCCCCAGAGGCTCTCCTGGAACATCGTGGTTCGTGGACATTTTCGTCCGTGAACGAAGGCTCTGGGATAGCGGTCACCTCGTACCATGAGGTACTACTCAATCCTTTACTCTGGGCCGCGAAAGGATCGCGGAACGAGGCCAAGCAAAAGATCGAAACCGCGATCAATCTTAATAGTTTCGGCACTATGAAGGCCATCAAAGCAAGGTTGGAAGGCAGATTAAATGCGTAATGCAATCGTGACTGGCGGAAGCCGCGGCATTGGCTTATCGATAGCGCATAGCCTCGTAAACGCAGGCTACAACGTTGCAATCGTCGGGCGTAGTCAGTCCAATCTCGATGCCGCCGTGAAACAGCTCTCTGGGAATGGTCGGGAGGTAATCGGAATACGATGCGATGTAACAGATTCCGATGAAATTACCCAAATGACATCGTCCGCTGTCGAAAAATTTGGTCCTATCAAGGTTCTCGTGAACTGCGCGGGTCGCAGCGGCGGCGGTGTGACGGAGAATATCGATAATGAGTTATGGTTATCTGTTATCAATACAAATCTGAATTCTGTTTTCTTCGTAACGAAAGAAATCCTCAGGTCCAAGGCAATGGGCGCTGGCGGTGCCATCATCAATATTGCTTCAACAGGGGGCAAGCAAGGAGTTGTGCATGGTGCCCCCTATAGTGCTTCGAAGCATGGTGTTATTGGGTTCACCAAAGCACTTGGATTGGAGCTCGCGCGCAAAAGGGCGGACATCACCGTCAATGCAGTGTGCCCGGGCTTTGTCGAAACCGAGATGGCCGCGACTGTCCGTCAAAACTACGCGAAGCTCTGGAGCATCACCCCCGAGGAAGCCAAGCGACAGATTGAGGAACGTGTGCCGCTCGGACGGTACATCGAACCCGGCGAGGTCGCCAGTATGGTTATCTACTTGGCATCCGATCAGGCGCGCGGGATCACGGCCCAGGCAATGAATGTCTGCGGCGGTCTTGGAAATTACTAATTCAAGAGGGCTTATGAAAAAGAAGCGTGTGGCCGTCACGGGCCTGGGTGTCATTGCACCCAACGGATGCAATGTTAAAGATTTCTGGACCGCAACGTGCAATGGCAGAAGTGGTGTGAGGCCCATCACGACTTTCGATACTTCACCGTTCAAGGCCAAGGTGGCCGGGATCGTCGAGTACTTCGACGAGGAAGACTGCGAGGTCTCTGCCGCTTCTCAAGCGGGATATGATCGTTATGTCCTGTTCGCTCTGGCCGCTGCCTCGGAAGCAGTCAATATGGCCAAGCTCGATTTCGACAAGCTTGATCCTCATCGTATCGGAGTTTGCGTTGCAACCGCAATCGGTGCGACGAAGTATCTGGAAGAAGAATTTCTGCACCTCACGGATGGCGGGCATGGTGACGTCGATGCGGAAAAGGCGTCACCAGTACTGCTGTCGGGCCTTGGCTTTCACGTCGCATCGACGGAGATCGCCCGTCGCTACGGCGCATCCGGACCGGTCTCGACATTGGCAACGGGCTGCACGGGCGGTATTGATGCTGTCGGCGAGGCGTTGGATATGATCCGGTCCGGCAATGCGGACATTGTCATCGCGGGTGCATCAGATGCACCGATAACTCCTATCGCGCTCGGTGCTTTCGATATCATCGGCGCCGTTACCAGTGATCGGAACGACAAGCCCGAATCCGCCTCCCGGCCATATGATGCATCGCGTAGCGGCTTTGTACTCGCCGAGGGCGCTGGAATATTCATTCTGGAAGATATGGAACACGCGATTGCTCGCGATGCGCATATTTTCGCGGAAATTTCTGGTTTTGGGTCGACATGCAACGCCCATCATATGACAGACCTCAAGCCTGATGGCGAGGATTTACATCGGGCCATGGTTTTGAGTCTTGCCGATGCAGGGTTTGCTTTCGCAGAGATTTCGCATGTCAATGCTCACGGAAGTTCGACGCCACAGAATGACATCAACGAGACCAATGCGATCAAGCGAACATTCGGAGACTACGCATATCGCATACCTGTTACCTCCATAAAGTCGATCGTAGGGCATGCTCTGGCGGCGGCCAATGCAATTGAGCTGGTCGCATCTATACAGTCGATTGTTCACCAAGAGGTTCCACCGACGCTCAACCTGCGCCAGCCCGACCCAGCCTGTGACCTCGACTATGTTCCCGGCAAGGGGCGGCCGGCGGTGCTGGGACATATTCTCAAGGACGCAAGTGGCTTCTCCGGAATTCATAGCGCCTTGATCATCTCGCAAATCACCCCCTAACGCAGAGGATTGCATAACCATGGAGCGTAGTGCTGTCATCACGGGCATCGGTGTCATCTTACCTGGCATACGAACCAAGGAAGATCTCTGGGCATCCCAATCAAATTCCAGCAGCCTTTTCAGGCAGGTCTCAAAAAATATCAGCGGAGCCAGCATCGACCCGTCCGAATTCAAGGGAGAGATTTCAGGCCGAACGGCCATAAAAATCGACGTTTTCACAAGCTATGCTCTAATCGCAACTCAGTCAGCAATTGCAGATGCTGGGATAGATAAAGAGATAATCAACAGGCAAAGAACTGGCGTGTTTGTCGGAAACTGCTTTGGCGGCTGGCAATTCACGGAACGCGAGTTGCGGAAACTATATCTCCAGGGTCCACGAGCTGTCAGCCCATTCCAAGCCACCAGCTGGTTTCCCACTGCACCTCAGGGACAAATCACCATCCTTCACGGTCTAAAGGGCTTCAGTAAGACCTATATGGCTGATCGAATGAGTAGCCTCGTATCTGTAGCGGCAGCAGCAGCAAAGATCCGCTCAGGTATCATTGATGTGGCAATTGCTGGTGGGACTGAAAGCACCAACACCGGTTTTATCTATGCCGGCCTCGACTTCGTTCCATCAGCGCACGGGGTGGATGGCAGCAAACACGGGTTTCGAATTTCTGAGGGCTCGACATTCCTCGTACTCGAAGAGGAGGAGGCAGCGCGACGGCGCGGTGCCCGAATCTATGCCCGCATAGGCGCTTTCTCACAGGCCAACAGCCCGAGCAAGGCGGACCGATACCCCACGGATGCTCATGCATTCCGCCGCACGATGCGTTCCGTGATCGGTAACCGTCAGCCGGAGATCGTGATCTCGGACGCAAGCGGTCTCGATTGCGTCGAGAACGCTGAACGTGAGGCCATCGCCGACATCGCCTCGAAGTCGATTATGGCTCGCCCCAAAGAACGTATCGGTCACACCTTCGGTGCGGAAAGCGCAGTCGACATCGCGTTTGGTTGCCTTATGCTTGAAAAGCAGCAGCAATCTCCGCATTTCATCGGTCAACCAGTCTCGATTGAACGTATTGTAATAAATGCCTCTGCCATGGGTGGGGGAGTCGCAAGCCTAATCATTGAGCATGGGAGCGCATCATGAAAGATCATGTATCCATTGAAGCAATCGTGATTAATGCCTTGAAGGCCCTTGTCGAAAGCGAGGGGTTGAAAGTCGATATCACGCGGGCAAGTATTATGGCAGATGACCTTGGGGTTGACTCTACAGAGTTGGTTTTCATTCTCCTCGAAATCGAAAATCAAACAGCTCAAGCGCTGAAAGACATTGACTACGGCCGGATCAGCACCGTTGGCGATCTGATTGATGCAGCCCAAGAGGCTGCCGGTGTATAGGTTTGGCCAGCAACCTGGCTAGGCCCTGCGGTTTCTCGATTACAGCTGTTGCAGAAGGGAGCTCTGACCAGTGCCTTGTACGTTTGACTTCTATGCATCCGTCTCAGAGGTTGGCTTGACTGAATCCACATATCGGGCAGGACAACTGATCGTTATCGCCTCAAGTGCGAGATTGGAGCTGCAGGGCTACGCCCAGCCTACCTATGAGGCGATGGTGATCAGCAGCCGTCGAAATAGCATTGCTCAGCCTGCAGCGCTCAACTTTCGGACCCAGATCATCAGGCGTGGATATGGCGGGCGGCCCATGGCGGATGCGCCCAGCATCTTGCTGGTGACTTTGTGCTTGATGCGAGCGGCCGATCAGAGCCAATTCCTGGACCAGTTCGACCGCGCTTTGTCATTCATTAAGGAAAAACCAGGATTTTTCACATCACGCCTTTTCCGCGAATGCGACGCCGTCGACCTGATTAGGTTCGTCAACATAGCTCATTGGGCCGACCTGAATAGCTTTCAATGCGTTTTCCGTAATCCTGCATTCCACAAGATCGTGAGTACTACCTTTCGTCCGACCAGCGAATTGATGTTGGCGGAAATTCCCTCGACTTCGAAACAAAAACTCCAATGACGCTTGCACGTATAGAGATACTGACATCAGCTCAGATCGAGGAATGCTCCTCGCGCTGGCTTGAGCAGACCAATGAGGCTCTGAAAACCAGAAGCATAGATGCCGCTTGCCTTCTGAAAGTGTTTAGACGCGTCAATCTTCCGGGGTACGCCGCAGTCAGCATCGCAATTATTAACGAACCTCCTGACGATATAGCATTCAATTCTGTTGCCCAGGGGCTAGGAGCGGCAAATCTGTTCAGGCCCGTCGATCGCTGCCACGGACCTTGCTTTGTCGGCGACGTCTCTGAGCGAATAATAATTGTGAACCCGTATCGCATCTCCGTCGAGGAAGCACCCGCTAATGCCGAAATGTGGCTTGAGACGGCCACGATGATGAAAGATAAGCTTGGCTTTATGTCGGCAACCCTCTTCCAGACTATTGCGCCTGGTCAGGGCGAGTATCACTTTATCAGCATGGCCGAATGGGTATCGGAGGATGCTTTTCTCTCGATATTTGGCGGCGAAGACTACCACGCCATCGTCGCCCCCTATCAAGAAAAATTTCAAATTTGCTTCGCTCGCACGACCTATGCCGGCGAGGACGACACTTATTCTCCGCATGCGGTGAGAACAGGGAAATCTTTATGATCATGGCACTTGACTTCATCCAAAGCGACCACCCTGCCGAAGCGGTTGCCATCTGGAACCTTATTGCGACGTATTTTTCGGGATGTGATGGTTTCGACAGGGCTCAGCTGGTCAAGGTCGATCAGGAGTATCAAACACGTTCGCGGTATGCGTTTGCCAGCCTTTGCAAATGGTCATCCGCGTCCGCATGGATCGCAGCGCGTGATCGAGCGCGGCAGGATCTCGCCATCATCGAGGTTCTGCACTCTGGAAAGGTCAGTTTCTTTGGCCATACCATGAGACTCATCGATGGGGACGACTATGTTTTCTCCTCGGATACAAAACGATGCATATTGCTCGATGTAATTTATATTACGAACGCGCGCGTCAATAACTACAAAGAAATGTGGAACCAGTGCAACGCGTACATGCGGACACAGCCCGGCTACGTCAAGGCATCACTCTACCAAAATCAATCCGACACTGATGAAGTGAAATTCATCAATATTGCAGAGTGGAATCGAACCAACGACCTTATCGACGCAACGCACACAAATCGATTCAGCGAAATTGTCGCTGACTTCAAAGATGATTTCGCCCTCTATTTTTCTCATCGTTTGAGCATCGGACCTAAGCACCTTCTCGGGGAGAGCGGCGCATGAATTATCTTATTGAAATTGTGCGAAGCAATGCGCAATTTAAAGACTACTGGCTCGCACGAGCTAACAAGCTTAATGCCATGAGCGCCGGCATTGTTATGGAGCTTTACTCTTTCAACGAAGATATCCGAGACGCGGACTATAGCCATTTGTCGATATTGAAGTTCGATTCACCCGAGCAGAGAGCAAATTTTCTGCTTCATCCGACACGTCTGTTGGAACAGAAATTCGAGACTGACAGAGTCGAGTGCGATATCGATATCGAGATCGGATTACTTAGTGACGCCGCCAGCGGACACGTTTTCTTGATCAATCCATTCGAGATCCAGCAGGAAGATATCCCGGCTGTGCTCGACATGTGGCACAAAGCAAAGGAACACATGATTGCCCATGAGGGCTTTATAAATGCCAGGCTGTTCCGATCTAGTGATCCATCGGCCAAATACGGCCTCGTCAACGTGGCACATTGGCAGTCGTCAAAGTTGTTTAAGGATGCGCTCACCGATCAGGCATATGACAGCCATCGTGAACGATCCCTGAGCTACAAGTTGCATCCGTCGCTTTGCAAATTTGAAGCCAGATTCTCGACTTAGCGGGGGATCTTGGCCACCATTCAACCAGCACACATCCACACAGGAAATGAAAATGGCGAAATCCTTAGCTCTAATAACAGGGGCCAGCCGTGGCATTGGAAATTCGCTAGCATGCGCATTTGCTGAAGATGGCTTCAATATTGTCGCGGTTGCGCGAGATGGGGAGAAGCTTGAGCAGCTTGCGGAAAAGTTGAAGCACGAGCACGGAACCAAAGTCATTCCGATCACAGTCGATATAACTGACAATATAGTCACCGCAACTCAGATTGAAGCGGTGCTCTCAAAAGAAATGAGATTGGACGTACTGATCCATTGTGCTGGGATCTTCCGATTTGGCACTGGAGATCTGAGCTTGGCCGATTTTGATCTCATGTACAGAACCAACACAATGGCAGCCCATAATATCACAAAAATCAGTCTCCCTTATCTTCGGCAGGCAAAGAAGGCTCATATTTTCGCCGTCGCCTCAATCGCAGGCATGGAGCCATTCGCACCGGTAGGCGGATATGCGGCGAGTAAACATGCACTGGTTGGCTACACCCGCTCAATTGCCCGACAAGAGATATTGAACGGCATTCGAACGACCGTGATCTGCCCTGACGTAGTGAACACCGAAATGGCCTCCGGCAGCGGCATGACGCCAGAACAAATGATTGAATCGGAGGATATTGTCCGAGCGGCTCGCTTTGCTATGTCATTGTCTGACGCCGCGACACTAGAAACCATCACTATTGGATGCCGGCCGGTTCACGGCAGCATCCGTCATCAATTGTGAACTCAACCGGTTAATACAACGCAATGACTACACCTGGAGCAAGTAATGCTGGCAGGAAGCAACGATCACGGATTTACATCACCGAAACACGGAAGGCGATGAGGAAAGCTCGCTGGAGCTAGGGCCACACCCTGCACCAGCTCGGCAAGCTCTCGGCCTATCCATTGTCCGCCTTCGCGCCACCCCGCATCTGCTCCAGAATGTCTGGCGTGGCTGGCATTTTTAACCCCCGATACCGGATCACGGCAGGAGAAATTAATGCAGCTCTTATTCAGAATTCTGGCGATTATTGGACCGGCTATGTTCGCGGGCGTCATGCTCGCTATCGGCGTCATCCTCGGTGGCTACTGGAAAAATTTGCCGCCCGCTGAGTTCTTAGATTGGTTTGCGCAGCACAGCGGCCTAGTCATGCGGGCAATTCCATTGGTCGTCGCCCCGACCTTGATCGGCTTGGTCGGCGCATTCTGGTACGACTCGAAAAAACCTGCTGCGCGCTGGCTTTGGCTTGCGTCCCTCGCCTGCATCGTCGTTGTCCTAGGCTTCACAATTACCTATTTCATGCCGATCAATACCGCCTTCGCCAGCAAGGTGGTTGCGATTGATCAGGTAGCCGCGATGCTCGAATCCTGGCTTCTACTCCACAATATCCGCATTGCCCTCGCATTGGCCGCATCGGTGCTGGGAATCTTGGCTATCAAGCACTAAAGAGAAACACGATGCTCAGAATTATTCACCCGATTGCCGGTCTGGTCGCCATCCTCACAATAGCGACGTTCTGGCTCTCAACAGCCATTTCCGAATTATTCGCCTCCCAGGCCACGATGATTTTCATCAAGACGGCTATTCCCTGGGGCTTCATCCTGCTGGTGCCAGCCCTTGCCGCCACGGGCTGCTCCGGCTTCCTCCTATCGAAAGGGCGACGACAAGGGTTGGTCAATACCAAACTCAAACGCATGCCCTTCATCGCTGCAAATGGTGTGCTGTTACTGATACCGGCGGCATTTTTCCTTGCGTCCAAGGCAAAGGCTGGCGAGTTCGATATTGCGTTCTATGCGGTGCAGGCACTAGAACTGGCTGCTGGCGCGTTGAATATCACCTTGCTGGGCCTGAGCATGCGCGATGGGATAGCGCTTACGCAATGGCGGCGCAAAAAGGTATCTTCCAGCGCTACGCATAGGAGCATTCGCAAGTGAACCGGCTTGAATCGCCCCAGGAATCGAGGAGGCTCCTTCAAATGCTCCACCGAGGTTGTTGAGCGCCCCGTGCGCATGGTCCTTGAAAGTGAGGACCTTCATCGACGAGCAGTGCAAGCGCTTCGGGTTCAAGCCGATCTGCAAGGCCTCGCAGATTGCCCCCTCGGGCTACTGCCGCCGTGCGGCGCGTCTGCGCAATCCGGCACTCTTGCCAACCAGAACGCAGCGCTATGCCAGCCTGGCACCGCAGATCGGGCGCGTCTGAACCAGCAATTTTCACGTCTACGGCTATCTCGCAAGGTCTGACGGCAAACGCGTTGCGGTGGCGCGCCAGTCAGGCCATACCTGCCTGAATCACACCAACTAACCTCCACGAATGCCGGGGCGATTCACTTTCTAGCCCGAGCAGGCAGACTATTTACACAGCCTGACGTGCTCTCTTTTCGATGCACACCGCTCAGTCCTTGGACGGCTCCTTGCCGTCCCCCTGCGGCGACGGAGCCTGTGGCGTGGTCCGAAAGGCCGGGTCGGTCTCGCGCGACAGCAGCATGTCCACCGAGCGGCTCAAGGGCTCGTCCAGGCCGCGGTGATCGCGAAGGGTTTCGGGCGGTTGCAGTTCCCAGTTCTCCAGCGCCAGATCCATGCTCAGCGGCGCCTTGAGATTGTGCTCGCTGAAGCCCACGGGGCCTGAGCCGGGCGCCGACAGCACCACGGGCGGAAAGCGCGAAGGCACGTCCACCGTGGGCAGTTCATCCTCGCCCAGCGCGGTGAGGTCTATGTCCAGCAGCGGTGCCGCCGCATCGTGGATGAAGGACGGCGTCTCGCTCAGCGGAACGGCACGCACCTGGCCGGCAGGCAGCTGGCCTGCCTGATCCAGGTCGAAGTCCAGCGGCTGCATTTCAAACTGCAGCGGCGCGGACAGGGAGTCCGGCGCGCGGCTGTCGGCAGCCTTCTCACCGGCTGTACCGGAGACCATGGACAGCGCCTGCGTGTCCATGGGCGTGAACTCCAGGCCCGGATCCTGCGGCGACAGGGAAGAGGCAGCCTGCTGCGGCGCGGCCTCTACCGAAGGCGGTTGCAGCTCGGCCATCCAATCCACATCCATGAAGGCGGCAGCGGCGGCCGGTGCGGGAGCGGGTTCCGCGGCCGATGCGAGGACGGCTGCGCCGGCCGTGGCTGCGCCGGCTGCGGCCGTGCCCGCCACCATGCGCGGCGTGGTGCGCTCGCGCGGGCCGGGCTCGCCGCGCGTTCCGGCGGGCGAGGTGCGCGCGATGGACAGCAGCAGCAGCAGGTCATCGAAAGCGGCCAGGTCGAAGGGGGCTGGCGCATCGGGGTCGGGTGCACCGTCCTGCTTGAACAGGTAGTGCGCCAGGCAGTCCTCGACTTCGTCCACAGGCCACAGCGCCTCGATGCGTGCCAGTTGCTCGGGATAGCCCTGCAGCAGGCTGCTGCCCTTGTCGGTGAAGCCCGGCATGGCCGGCACGCGGGCGTTGAAATGCTTGGCAAAGCGGGCGCGCAGCTGGTCGAAGTCGTCTCGGCGGCTCAGCGTGTAGTACAGGTGCAGCAGCTCCAGATAGGCCAGCGGCGAGGAATCCTCATGCGTGGCGATGTGCGAGCGCAGCAGCTCGATGGCCTGCTGGTGCTCGCCCACCGAGATGAAGAATTCCGCCTGCTGCTGCACGTCGAACATTTCGCCGGGCTGCACCATGCGCCGGGCCTTGATGGCCTCGGGCGCAGGCGAGCGCGCTGCGGTCTTCTCGCCCTCCGGCTCGGGCAGCTCGGCCTGCACGGACACAGGCACGGGAATGGTGGCCGGGCCGAAGTCGCCGGGGTCCACGTCCTCATGCAGCTCGTACGTCACGCCAGGGCGCATCTGCGCGCCGCGCTGCACATAGGGCGAGGCCAGGGTATCCGGGCCACGGCGATCATCCGGCGACGGCGCAGGCCGGTGTTCACGCAGGCTGGGTGCCATGGGCCGCGTGGGCCGATGGGGGTCCAGGGAATGCGGCAGGGTGTTGATCCCGTCATCGTGCGGATGCGGCGGGCTCGACGGCACGGGGTCCTGCGACGAACGCTCCACCGATTCCCGCCAGGCATCCGGCTCGCGCGAGAACAGCGAGGCGCCCGAGCGCATTTTCCAGGCCATCCATGCGATCACGGCCACGGCGGCGATCAGCGCCAGCAGCAGCGCATTGAACAGCCACGACGAGCCGCCCGACTCCTGGCGCATGGCCTCCAGTTCGGCCCGTAGCTGGGCCAGTTGCCCACGGTCGGCGGTGTCGCGCTTCTTGAAGGCCGCCATTTCGGCCTCCAGCGCCTGCACGCGCTTGTTGGCCTCGGCCAGCTGCTCGCTGCCCGCATCGAACATGGGAGCCGCAGATGCGGCGCCGCCTTCGGGTGTCCCGGGTGTTCCGGCTGCGCCAGCGGCGCCCGGGGTGCCGCCCGTGCCCAGCCATTCCTCCACCGGCTCCATGCGCAGGCGCGGTTCTATGCGCAGGCCCGCCTGCAACTGCCCGGCCTGGGCCTGGGCGGTCACGCCCACGGGCGGCCTGGATTTCTCGGCCGCCGCCTTGGGTTTGGCCTGGGGCCTTGGCTGTGTCTTTGGCTTGGACTGGGGTTTCGGTTCCTTGGCAACGGGCACCGCTGCGGGCCTGGAATCGGCCCGGGCGCTGCGGCCAGCGGCCGGGCGGGAGGAAGTCGAAGATGGGTCGGAAGCGGCACCCGCTGCCCCCGCTGCACCTGCAGCACCGGCACCCGCGGCCGCCAGCGCCGGCTGGGCTGCCGCCAGTTCCCGCACATTGATGGGCTGATTGCCCGTGGCATCCACCGACTCGGGCAGCTGCGCCAGCAGCGTATAGCTGCGGCTGATGCCGCCGCCTTCGCAGCCGGCCCAGAGCTTGAGCGTCACCACGGGCTCGTCCACCGTGTAGCTGGCCTGCACACGAACGGCCTTGCCCGATGTGGTCGGGCTGACGCGCACACGCGAGGATTCGATGGGCCTGTCTCCGGCCAGCAGCTCGGCGCGCACGCAGGAGCTGCCGGCGTCATTTCCGCTATCGGGCTGCAAGCCCACCACCAGGTCGAACGGAGCGCCCAGCACCACGTTGCCCCGGGGACTGCCCAACGACAATGCGGACGCGTTCCAGGCCATGGAGGACAGGGCGACGCCGAGAATGGTGCTACAAATTCTCACATCAGCCTTTCTTTGAACGCTTGCATTTTTGCATAGACACCTGTAGGACACCTCCTCTATGTACATGATCCAAAACAACATTTCTCCTATCAGGAACGTCGGATTGATAGTCGCAGGCATCATGGGGCAAGGCATTGCCCAGCTGGCCGCCCAGGCAGGCGCCGGCGTGCTGCTGCAGGACGCTCGCCCGGGCGCTGCCGCGCAAGCGCAGCAACAGCTGTTTGCGCTGTGGGACCTGCTTGAGAAGAAACAAAAAATAACAAGTGAGCAGGCCGCAGATTGCAAGGCCCGGGTGACGGTGGCGGACGGTCTCGATGCGTTCAGGAACTGCGACCTGGTGATCGAGGCCATCGTCGAGCGCATGGATGCCAAGCAGGCGCTGCTGCGCGAGCTGGAGGCCATTGTTGCGCCCGGGACCCTCATCGCCAGCAATACCTCGGCCCTGTCCATCACCACGCTGGCCACGGCGCTCGAGCACCCGCAGCGCTTTGCCGGCTTTCACTTCTTCAACCCGGCGCCGCTGATGAAGGTGGTGGAGATCGTGCGCGGCCTGGCCACGGACGAGGCCACCTGCGCCACGCTGGCGCAGTTCGCGCGCAGCTTCGGCCACACGCCCGTGCGCGCGCAGGACACGCCGGGCTTTCTGGTCAACCACCTGGGCCGCGGCTATGTGACCGAGGCGCTGCGCATCGTGCAGGAAGGCATTGCCGACTTCGCCACCATCGACCGCATCCTGCGCGAGCAGGTGGGCTTCAAGCTCGGCCCGTTCGAGCTGATGGATCTCACCGGCCTGGATGTCACCCATGCCGTGATGGAGCACATCTACCACCAGTACTACCAGGAGCCGCGCTACCGCCCCAGCCCCATTGCCGCGCAGCGCGTGGCGGCCGGCCTGCTGGGCCGCAAGACCGGCCAGGGCTTTTACCGCTATGCCGAAGGCCGCGCCGAGCAGCCTGCCGAGCCTGCCGTGCCGCAGGTGCAGACGCTGCCACCGGTCTGGGTGTCGGCACGCGCGGCCCGGCGCAACGAGATCTACCAGTTGCTCAAGAGCCTGGGCGCACGCATTGAAACCGCGCAGGCACCGACCGAGCAGGCCTTGATCCTGGTGGCGCCGCTGGGCCTGGACGTGACCACGGTGGCTGCCGTGGAGCGGCTGGACTGCACGCGCACCATGGGCATCGACATGCTGATCGCCGACGCCGACACGCGCCGCCGCGTGCTGGCCACCACGCCGGCCACGCGCACCGACATGCGCGATGCCGCCCATGCGCTTTTTGCGAGCGACGGCAAGGCCGTGAGCGTGATCCGCGACAGCGGCGGCTTCGTCACGCAGCGCGTGGTGGGCTCCATCGTCAACATCGCCAGCGACATCTGCCTGCAGGGCATCGGCAGCCCGGCCGACCTGGAAAAGGCCGTGACCCTGGGCCTGGGCTATCCCATGGGCCCGCTGGCCATGGGCGACCGCTGGGGCCCCACCAACATGCTGGAGGTCCTGTTCAACCTGCAGACCGTCTACGGCGACCCGCGCTACCGCCCCAGCCCCTGGCTGCGCCGCCGTGGCGCGCTGGGACTGAGCCTCACGCACGAGGAGCCATAAGACCTGCAAAGCCGGCGACCCGACGCACGACGGGTCGCCTTTTTTCGCCGCCCTGCCCCGTTTTCGGCAGGCCCAGACACCGAAGTGACAGGCCCGCCGGCGGCATGCTGCGCCGCGGCGGTCCCACACGCGACAATGTGACCGTCATCAGTCACGCAAAAGACAGGCCATGGACGACCCGATTCTTACCATCGAAGAACGTGAAGCGATCAATTCCGGTCGCTGGTTTTCATCACTTTCTCCATCGCTTCGGCACGACATTCTTCGATGCGCTTACGTCAAACGGTTCAAAGATGGCACGCTCATCTGCGCACGCGGAGAACCGCCCGAGGAATGGATCGCCTGCGCCCGGGGTGCGGTGCGCGTGAGCTCGACCTCGATCACGGGCAAGCAGATCACGCTGGACTACGTGGAGCCGGGCATCTGGTTCGGCGACGTGGCCATCCTGGACGGGGACAAGCGCACGCACGATGCCTATGCGCACGGCGAGACCACGCTGCTGTGCGTGTCCAAGACCGACTTCAAGAAAATCCTGTCCATGCATGTGGAGTTCTCGGAAGCCATGCTGCGCCTGCATGCACGGCGCATCCGCCAGCTCTACGGCCTGGTCGAGGACCTCAACACCCTGCCGCTGCGCGCGCGCCTGGCCAAGCAGCTGCTGCACCTGGTGCGCAGCTATGGCGTGACCAGCCTGTCGGATGGCAGCGAGATCCGCATCGGCCTGCACCTGGCGCAGGAGGAACTGGCCCAGTTGCTGGGCGCCTCGCGCCAGCGCGTGAACCAGGAACTCAAGGCCATGGAGCGCGAGAACGCCATCCGCATCGAGCCGGGCGGCCTGGTGGTCTGCGACCGCGACACACTGCTGCGCATCGCCGCGCCCGACGCCTGAACCTGCGCGGCCCGCGCCGCGCCCCCTCCCCTTTTCTTGCACCGACCGGACGCTCTCGCCGGCCGGTGCCTTGCCGCGCCCGTGCTGCGCGGCTGTTCCCGTTTGTTGAACCGATTCTCGAACCGATCACAGGACTGACTGCCCCATGAGCACTTTCGACCATTTCGTAGGCACGCGCCCCGTCTCCGACCAGCACGCATTCGACGTGCCCGCGCTCACCGCCTGGATGCAGGGCCATGTGCAGGGCTTTGCCGGCCCGCTGCAGGTGGAGATGTTCAAGGGCGGCCAGTCCAACCCCACCTACAAGCTGATCACGCCCGGCCGCAGCTACGTGATGCGTTCCAAGCCCGGCCCCGTGGCCAAGCTGCTGCCCTCGGCCCATGCCATCGAGCGCGAGTTCCGCGTGATGAAGGGCCTGGCCGGCACCGACGTGCCCGTGCCCCACATGTATGCGCTGTGCGAGGACGAATCCATCATCGGCCGCGCCTTCTACATCATGGAGTGCATGGAAGGCCGCGTGCTCTGGGACCAGTCCCTGCCCGGCATGGAGCCGGCCCAGCGCGCCGCCATCTACGACGAGATGAACCGCGTGATCTCGGCCCTGCACACCGTGGACTTCGCTGCCCAGGGCCTGGCCGACTACGGCAAGAGCGGCAACTACTTCGAGCGCCAGATCGGCCGCTGGAGCAAGCAGTACGTGGCCTCGGTCACCCAGCCCATCCCCGAGATGGACCAGCTCATGCAGTGGCTGCCCGCCCACATGCCGGCCAGCGCGCTGGATGCCTCGCGCGTGTCCATCGTGCACGGCGACTTCCGCCTGGACAACCTCATGTTCCACCCCACCGAGCCGCGCGTCATCGCCGTGCTGGACTGGGAGCTGTCCACCCTGGGCCACCCGCTGGCCGACTTCAGCTACCACTGCATGAGCTGGCACATCCCCGCCACGCTGGGCCGGGGCATCGCAGGCAAGGACCTGGCGGCCCTGGGCATTCCGGACGAAGAGGAATACATCCGCCGCTACTGCGAGCGCACGGGCCTCAAGGACGTGGACACGCTGCGCGCCGACTGGAACTTCTACATGGCCTACAACATGTTCCGCATCGCGGCCATCCTGCAGGGCATTGCCAAGCGCGTGGAGGCCGGCACGGCCTCCAGCGCCCAGGCCAAGGCCTCCGGCGACACCGCCCGGCCCATGGCCGAGCTGGCCTGGTCCTTCGCCCAGCGCAGCTGAGCCATCCAGACCAGCCCCCAACACTCACCGATCACCCCGTTTCCACCACAAGCGACAAGCCAAGAGAAGGAGCGCATCCATGGACTTTGAATATTCGCCCAAGACCAAGGACCTGCAGGAACGCCTGCTGAAGTTCATGGACGAGCACATCTATCCCGGCGAAAAGGACTATGCCGCCGAGATGGAAGCCAACACCGCCGCAGGCAAGCGCTGGACGCCGCTGCAGACCATCGAGAAGCTCAAGGTCAAGGCCCGGGAGCAAGGCCTGTGGAACCTGTTCCTGCCCGTGGACAGCGCCGAGGCCGCTGGCTACAAGGGCGGCGGCCTGACCAACCAGGAATACGCGCCGCTGGCCGAGATCATGGGCCGCGTGCCATGGTCCAGCGAGGTGTTCAACTGCTCGGCGCCCGACACCGGCAACATGGAAACCATTGCGCGCTACGGCAGCACCGAACTCAAGGAGCGCTGGCTCAAGCCGCTGCTGGACGGCAAGATCCGCTCGGCCTTCGCCATGACCGAGCCCGAGGTGGCCTCCTCCGACGCCACCAACATCTGCACCCGCATCGAGCGCCAGGGCGACGAGTACGTGATCAACGGCCACAAGTGGTGGATCTCGGGTGCCGGCGATCCGCGCTGCCAGGTCTTCATCACCATGGGCAAGACCGACCCCGACGCGCCCAAGCACTCGCAGCAGAGCATGATCATCGTGCCCGGCGACGCGCCCGGCATCCGCATCGTGCGCCCGCTCAACGTCATGGGCTATGACGATGCGCCGCACGGCCACATGGAGATGTACTTCGAGAACGTGCGCGTGCCCGTGGGCAACATCCTGCTGGGCGAGGGCCGTGGCTTCGAGATCGCCCAGGGCCGCCTTGGCCCCGGCCGCATCCACCACTGCATGCGCCTGATCGGCCTGGCCGAGCGCGCGCTGGAGCTGATGTGCAAGCGCGCCAGCTCGCGCATCGCCTTCGGCAAGAGCGTGGCCCAGCAGACCGTGACGCAGGAACGCATCGCCGAGGCACGCTGCCGCATCGACATGGCGCGCCTGCTCACGCTCAAGGCCGCCTGGCTGATGGACATCGCCGGCAACAAGGTGGCACGCAGCGAGATCGCCATGATCAAGGTGGTGGCCCCCAGCATGGCCTGCCAGGTCATCGACTGGGCCATGCAGGTGCACGGCGGCGGCGGCATGAGCGACGACTTCCCGCTGGCCAGCGCCTACGCCCACGCGCGCACGCTGCGCTTTGCCGACGGCCCGGACGAGGTGCACCGCAACGCCATCGCCAAGTGGGAGCTGGGCAAGTACGGCGCCTACGGCAAGGATGCCGGCGTGCCCATCACGCGCGGCAGCTGAGCAGGCTTCAAGCCTGAGGTCTCAGGCCGCACACCCGGCAGGACCGGGTGGCGGCCCTGGCCCTTCCCTCTCAGCCAGGTGGCAATGCCCCCTGGCTTTTTTGTGCCTGTCTTTCCGGCATTTCAGTGCCCATGGCAGGCGCCTCCCACCCCCCGCCCAGCGCCCGGTACAGCGCCACGCGCGCCTGCAGCTGCAGGAGGCGCTGCAGCACGGCATCGTCCTGGGCCGCGTACAGCGTGGTCTGGGCCTGCAGCAGGGACAGCAGGCTTTCCGCCCCGGCCTTGTAGCGCAGCTCGGCCAGCGACACGGCCTGGCGGGCCTGGGCCAGCACCTCGGCCTGGGCCTCGGCCTGGGCCTTGAGGCCGTGGACGGCGTTGAGCGCCAGGTCCACATCGCCATAGGCCGCGACGATGGACTTGTAATAGCCGGCCAGCAGCTCCTCGCGCCGGGCCTGGGCGCCATCGCGCTCGGCCGCCAGCCGGCCGCCGTCGAAGATGGGGCCGGCCAGTCCGGCCAGCAGCGAATAGACCGGCTCGCGCAGCCAGTCGCTGGCGCGCCCAGCGCTGGTGCCTGCACTGCCCGTAAGGGTCAGCCGGGGCCACAGCGCTGCGCGGGCGGCCTGCAGGTTGGCGCTGGCGGCGGTCAGTTGCGCCTCAGCACTGGCAATGTCAGGCCGGCGCTGCAGCAGCTGCGTAGGCAGGCCTGCGCCGATCTCGGGCAGCTGCAGGGCCTGCAGCGAATCCGTGGCCAGCGCGGGGCGGCGGGCCTGGCCCAGCAGCACGGCCAGCGTGGCATCGGCATCCTCGCCCTGGCGGCGCAGCGTGGCCAGGGCCTGGCGCTGGCTGGCCACCAGGCCGCGCTGCTGGGCCAACTCCAGCTGGGTAGCGGCACCTGCGCGCGCGCGGGACTCCACCAGGCCCAGCAGCCGCTCGGCATTGGCCACGTTGCGCGCCGCAATGGCCTGGCGCTCGCGCAGCGCCACGGCCTGCAGCCAGCCATGGGCCACCTGGGCGGTGACCGTGAGGCGCACCGTGTCCTGGTCAAACCGGCTGGCCTGCCAGGCCGCCGCCGCCGCATCGCGCGTGGCGCGGTTGCGGCCCCAGAAGTCCACCTCATACGAGGCCGTCAGCGCAGCGCCGTAGACGCTGGCCTGCCCGCCCGCCACCTGTGCATGGTTCATGCGCTGGGCGCGCAGCTCGCCATTGAGCGAGGGCAGCAGCGCCGCGCCTGCCTGGCGCGTGGCCGCCTCGGCCTGGCGCACGCGGGCCATGGCGGCAGCCATGTCCAGGCTCTGGTCCTGGGCGGCCTGCACCACGCCGCCCAGTTCTGCGCTGCCAAAGGCCTGCCACCACTGCGGTGAAACAGAGGCAGGGACGGCTTCGCCCTGCTGCTTCCACGAAGCGGCCAGCGCAGGCGCTGTCCTGTCCGGCACCGTCTGCTGCGCGGCGCAGCCGCCCAGGGCAAGCAGCGCGAGAGCGATGCAGCCCAGGCGTGCATTTCCCAGCGTCTTGTCGTTCATGTCTTTCATCTCACTCTCCCGCCAGCGCGCGCACCGGGTCCAGCCGCGCCGCCGTCTTGGCAGGCATGTAGCCGAACACCAGGCCCGTCACCACGGCGCATGCAAAGGCGCCCAGCATGGCGCGCACCGAAAACACCACGGGCACGCCCGCCACGATGAGCACCACGCCCACGGCCAGGCCGGCCAGCAGGCCCACCGTGCCGCCCACGAAGGTGACCAGGCTGGCCTCGGTCAGGAACTGGCGCAGGATGTCGCGCTGGCGCGCGCCCGTGGCCATGCGGATGCCGATCTCGCGCGTGCGCTCGCGCACCGTCATCAGCATCACGTTCATCACGCCGATGCCGCCCACCACAAGGGAGACGGCGGCAATCAGGCCCAGCATCACCGCCATGCTCTGGCGCGTGGCCGCCTCGGCCTGGATGCGCGCGGCCGCGTTGCCGATGCCGAAGTCCTCGCGCCCGCCGTGGCGCGCCAGCAGCAGCTTGCGCATGGCCTCCTCTGCCTCGTGCACCACGTCGGAGGACATGGCCTCGATCACCACATAGTCGGGCTGGGTCTGCGACTGGTAGACGCGCGCCCGGCCCGAGCGGTAGGGAATGAAGACCATGTCGTCATAGTTCTGCGCGCCCGAGTCCGCGCCCCGCTCGCTCATCACGCCGATGACCTCGAAGGCCGATGTGCCGATGATCAGCTGGCGGCCCAGCGGGTTGGGCGTGTCGGGGAAGAAATGCTGGTGCGCCTTGTGGCCCAGGACCACCAGGGGCGCCAGGTCGCGGTCCTCGGCCTCGGTGTAGTAGCGGCCCTGGGCCACCTTCCAGTGGTGCACCAGGGGCATCTCCTCGCTGGCCGCGAACACGTAGATCTGCTTGTCGGCCTTGCCGTAGCGCACGGTGATGGGGTCGCCGATCACGGGCATGACGCGCCGTATCTCGGGCAGTTCGCGCACGGCGGCCAGGTCTTCCTCGGTCATCTGCCCGGCCGGCCCGCCCGTGGCCGGCGGCTTGCTGCCCATGTAGAGGATGGCCGTGCCCATGGTCCCCATCTGCTCGACCACCTTGCGCCGCGCGCCCTCGCCAATGGCCAGCATCACAATCACCGAGGCCACGCCGATGACGATGCCCAGCAAGGTCAGGCTGGTGCGCACGCGGTTCATGCGCATGCCGCGCCAGGCGCTGCGCGCGGCCTCGAACAGTTCGGCCAGCCAGGGCGCACCGGCGCTGCCGCGCTGCGGCGTGAGCGGCAGGGCAGCGGCGCCCGCATTCGCCGCATTTGCCGCATTCACCGCGTTGGCGGCATCGTCGCGCTGGCTGTCGCTGGTGATGCGGCCGTCGCTGATCTCGATCACGCGGCGCGCCTGGGCGGCCACAGTGCGGTCGTGGGTGATGAGGATGATGGTGTGGCCCGCGTCGGCCAGCTCTCGCAGCAGGGCCATGACCTCGGCGCCGCTGTGCGAGTCCAGCGCGCCCGTGGGTTCGTCGGCCAGGATGATCTGGCCGCCGTTCATCAGCGCGCGCGCAATCGACACGCGCTGCTGCTGCCCGCCCGACAGCTGGTTGGGCCGGTTGCCCAGGCGCGAGCCCAGGCCCAGGCGCTCCAGCAGCGCACGGGCGCGCCGCACGCGCTCTTCCTTGGGCAGGCCCGCGTAGATGGCGGGCATTTCCACGTTCTCGCTGGCGCTTTCGCTGGCGATCAGGTGGTAGCCCTGGAAGACGAAGCCGAAGGCCTCGCGCCGCAGCCAGGCCAGCGCGTCCGAGTCCAGCGTGGCCACGTCCTGGCCCTGGAAGTGGTAGCTGCCCTCGCTGGGCCGGTCCAGGCAGCCCAGGATGTTCATCAGCGTGGACTTGCCCGAGCCCGAGCTGCCCACCACGGCCACGAACTCGCCCGCGCGTATCTCCAGGTCGATGCCGTGCAGCACGGTGACGGCGGGCTGGCCGCTGTCGCCGCCGCCGTAGTGCTTGGTGATGCCGCGCAGCTCTATCAACGGTGCGGTCAGCGGCGCGCCGGCCTGCATGCCCTGCGCCATCACCATTGCAGCCACCGCGGGCCACGGTCCAGAGGCGTCTCGCCGACGATGACGCGCTCGCCTTCCTGCAGGCCCTCCAGCACCTCGGCCTGGTGGCGGCTGCGCACGCCCAGGCGCACGGTGCGCTGCTCGGGCTGGCCCTTGGCGTCCAGCACGCGCACGGTCTGCGTGCTGCCGGCCTTCTCGGCCTTCTCGGCGTTCTCTGCCTTTTCCGCCTTGTCAGTCGTTCCCGCCTTGTCGGCCACGGCCATCAGCGGCACGGTGAGTGCCTGCGCGGCCTGGCCGGTGACGAAGACCACCTGGGCCGTCATCTGGGGCATCAGCTCGGCGTCCTCGTTGTCCACATCGAATAGCACGGTATAGGCCACGGCCTTGGTGGCGGGCGCAGGCGCCTGGCCCGCATTGCCGCCGGCCGGCGTCTGGCTGGTAGAGGGCGAGGGCAGCACCTGGCGCACCTTGCTGGACCAGCGCCGGGGCCTGGCCTGGTCGGCGCCGCCCAGCGTGGTGAAGTACACCGGCATGTCGTCGCGCACGCGGCGCACGTCGGCCTCGGACACTTCGGTCCACACCGTCATGGCCGACAGGTCGGCAATGCGCAGGATGTTGGGCGTCTGGTAGGTGGCGTTCAGCGTCTGGCCCTCGCGCGCCTCCACCGACACCACGGTACCGGCCATGGGCGCGTAGATGCGCGTATAGCCCAGGCGCGCCTCGTCGGCCTTGAGCGTGGCCTGGGTCTGGTCGATCTGGGCCTTCAGATGCTCCATGCGGGCACCGGCGGCGGCCAGGTTGGCTTCTGCGGTCTGCAGGTCTTCCTCGCGCGTGGCCCCGTCGCGGGCCAGCTGGCGCTGGCGCGTGAGCTGCTGCTCGGCCAGCTTGCGCAGCGCCTGCTGCTCGGCCAGTTGGGCGCGCAGGCCCGCCAGCGAGGCACGCCCCGCATCCACCGTGGCGCGCTGCACGCTGGGGTCGATCTCCACCAGCAGTGCGCCCTTCTCCACCTGGGCGCCGGGCTCCACGCGCAGCCGGGTGACCTGGCCCGACACCTGGGCGCCCACGTCCACATAGCGGCGCGGCTGCAGCGTGCCGATGGCCGTGACGGTGGACTCGATATCGGTGCGCGCCACGGTCTCGGTCTGGTAGGCCACGGCAGGCCGGCTGGACCACCAGGCGGCCGCGCCCCCGGCCGCCGCCAACAGGACCACCGCCACGGCGATAGCTTTCCAGCGTTGCTGCGTGCGCGTCATGCTTGCCTCCCGACCACACACACCCCGAACTGGAACGAAAGCAGGAAACTCATCTGAAAAACCCCGTAGTACCGAAACTGAAAACAATCCACGCCAAATCCGCCACGGCAAGCACGCCAGCCAACCAGGCCAGCCGCGCCGCCCAGCGCGCATGGGCGCTGATCAGGGCCACGGCCATCAGCGCGCCGGCGGACACAAAGCCCAGCCAGGCCACCGTGCCCACCGTGCCGCCCCAGCCCGAGACAACGGGCACAAGGGCCAGCGCCAGCAGCGCCGTGCCCAGGCCGCGCAACTGCGGGCCACGGCGGGCCGGCAGCTCGTGCGCGCCGGTCAATTGTTCGTAGTGGCGGTCCATGGCAAAGGCCAGGGCCGCCATGCCTGCAAAGGCCAGGGCGAGTGCGGCCAGGGATGCGTGCAACGTGCTCATGCCTGCACCTCCGACGGGCCGGCCACGGCGGCCTGCCCCTTGGCCGTCCTTGCCTTGGCGGCGGCACCCGCGCCGCGCCGCGCCAGCCAGCGCCAGGCCCAGGCGGCAGCCAGCCCCGTGGCCAGGCAGAACAGCTCCACCCCGGCGCTTTCCCAGTCGCCCTCCCGCATGTGGGCCCACAGCGGCTCGCCCACGGTGATCCAGTTGAGCAGCGGCAGCAGCAGGCACAGCATGGCCAGCAGGCCCATCTGCTGGCGCCAGGCCGTGGCTGGCGCGCAGGCCAGCGCATGCACCAGCGCCAGGCCCCACAGCCCGAAGAACACGGCCAGCTCCCAGTCATCGCGGTGCGCCAGGCCCACGGGCACCAGGCGGTTGGCCCACAGGTAGCCGATGCAGCCCAGGCCCAGCCCGGCGATGGCCGCCACGTTCAGGCCCTCGATCAGCCGGTACACGCGCGCCGTGGCGCTGCCGAACTCGCCCTGGTGGCGGCTGCGGCGCTTGACCATGAAGAGGATGGCGCCCGTGGCCATCATGGCCGCGCCCGCCAGGCCGCACAGAAAGTACAGCCACTTCATGGCCAGCCCGCCGAACTTGACCATGTGCAGCCCGCCCATGACCGCCTGGGCCAGCGAGGGGGCGCCGCCGTCGGCACCGCCGGGCAGGCGTACCTGCAGCACCTCGCCCGTGGCGGCCGAGAACATGGCCATGCCCGAATTGGGGCTCAGGCGCTGATGCGCACGGTCATCGCTGTTCCAGCCGTAGACGCCGATGCGTGCCAAGGCATCGCCGGGATGGTCGATGACCACCGCGCGCACCGCCTGGCCCATCAGCTCCTGGCCGCGCCGTGCAAAGGGCTCCAGATCGGGCACCGCCAGGGGCTTGCCAGACAGCGCGGGCGGCCCGGCCTCGTTCATGTCGGCGATGAAGGCCGTGCGGGCGGCCTGGTCCGTGCCATAGACCGTCCAGACGCCAACGGGCATGAAGCTCAGGCTGGAGATGGCGATGCCGGTATAGGCAATCATGAACTGGAAGGGCAGCGTCAGCACCGCCACGGCGTTGTGCGCGTCCAGCCAGCTGCGCTGGCCCTTGCGTGCGCGAAAGGTGAAGAAGTCCTTGAAGATGCGCTTGTGCGTGATCACGCCGCTGACCAGGGCCACCAGCATGGCCATGGCGGCAATGCCGATCACCCACAGTCCCACCTGCCCTGCATGCAGTTCATAGTGGAAGTCCACGAAATGGTTGCCGCCCATGGTGGCGCGCGCGGCACCGTGGCCATGGCCGTGGCCGGCCCCCATTTCCTCGCCCGTGGCGGTGTCCAGCTCGGCATCGGCGTACTGGCGGTTGGCGTCGAACCAGTAGACACGCAGGTCGCCGCCGCCCTTGTCGTCGGACGGCCAGATCTCCCACATCTGCGCGCCCTGGTGGTGCTTTTGCATGTAGGCCGCGCCCCAGGCCAGGCGCTGGCCCAGGTCCGCACCCTGCCCGGCCGGCGCGGCGGCGCGCGCTGCCGCCTCGGCCGCCTCCTCGGCATGGTGCTCGGGCGTCATCCAGTGCGTGATGGCTTCCTGGAACACGGCCAGCGAACCCGTGAGGAACACCGCGAACAGCAGCCACGAAAACCACAGCCCGCACCAGGTATGCAGCCAGGCCTGGGCCTGGCGGAAACCGCCCGTGGCAGCGCCGCTGCCGGGGACCTTGCTGATCTGCTCCTTTGCCATCTCAGCCTCCCGCGCCATTGCGCGCCAGCAGCAGCGCGGCGCCGCCCATCAGCGCCGCAGGCACCAGCAACCCCAGCCAGACCCGGCCCGCCGAAACCGGCGAGAACGCCCAGATCACCGCCAGCGCGTGCAGCGCAAAGCTCCACTGCATGCCGGCGATCACGGCATCGACACGCGCGCCGGGCAGCGCAGCGGCCAGGAAGGCCGCCAGCGCACTGGCCAGCGCATAGCCGCCGAAGACGGCGGCCAGCAGGCGGGACAGGACAAGCAGGCCCGGATGGGTGGGTTTGGCGGAATGGCCGGATTGGCCGGATTGGCCGGATTGGCCGGAATGGGAAAGGGACATGTAGTGGGTTGTTCAGAAAAGCGGCAATGCAAATGCCGAAAGCAATGGCCGTGACGGCCCTCCTGATACATGACAAACGAGATTGAAAAAAAGGCCAGCCGCAATGGACAGGGGCCTGGGTGGTTGCCGGCCTACGCCCGGTGTTGCTGTGCCCGCCCGCAGGCCGGCATGGGGCTGGCGCTCACCCTGCACGCGGAGTGCGGTGAAGGAGGCGGACAAAACCATGGGGCTGGATCATAACCGCGCAAAGAAGAATCATTCTCAATGAACGCAACGCATGCCGGGCTCTTTCAGCGGTCCCTGGGCCATTCCTGAAAGGGCGAGATGGCAAGGTGCAACGGGCCGCAAAGCGACTTTGCGCACGCCGCACGCGCTATCATCCGCACCAGCCCCCTGTCACGGGGCCGGTGCTTCAAAACACCCATTTAGTAAGCGGTGCTGCCTCCCCGAAAGCGAGGCCTTATCACGTCTGGATTCCGGGCTGTGGACGCTCGTCCACGCCCCTGCGGTTTCGGGCGGGATGGGGCTACCCGTAAGGGCGTCCGCACATCTTGCTGTGTGTTTTGAACATCCCGTCCACCTGTTTCGTGCTTCAAAACGCGGAGTCGGTGGTTTCAGTCTCAGTAAGGAGCACGGAAACATGACTGCCGTTTCTCTGGCACTCGCCTGCGCGCCCTCTTTTGGCGCCGCCCTTTCCACACGGAGGGCCCAGGCATGACCCCCGCCCAGCCCAAATCCGCCACGGACAGCCACACCACCCGGCAGCTGTCCAATGCCCTCACCCAGGTGGACCATCTCGTGCAGCAAGGCTGTGCAGAGATCTCCTCCATCGCCCAGCTCGCCCTGGCATGGCTGGAGACGCCCAAGGGCCATCGCCACATGGACGTGGTGGCCCGCGCCCTGCAAAGCATCCGCGACAGCGCCGAGACATTGGCCGACTACGCCGGCACCGAGGCCCAGGCCATGGGCTGCGGGTTTGAAGACGCGGCCGAGATGCGCCGCGCCGAAGCGGCCGAGGCAGCCGCCAAGGCCATGGCGCAACTGCTCGACTGCCGCACCCATGAGCCGGTGCGCCCGCAGGGCTGAGGCATGGCCATGGACAAGGACATCCCCAGAACACAGCCCCCCAGCCTGCACCAGTTGACCAGCGCCATCACCGAGATCCACAGCAGCGTGCAGGAAAACTGCACCGAGATCTCGGCCCTGGCGCAACTGGCCCTGGTGGCAGTGCATGCACCGCAGGAGCACCACAGCCAGCAGGCCCTGGCCCATGCGCTGCGCGCCATCCGCGACAGCGCCGACCTGCTGGCCGGCCATGTGAAGGTGGAGGCCCGGCGCGTGGTGTAGCCCCCATCCGCCGCCTACCCCGCAATGGCTCTGCAAGGGCTGCTGGCTCCGCAATGGGCGCCAGCGGCCTGCACCGCCGTCCTCGGCTGCTGCCGCGCCAACTCCACCCCATCCTCACAGGGAAAGCTTCACCACTTGTAGTTCAGCACCGCCATGGCCTGGCGCGGCGTGCCGAACTGGCCCTGGCCGTCGATGTTGACGTAGTACTTCTTGTTGAAGAGGTTGTTCAGGTTCAGCTGCAGCGAGAGCCTGGGGCTGAAGGCGTAGCGCGCCATGAGGCTGGCGGTGGCGAAGGATTTCTGCTCGAAGACCAGGTCATTGCCCGCCACGAAGACGCTGGCGCGGGTGCGGCTTTGCCATTGCAGGCCACCGCCCACGGTGAGCTGATTCCATCCACCGGGCAGGCGGTAGGAAGTGAACAGCTGGGCCTGGGTCTTGGGCGCCCAGGCGTTGATGGACAGGCCCTGGGCGTCACGCGCGACGGTGTGGGCAATGCCGGCCGACAGGTTCCAGCCCGTGGCCAGCTCGCCCGAGAGCTGGGCCTCGAAGCCCTTGCTGGTCACACCCTTGGCGCCGTAGTAGGCGAAGTCGGTGGTGCCGGGCACGACCTGGCCTTCGTCCAGCTGGGCCACGTTGTCCTGCTGGATGCGGAAGACGGACAGCGAGCTGTTGAGCCTGCCGTTGAGGTGCTCGCCCTTGATGCCGATCTCGAAGCTCTTGCCCGCCACGGGGTCCAGGTAGCTGCCGCCACGGTCGCGGTAGTTCTGGGGCTGGAAGATGTCGGTGTAGCTGGCATAGGCCGAGAAGCCTTCGCTCAGGTCCAGCACCAGGCCTGCGTAGGGGATGAAGACGTTGTGGTCGCGCACCTCGCTGAGGCTGCGCACCTTCCAGCTGCTCTGGCGCCCGCCCACGATGAGCTTGACCGGATCGGCCAGCGACAGGCGCAGCGCGCCGTACAGCGCGTCCTGGCGCGTGTGGTCCAGGCTGCTGGTGGTCAGCGGCCCCCAGGTGGGCTCGGCATAGGAGCCGTCCCATTGGTAGTAGTTGCCCACGTCCTGCAGGGGGCTGGTGCGCGCATGGCCGGCCTTGTGTTCGCGGGCACGGCTGCTGGTCAGGCCGACCACGGCCTCATGGCGGCGCCCGCCCAGTTCCCAGCCGCCCGTCACCTGCAGGTCGGCGCTGTTTTGCTGGAAGCTGTATTCGGAGTAGTTGGGCAGGGCCGCCATGCCCAGGCCGGTGGTGATGTCGGGCTGGCGCATGAGGTACAGCAGCTTGGCGTCGTAGGCGCTGTCGCGGTGCACGAAGTTGGCCTTGAGCTTCCAGTCGTTGCCGAAGCGGTGCTGCAGATTGGCGAAGATGCTTTTGTTGGTGCTGTTCCAGCGCGTCCAGTTCGCGGCCGTGGTCTTGGAGGTGCTCCAGTCGGCCGGCATGCCGTTCATGAAGACCAGCGGCAGACCGCCCCAGGTCGAGCCGGTGGGCCGGTTGGCCTGGTAGTCGGCGCCCACGCTGAGCGTGGTGTCGGGCGTGAGGTCGGCATCGATCACGCCGTAGAAGACCTGCTTGCGCGCGTGGTAGAGATCCACATGGGAGTCGCGCTCTTCGGCCATGCCGGCGACGCGTGCGCGGATGCGGCCGTCCTGCGTCAGCGGCATGGACAGGTCCACCGTGCCGCGATGGTGGTTCCACGAGCCCACGCTGGCCGAGGCCGAGCCCGTGAACACCTTGCTGTTGGCGTGCTTGCGCACCATGTTGATGGAGGCCGACGGATTGCCCGCGCCCGTGAGCAGCCCCGTGGCGCCGCGCACCACTTCGACGCGGTCATAGATGGTGGTGTCGTTGCCCGATTCGCCGTAGAACGACAGGCCGATGGAGGTGGGCACGCCGTCGTACTGCAGGTTGTCCACGTAGAAGCCGCGCGAGTAGAAGTCCGAGCGGTCGCTGTCCGAGCTGACGACATGGATGCCGGTGACGCTGCGCATGGCGTCGTTGAGCGAGAGCAGGCCCTGGTCCTCGATCTGCTGGCGCGTGAGCACGCTGACGGACTGCGGCGTGTCGCGCAGCGACAGGCTCAGGCCCGTGGCCGCCGCCGTGGCCGGCGTGGTATAGGAGCCCGAGCCTTCGGTGGTGGGGCTGGCCTGGGCCGAGGCCGTGACCAGCACGGTCCTGAGTGTCTGGGAGGACGGCGCGCCTGCCGCACCCGCAGCACCCGCCGCGCCGGAGGTGGCCGGCACCACGGGCATCTCGCGCAGGGTGTAGCCGCCGCCGGCCGAGCGCACGGCCGCCAGCGGCGTGCCCAGCAAGGCGCGGTCCAGTGCCTGCTCCACGGTGAAGCGCCCGCTCACGCCGCCGCTGCGCAGCCCTTCGGTGACGGCCGAGCCGAAGGTGACCAGCACGCCGGCCTCGCGCCCGAGCTGGTTGAGCACGCTTTCCAGCGGGCCGGCGGCAATGTCGTACTGGCGTTGCTGCGAAGCACCGGCAGCCGGCTGCGCCCAGGCCTGTGCCGGAGCCAGGGCGCCTGCGGCAGCCAGCCCCGCCAGCGTGCCCGCGCACAGCACCTGCAGCGCCAGCGCCACGGGCCGCAACGCCGGGGCCGCCTGGGATGGGCGGACAGTGGGGGCGGCAGTCTGCCGCATGGAGTTCTGGCGCATGGTCTGAGGGCGCATGGAAAGGCCTTGTTGCAATGGTTGTAGAGAAGCGTTGGCGCACGCTGCGGTGCGCTCCTGTCTCTGTTGACAGCCATCGCCGGCAAATCAGCTCAAATTTTTTTCAGGAAAGTGCGAAGGCCTTCATGCCGGCCGTGCCGCTCATGCCTTGCCCGCCCCGGCAGGCCGCACCATCACCCAGTAGCGCGAGAAGGAGTGGATTTCCACGGGCAGCGAGGAAGTCAGCGCGGCCAGCACGCGGTCGGTATCGGCCAGCGGATAGGCGCCGGAGACGTGCAGGCCGGCCACGGCCGGGTCGCAGCCCAGGCGCCCGCGCCGGTAGCGGCCCAGCTCGGCCAGGAAATCCTCCAGCCGCATGCGCGAGGCCACCAGCATGCCTTCGGCCCAGGCGCTGGCCGCCGTGTCCAGCGCGCCGGAGTGCACGGCCTGCTGGGCCGTGAACGTGCCCTGCTCTCCCGCATCGACGCGCTGCGCGGCATGCGGGGCATGCGCGGGCCGCAGTTGCACGGCGCCTTGCAGCACGCCCACTTCGATGCCGGGCTCGCGCTCGCGCACCGTGAAGCGCGTGCCCAGGGCCTGGACGGCGCCCATGGCGGTCTGCACGATGAAGGGCCGGTGCAGGCTGTCCGGCGCGGTCTGCACGAGGATTTCGCCACGCACCAGCTCCAGCACGCGCTCGGCCGCGCCGTAGCGCAGGTTGAGGGCGCTGCCGGTGTTGAGCACCACGCTGCCGCCATCGGGCAGCGGCAGCCGGCGCTGCTCGCCCACGGCCGCGACCTGGTCGGCCGTCCAGCCGCGCCAGGCCTGCGAGCGCACGACGGCCGCGGAGCCTGCGCCCGAGACCAGCAGCACGGCCAGCGCCTGCACCGCACGGCGCCTGCCGGCCGAGCCGGGTGCGGCCAATGCGGCCCGCGCCAGCGGCATGGGGATGCCGGCCATCTGGCTGCCCATGGATTCGATGCGCTGCCAGGCGGCCTCATGCTCGGGGCTGGCCGCACGCCAGCGCTGCAGGCCATCGTGCTGCCGGGCCTGGGCCTGGCCGGAGTTCAGTTGCAGCCACCATTGCACGGCCTGGCGGGCCACTTCGGCAGAAATGGGGGAAGAAGCGGAAGGGAACGCCTGCATGCCGCCTACTCCGGGAAGAAGCAGCGCATGGCCGCCTTGGCCAGATGCCGCTTGACCGTGGAGATGGAGATGCCCAGCTCGGCAGCGATCTCGCCATGGCCGAGCCCTTCGAGCTGGGCCAGCAGGAAGGCCTGCTTGGCCAGCGCGGGCAGGCGGCCCAGGCGCCGATCTATCTCCACCAGGGTCTCCAGCACCATGAGCCGGACCTCGGGCGGCGGCGCCACGGGCTCGGGCATGGCGGCCAGGGCATCGAGATAGGCCTGCTCGATGGCGCGGCGCCGCACCTGGTTGATCAGCAGGTTGCGCGCAATGGTGGTCAGGTAGGCGCGCGGCTCCTGGAGCTGGTCCAGGCCCTTGGCGCCCAGCACCTTGAGGAAGGTGCTCTGCGCCAGATCGGCCGCGTCGAAGGCATTGCCCACCTTCTTGCGCAGCCAGCCCTGCAGCCAGCCGTGGTGGGCCAGGTACAGGGATTCGACATGGGCGGACAAGGAAGGCGATGGGCTGGACACGCGGCGACCCGAGATTGAGAATAATTCTCAATTATAGGCAACTGCGCCCCTCTTGCGGCCCAGCTCTGCCGCCTGCTGCTGCAGTCCGTTCCTCCTGGCCGCGTTTCAGAACTTGCCGCGCAGGGTGAGCGTCGCGCTGCGCGGTGCGCCGTAGACATTGCCCCAGGCCGGCGCGCCTATGGTCTGGTAGTAGGTCTTGTCGAACAGGTTGGCCACGCTCAGTGCCACGGACCAGTTGCGGTCGATCCGGTAGCCCAGGCGGGCAGACCACACGGCATAGGCTGGCTGCACATCGGTGATGGCGCCCACCGCGCGCGAGCTGGCGGTCTGGAAGTTGACGCCGCCGCCCACGTTCCAGGCGCTCCATTCGCCCGGCAGGCGGTAGTCGCTCCAGACCCGCAGCATGTGCTTGGGCGTGTAGGTGCTGGCGAACTCCACGCCGGCATTGGAGGTGTTGTCCAGGTACTTGAAATGGCTGAAGGTGTAGCCGGCAAACAGCTGCCAGCCGCGCGCCACCTCGCCGCTGATCTCGGCATCCAGCCCCTGGCTGCGGACCTTGCCCACGGAGACATAGCAGTAGGTGCTGGCCGAGCAGGGGTTGACCAAGTCCTCTTCGGCGCGGTTCTTCTGGTCGATGCGGAACAGGGCCACGGCCGCGTTCACCCTGCCGTCCAGCAATTCGCCCTTCATGCCCACTTCCAGATTTCGCCCCTTGATGGGTGCCAGCAGGTCGCCGGCCGCCGTCACGGCGTTCTGGGCCTGGAAGATGTCGGAGTAGCTGGCATAGGCCGACCACTGGTCATTGAGCGCATAGACCAGGCCGCCATAGGGCGTGATGACGCCGCTTTCCTTGTACGGGTCGTTGTAGGCCTCGCCCGTGTTGCGGTAGTTGCTGCTGCCCGTGAAGCGGGTGATGCGGGCGCCGCCGATCAGGGTCAGCGCATCGGTGAGGCCCAGCCGCGCCACGCCGTAGGCGCCGGACTGGGTCATGCGGGTGCGGCTTTCATCGCCGCGATAGCGGTTGGCCAGGAATTCCGCGCGGGACGGCTCGCGGATGGCGGCGCTCGGGTCGAACACGTTGTTGGGCAGGCCCATGCGGATCAGCGAATAGTCGCTGTCGTTGACCATGCGGCCCGTGTTGGCGCCAAAGCTCAGCGAATGCCGGCGGCCGAAGGCGTCGAATTTGCCGTCCACCGCCACGTCCAGGGTCTTGTTGTCGGTGGTGACATCGAACAGGCCGGCATACATCTCGTTGCCCGCCAGCGTGGCGGGATTGATGGCCCCCAGGGCAAAGGCGTACTTCATGTCGTGCTTTTCCCGGGTGTAGCCTGCCGTGGCCTTGACGGTCCAGTCCGCGTTGAAGCGGTGCTGCAGCTCGGCAAACAGCGATGTCTGCTCGCTGTCCCAGCGGTTCCAGTCCGCGCCCAGGAAGGTGGAGCGCGGCAGCCGCAGGTCTGCCCCGTCGGCATAGCGCGGCAGGCCCTGGAAGAACGGCGTGGAGCGCAGCCGCTCGTGGGTGGCGCCCACCGTCAGCCGGGTCTGGGAGCTGAGGTCGTACTCCAGCACGCCGTAGAGCACGCCGGTGCGGCTGCTGGCCACGTCGTAGAAATAGTCGCGGCTGTTGAGGCTGGCGACCACGCGCCCGCGCAGCGTGCCGGCCTCGTTGAGCGGGCCCGTGGCATCGATCTCGCTGCGCAGGTTGTTCCAGGAGCCCGCACTGGCCGAGACCTCCAGCTGGCGCTCTGCCAGGGGGCGCTTGCGCACCATGTTGATGGCGGCGCTGGGCGAGCCCGCCCCCTGCAGCAGCCCCGTGGCACCGCGCACCACTTCCACGCGGTCCAGCGTGGCGGCGTTGCTGGTGAAGTTGTCGGCCTGCGGGTAGTAGAAGGCGCGGTTCACGCCATCGAACTGGTAGGTGTCCACGCGGAAGCCGCGCGAGTAGACATAGCGCCCGCCCATGGGGCTGTCGTACATGGTGATGCCCGTGGTGCCCGCCAGCACGTCGTCCACGGTGTGGAGGTTCTGGTCGTCCATGCGCTGGCGCGTGATCACGCTGATGGACTGGGGGATGTCCTTGATCGCCTGCTCGCCCTTGCCCACCGTGACCGCGCGGGCCGCGTAGCTGCCCGTGCCTTCGCTGGTGGCGCTGCGCTCGGCGCGGGCCGTCACCTGCACTTCGTTCAGGACCGTGGTGGAACCGGCAGCAGCGCCGGCCGGTGCGGCCTGCCTGCGCAGCGTGTAGCTGCCATCGCTGCGCGCCACCATGTCCAGCCCGCTGCCGGCCAGCAGGCGCTGCAGCGCCTGCTGCGGCGCGTAGTGGCCGGACAGGGCCGGGCTGGTGAGCCCTTCGGTCAGCGCTGGATCGAAGGACAGCGAAATACCCGCCGCCGTGGCCACGCCGGCCAGCGTGCGGCCCAGCGGCCCGGGCGCGATCTGGTAGGTCTGGGCTGCGGGAGCGGGGGCAGGTACGGAAGCGGGGGCCGGTTCGGCCGCCTGCCCGGCGCCTGCGGCCAATGCCATGCCCAGCAGGGCCAGGCGGGCGGCATGCGCCAGGGGATGGAAGACGGGATGCGGCATGGGTACGGCAGGCATGGAAATCGGTCCTTGGAGGCGGTGAAGAAAGAAGCTCTTCCTCCGTTGCCAGCCGAGATCCGAAAAAGTGTCACCCTGCCTCGATTTTTTTAGTTCCTGGCGACCACGGTGATCCAGTAGCCGCGCATGCGCGTCTGCACGTCGACGGGATAGGTGGAGGCCAGCATGGTCAGCGTCCGGTCCGTATCGCCCAGCGGAAAGGAGCCGGACACGCGCAGGGCGCGCACCTCGGGCGCGCACTGCAGCAGGCCGGGCCGGTAGCGCGACAGTTCGGCGCAGAACGCGGCCAGCGGCATGGCGTCGGCCATCAGCATGCCGTGGGTCCAGGCCGTGGCCTCGGGCTGCAGGGGCTGGGGCGAGGTCACATCCCCCGCTCGCAATACCGTTTGCTGACCGGCTTGAACGACCAGCGCCGGGCTGGCGGCGCCGCGCAGCGTGACCTCCACGGCGCCCTCGGTCACGGCCAGGCGCACGGGGCCGCCGTCCGCCCAGCCCCCCTCTTGCCGCACGGTGAAGCGGGTGCCCAGGGCGCGCAGCCGGCCATGGGCGGTGTCCACGACAAAGGGGCGGTGCGGCGTGGCGGTATCGGCCGCCGTTTCTATGGAAATCGCGCCCTGGCGCAGGGTGAGCAGGCGCAGTGCGCCATCAAACCGGATGTCCACCACGCTGGCCGTGTCCAGCAGGAGGCGGCTGCCATCGGCCAGATGCTCGGTGCGGCGCTCGCCGGTGGCGGTGCGCAGGTCGGCGCCCCAGCCGCGCTGGTCCGCCGCACTCCATACCAGCCAGCCTGCAGGCGCCACGGCCAGCAGCGCGGCCAGCCGGGCCACGGCGGCGCGGCGCTGGGCGCGGTGGCTTCGTGGCCGGTCCAGCGCCGGCATGGCCAGCGCTGCAGGCAGGCCGCCCAACTTGCCCAGCAGCCGCTCGGCGCGCTCCCAGGCCAGGGCATGCTGTGGGTCGGCCTGGCGCCAGCGCTCGCAGGCGGCGCGGTCGGCGTCGGTGGCGCCGCTGTCGTGCAGGCGCATCAGCCATTCGGCGGCCTCGTCGAGCACGCGCGCTTGCAGGGGCGTCTCCATCACGCCATTGCCACCAGGCATTGGCGAAACGCCTGGGCCATGTAGCGCTTGACGCTGGTGAGCGAGACCTCCAGCTGCTGCGCGATGTCCTCGTACTTCATGCCGTCCAGCTGGGACAGCAAAAACGTGCGCCGCACGATGGGCGGCAGCGCGTCCAGCATGGCGTCTATCTCGTGCAGGGTCTCCAGTACCAGGGCGCGCTGCTCGGGCGAAGGCGCCACGGGCTCGGGCAAGGCGGCCAGGGCTTCGAGGTAGGCGCGCTCCAGCGCCTGGCGCTTGTACCAGTTGACGAGCACGCCCTTGGCCACGGTGGTCAGGTAGGCACGCGGCTCCTGCACACCGGCCAGGTCGCGCACGCCCAGGATGCGCACGAAGGTGTCCTGCGCCAGGTCCGCCGCATCCGCCCCGTTGCCCAGCCTGCGGCGCAGCCAGCCCTGCAGCCAGCCATGGTGGCCGGCATAGAGGGTGGAGATTTCGCGGTGCAAGGGGCTGGAGGCGGCGCTGGAGGCTGGGGCGGATGGCATGGTAGGACCCGATGGCTTGAAGGCGGGAGTCACCATCAAACAAGAATCATTCTCAAATCATTGTAACCAGCGGAATCACTTGCCTAAGAGTGCCATCAGGCGGACCATCCAAAGGCGAACAGTGGGAGCAAGTGCGACCAGAGTGGCTGACATCCAGCTGCTGCGCCGGATCGGTATCATTTAGAAACAATCAATCATCAGCTCAGCATCCATCAGGAGAGCGAACCATGTTCGAAACGCGGGTAGCAGGCACGGCAGGACAACAGGCGCTGTGGAGCACGCTGGACAAGGCCATGGCGCTGGCGGAATTCACGCCCGAAGGCCGGCTGATGCGCGCCAATGCCAACTACGAGGCCATCCTCGGCTATCCGGCCACGGGCGCTGAAGGTCTGCTTCACAGCGATCTGTGCACGCAGGCCCAGGCCGACCCGGCCGCCTACGGTCAGTGGCGCCAGCGCTGGGGCGCGGGCGAGACGGTTTCGCGCGTGGGAGAGCACCGGCGCCGCGACGGAAGCACGTGCTGGCTGGAGGCCACCTATGCGCCCGTGCTCGATGCGGCCGGCGCCCTCAGCCATGTGCTGTGCATTGCCACCGATGTCTCGGCCCGCATGCTGGCCGACCGCCGGCGGCAGGAGCACATGCGGCGCCTGTCCCTGGTGGCCGATGCCACCGATGCTGCCGTGGTGATCGCCGATGGCAACTGGACCATCAGCTATGTGAATGCGGGCTTCAGCCGCATGTTCGGCTGGACCAGCGAGGAAGTGGTGGGCCGTGCGCCCATCGCCCTGCTGGTGCCCCATGCCTCGCCCGAGTTCACGGCCGCCTACCGTGCCGAGCTGGACGCGGGCAAGCCCGTGTACCGCGAGGAGATCCTGGTGGGCAAGGACGGCGAGCGCTACTGGGTCAGCGCCCAGGCCAATCCCGTGATGGGGCCGGACGGGCGGCTGCAGACCACGGTGACGGTGATCACCGACATTACCGAAGCCAAGATGCATGAGGTGCTGCAGCGGCGCGCCCTGGAGGCCATGGCCCGCGACCAGCCGCTGACCGAGGTGCTGGACCTGGTGTGCCGCGAGGTCGAGCGCATTGCGCCCGATATCGCGGTCTCGGTGCTGGAAGTCGATGACCAGAACCGCCTGCATCCGCTGGCCGCGCCCAGCCTGCCGGCCTCCTATTCGGCGGCGCTGGACGGCGTGCCCATCGGCCCCAATGTCGGCTCCTGCGGCGCGGCGGCCTTTCACAACCGGCCCGTGCTGGTGGGCGACATCGCCACCGACCCGCTGTGGGCCGACTACAAGCACCTCATCCTGCCGCTGGGGTATACGGCCTGCTGGTCCACGCCCATCTGCGGGCTGCAGGGCGGCGTGGCCGGCACCTTTGCCTTCTACTACCGCCATTTCAACCGGCCCGGCCCCGATCCCTTCCACCAGCGGCTGGTGGAGGCCTGCACCGACCTGTGCGCGCTGGCGCTGGAGCGCGAGCAGGCACGCCGCCGCATCCGGCAGCTGGCCTTCTACGACGGGCTGACCACCCTGCCCAACCGCAGCCTGCTGCTGGCCCAGGCCGAGCAGGCGCTGTCCGTGGCGTCGCACGAGGGCCACGAGCTGGCCGTGGTCTTCATCGACCTGGACCGTTTCAAGCAGGTCAACGACTCGCTGGGCCACCCGGCCGGCGACCGGCTGCTGTGCAGCGTGGCCCAGCGCATTCAGGCGGAGCTGCGCACGGGTGACATTGCCGGGCGGCTGTCGGGCGACGAGTTCGTCATCGTGCTGCCACACTGCGGCGGTGCGCAGGCGGCCGAGGTGATAGAGCGGCTGCAGTCGGCACTTGGCGAGCCCTGCATGATCGACGACGTGTCCCTGGCCAGCACGGCCAGTTGCGGCATTGCCGTGTTTCCCGCCGACGGGCGCGACATGGAGACCCTGCTGCACCGCGCCGACATGGCCATGTACCAGGCCAAATCCGGCGGGCGCGGGCTCTACAGCTTCTTCAGCCCCGAGATGAACCGCCTGGCCCAGGAGCGCCTGGTGCTGGAGACGGCGCTGCGCGATGCCCTGCGCAGCGGCGGCCTGCGACTGCACTACCAGCCCCAGCTCGACCTGAAGGACGGGCGCCTCTACGGCGTGGAGGCCCTGGCGCGCTGGAGCCATGCGGAATTCGGCGAGATCTCGCCCGCACGCTTCATTCCGCTGGCCGAGGAATGCGGCCTGATCGGCGAGCTGGGCACCTGGGCACTGCGCGAGGCCTGCCGCCAGCTGGGCGAGTGGCGCAGCCGGGGCATCGACGTGCCGGCCATGTCGGTCAACCTCTCGCCCACCAGCTTTCACAACCTGGACCTGCCGCGCATGATTGCCGACACGCTGGAGCACAACGCGCTCAAGCCGCAGGACCTCACGCTGGAGATCACCGAAAGCCTGCTGCTGGACACCAACCCGGGCACCATGCGCACGCTGCAGGCCGTGCATTCCCAGGGCGTGCGCCTGTCCATGGACGACTTCGGCACGGGCTACTCCAGCCTCAGCTACCTGCGGCGCCTGCCGGTCAGCGAACTCAAGCTGGACCGCAGCTTCGTCGCCGACCTGGAGCACGACGAGGCCGCGCAGGCGCTGAGCAACGCCATCCTGGGCATAGGCCGCAGCCTGCACCTGACCGTGGTGGCCGAGGGCGTGGAGACGGCAGCGCAGAACACCATCCTGCGCGAACAGGGCTATCCGGTGGCACAGGGCTATCTGTTTTCTCGCCCGCTGCCGGCCGCTGATCTGGAACGGTGGCTGCAGGCATCGAGCGCGCAGGCTGGCCTGGCGACGGACGTGTGAGCGGACGTGTGAGCGGACATGTGAACGGGCATGTGAGCGGACCAGGCCATGCGCGCGGAGACCTTGGCCGGCAAAAGTAACAATCCGCAATAAATATTCGGACTGGACCTATTTTTCCCTAAGCCTCGCCGGCAAGTGACCGATATCTGCGGCATGGCGGCGGCTGAGTGTCGGCCCCGCTGATCGCCACAGATCGCCACCGTTTCCGCCGACTCCCAGCCCCAGCCGCTCATCCGCTTCCGCTCTTCGCCATACGGCACTCCCCCACCATGATGTTTTTCCGCAATCTGAAGCTGGCCCCCAAGCTGCTGGCCTCCTTCATCGCCCTGCTGCTGCTGACCGCAGGCCTGGGCCTGTTCTCCGTGGTCCAGCTAGACCGCGTCAACCAGACCGCCACCGACCTGGCCCACCACTGGATGCCTGCCGAGCGCGTGCTCCTGGAGATGCGCTACCAGCTGCAGCGCTACCGCTCGCAGACCATGCAGCATGTGCTGGCCACCTCCATGGAAGAGATGGCCGTCTACGACAAGAACATGCCCGCGCTGTGGTCCGAGCTGCTGAAGAACCAGCAGGCCTTCGAGCGCTATGCCAATACGGCTCGCGAGCGCGAGCTGATGGCCGGCATCAAGGACGACCTGGGCCAGTACGCGCAGCACACGGCAAAGATCGTGGACCTGTCCCACGCCCTGCGCACCGACGAGGCCTCCGAGCTGCTGCGCGGCGATTCGGTCAAGACCAGCCGCGCCATCAACAGCAAGCTCGATGAACTGATCAAGCTCAACGCCCAGGGCATCGAAGATGCCAACCAGGCCGGTGACGACATCTTCACGGCTGCGCGCTGGTGGGTGATCGCCCTGCTGGTGGGCGCCGTGGTCTTCGGCCTGGCCATGGCCCTGCTGATCGCCCGCAGCGTGGCGCGCCCCCTGCAGCAGGCCGTGAGCCTGGCGCAGGCCGTGGCCGCAGGCGACCTGGGCAGCCGCATCGAGGTGCATGGCAAGGACGAGACCGGCCAGCTGCTGCTGGCCCTGCAGCACATGAACGAAAGCCTGCAACGCATCGTGGGCCAGGTGCGCCAGGGCACGGACTCCATCGCCACGGCCAGCGGCCAGATCGCATCGGGCAACCAGGACCTGTCGGCCCGCACCGAGGAGCAGGCCAGCTCGCTGGAGCAGACCGCCGCCTCCATGGAGGAGCTGACCTCCACCGTCAAGCAAAACGGCGCCAACGCCCAGCAGGCCAACCAGTTGGCCGCCGCCGCGTCCCAGGTCGCCGTGCGCGGCGGAACGGCCGTGGCCCAGGTGGTGCAGACCATGTCCGCCATCAACGATGCCTCGCGCAAGATCGTGGACATCATCGGCGTCATCGACTCCATCGCCTTCCAGACCAACATCCTGGCGCTGAATGCCGCCGTGGAGGCGGCCCGCGCCGGCGACCAGGGCCGGGGCTTTGCCGTCGTCGCCTCGGAAGTGCGCACCCTGGCCCAGCGCTCGGCCGCCGCCGCCAAGGAGATCAAGCAGCTGATCGACGACTCGGTGGGCAAGGTCGAGGAAGGCAGCGCCCAGGTCGATTCGGCCGGCAAGACCATGGAGGAGATCGTGGCCAGCGTGCGCCGCGTGACCGACATCATGGGCGAGATCTCGGCCGCCAGCCATGAGCAGACGGCCGGTATCGAGCAGGTCAACCAGGCCGTCACGCAGATGGACCAGATGACCCAGCAGAACGCGGCCCTGGTCGAGGAATCGGCGGCGGCCACCGGCGCCCTGCAGGCCCAGGCCAAGGCTCTGGCCGAGGTGGTGAGCGTGTTCAAGCTCTCGCCGTCCACCGGCATGCTGGGCAGCAGCCGCGGTGTCAACCACGCCGCCGCCGTGGCAGCGCCCCGCCAAACACCGGCGGCGCCCCGTCCGCATCTGGCGCCTGCCGCTCCCAAAGGCGCTGTGCCCGCACGCGCATCGGCCGCCCTGCCTTCTGCAACCGGTGCGGCCGGTGCAACCCCTGCTCCGGCAGGCGCCGCGCGCCCGGCCCAGCCGGCGCAGCCGGCCCGGCCTGCCGTGACCGCACCTGCAAGGGCCAAGGCCAAGGCGGCCAGCACGGCCTCCGACGACGATTGGGAAACCTTCTGAACCAGGTTTTCGCCCGCCCCGCCGGGGGCGGACACACCGGCCAAGGCCCGACCAGCTCCTGCTGGCCGGGCCTTTTTTCCGGGCGCCTCGCAGGCGGATCACGCCCCTGCCATGGCCAAGCCCTTCAAATCTGCCATGATCGACCGCTGCAAGCCCTTGTTTTGAAAGCCCTCGCCAGTCTGCAGCCCTCCCGCAGCCCCGCGCGACAGGCGCTTGGCCCGGCACGGTGCCCCAGCATGAGAAAATCGGCGATTCAGCCAAGAACACATTCATCAGAAGACGGAACACATCATGGAAGCAGAACGCATCAACCTCATCGGCAACACCCTCGAAGATCTGTCGCAGCGGACGGCAGATCTACGGAGGTATCTTTGACTACGATGCAAAGTATGAACGACTGCGCACGGTAAATGCCTCGCTGGAAGATCCCAGCGTCTGGAACGACCCCAAGAAGGCCCAGGAACTGGGCAAGGAAAAGAAGCTGCTCGACGGCGTCGTGCTGACGCTGCAAAAGCTCACCACCGAGCTGGCCGACAACGCCGAGCTGTTCGAGATGAGCAAGGAAGAAGGCGATGAGACCGGCCTGCTCACCATCGAGGGCGAGACCGCCAAGCTGCAGCCCCTGATCGAGGAACTGGAATTCCGCCGCATGTTCGGCAAGGAAGCCGATCCGCTGAACTGCTTCGTGGACATCCAGGCCGGCGCCGGCGGCACCGAAGCCTGCGACTGGGCCGGCATGCTGCTGCGCCAGTACCTGAAGTACGCCGAACGCAAGGGCTTCAAGGCTACGGTCGAGGAAGAAACGCCGGGCGACATCGCCGGCATCAAGAGCGCGACCATCCACATCGAAGGCGAGTACGCCTACGGCCTGCTGCGCACCGAAACCGGCGTGCACCGCCTGGTGCGCAAGTCGCCCTTCGACAGCTCGGGCGGCCGCCACACCAGCTTTGCCTCGCTGTTCGTCTATCCCGAGATCGACGACTCGATCCAGATCGAGATCAACCCCTCGGACGTGCGCACCGACACCTACCGCGCATCGGGCGCCGGCGGCCAGCACATCAACAAGACCGATTCGGCCGTGCGCCTGACGCACATCCCGACCGGCATCGTCGTGCAATGCCAGGATGGCCGCAGCCAGCACAGCAACCGCGACGTCGCATGGCAGCGCCTGCGCTCCAAGCTCTACGAGCACGAGATGCAAAAGCGCATGGTGGAGCAGCAAAAGCTGGAGGACACCAAGACCGATGTGGGCTGGGGCCACCAGATCCGCTCGTACGTGCTGGACAACAGCCGCATCAAGGATTTGCGCACCAACGTCGAAATCTCGGCCACCCAGAAGGTGCTGGACGGCGACCTCGACGCTTTCATCGAAGCCTCGCTCAAGCAAGGCCTCTGAGTTCCAAGCCCCTGGGCGGCACCCGCCGCACAGGGGCTTGGACTCTGTCCCCTGATATTGGCATAGGAAGGAATCTGTATGCTGCAACTGCGTGACGGGCAGGCCCCTGCCACCGCCATCCACCGCGCCGACTACCAGGCTCCTGCCTGGTGGATCGACACCGTGGACCTGACCTTCGATCTCGATCCGGCCAAGACCCGCGTGCTCAACAAGATGCGCGTGCGCCGCAACACCGAGGTGCCGGCGCAGCCGCTGCGCCTGGACGGCGATGAACTGAACCTTGCGCGCGTGCTGGTCAACGGCGGCGGCACCTCGTTCAAGATGGACGGCGACCAGCTCGTGCTGGAGAACCTGCCCGAGGGCGGCGACCCCGTCGATCTGGAAATCTTCACCACCTGCGCGCCCGCCAAGAACACCAAGCTCATGGGCCTGTATGTGAGCCAGGGCACGTTCTTCACCCAGTGCGAGGCCGAGGGTTTCCGCCGCATCACCTATTTCCTGGACCGTCCCGACGTGATGGCCATGTATACCGTGACGCTGCGCGCCGACAAGACCGCGTACCCGGTGCTGCTGTCCAACGGCAACCTGGTCGAGCAAGGCGCGCTGGAAGACGGCCGCCACTTCGCCAAGTGGGCCGATCCGCACCGCAAGCCCAGCTACCTGTTCGCCCTGGTGGCCGGCAACCTGGTTGCGCGCGAGCAAAAGATCAAGAGCCGCGCGGGCCGCGACCACCTGCTGCAGGTCTTCGTGCGCCCCGGCGACCTGGAGAAGACCGAGCACGCCATGAACTCCCTCATGGCCAGCGTGGCCTGGGACGAGGCCCGCTTCGGCCTGTCGCTGGACCTGGACCGCTTCATGATCGTCGCCACCAGCGACTTCAACATGGGCGCCATGGAGAACAAGGGCCTGAACGTCTTCAATACCAAGTACGTCCTGGCCAGCCAGTCCACGGCCACCGACACCGACTACGCCAACATCGAGTCCGTCGTCGGCCACGAGTACTTCCACAACTGGACCGGCAACCGCGTCACCTGCCGCGACTGGTTCCAGCTGTCGCTCAAGGAAGGCCTGACCGTCTTCCGCGACCAGGAATTCAGCATGGACATGGCGGGCAGCCCCTCGGCGCGCGCCGTCAAGCGCATCGAGGACGTGCGCGTGCTGCGCACCGCCCAGTTCCCCGAGGATGCAGGCCCCATGGCCCACCCGGTGCGGCCCGACAGCTACATCGAGATCAACAACTTCTACACCGTCACCATCTACGAAAAAGGTGCCGAGGTCGTGCGCATGCAGCACAACCTGGTGGGCCGCGAAGGCTTCGCCAAGGGCATGAAGCTGTATTTCGAGCGCCATGACGGCCACGCAGTGACCTGCGACGACTTCGCCCAGGCCATGGCCGACGCCAACCCCGACAGCGAACTGGCCCGGCGCCTGGACCAGTTCAAGCGCTGGTACAGCCAGGCCGGCACGCCCCAGCTGCGCGCCGAAGGCAGCTATGACGCCGCCGCCCGCACCTACACGCTGACCCTGAGCCAAAGCTGCGCGCCCACGCCCGGCCAGGCCGAGAAGCTGCCCTTCGTCATCCCCGTGCAGATGGGCCTGCTGGGCCAGGACGGCCGCGCGCTGACCCTGCGCCTGCAGGGCGAAGATGCGCAGGCAGCCGGCGACAGCCGCCTGCTGGTGCTGTCCGAACCCAGCCACAGCTTCGTCTTCACCGACGTGGACCAGGAGCCCGTGCCCTCGCTGCTGCGCGGCTTCAGCGCCCCCGTGGTGCTGCAGCACAGCGACAGCGATGCCGCCTTGCTGACCCTGCTGGCCCATGACAGCGATGCCTTCAACCGCTGGGAAGCCGGCCAGCGCCTGGGCCTGCGCATCGCGCTGCAGGCCATTGGCGACACCTCCATCACGGCAGACGCCAGCGGCCAGATCGCTGCTGCCCTGCTGCCGGCCTCCTTCGTCGAGGCCATGCGCGGCGTGCTGCGCCATCCGCAGCTGGATGCGGCCTTCAAGGAACTGATGCTGACCCTGCCCGGCGAAAGCTACATTGCCGAGCAGCTGGCCGTGGTCGATCCGCAGCGCGTGCACGCCGTGCGCGAAGCCATGCGCCAGCAACTGGCCACCGAACTGCAGGCCGACTGGCAGCAGGCATGGCAGGAGCACAGCGACACCGGCGCCTACCGCCCCGACCCCGTCAGCTCCGGCCGCCGCGCCCTGTCCGGCATGGCACTGTCCATGCTGTGCCTGGCCGCGCGCGCCTCGGGCGACACGGTCTGGCCCGGCAAGGCGCTGCAGCGCTTCAAGGACGCAGGCAACATGACCGACCGCATGAGCGCCCTGACGGCACTGGTGCAAAGCGGCCACCCGCTGGCCGCCCAGGCCCTGGCACGTTTCCACAAGCTGTTCCAGCACGATGCACTGGTCCTGGACAAGTGGTTCGCGCTGCAGGGCGGCGCCTGCGACCGTGGCGGCAACGTGCTGCCGGCCGTCAAGCAGCTGATGAAGCACCCCGACTTCCAGATCAAGAACCCCAACCGCGCGCGCAGCCTGATCTTCAGCTACTGCAGCGCCAATCCCGGCGCCTTCCACCGCGCCGACGCGGCGGGCTACGTGTTCTGGAGCGAGCGCGTCATCGAGCTGGACGCCATCAACCCCCAGGTCGCCGCCCGCCTGGCGCGTGCCCTGGACCGCTGGAGCAAGCTGGCCGAGCCCTACCGCACGGCGGCACGCGAGGCCGTCGCCCGCGTGGCGGCCCGCGCTGAACTCAGCAACGACGTGCGTGAAGTCGTCACCCGCGCCCTCGCGGATTGACGAGCCCCCCCCTGAGTCGCTTCGCGCCTTCCCCCTTGCAGGGGGACGACACCCTCGGTGCGAGGCGGCTCTTCCTCGGTGTCCCTGGCTTAAGCAGCGCCGGTTTTATGCTGCAAGCCAGGAATCACTGAAATGCTGTTCATCAGCAGATGCATACGCCATGCCGCATCTGCTCCCGGATTTTTAGGAGTTGAACCCATGAAGAAAAACGTCAGCCTGACCCGCTACCTGGTCGAGCAGCAACGCGTGGACGGCCTCATCCCCGGCCAGCTGCGCCTGCTGCTGGAAGTCGTGGCACGCGCCTGCAAGCGCATCAGCCAATCCGTCAACAAGGGCGCCATCGGCGACGTGCTGGGCACGGCCGGCAGCGAGAACGTGCAGGGCGAAGTCCAGAAGAAGCTGGACATCATCGCCAACGAGGTGCTGATCGAGGCCAACGAATGGGGCGGCCACCTGGCGGCCATGGCCTCCGAGGAAATGGAAGGCATCTACCTGGTGCCCAACCGCTACCCGCACGGCGAGTACCTGCTGATGTTCGATCCGCTGGACGGCTCGTCCAACATCGACGTCAACGTCTCCATCGGCACCATCTTCAGCGTGCTCAAGAAGCCCGAAGGCCACCCCGGCGTGACCGAGCAGGACTTCATGCAGCCCGGCACCCAGCAGGTCGCCGCCGGCTACTGCATCTACGGCCCGCAGACCACCCTGGTGCTGACCGTGGGCGACGGCGTCTCCATGTTCACGCTGGACCGCGAGCAAGGCTCCTTCGTGCTGGTGCAGGAAAACATCCGCATCCCCGAGGACACCAAGGAATTCGCCATCAACATGTCCAACATGCGCCACTGGGACACCCCCGTCAAGCGCTACGTGGACGAATGCCTGGCCGGCGTGGAAGGCCCGCGCGGCAAGGACTTCAACATGCGCTGGATCGCCTCCATGGTGGCCGACGTGCACCGCATCATGACCCGCGGCGGCATCTTCATGTACCCCTGGGACCGCCGCGAGCCCAACAAGCCCGGCAAGCTGCGCCTGATGTATGAAGCCAACCCCATGGCCTGGCTGGTCGAGCAGGCCGGCGGCGCCGCCACCAACGGCAAGCAGCGCATCCTCGACATCCAGCCCACGCAGCTGCACGAACGTGTGAGCGTCATCCTCGGCTCGAAGAACGAAGTCGAAAAAGTGACGCAATACCATTCCGAGGCATGAATTTGCCGTTATAATTTTTTTCTGTCGCCGGTGTAGCTCAGTTGGTAGAGCAGCTCATTCGTAATGAGAAGGTCGAGGGTTCGATTCCTTTCTCCGGCACCAAACAGGAAGCCCCTGGTTCGCAAGAGCCAGGGGCTTTTTTCATGCTGCCGCGGGCATACCCCCCTGCGTCCTGCCGGTAGGAGCGCTGCCAGCCCTCTGTCGCGCAACGGCTCGCAGGCAGGGCCGGCCTCTGCCATTGCTTCGGGTCGCAGCCGGGACCCGTCATTTGCCGCCTGCGCCGCCTGCAGCCCGTTCGGGCGAAATACACGCAGCGGTCCTGCTTCCAACCTCCATCACACGTGACCTGCCGGCGCCGGACGGAAAAAGGGCTGCGGGCCCGTGCACGCGCAGGAACGCTCGGCAGCCGATATGAACTTGATGCCGGCAACGGAGCGTCCCATACAAATACCTATTTCCAGTGATATACCACTTTCCGTGCGTCTCCTATGATCGCGGCTTCCTCTCATTTCAGCGATATTCATTGGAGCAAATGGTATTAATGAAAATGAAAAATCATTTCAACAAGAATCTCATTTGCGAGAATAGTCGATAAACGTTTTCAGGAAAAGCTATTGAAAACACCTTCTTGAGACAAATAAATAGCCAACAACCATCGCCAATGGCTATTGACACTCCCCACTCCCCTGACAGGACGCTACGACACGTATTTCCCAGGGGAGACGGATGCGTTCGCATTGCGAAGCAGCGAATGGTGCCGTCAGTAATTTTTCTTGAAATTTCTTAACAATTCGTAGATATTCGCCCTGTCCGATTGACCCGTCTTTCGTTTTCCCGCTTTCCCATCCAAGCCATGCCATTTTCCGGCCATACCCCACCGCCCGACGTACATGCACAACCGTTTTGCATTACAAGGCAAGACAGGGAAAATCTGCATGGACACAGGGCATGCGCCATATGGCTCACCGGTCTTTCCGGATCTGGCAAATCGACAATCGCGAATGCGCTGCAGGCCCGCCTGCATGCCGCCGGCAGACGCACCTATGTGCTTGATGGCGACAACATCCGCCAGGGCCTGAACCGCGATCTGGGCTTCTCCAACGAAGACCGTGCAGAGAACATCCGCAGGGTTTCAGAGGTCGCACGGCTGTTCGTGGATGCGGGAACCATCGTGATCGCCGCCTTCATCTCCCCTTTCCGGGCCGAGCGCGATGCTGCACGGGCCTTGTTCGACAAGGGCGACTTCTTCGAGATCTTCGTGGATGTCCCCCTGTCCGTCGCCGAGCAGCGCGACCCCAAGGGCCTGTACAGGAAAGCGCGCCGCGGCGAGCTGCGCCAGTTCACCGGCATCGACTCTCCTTACGAGGCCCCCCCGGCTCCGGACCTGGCCTTGGCCACGCACCAGCTCAGCATCGCTGCCTGCGTCTCGCGCATACAGGCGCTGCTGCAGATGGAGCAGGCGGCCGAACCAGGCCCGGCAGCATGTGGCGTGGTGCCGCTGGTGAACTCACCCCTGCCGCTGGCCAAGGCACTGCAATGAATGCCAGGGCCATTCCGTCTTGCACACCTGCCGACGCATGCGCCGACGCACCCTTGTTTGCCCGGCTGGAGGCCGAGGTACGGCTGCAGGGACTGCGGGACGAGGTCGATGCGCTGCTGTCCTCACACTGGTGTGACCATGTGAACCACCGCGGCTACGAAGGTGCATGGCGCGTGGTGCCGCTGCGCTGCCAGCGCCAGCATGTGGCGGCCCACCCCCTTCTTCAGAGCTTCTCCATCGAGGCGCCTGACGAAGAATGGGACGATCTGCCCTCGCTGCAGCACAGCCCGGCGATGCGCGAGGTGCTGGACCAGTTGCAATGCCCGCTGCGCTCCGTGCGCCTGATGCAGCTGAAGGCCTGCTCATCCATCAAGCCCCATCGCGACCATGGCTTGAGCCTGGAGCATGGCCAGGCGCGACTGCACGTGCCCGTCTACACACACCCCGATGTGCGATTCATCGTGGAAGGCCTGGAGATCCCCATGGCCCCAGGAGAGCTCTGGTACTTCAATGCCGACGCCACGCATGAAGTGCTGAACCAGAGCACGCAGGACCGCACCCATCTGGTCATCGACTGCATTGCCAACGCCTGGCTGGCCGACCGCATCGGCAAGGGGCAGGCCTATGCATGAGCTGCAGGTCGCTTTTGCCGCACTGATCGCAAGCCCGTCGCAGCAGGCCTTGTTTGAGCGGGCTGGAAGTGTGGAATCGGTGCTCGCCCAGTTGCGGCTGCTGTGGCGTCTTCACGGCTGGGGCGATGCCCGGCTCATCCAGACTCTGGAGCAGTTGAGCAAGGAGGCTGCCGTGCCAGCCACCGCGCTGCTGGCCGGTGGCTGGCTTCCACACAGGTATGAGGCACGCACGCGCAGCATCCAGTGGTGCCTGCCGGACGGTCCTGCCACCGAGCCGTTCCATGACGAGTACATCAGCCGCTGCCTGCAGCGCAGGCTGCTGAATCAGTTCATCCGGCCACGCACGCCGCTGGCCGAGCTGTGCGCAGCCAGCGCTCCCAGGCGCTGGGGCCATCGGCCTGCCGGCTTCATCTTCCACCTCTCGCGCTGCGGCTCCACCCTGGTCTCGGGCAGCCTTTCCGAGCTGGACAGCACGCTGGTTCTGTCGGAGCCGCCGGTGTTCACCGAGTTGCTGCTGGACACCTCGCTGGACCGTGCGCAAAAGCGCGAGGGCATTGCCGGTCTGGTGTCGGCAATCACCGTCGCCGTGCCTGGGCGCCATGACCTTGTGGTCAAGTGGAATGCCTGGGACATCTTCCAGTGGGAGCTACTGCAGGACCTCTACCCCGAGGTGCCCAGCCTGATGCTGGTGCGCGATCCTGTGGAGATCCTGGCCTCGCACCACAGGCAGGCCGGCCGGCACATGTCAGGCGACCCGTCGCTGGCTGGCGCCAGTCCGGTGTTCTGTTGCGGCAGGAGCAGCCAACCCTTTGTCTCTATGCTCGACCATCGCATGCGCGTGCTGCAGGCACTGATGGAGCAGATGCGGGGCCTGCACGAAAGCCAGGGCGTTCCTGTGCTGCACTACAGCCAGCTGGGTGCCGGGGCCATGGAGCAGATAGCCCGGCGCTTCGGCCTTCATGCGAGCGAGGCCGCACGCCAGCGCATCGCCGTGCGCCTCAGCCAGCATGCCAAGGCGCTGGACCAACGCTTCTCGCCTGATGGGCAGGACAAGGCAGCCGTCTTTGGCGCAAGCGATCGCCAGGATATCGAAGCGCGCCTGGGCCCGCTGCACGCACAGCTGCTGCAGTGCGCACAACCCCTGATGGATGCGGAGGCCCTGCATGCTGCTTGAAGCGCTGCGCCCCCCCGGCCTGTTCACCCGTCCCGCTGAACCCGAAGACCGCAACTTCCAGCGCGCACTGTTTCTCTCCGCGCGCCCGCACCTGCAATCCCTGCCACTGCCCGGGGCCGCCCTCGCCCAGCTGCTGGACCAGCAGTACGACTTCCAGCAGGCCGACTACCAGCGCCGCTTTGCCGGCGCACCCCGCCTCATCGTGCAGGAAAGGGGCGTGCCCATAGGCGCACTGACGGTGCATGACAACGGAGCGGACCTGCACATCGTGGACATCGTGATCACGCCTGCCGTACGCGGACAAGGATACGGCGCGGCTCTGCTGCGCTGGGTGCAAGGCAGTGCCGCCGTGCTGGGCCGCCGGGTCACGCTGAGCGTCGATGCAGCCAACCACGGCGCGCAAAGGCTGTACGCCCGGCTGGGCTTCGCGTCATCGGGCATCGATGCCGTTCAACTGGGCATGGCCTGGCATCCGCCTGCCGCCTGAACACCTTCATACCCCTCCTGCACCCCCACAAAGCGATAACAGAAAGGCAACGCTTCCATGGAAAACTTCATTGGAGAAATCCGCTTGTATCCCTATGGCTGGCCTCCCAAGGGATGGGCGATGTGCGCCGGACAGATTCTGGCCATCAACCAGAACCAGGCACTGTTCTCGCTGCTGGGTACGCAATTCGGCGGAAACGGCAGCACTACCTTCGCGCTTCCCGATCTTCGTGGCCGGGTCGCACGGCACACGGGCGGCGGCTTGCAGCAAGGCTTGCCCGGTGGCGTGGAAAGCGTCACCTTGGTCGCCAACAATCTTCCCCAGCACACCCACTTCGTCATGGCAAGCACGGACAGCGGGGATGCGCCCGCGTTCAGCAACAACAGCATGGCCACGGCCACGCTCGTGGCCACCAGCGCCCCCACCAATTTCTATGCACCAGGCACCGCTGGCCAGCAGCCGATCGCGCCGGCCAGCGTCTCCAACACCGGCGGCAATCAGCCGCACGAGAACTGCCAACCCTCGCTGGTGCTGACACCGTGCATCGCGCTGACCGGCATCTACCCTTCGCGCAACTGACACGCGCCCACAGGAATACGCAATGGACTATTACCTTGGAGAGATCCGCCTGTTCGCAGGCAGTTTTGCACCCGCAGGCTGGCACCTGTGCGATGGCGCGACGCTCAACATCTCTGAATACGACGCCCTGTACTCGCTGCTGGGAACGATCTACGGAGGAGACGGGCAAACCACCTTCAAGCTGCCGGACCTTCGATCCCGCGTGCCCGTGGGGCAGGGAGCAGGCCCGGGGCTGACCAGTCGCGCCGTGGGTCAGCAGTTCGGAGTGGCACAGGTCTCGCTCACGACAAACCAGATCCCCACCCATTCCCACGGTCTTGTCGCCAGCACCTCCCTGGCTACCGCAGCACAGGCCACAGGGCTGGTGCCTGCACAAAACGGGTCCGATCTCTTCTATGCGCCACAGCCGGTGGCAGGGGCCAACCCACAGACCATGGCACCCGCATCGGTCACGGTCGCAGGCAACAGCCAACCGCACGACAACATCATGCCCAGCATGGCGATGAATTACATCATTGCGCTCTACGGCATCTACCCCTCCAGGAACTAGGACAGCACAATGGACGCTTTCATCGGCGAAATTCGCCAATTTCCGTTCAACTTCGCCCCCAAGAACTGGGCGCTGTGCAATGGCCAGTTGCTGGCCATCCAGTCCAACCCCGCATTGTTTTCCATCATCGGAACCTTCTATGGCGGCAACGGAACCACAACCTTCGGCCTGCCCAATCTGATAGGCCATGTCGTCACCGGAGCCGACCCGCAGCAGTCCTGGAACATCGGCTCCACGGAAGGCACTGATTCCGTCACGCTGCTGACCACTGAAATGCCCCAGCACAACCATTTGCTGACCGGGCTGAACAATCCAGGCACCCAGGCAGCGCCTGACAGCACGTCCTACCTGACGTTCGACGGTCGGGGGGGTACTGGGGTCGTGCGGTACATGCGAACCAACGGCACGCCCAGCGCCGCCATGGCTCCCAACATGCTGACTCCGGCCGGAGGCAACACCGCGCATGAGAATCGCCAGCCCTTTCTCGTGCTGAACTTCTGCATTGCGTTGCAAGGCGTCTTCCCCTCACGTAACTGACGTGCCGCAGCCCATGCCACGCACACTGCATTTCATCTCTGGCCTGCCGCGCTCGGGCTCCACGCTGCTCGCGGGCATCCTGCGGCAGAACCCGCGCTTTCACGCCGCGATGAGCAGTCCCGTGGCGGGGCTGGTCAACGGCGCCCTCGAGCAGATGGGCGCCGGCAGCGAATCCCACGCCTTCTTCGACGAGGCCCGGCGCAAGGCCATCTGCCGGGCCATCGTCGATGCCTACTATGCCGGCCAGCAGCAGCCCGTCCTCTTCGACACCAACCGCCAGTGGACGGCACGCATGCACCAGCTCGTGGAACTGGTGCCCGACTTCAGGATGGTGTGCTGCGTGCGCAATCCGGCATGGGTCATGGACAGCTTCGAGACCATCTACCGCAGGAACCCCTTCGACTACAGCCGCATGTTCAACGCGGCCTCGCGCCAGACGGTGTACAGCCGCTGCGAGTCGCTCATCCATGTGGCCGGTGCCGTGGGCAGCGCATGGACCGCGCTCAAGGAAGCCTACTACGGCGAGTTTTCCGAGCGCCTGCTGATCGTGGACTACGACCTGCTCACCCAGCACCCCCGGCGCACGGTGGAACTCATCTACCAATTTCTCGGCGAAGAGGCCTTCGCCCACGACTTCAATGCCGTCGAGTACTCCGAAAGCGAGTTCGACCTGCAACTGGGCGTCAAGGGCCTGCACGACGTGCGCCGGAAGGTGGCCTTCAAGCCGCGCCGCAGCATCCTGCCGCCCGACCTGTTTGCCAGGTACCAGGCCATGGACTTCTGGCAGGACACCACCGGCACCTCGGCCCACATCATCGCCAGCAAGAGAGCGTCCGCGACGGACACCGAAACACAGAGAGGAACACCATGATAGGCACCACATTCCTTGGCGGCTTCTCCGCCGCACTGCTTCCGCTGGGCCTGCTGGGTTCCGCAGGCCCGGCAGCGGGCTCGTACCTGCGCTCGTACCTGAGATCGCCCCAGGACTATGGCGAGCAGACCGCCCTGCCCCTGTCCCGCAGTGCCGCGCCGGCGCGCGACCTGCGGCCTCGCCCCCCGGGAGAGCTGGAGATCGTCGTGGCGTCGCCCGTCAGCGAACTGGTGATCGTGGACTCTGCCGTGCAGGACCGGGCCGTGCTGCAGCGTGCGCTCAAGCCCGGCGTGCAGATGGTGGAGATCGATGCCTCGCGCCCCGGCCTGCCCCAGTTGGTCCAGGCCCTGGCTTCGTTCAAAAATCTGTCAGCCATCCACGTGGTCTCGCATGCCGAGGCCGGCGTGCTGCTGCTGGGCAGCAGCCGCATCACGGCCGAAAGCGTCAAGGGCGAGATCGAATCGCTGGCCGCACTGCGCAATGCCGTGCGTCCCGGCGGTGACCTGCTGTTCTACGGCTGCGATCTCGCAGCCACGCCCGAAGGCGAGCAACTGCTGGACATCGTGCAGCATGCAACGCAGCTGGACGTGGCGGCGTCCAGCAATGCCACAGGCAACCTGGCCCAGGGTGGAGATTGGCAGCTGGAGGTGCGGCGCGGCCACGTCGATACACAGCTGGCGTTTTCGGACAAGGCTCTGGCTGATTTCTCGGGCGTGCTGCTGGCCAGTGACGGACCAAAGTCTTTCTCCAGCTTCAGCGTCAACAGCCTCGATCTAGTCCAGACGGATTTTCGCGTCTCCGCCTGGGACAGCACACATACACAACTGGGACTGCAAATATATTCAGCTGCGCCCTTCGCCGCCTACATCCAGAACGGAGGGACTGCGACCGGCACCTACTTCTATCTCAGAGCGGACGATATCAACACCACAAAGTTCGAGCTGACGGGCCTGTCAGCCGGTGAATATGGTGCCGTCAGCCAGTTCACCAACGTGCGTATCGTGGGGATGCTGGCATCCGGTGGCACGGTCACGTCCAGCACCATCAACGGCAGCGCCACGCCAGGAGAAGCGTTCACCTTCACGGCAACCCAGCTTGCCGATTTCAGTGGCAAGAAACTCAAAGGCTTCAAGCTCTATGTGGATTGCGGCGGGGACGGTGGCGCCTGCCCGGCAAACAAGTTCGCCGACTTCGAATTCCGCGGCTTCACGATCGCAGGGGCGCAGAACTCGCCACGCATCTCCATTGACCACATAAGCCTGACAGGAGCCACGGGAACAGGCGGAGCGTTCAAGATAGGTGACACCGTCACGGCACGCTGGAACAACACTGCCAGCGGAGACTACAACGCCACACCGATCACAGGCGTCAACTTCGATTTGTCCCAGTTCGGTGGCGGCGCTTCGGTGGCGGCTCTCAATTCTGCAGGCATCTGGACAGCGACCCATTTGCTGTCGGCTGGCGCCATCGATGCCACGAATCGCAACGTATCCGTCACGGCAAGCAACAGCAATGGTCCCGCAACAACGGCAGGCACGAACAATGCCACGGTAGACACCATTGCTCCTGTCGTCACCCCTGGCAACATCGCCCTGTCGGGAGCGTCCGGCGTGGGCGGCGCCTTCAAGGCCGGTGACACCGTGACCGCCCAGTGGAACAACACTGCTGCGGGCGACAACAACACTGACACCATCAGTGCAGTGTCCATCAACCTGTCCGCCTTCAACGGCCCGGTGGCCATACCGGCCACCAACGCCGCCGGGATCTGGACAGCCACCCACCCGCTCCAGGCTGGCGTTGCAGGAAACAACCTCAATGCGAGCATCAGCGCCGCGGATAACGCCGGCAACATCACCACCACGGCAAGCACCGCCAACGCCACCGTGGACACCCTGATCCCCACCGTCAGCAGCATCGCCGTCAGCGGCTCGCCAGCCCCGGGCGATGCCAGCGTGGCGTTCACGGCAACCTTCAATAAGCCAGTCACCAACATCTCCACCGACGACTTCACCCTGATCGGTACGGGCACGGCTTCAGGCACCATATCCAGTGTCTCGGCCAGCACGGGCAGCTCCGTCAACGTCAACGTTTCGGGCATCACGGGCACCGGCACCATCAAGATCAACCTGAACGGCAGCACCAACATCGCCGACAGCGTGGGCAACGGGCCGCCTGCGTCCTTCAACAGCGGCGGGACTCACACGGTCGCCGTTCCGGTGGCCCCCGGTGCTCCCACGGGTGCCACGGCCACGGCCGGCAATGCCCAGGCCTCCATCACATTCGCTGCCCCGGCCAGCAACGGCGGTTCGGCCATCTCCACCTATAACGCAGTGGCCAGCGGGGGCGGAGGCCAGACCGGATACTGCACGGGGCCGACAGCCTGCACCATCACCGTGCCCGGCCTGACCAATGGCATCAGCTACAGCTTCAACGTCACGGCCACCAACGGCGCCGGCCTGACCAGCGCAGCAGCCACGACCAATACCGTCATCCCCAAGGGCACGCAGACCATTACCTTCGCCAATCCCGGCGCCCAGAACTTCGGCACCACGCCGACACTGGCGGCCAGCTCCAGCGCAGGGGCCAGCTATCCGGTGACCTTCGCCTCGTCCACCATGGGCGTGTGTACCGTCACTCCGACAGGCGCACTGACCTTCGTGACCGCAGGCACCTGCACCGTTGCAGCCGACCAGGCCGGCGATGCCGCCATCGGCGCCGCACCCCAGGTCGCGCAGAGCTTTGTCGTGAACGCCGTCGCCCCCGGTACGCCCACCATCGGCACGGCCACGGCCGGCAATGCCCAGGCCACGGTGAGCTTTACCGCGCCCGCCTTCACGGGGGGTGCAGCCGTCACCTACACCGCCACATCCAACCCGGGGGGCATCATGGCGACGGGCAGCAGCCCGATCACCGTGCCCGGCCTGACCAACGGCACGGCCTATACCTTCACAGTGACCGGCGCCAACTCCGCAGGTACCGGCACGCCCTCGGCCACATCCAACCAGGTAACGCCCAAGGCCACGCAAACCATCAGCTTTGCCAACCCCGGTGCACAGAACTTCGGCACCACGCCGACACTGACGGCAACCTCCAGCGCGGGCGCCAGCTATCCGGTGGCCTTCACGTCATCCACCACCGGCGTATGCACCGTCACTCCGACAGGCGCGCTGACCTTCGTGAGCGCGGGCACCTGCACCATTGCAGCCGACCAGGCCGGCGATGCCGCCATCGGCGCCGCACCCCAGGTCACGCAGAGCTTTGCCGTGAACGCCGTCGCCCCCGGTGCGCCCACCATCGGCACGGCCACGGCCGGCAATGCCCAGGCCACGGTGAGCTTTACCGCGCCCGCCTTCACGGGGGGTGCAGCCGTCACCTACACCGCCACATCCAACCCGGGGGGCATCATGGCGACGGGCAGCAGCCCGATCACCGTGCCCGGCCTGACCAACGGCACGGCCTATACCTTCACAGTGACCGGCGCCAACTCCGCAGGTACCGGCACGCCCTCGGCCACATCCAACCAGGTAACGCCCAAGGCCACGCAAACCATCAGCTTTGCCAACCCCGGTGCACAGAACTTCGGCACCACGCCGACACTGACGGCAACCTCCAGCGCGGGCGCCAGCTATCCGGTGGCCTTCACGTCATCCACCACCGGCGTATGCACCGTCACTCCGACAGGCGCGCTGACCTTCGTGAGCGCGGGCACCTGCACCATTGCAGCCGACCAGGCCGGCGATGCCGCCATCAGCGCCGCACCCCAGGTCACGCAGAGCTTTGCCGTGAACGCCATCGCGCCTGATATCCCCGCCATCGGCACCGTCACTGCCGCAGACGCCCAGGCCACGGTGAACTTCACGGCCTCCGTGGGCAGCGGCGGTGCACCCATCTCCGGCTACACCGTGACCGCCACGCCAGTGGCGGCACCCGGTGCACCCGCCGTGACAACGCAGACGGGCACGGCATCGCCCATCGTCGTGACGGGTCTGACAAATGGATTTGTCTACAACTTCACCGTCAAGGCCACCAACGGCGCACAGACCAGCGCGGACTCCGCAGCGGTACAAGCCACGCCGCGCAAGCTGGAGCTGGTGGGCGCACCAGGCAGCGTGCCCGGCATGGCCGGCACGCCAACAGCGACGCTGTCCGGCGGCGGTGCCACCTGCACGCTGCAGGCCACCGGCGGCTTCGGCCCTGCAGCGTCCACACCGCCAGGCCTGCAGGCGCCCAACGGCCAATTCGCCTTCACGGCCGAGCAGTGCACGGGCGCCGTGACGATGACCCTGGTCTACCCCAGCCCGCTGCCCGTGGACGTGCAGTTCCGCAAGCCCGACGGAGCAGGAGGCTGGTTCGACCCCACAAATGCAGCCACCTCGCTGAACGTGGTCCTGAACGCTGCCCGCACCACGGTCAGCTACACCATCACCGACAACGGTCTGGGCGATACCAACCCGGCCACGGGCTCCGTCAGCGATCCGTTCGTTCCCGTGGTGGCTGCCGTGGCACCCGGAGGCGCGCAGGCCATTCCCTCGCTGGGTGGATGGGCGCTCGCAATGCTGTCCGGGCTGTTGGGAGGCCTGGCCCTGCGCAGCAGGAAGGTGTTCACGGCCCGGCGCTGACACGCGGGCCGCCCGGGAGCACGGCAGGCCCGGGCACCCA
>ERZ1292623.201-Hain-H51-01um-R1-201-length-67311-cov-8_pt1 | contig 67311 bp, 84 predicted proteins | sample MGYA00564398_ERZ1292623 | MGnify/ENA primary metagenome ERZ1292623 (study PRJEB36523, sample SAMEA6512633) | groundwater metagenome | collected 2019-01-07 | study: AquaDiva: Metagenomics assemblies of 32 groundwater samples
GCCCCCGCCAATTCCTTAAAGTTTCAGTCTTGCGGCCGTACTTCCCAGGCGGTGAGTTTATTACCTTCGTTACGACACCGCACATTCACGGAGAATGCGCGACACCTAACTCACAGCGTTTACGGCTAGGACTACTCGGGTAATTAGCCACTTCTGGACATATTGTTTTTGTTCACAGTATTTTTTTGGCGAACGTGAACGCAACATTTTTCTAAACGTCAGAATTCCAATGGAATTCTGATCGTGATCAAGAACTGCAAAGCAGTTCTAGACAAGTCCAAAAGAAGTATCTAATCCGGTTCGCTCCCCTAGCTTTCGTCCCTCACCGTCAGATCCGTTCTGGTTAGCTGCCTTCGCTATCGGTAGTCTTCCTAGGATTATACCATTTTACCGGTCCCCTAGGAATACTGCTAACCCCTCCCGGTCTCGAGTTTAGTAGTGTTCTCTGCACGTCGTCCCGTTAGGCGAGACGATTTCACAAAGAATTTGCTAAACCGGCTACGGACGCTTTAGGCCCAATAATCGTGATGACCACTTGTGGCGCGGGTATTACCGCGGCGGCTGGCACCCGTCTTACCCACCACTTATTCGCCAAGGTGTTTGCCCTTGGCAAAAGCCCATGCTAGGCATGAGCACTTGGAGTACCCTTCTCACACTTGCGTGCATTGGAAAGTTTTCGCGCCTGCTGCACCCCGTGGGGCTGGGACCAGTATCTCAGTGTCCCTCTCCGGGCTACCACTCTCATGGCCCGTACTGATCTTCGGTTTGGTGGGCCGTTACCCCGCCAACTGCCTAATCAGCCGCCGTCCCATCCTAGAGCGCGAGTTTATGAAAAGCTTCGTTCCAGAATGCTTTTCCTATCAGGTATTAACCTCAGTTTCCCGAGGGTATCCCTGACTCTAGGGCAGGTTAACGACGTGTTACTGAGCGATTCGCCTCTCTTACGAGAAGACTTGCATGGCTTAGTCGTACTCCAACAGCAGCCATCTCCCGCAGGATCAACGGGAATTGGATGTATTAGGCCGCAAAACATTGTTTACTAAAAAAATTGTTGGGTTTAGAATATTTCTTTTTGCCTGTATGCATAAGGGTTTAGCTTATGCATGAACATGAATACGCTAACCAGATAATACAGTTGGTCAGTTGGAGCGGATATCGCGTGACGAGATTTTATCTCGCCCCACTCAGGAACTTCGTTCCTGGGTGTGCCAGAAATGTTCCCATTTCTGAGCACAACTGTAGAAGATCAAGGTTTTAGATCCTCGCTTGTTGAACGCATCCCGAGAGAACTGAGACCTCTTTATAAGCTTTTCGGGAGGGTTCTCGACGATAAATGTTTACACATCCGAGTATAAATAAGAATTTATGGGCTTCTTGCTGCAAAGGGGATTCTTTCAGTTGCAGTTAAATAAGGTTGAGGTAGGAACCATTCCGTCGGTAATTCTTTAGAAAAATCTCGGCGCTTCCATCCAATACCTAAGGGACCCATTCCAATTAATCGCTCACGATCTACTTGTTGGAGAGTGTTGCCCATGCATTCTTCGGTTTCAATGTAAAGTTTGCGAGTGAGGGGTGGAAGAGTAATTCCGTCAGTAAATTTAAGAGGTCTTTTTAAACGTAAGGTTATGGCTTCATATAGGCCACCATAAGCCGATCCCGGATCCATCTCTCCTTGTTCTACAAATATCGTTCCGATTTTACGCTCTCGGTTGAGGTCAAAAATAGATCCAATCCCTGAAGGGGGTGTACTTAAAATAAGAGAGCGTTTACCCATATAAGTAATCTTCCGATCGGTTAAAGTTCGTTGGAGTTGTACACCATATAAGAACGGGTTTCTTCTAGGATTTCGAGGGGCATAATTTCCTAAGAAAACTTCGCAGTCATTCGGAAGTTTTCGAGAAAGTTCTTTGGTAAGATGTTCCAAGTCGAACAATTGAAGCGTAGGTGCGGGCATATCCTAGTGAATAAAAGAGCGTTTATAAACACATTCCTCACTTTAGCCGTTTCAACTCCCCAACAGCCTTTCTCGGATCATCTTGCGCCAATATATAATGCCCAGCCACCAAGTCTGTCGCTCCGGCTCGCGTAGCAAGACGACATATCTTCGTGTTTGTCACATCTTACTTAACGTCATGCTTCAACATGTTCTATGAGTTTTCGAGTTTCACAGATTTGAGTTCAATTCAGGTAGGTTTTTAAAAGCGTCCGTATTTCCGTTGAAAATGATTGAAAAAGAATCCCTCCTTTCTCGTCTGGAAAGACAATTAGCCACGGTGCAGATTGTAAGTTCAAGTTTAGTTGAAAGGTTAGGTTGCAGTGACGCTCGTAGAATACTAAGAAAAGAAGGGATAACTTGGAGAGCGAATGATCATTCTATCTTGTTAGATAAGGCCAGGCAGTTAGGCTCGGAACGTAGAAATTATCTAGGTACATTGGCTGTAGCCTATGATCTGTTTGCGGATGATCTTGATAAAGGAATTCCAGTGATTGACAGTTTGCAAGACTTAGTGGATAGTCTATCAGTGCCTGATTTATGTTCTGCTTTTGCGACGGCGAGAAAGGATGTTGAACGAGGTAAGTTGCTCTATGAGGACTTGGCTCGTTCGAAAGCTTTTAGCCCAACAGATATTGCCTATGTGCGCATCGCAGAAAGCACCGGAGAATTATCATCTACATTAAGAGTCCTAGCTGAGCGTGCACGGTACGAGCGAGGCACACCTTCATGGTTAGGCGATGACGATTAAGAAGATTAGAGTCGCTTTAATTTTTGCACCGCCTTTCTAGGATTCTTCTGTGTCAATATATAGTGTCCTACAACCAAGTCCGTAGCTCCGGCTCGCACGGCGAGCCGCCCCGTCTGTAAATTGATGCCTCCGTCGACTTCAATCCGTCCTTTGTAAATTCGCCTTAGCTTCTTAATCTTCAGCAGCATGCTCTTCATGAATTTCTGTCCACCTCTTCCAGGGTGAATGGTCATGACCAAGATTTGATCTGCTTGGTCCAGCCAGGGTTTGATTCGGGAGAGGGGCGTTTCAGGATCCATCGCAATACACACCTTCTTTCTTTTCTTTCGAATCAAGTCAATGACTTTTTGGGGGTGTTTTGTAGCTTCGATGTGGAATGAAATCGTACCGGCACCAGCCGCAATAAAAGCCGTTACGTATTTTTCAGGATTCCGAATCATCAAGTGAACATGCTTATGCAGGGTTGTGCGTATCTTTTTCACATCCTTAATCCATAAGTTCCGCCCAGGTTTCTTCCCTCGAACAAATTTTCCATCAATCACGTCAATGTGTACGGCGTCGGCATTGGAAACCCTGCGTAAATAGGCATTCACATCTCCAGTAACGTCCAGGATAGAAGGGGCTACGCGTACCATAGTACATTCTTGGAAAAGATGGATTATAAAGGTTTCGTGGATCGATAGGTTTATATATTTAAAACAGCCAGAAGACCGTATGTCAAAAGTCATCCTCGGTTCAGATCATGCGGGTTTCCAGATGAAGGAAGCCATAAAAAAGTACCTCGATAAGCTAGGCATGAAATATGAGGATCTTGCAACTGCCTATGTGGATGGGGATGATTTTCCCGAGATTGCGCAGAAGGTCGCTTTGAGAGTCGTAAGGGACAAGGCGCAGGGAATCTTGATTTGCGGAACAGGAGTCGGCATGTCAATTGTTGCAAACAAGGTAAAAGGGGCACGCGCAGCAGCGGTAGAGGATGAGAAGTCAGCCCGTCTAAGTCGCAATGATAACGATGCGAATATATTATGCTTAGGTGCAAGGATCATCGATGAGAAAACCGCAGAGAAGGTTGTAAAGAGCTTTTTGAGTAGTGAGTTCTTGGCGGGAAGGCATCAGCGTCGTGTGGATCAGATCAAGGCGATGGAGTAGTTTTCTATCCTTTCTATCTTTAAGCGGTTTAAGCACCTTTTTAAGGTTTCTAGAGGGATTAGGCCGGAATATTTATAAATTGTCACTATTTAGTGATAATAAGTAAAATGGGAAAAAAACTAGAAGAACTGGTCAGTAATGCCCGTAGACGCTTCGACGACTTTGTCGAGAAAAAGTCCAGAAGCTGGGATCGTTTTGGAGAAAAACGTATCCTGCCATATCGGCAGTACATAGCCGGAGTAATTGGAGGCGGCATCTTACTTGCAGAAGGTCTAACCCCTTTAAAAGAGCTTATCTTAACTGGAGAGACCGAACCCCTTCCATTGGTAGCAGGAATTGGCGTAGCATTATGGTCTTATGCTACCATTGCAGGAGATTTAGAAGGGTGGAACAATCGCTTGGTAAATGAACGCGAAATCATGGACCCCGTTACAGGAGAATATCTAAAAGGTGCTGCATTGAGGAAAAGGCTTTCTGAGTTAAGCCAGGAAGAAGAAGCTGAGCGAAGGGCGGGGAATGGAAGCGCTAAAAAAAGGTGGAGCAAAAGATTGCGAAACTTCGCCAAGTTCCAGGCAGAAACAGGTGAAGGAATTGTCAAGTGGGAAAAATTGCATAGTCTAACAAAAGATTATAAGGCCGGCTTGTTGCCGCATGTATGCCATGCCTTAGATATCGATCGCAATACAGTTAATGTAAATGGAAGCAGTGTAGATTTAGATACAGGAGTTTACACAGTTAAATACGATGATGTAGGGCAAGAAAAAGAGGTGAGCTTAACCTTAGCAGATCTCGTGTCAAAATCATATGATTCTCCTCTAGGACGCATGGCCTTACGAAGTGTAGAGCCTTATCTACGCAGGAATTACGAGTTGCAATACGCAGAGTTGGTTAAACTTCCCGAGACCTTCAAGATGGTGGGTAAGTTAGTGGGTGGAGCTTTACTAGGGTATGGAGCAATAAAGTTGGCAAACAAATATGGGTTGGACTTGAACTGGTTCAGCGCAGCCATTCCAGGTATCTTAACTGGCTTTATCCTGGCTACGGGTGCAGATTATTTGAAAGAGCGATTCTTCCATAAGAAAGAAGAAGAGAAAAAGGTGAAGGATCCTGAAGTGCGTAAAAGAGAAGAAGACTTTGCCTTACTACTCCAGCCGAGAATTGCATATCAATTGAGCCAGCAGAACAGAGAAGAGTTTAATCCAGCCATGGTTTACGTTTTTGAATCTCCAGTCACAGGAGACCAAGATGTAGTATATGCCGATCTCTCTCGAGCAGATGGAACAGGAGACATACAGTTTACAATTAAGAGAATCAAGCCAAGAGAATTAGCACGGGATTACTTACAAGGTAGCTCTCCAGAAGAATACCTTCAAGCGCATAATTCTAAGTTACTGCAGCTTCGCCACGGGAGGGAAGTAGATCAATTGGGTGTAGCTCATGAGGCGCATGTGCGTAGACTCGCAGAACAGTAAGTAGATTCAGCTCTAGGTGGGCAATTGGGTGGGTTTTAATTTTTTTAAGAAAGCATTGATTTCAATGGCCTCCAATTCCTTTTTAAACGCAGGATCGATCATTTCTGAGATGGCTTCACGAATTCTATGGGCAGCATCAAAGCACTTTCGAAGGGAAGCTAAAGCCCCTGTCGGGTTTTTATATTGAATATCACTTGCGAGTTCAACACAGCCTCTTTCGAGTGCATCTAAATAAGAAGGATCCACCTTTTCTTTGGAAACATGGGCAGCTAACTTAGGGTATAAACTCTGAAGTAGTTTAGCATGTTCGCGAATTTTCGGTCCATTAAAGGTCCATAAATCCACTTCCTGGGCAAGCGCCTTTTCAGCACTTTCCAACTCAATTTCAGCGCCATTACGAGTATGTGTAAGAGCAGATAATTGGATGTTAAGATCATGAATGCTTCGAGCAAAGTTAGTTAGTCCTTCTTGATTCAGTTGTTTTCCCAATTCGATCAACACTCGTGCAATACGATCTAAGTTATCTTGCTCTCGAAGTTCTTGGGTTTCTATGTCTTTATCAAGGGCTTTTTTTACATTTATGTATTGTTTAAGTTTATCTGAAGAGTCATCGCTTAATTCAGGTAATGCAGCAGAGTCTGTGCGTTGATTGAGTTGAATCAATTCCTTTGCTATCTTGACTTCTTCTTGAAGCAAGGTTAGAAGTGATTTAACGTTCTCCTGAAACTCATCATAAGCATCTAATTCTTCTTTCGAGGTGGTTTCAGGATTAATGGGGTTTTTTCCAGTATAAAGAATACTTGTTCGGACCCCCTCTTGCCAAGTCTTATCTGTAATGGTTGAACGAACGGCACTCAAGGTTTGTTGAATTTGTTCTCGAATGCGTATAATTTCGAATCGGTGTTTTGAGCAGTTTTCATTTAATACGAAAGTGATATGAAATTGGTTTTCCACTGTTTGGCGTACGGCCTTTCCAGCTTGTTCTGCAATCTCTAGCAAAGCTGCATAAACATTTCCAGGTTCATCATAAGAAACATTGGGGAAATTCTGATTCAAGATGACTTGAAGGCGGTTTTTATTGCGTTCAAGATCCTGTGAGATTCGAAACAGCACTTGTTGATCGTATTGAGTAAGGGCTATAAAAAGTAGCTCTCGTTGAGCTTCTTCTTCTCGTTGCAAATCTCCCATTGCAAGTTTAAAAAGTTGAATCCAGCGTAGAAGTGCTTGAAGTAAAAACTGTCCCGACTCCAGTTCTGCAGGAGCTCTCTGGTAATCCACTAAATTCTTTTTCAGTTCATTCAGAAGTTGTTTACGATTTGCCAGGTTCTCTTCTTTTCTTGCATCCAATGATTTTCGTTCATCATTTAACCGTGTATCGACCCCATCTAGCGCAGTGTTTAATTCATCCCTTGCTGTTTGAGCTCGAGTGGCTAAGTCTGCTGCAAAGGATCCAAGTGCGGGGTGGTCTGCCATGGGATAACCTTAAGGAGTGGCTCGGATCTGGCCGATGAGGGTTTGAGCATTGATGATGGCTTCTGAGGCTTGATAGGACAGGTCTCGGATCCTACTTTCTCTTTGCATAAGCCTCGCTGCTTGTGTTTGAAGCGCACCGGCGAGTCTAGTGGCATTTTGCATGGAGCCTGTATTAATGGCGTCGTTCAGCGCCGTTACTTCTCGGCTGAATCCTTGTGCTTCAGCCATCATGGTAGCATTTTCTTGTTCAGCTTGGGTTCGTAGAGTAGTCGCTACAGTTTCCAATTGTTGTAATTCCTGCGCTTGCCGACCTCTGGGAGCCCTTCTGCCGAGAGTTCGAGCCAATTGGAGTCCTCTGATCTCAGAATCGTATTGCGTAAGCTCAGTCATAAGACTATTTACTGCGGCAGAAAACTGTTGTAAATTACTAATCTCTGTTGCTAGTGGAGAGATTAAATTCATCGCCGTTCGCGTGTCTGTCACTCCCCCGGCAATTCCAAGGGCGCGGTTGATCTGATTCACTTTATCTACAACAGTGCCAGCTGTGTTCAGTGAGGCATTGACATGAGTTACTAATTGATTAAAACTCCGGGTCTCTAAAAGAAGCAATCGCTGCTGTGCATCCAATTGTCGTTGAACTGTTGCTTGATCTTGTTGTTGCCGCAAAAGATTGGTTTGCGTGGTAGCTTGCATTTCGAGCATTCGTTGTCTTTGTTGTTCAATTTGGTCCGTAACACGTGCTTGTTCAAGGCGAACGCGTTCATTGTCCCAGTTTTGTGTGCGGGCTTCTTGTGCAATGGCTGCATTGGCTGTCCTAGTGGCCGTATCAATGCGTTCCTGAATAGTTTGATCGAACGTTTCTTGATTTTGGTTGATACGTGCTTGTCTTTCATCTCGAGTTAAGTGCTGATTGTCAGCGTCCGCATTGATCTGGTTGATTCTGCGTGTGTTTTCATGTTGGAGTTGAACAAGTCCTTGAGCGGATTGGTTTACAATAGCAGCTACTTGTGCATTTTGTTGTGTGGTTTCCGCAGCAAGACGATTGGTTTCTCGGCCTCGAATGGCTCCACCTGTGTTGTGGAAATCGGCTTGCATGCCTTCTCGTGCAACCACCGCAGCAGCTTCAGCCGTGGCGCGGTCTCCAGTTGCAGTCGCTTGAACGCTTCGTAGTCCGGCTTCGGCTCTGCGTGCCGTTTGTTCAGTTACGTTCGCATTGTGTTCAGCTTGACGCTGTCCTCGGTTGAGGATAAGCTCCCAAATGACGAAGACAATAAGTATGAGTAAGGCGACTACAGCAAGGATAGTAAGTGCGCCTTCACCAAGATCCGCAAGTAAATCTAGGTAACCTGGGGTGACTAAGCCTAGAATACCTAGGCCGATGCTAAATATGATACGTGCTGAACGGTTTCCTTCTTCTTTGAAAAAAGGAAGATAGTGGGATGCAGCGTAGACAATGCCGAATACGATACCAAAGGCACCGAAGACGGCAATCCACGCGCCTTTTCCATAGGTATTGGCAAACGTAGAGCTACTAAGGCCAAATATGCCCAAAAGGACTCTGTTCATCGTGTCAGGAAGATCAGCAGAAACAGGTTGAGCTAAAGCCATTAAGGATAAAATAGAAAATGGGAGGAAGCGTTCGATCTTTATTCTCATTAAGCCGCACCTTTTCATCTCAATCCCCGCTTGCCTACTATTTAAAGGTTTCTATGGGTGTCGAGGAGAAAATAAACTCTTAAGGCAGGTGGCTTTGGGAACAACAGGATATTTTACTACTATTAAGGGAAAAATTTATAAATTATATCGCATTCATGAGAATCATGGAACCTAAAACGGCAGAGAGGCTTGCAGCGGCGGTGCTCATTTCCGCTACATTAGGTGGGGCTGCATTAACCTATCACCAGTATCAGGCTAGGGCTTCTGCATCGGGTGCAGGGGAACCGTCAGGTCTTGAAGCTGCAGTGGGTCCTGTCACCTACCATGTCTATGATGCTCATAAGGATAGAACAATTTTTGGCTATCACATCACAAATGAACAAGAGGAAAGAGACGGGGGAACACTCTATGCAATTCTGGGAAATCAGCTGGGAGAGGTCAAGGCGGAGTGGTTGGTTCTCCCCAATGGGGAAATGCGATATATCGATAACGAACCATTGCCTGGACATAGAGGCGATAAAATTCCACCGATTCCAGATAATGCAGTAATCATCCCTGATTAAGGTTTCTATGGGTCTCGAGGAGAAAAGAATTAATTGAAGGATTGTATAATGTTTTGTACAACGGTACAAATTTAGTACGTCTTCACTTTAAGCCCGGGGATGCGTTGGAAGTGTTTAGCATTGCGGGTGACAAAGGTTGTGCAGCCCTTGGCAAGAAGGTTCACCTAGAGGGGTTGCATTTATAAATCCCCTTCTTCTCCCAGAAAGCATGGTAAAACCGCTTGATCCGGATTATAATCCATCTGATGAGGATATTTTGGGGGTCTATACCTCTCCAACGGAAGCATCACGGCCATTCGATGTCAATGACTTAACATTAACGCAGTCTCAGCTAACTGAAATCGCTGCAGAGGCAGCTGGATTAATCTTCCCAGATTATGAAGCGGGCATAGATGGGGTTAAGGCCAGGAGCGTAATTCCTATGCTTGCATCTGCAAATAAAAAATCCTCTCATGAGATAGAAAGAATCGTGCAAAGTGTGGTTGCAAAGGGTGTACGAAAGCAAGTCGATGTGGTAGAAGATGCGGCGGCAGGTTTGCTGAAGGCACTTAAGGAGTGTGAAGAGGGTCTTGCTCCAGGTTCTACGACGAATTCAGCGTATATTATATCCAAACCCCTTTCAACTCAGCCTGGGGGAGTAACACAGATATTGTATACGACTACTCACGAACTCGGAGTGGGATTATCTGTTTATGCAGTATTACAGATCCAGCAGGGAGGGGGGGGTGTTTTGGAAAGGGGAGTATTAAAAATCCAGCACCCGAGTGGGCAAATGAGCAAGAAAGCAGAACGAGCAGTGGGATTATCAAATACAGTTGCTTCTGCTTGGGCTGGATTAACAGGGCTTTTACGTTCGGATGCATCCATAGCTACTAAAGTGCGCGAAACGGAAAAAAGAGGAGTACGGGTCCGTGCAGCTGCAAGTGCATATGCTCAGGCTGAGTTGAGAGATCATGACATGGCTGTTGTCAAGAGTAAATTTGAAGCGATTGTATATGGTTTACTTCCTGGCGAACCAGATGAGCGTGCCGTGACCCTTCCTGATCTTTTCCTTCTGGCAACGAGTTGTGAAGGGATGTATAAGTCCCCAAGTTTTACAGTAACTGAACAACAGAGAGCAATGTGTTTTGTGCGCTATAAAGCAGTGCGTAATCTAGCTAGTAAAGTAGCCGAGCAACTTGAAGGGGCATTAAGACCAACAGGTTCAGATGAGATTTAGAAACCTTCTTTCTCACTTCGCCAAGAACGGTACGTACTGTTCAGCGAGGCTCTTCAAGAACCACTCCCATAGATAGGGAGAGACCATAACCAAAGCGCCAATAATTAAGACGTGGAATTTCTTTTCACCGACATTTCCGGCAATGGCAGCAGCGCCGGCAATCTTGGCCATGGCAATGAGTCCAATCACAACGCGTACGCCAATTTCAATCCATTGGTTGGTGTGCCATCCAACTAAACTTAAGGCATAGCCCACGTTCATGCTGATGAAGATGAAGATCAACATGGTGGGAATTGCATGGATGCCGTGACTTAACCAGCCCAGTCCACGTTCGTCGGCGTGTACAAAGATGAGTTCAACAATGCTTAAGACAATGCCCACCGCTAAGACAGGCATAAGAACAAATTGAGGTGCTGCGGCTGCAGCAGCAGAGACTGCCATATTATTTCTTTCGTGCTAGGCCAATATTTAAACGTTTCTATTTCAAGTATGTGCATAGCATCCTAAGGTTAAAATTCAATCAGTTCTATTTTATTGAAGAGCGTTGCGAGGGGTTGCTCCCTACGGGAACGCAGCTCCATCTAATATTCAGTCGAGAATTTTAAAGATGCTATGCACATTCTATTTCAATTGGTTTAGGCCCATCCAAATCGTACGGTTGGTTGCAATAGCCTTTTCAAGTTTCTTTTCCAGATCTTGTAGAAAATCCAGGACTTGTTGGTCGCTTCCTAAATTAGGTTGGGTCATTTCTTGGCTTACGTCAGCTAAGGCAGTTTTCTGAGTATCCAATAAATTCATCAACGTGTTCAGAGGAGCCATAATATTGTTTAATTGAGTGCGAATGCCTTCTTCTCGGGTTGCAAGACTCGCTACCATTCCTCCTTGCACAGGGAGTGCTTGGGTTATGTGCGCCTTAACAACGTTTTTTTCGTTATCATGTTGTTGTATAGCACCTTGAGGGGAACCAGGTGGAGGTGCTCTCCCTAGAACATTCGCAAATTGACTTCTTAAGCTGTTTACTTGGTTTTGGACACGAGTCATCTCTGTAATCAGTTTAGATTTCTCAACACTTAATTCTCCAATACGCATTTTTGTTTATTCACATCCCATTTATTTAAACTTGTCGTTTCACAGTATAGAATCAGGGTATAGAATAGAGTCTTACCGATAGAATAATTTAAATAGTGTGCATACAGGGGTGAAGGGTATGGCAAGTTGGTTGAGCACAGCAGGTACCTTTGATGCTTCAGGTCCTCTAGTGACTCTAATTCCAGCTGCATACCGTGCGGATGTAACGCTTTTCTTATGGGGTGGTTTGATTTTAGTCTTGCTCTCGGCTTATTTCAGTGTGCGTAAGATTGAGGAGAATTTAACCCGAGTAATGGGGTTGTACCTCTTCATAGGTTTGTTCTCGTATGCTCTAACTGGGCATCTATCGACAACAATCTTTTTTGGAGGGATCATCGTAGTGATGCACTTCTTGAGTCGCTTGCGTGCTCGTCGTCAAGAGTTCGGCTCTGGCGAAGAGCAAGCACTGGCAGATCGAGGAGCGGGAAGTCCGAAGGCAAGACAAAATATAGAAAGAGTAGTTCGGGTGGAGGAAGGGCTAGCTCAAGATCCAATTCCAGAAGTGGCTGCAATGGGTTTGGAAGGAGCGCGTGAAGCTGAGGAGGCGGAGGCAGAGTTATCAGTTGAGGGAGGCGCTGTTGTTCTTCCGGAAGCAGAGTTGGAATTGCTCGATCTGGGTCTAAAGGATGAGGTAAAAGTCATAGCGCATGAAGAACGTTTGAAGCAAATCGCCTCCGCAATAGCTGGGCTGCAGGAGCTTCCACAGACCGTGCAGGCTTCTATGGATCTTACGTTGGAGTTTCTTCATGAATTAGTCTTGGCGAGTGAAGGGGTTGTTGAATCTGAAAAAAGTGCAGATCAGGATCGATTAAGGGTAATATCAAAGATGGAAAAAGTGTTAGGGGCGCTGAAAAAAGCAGCTAGGCGAGCGCAAGCGTTCAAGAAGGAAGAGCAAGCCATTGAAGGTAAATTGGGGAAGTTGGGAAGTAAGAAGATTAGGGAGGTTTCTGAAGAGATAACAAAGAAAGAAAAGCGCTTGGATGCGTTAAAAGAAGATAAATCAGCCGGGCAAGAGTTGATCATCTCGTTGAGGCAAGAAATCAAAAGCTTTGGGGAGGGTTACGAGTCTCTTCAGAGAGCAGAAAGGGTTTTGTCTGGATTAAGGACGCAGTTGGGAAATTACTTGACCCAGACGAAAGAGCAGTTGGGTAAGATTGCGTCAACAGTAAATAACATAGGTTCAGTAGAAAAAACCCTGGGAGGGTTTGAAGCGCGGCAAGGTACGTTAAAGGAAAAATTAGCTAAGGAGCAGGGTAAGTTTGCAAGTGTAGTAGTGGACTTGGGCCATGATAAGTTGGAGGGCTTTTTGCAGCAAGTGGATGAGTTGGTTGTGCGCTCTAAAGAAGGCATGTCTAGCTTCTTTGATGCTTGGGTAGAATCCAAGAAGGCGTTGTTTACGCTCTGCATAAACCTGAAAAGTTTTTTGGAGCAGGTAACGGCTTTAGCGGCAGAAACGCATGGTTTAGAGTCGCTTTCTGCAGCGAGCGCAAAATTGCAGGATCAAGTGACAGAAGGCTTTGCTCAATTAGAGGGTTTAGCAGAGAAGCTGTTGGGTAATAATCCTGTGGTTGAAGCGGAGTTAGAGCAGATTACTCGCTTGTCCAAGCAAACAGAAGCACAGCTTTTGCAAGGGGTGGAAGTGGAAAACAACATGTTCGAGCGTACAATGAGCGAAGTGGAGCTAACACAAAAGCAGATCAACGCATTTCAAAAAGGGGTAGAAGAAGAGCTGCAAAGTTTGGAGCAAACAAAAAATCTGACGTTTAGCAGTTTGGACAAAATCATAAAGTTGGTCGCTGTAAAAACAGAGGAACTCAGCAGCGAGGTAACGCGCAGTGCAGCAGAATTATCAAGCGAAATGGCTTCTACTGCAGCAGAAGTGGGCGAAGCAAAAAAGGTGGCGTGATTCTATGAAGTCAAAGCATCATAGTAAGGGTGTGATTTATGTCATAATTTCAACGCTTATGTTTGCGAGTTATGGTGTCTGGTCAAGATTTTTGGGGGATCTGGGGTTTGGAATCTTTTTTCAGGGATGGACGAGAGCTCTTCTTATGATTGCCATATTACTGCCTGTTCTGATCAAGCGCAAAGAACTGATTGTGATTGCAAAAAGGGATTGGAAGTGGTTAGTTGTTTTCTTGGTGTTTACTTCCGGTACTCAAGTTCCTCTTTACTATGCATTCAACCATATGGATATTGGGACGACGTCATTGTTGTTTTTCGTCACGATGTTAATTACGATGTATGTGGTGGGTGTTATTTTCCTTAATGAAAAAATGAGCTGGGTCAAAGGAATTGCGTTTCTCTTGGCGTGTTTCGGCCTCTATTTTGTATTTTCCTTCTCTATGACGAAGTTCGCGTTGCTTGCTGCTCTAGCAGCAGTGCTCAACGGCGTTGCTAGTGGTGGAGAAGTGTCGTTTTCTAAAAAACTATCAGGAAGTTATTCTCCGTTGTATCTGGTTATATTAAGCCAAGCCATAATTGCCATCACGCATTTTCCATTTTCTCATTTATTCCAAGAGGTTCAATATGTGCCTGAGTTCAACATGACGTGGCTGTACATGGTTGCCTATGCCATTGCCGGCGTTCTTGGTTTTGGTTTGCTCATTGCTGGGCTGAAGTATCTGGAATCAAGTGTCGGCGGTTTGCTAGGATTGCTGGAGATCGTGTTCAGTGTCAGTTTCGGGATTCTGTTTTTCAGTGAGTTGCTCACGCTTCGCATAATCATCGGTGGTCTGATTATTATGTTAGCTGCTGCTTTACCACATATAGTTGAATTCCGTTTTGTAGAAAAATGGTTAAAAACACTAACCTAGAATCACTCAATCTTTACTTTCTTTCCAAAGGCTTGTCCGGGCATGCCGGTTTCGAAGATGACACGTAAGGCGCCTTTGTTGCCGTGAGCGGAGGCAATCTTTCCAATCATGTCCTTTTTGCCTGTGTTATAGACCACTTTCTTACCCACGAGTTTCATGGCGTCCGCCCGCTTGGTCAAGCTATCGACTAGAACGATCATTTGGTTCTCCGAACAGGTATGTCGGTTTCGGCAAAAGTTGTTGATGACGCCTTCCATAGAGAGTTCAGAGCTCTGGTTTATTTATAAAGCTTACGTCCTTCATTCGAAAAGTTTATATACATATACATATATACTAACAAAATGGCTAAGCTCATCAATGTTTCCGACGATGTGTACAACACGTTGAAGGGTCTTAAAGGTAAGGAGAGTTATTCGGTAGTAATTAGACAACTTTTGCAGGGCCATTCAAACAAAGAAAAAGTATTGTCTTTTTTCGGCCGGGGTGGAGTGGATGCCAAAGCAGTAGCTGAACTTAAAGAAGGCTGGAAGAAATGGTCCGAAAAATATGTTTAGATTCGGATGTCATCATTGCCTTATTGAATAAGGAGGCTACTCCACAACAAGCCTTAGAGTCTTCTGATGCAATTTTATGCATAACAGCCATCAATGCATTTGAGATCTGGTATGGTAGAAAAAATGAAGAGACGGTGCATGAGCTTTTGGCATGGTTGGAGATCATTCCGATAAATGATACTGTTGTGCGTTTAGCAGCAGATATATTACGGGATTTAAAAAAACAAGGAGCGATTCTTGATTTTAAGGATCTATTTATTGCGGCAGCATGCATTGTGAATGACCTCGAGTTATTAACCTACAATCAGAAGCATTTTGTCCGTTTAAAGAAATATGGGTTGAAGTTAGTTGAGTAGTGAGTCAGAGGCTATCGTTCCCATTCATTAATATCTGGGTGGAAGTCGACTTGGTATTCAGGAATTCCAATAGAAATGCCATATTCCTTCGCCCGATCGTATTGCTCTTTGCTTGTTCGATCGATTTTAAAGACTTTATGGTGAAAGATAATATAATGGGTAGAGTCGTTTTTGTAGTCAGCATACCAATCGCGTTTAGAATCTAAAGCCTCGCTCAATTCATGAGCAATACCATCAGCTTGTTCTTGAGGGATCTCGACCGTGTGCAGCGTCCACTGCTTCACCCATGGGGTTTTATGTCGTTCGGTTACAGCTTCAACCTTTGTCGAAACAATCTTGACCTTTTTAAGAACTTCACCGTGTTCCAGGCTTTCTTCAATGATAACTCCGGTGAAAGGTGGGGGTGTCATGGTGAATGCATCCGCTCTCGGTTTTATTTAATCTTTCCCGTCTGCCAGTCTTTAAGGATCATCTTGGAAGTTCGTTCAATGTCCAGTTCAGCACCTTTCTTGAGCAGGTTCTTCTTTTTAGCAATAGCAAATAAAGTGTCTTCAAATTCAGAGCTTACTTCAACGCCATAGTGAGCTTCGATCTTGCCAGGGTACGTTTCCATGAATTCCATAATAACCACATCAGGGTTCGCGACTTGATTGAATTCCAGGGTGCCAATCAGGGCGTGTTTGTTGTCATTCTTTTCTCGGTAAGGAACCACTCCTGGAGTGTCCAAAAACATGATACGGTTGTCCATTTTGACTCGTTGAACTCCCGTGGTAAATCCACTCACCGAACTAGTGGGTGCAGCCTTTTTTCCTTTCAAGGCATTGATTAAGGAGGATTTGCCTACATTGGGATATCCAAGAACTCCCACAGTAAAGACTTCTTGATTTTTGTAGGCTCTTTGTCCTTCGATCAGGATGCGTTCTCGCAGTAACGTCGTACCGTGATGATCCTTAGCAGATACAAACACAGAAGGGTGTAAGGTGATTTGATCCATGAGTTTCTTGTCCACCAAGTCGCATTTGGTGATCACATAAATCAAGGGTTTCTTGGCTTCGCGCACTTTATCTTCTACTTCAGCGTTTCGGGTTTCATCCATGAGCCGTGCATCCAGTAAAAGAAGCAGGATATCGGCTTGTTCAATCACGTTGTTGACAATCTTCCAGTAGCTACGTACCATGTTCTGAAGTAAGGGGGAGGGTATTATAAACTTGGTGTAGAATAAAGCGTCTAACCCTTGAGTAGTTTTTGGATTTCTAGACCCTTTCCTTTTTCGATTTCTTCAAGGCTGAGGCCGCAAAGTTCATGGGGAAATACGATCCATTGGTCGGTTGTATGGATAAAAAAATCAGGTTTTTGATCGGTCTGATTTCGGTGGGGTTTGAAGTATACTGTGGCAATTCGAATTTCTTGAGGCATATGATTCTGCAAGCCTTTTTTTAGTGCATCCATCACTGCTTTCAAACTGAGGCCCGTCTCATAGACGTCGTCAATCAATAAAACCCGATCATTGGAAGAGACTTTCTCGGTGATATAGCTTAGATTATGCACAGCAATTGTACGTTTCATCTCATCGATACCAGAATAGGCACTGGTTCGAATGGCAATATGATCGGTTTTCACACCATGGTATTCTAGAAATTCTTGTACAGCGATTCCCACAGGGCTTCCACCTCTCCAGATTCCAACTAAGAAACTAGGCTTGAAGCCAGAATCCAGTATCTTTTTCCCGAGTAAGAATGAGTCTTTTAGCAGGCTATCTGCAGAAATATAGAGCTTGTCGCCCTTCTCTTTATTCTCCATAAAATGTGTAAGTTTACTAAGGCTTTTATTCTTTTCTGTATATTCGAGATAAATAATGCACTTGGGGTGAGAAGGCATTTCCGTAGTAATAAATCTTCATTAGAGCAACCTTTAAATATTAGTTAGTATTAGACTAACTAAAATGAAAAAGGAAGAATCGGTGCTGGAGTTGTTCTTTAATGAGCCAACAAAGCACTGGCATTTTGAAGGCATCCTGAAATCAGCCAAAATCAGCCGCCCTCAAGCCGTGCAATGGATCAAAAAATTCATGCAAGAAGGGCTTGTTCAACGCCTCAAACCTAGAGGAAAAATGCCCTATTACACAGGCAACTATGAACACCCATCTTATCGAACAAAAAAAAGGATTTACACTCTAAACCAGCTTTACAAGATAGGTTTCATCACTCATTTAATGACACTTCCTAAGGCCAAAAGCGTCATCCTCTTTGGTAGTTTCGCCCGGGCGGACTGGCACAGCGAAAGTGATATTGATTTATTTGTATACGGCAATCCAGAAGGTCTAAATCAGTCTAAATACGAACGATTGCTCCACAGAGAAATCCAGCTTTTCAATGCACAAAGTCCAGAAGATCTTAAAAAAATGGGAATTCCACTGCTCTTAAACATTCTTAAAGGCCAAACCATAAAAGGAACTCCTGATTTCCTTGCGGTAAAGATCCATGCCTAGATATCAGAGTCTCCAAGAAGCCTATGAAAAATGCCAAAAAGAAGGCCTGCTGCGCTTCCAAGAAGAAATAGATACAGCTAAAATAAAGCACATGATAACGCTCTCCCAAGCAGATGTAGATGCTGCGAAGCAACTTTCTAAGAGCCTTCCCAAAGAAAGCATAGGGTGGAACACGATCTACAAGCTCCACTATGACGCTCTCCACAGTCTAACTGAGGCTTTCTTACGCTTCAATCGCATCAAGTCTAGCAATCATCAATGCCTTTTCGCCCATTTATGTCATGAACATCTTGAACTAGAGTTCAACTGGAATTTATTCGAAAAGATACGTACCCAACGCAATGGTATCCTCTATTACGGTACTCCCATCGCTTATGAAGACTGGAAAGCGATCGAACTTCAAGTGCAGCTCTACATCAAAACGTTAAGAGAGGCGATTGAGAAAAAGCTCGAGAAACTTGTTCTATAATAAATAAAGCGCCCGGGATGAGATTTGAACTCATGCTCCCAGAGGGACGGGATTAGCAATCCCGCGCAATCTCCTGCTTTGGCAGATCCTTCGCACGATGCGCGCAAAGTACCAGGCTATGCGACCCGGGCATAGGAGCGTAAAAACCGGTACAATTTATAAACATTTAGTGCCAAAGAGACCAGATGAAGTTATTATTGGTGGATAATGGCTCACGCCTCTTAGAAGAATTGGAAGAATCTTTGCAGGAGCATGAGGTAAGCAAAGTAGCCTTTCAAGAGCTTACGAATGCAGCCGGGTTTGATGCGGTAATCTTGTCAGGAGGTAGCAGTCTTTCGGTGATGAAACATGAGGATGAGTATAAGCAAGAATTATCTTTGATTCGCCGTTCTTTAGTTCCGATGTTTGGGATTTGCTTGGGGTTTGAGCTGATCAGTTACGCCTTTGGAGAGAAGCTATCCTGGCTAGAAGCTAAGCGTACAGGTGTAATGCGCGTAAAGAAATTGCTCAATGACCCGATCTTTAAAGGAGTAAGGAATTTAGATGGTTTTGAAGCCCATCGCTGGGGTGTTAAGAATGTAAGTAAGCTTATCCCGCTCGGAGTCTCAAAGGATGGCATTGAAATGGTCAGGCATCCAGAACGCCTAATATATGGGGTTCAGTTTCACCCAGAAATGTGGGGAGATCGCATCTCAGGCTACAAAGTACTCAATAACTTTTTAGACATCGTTAAGAAGAATGGGTAGGGTTTCTATCGGTAACCACCATCAGCTACAATGGTTTGACTATTAACAAAGCTAGAGTCTGGTGTGGATAAAAATAAAGCAATGGTGGCGATTTCTTCAGGTTTTGCAAATTGGTGACTTGGAATTCTCTTTTTTTCTTGTTCAACATAATCTTTAGGCAGGTCTTTGTTCATGTCGGTATCAATCCACCCAGGTGCGATGTTGTTGACACGGATGTTTGGGGCAAGTTCTGAAGCAAGATTTCGAGTAAGGTTAATGACACCGGCTTTGCTTGCGTCATAGTCGGCTGAAGTAGGAGCAGTTGAGTTAATACCACAAGTAGAAGATATATTAACCATAGCAGATCCTTTAGGCATATGAGGAGCAGCATATTTAGCGCATAGAAACATACCAATTAAATTCACATCCAAGGTTCGTCTCCATTCTTCCACCGTTTTTTCAAAGAGGGGCTTATCATAGACAAGGCCAGCATTATTGACTAGGACATCAATTTTTCCAAATTCTTTCACGGTTTTTTCAACCATGGCTTTAACTTGTTTTTCATCTGCTACATCGGCTTGAACGAGCAATGTTTTACCGCCTTTTTTCTGAATTTCGTCCACGTCTTGCTTAGCGCCTTTCTCATCTTTTGCGTAATTAACCACAACGGAAGCACCTTCCTGAGAAAAGAGCAAAGCAATCGCTTTTCCAATGCCTCGAGAGCTACCGGTCACAAGGGCCACTTTGCCTTTTAATCTCATGAATAAAAGAGATTTTCTTATATTATATAAAGGTTAACTATTTATAGGAGTAAGTGATCCCACAAATCATGTGTCTAGCTAAATTCAAAAAATACGAATCATACGCACCGTTGGTTCTACGTCTCTTCGCAGGTATTATATTTGTCTATGGTGGCTGGATGAAGCTTTTCATGATGGGACCTTCAGCTTTCGCAGGGATGCTTGCAGGTTGGCCTGTTCCTTTGTTCTGGGCTTGGCTTGTAAGCCTTGTTGAATTCCTAGGTGGTATCGCTTTGGTTGTAGGATTATTCGTTCGCTACGCAGCCTTCTTGTTGACCATCACTATGATTGTGGCAAGCATCATGATGTTCATGATGCAGGGAATGATGGGTGTTACAGCACCTTTCTGGGGTATCGGGCTTTCCTTGGCTTTACTCTTTACAGGTGTTGGTAAATATTGGAATCTAGAAAGAAAGTGGTTTAAGAAAGAGTTCTAGGTCGATAATTATTTAAATATCTCTTGCTTAACGGTCTATATGAAACAAGAAACAGTTACAATTTCAAAGGAAAAGTATGGAAAGTTAAAGAAAAAGGCAGAGCTTGCAGATGATGCATTATCACAGATAAAAGCGAGTTTTGAGGATCTTAAGCATGGGCGTGTTCATCGAAGACTCCTCAAATAGTTAAGTAATTCTTTCATATTTTTTAGGACAAATTTTATGATCTCTTTTTGCTCTTTTTTAGGTGCATAAGTTAGGAAGAGGATCTTTTTTGGCTCTTCATCGATCAGATAATAGAGTCGTTTGTTGAGGTATTTCTTTTCTCGAAACCAGGAGAAATGCAGTATTTTTCCAGAAGGGGTTTCTTCTACATTTCTATGGGTCTGGTCAATCCAGTCTTTCTCATTTTGATCGGCTTTATCGTAGTGTTTCTTAAATGAGTCGGTTTCATAGATTTTGTAAGTCGGCATTTAAGTGGGGGTAATATTTTGTTTTAAAACTTAGCTAACGGTTCCGTAACTATTCCGTAAAGTTCGCAAAAGTTACGCCCAATAAACACCCTCGGTACTTTAAGCTGCTAATTGTCCAGTTAATTTAGCAAGAGCTTCTTCATCAGTCATGGGTGCCCATTGAAGATAGGTCGTGCCAGTTTCTCTTCTTATTATCATTTTAGTAAGAAGTAGAGGATTTCCTTTGCGCTCATTAGGTAGATTTGTTTTAGCTTCTTCTAAGCTTGTAGATTTAGGATGGTCAGCGTTGAAAGCTCGTTGAGTTACAGAAATAGCCTCCTGTAAAGTTTGCAGGGCTTGTAGTACATTCCCTCCTCTAGGATAATCTGCAGGTCTGTCTCGATAAAGCCCGATAGCTGCGGGTAAACTTACCCCCAATAATCTTATGAATGATTCTACGGAAACTTCCACATTTTGAGTCATGATATCACCTGTATAACCACTTCAAAGTAGAATTAATAAAGTTTTCGTTAGTTCAAGAACTCAACTTGTACTTCTAAATGATCCCACGTCGGATATTCGGTAACAAGAGCGCACTTATTCTTCAATTCAGATCCAATCTCTTGCAAGATCCAACCACCTGTCAACAACCGTAGTTTCTGGGGATCAATTTCAATTAATTCATCAGGAATGTCATACTTCTTTTGCAGTTGTTGTTTAAGCTTGCTTAATTTCAAGAGCATCGCTTGCTTTTCTTCAGAAGGAAGTGCTTTGATTTTGCTATAATAGCCCATGCACGGCTGTAAATCAAGGTAAATTGCTCCTCGGGTGAGCATACCTTCATCATCCATCAAGTCATACTCTTTTTTCATGCGCTCTCCGCGTCGTTTTACGCGATTCGCATGCTGGATGGCATCTTTGGATTTGGCCGTGCAAAAGTGTGTCTTCAATCCAAGTTTAGCACTCAACTTGATCAAGTTCATGGCCGTTTCTTGGCTGCCAGTTACACCATAACTTTGCGAATCTTTACACTTAATCTTTCGTGTCAAAAAAGCTTCTTGCCAGGCCTTGTTGTCAGAGACTTCCAGTTCATTCAAGTTCAAGAAGTCTACTTTATCTTTAATGTAATGGATCAGTTTTGTAATGTTCTTTTCTTCACCAGGTAGTGCAGGGATTTCAACGCCCACTTTCCAGGGAAACTTGCGCGCTAACTTAATACGGGGCCACCATTCATCATTGTCCAGGTAGGGGTGGAATCGGATCTCATCAAGTCCGCTTTCATATAAAATACGTAAGCGTTCCTCAGTCACAAGTTGCAGAGGAGTATACAAATGTACATGAAACTTCTTTCCAAAGTGTTCTTTCAGTAGGTACGTGTATTCAGCACATCTCTCGACCTTCGTAAGGGGGTCGCCCCCTGTTATTCCCGCGCCCATCGCCCCACTTTCCTCGGCCTCCTGAATCAATTCAGACTCAGAAAAAATGGGTCGTTCATTGGCATAGATCTTATCCATACGCATCTTCTGATCTGAGACAGGGCAATACCAGCAATGCTGTCCACATAAACCCGTCACAAAAACAACGAGTTTCTGTCCTTTGACGCAGGACTGGCAGCCCTTGGCAATCTGTCCAGCACAGACATTGTGCCAGGCGGTCTTCTGAACAAGGAGTTGTTTCATAGGATAAGGTATTAAAACTGGGTTTAAAAAGTCTATGCAGTAGGTTCAGGGAAGTCGTCTTTGTGAAGGACGAGGCCTCCAAAGTAGTGTTGCCGGAAAACAGGTTTTCCTTGATACAGAATGTGTTCAGTTCCTCTAAATTCTCCAACCATTCCATGAATATCATTGAGGTATTCCCAATTGCCTTGTTTAAAATTCTTGGGACCTCAGAAGGGGTTGGATCGTTCAACTTGTTTTAAGGCTTCTTTGAGAAAGGTGAAGGTTTGTTTGGCAAAGGATCTGTTTCCATGGTATTCAGTTGACATGCCGCCATCGTAAGACATGGTCCATACGGGTTTTCCTTGAAAGCGCACAACTTCCTGGCCTGGAGCACGGTAATATCCAGCATAGCTATCATGATAATCCCAGTCGCCTTCTGCGTAGTGGAGTTCTCGAAAGCTGGGTCGTTCTGGTTCTACTTCAGCTCCTTCCGCAGCATAGGTACTTATTTTAGCTTTTAGAATAAAGTCAGTAAGTGCTTCGAGGTCGATCATGAGAAGAGTACCTTTGTCTTATTTATAAATCTGATAGGGTTTCACAAGAACAGTCGTTGATAGAACAAAATTCTAAAGAATTTTGGACTACAGAGATTATTCAAAGGAATAATCTCTGATAGGAGCAAAATGGCAGATTTTGCTACTTCAGAAACTATTGCAAAAATAGTTTCTGGTAGGACGAAGTTCTCAAAAGAACTTCGGACTTCAGAGATTATTCAAAGGAATAATCTCTGGTAGTTCATCCACACATTATTCGCCACTTCTTCAGGATCCATCTTCTTGATCTCGGCAATCTTCTGAATCGTTCCTAGAATGTTGGCCGATTCATTTCGCTCACCAGGATTGGGTGCTAAGTGCGGTGCATCGGTTTCTGTCAAGATCTGTCCCAAAGGAATAATCTCAGCCATGAACTGAAATTGGCTAGAACGAGTAATATTTGTAGGCAGGCTAAAGTACCATCCATTCTTGATCGCCCGCTGCACGAGTGCTTTCTTCCCAGAAAAGCAATGCAGGTCGACTTTCTTTGCTCCCAACTGTTCCAACAATTCAATCGTCTCCAACTCAGCTTTGCGGGTGTGCACAATCACTGGCTTATCTAATTTCTTGGCTAATTCAACAATCTTCGTCAAAGCCTTTTTCATGTCTTCCATTCGTTCGGGTTTCTCAAACGCGTCCAGCCCCACTTCGCCAAACGCAATAAACTCTTGCTTCGCAATCCACTCAAGTTCTTGGTCAAACTCAGCTTCCGTAACTTCTACGGTGTGGGTTGGATAATATCCAAGTACAGGTTTAAAGATCGGATACTTCTTGCACAGTTCGAGCACGCGCCGGTTACTCTCAGGGTTTACTCCATTGAGTAAAATCGCCTTCACACCGGCGTCTTCTGCTCTCTTCAACACTTCTTCCCGGTCCTTATCAAACTCAGGAAAGTCCATATGGCAGTGCACGTCTACGAGGATCATCATATTCACCGCTTATTTAGTACATGGTCTCGTACGAGTTTGACCAGTTTTTGATGTAAAAATCCATTGCTCACAATGTGACCTCGGATGTCTCGGTCATAGCGTTGTTCTTTTCCGAACAAGTCCGTTACTTTTCCGCCGGCTTCTTCCACAATGACCTTGACAGCGGCAGTGTCGTGCGCTTCATAGTGGGGGAAAACTGTGGCCTCAAATTGCCCTGTCGCGACAAGCGCAGCCATATGGGTGATGGATCCTAAATTGAGGAGGTGAACATTCTTGTTTTCTAGAGCATGATAAAGGGGGGGGGAGGTTGTACCTTGCGAGTCCCCACCCATCCATTCCGATAAGAGCATGTTCCAGTTCTTTTTTAGGTGAAACCCTTATTTTCTTTCCATTTAGGGTAGCTCCTTTTCCTTGTTCGGCAAAGAAGGTTTTCCTGTGGAAGGGATCATAGACAACCCCCACGATAGGTTTCCCATGATGGGTTAAGGCAAGGGAAAAGACAGAAACAGGAATTCCGTGGGAGTAAGGAATAGTGCCATCAATGGGGTCGCATACCCAGACATAGTCAGAGGAGTTGGATAAATGGCTTTCTTCCTCTCCAAGTACATCATGCATAGGAAAACGCCTTTTGACATTTTCGATAACTAATCTGTTTATGTCTAAATCAGCTTTTGTAACTGGGCTATGATCTTGTTTGTAGCTGTTCTTTACTCGGGAAGAAAAATACCTAAGCATGATGCGGCCTACTTTTTTGGCCAGGTTAATTGCAAAGGGTTTATAGTTAGGCATGGCATTGTAGAACGAATAATCTTCTTAAAGCTATCGTCAGAAACTCAATAACAGCAATACTTATAAGTACTTATAGCTTCCTATAGCTAATTATAGCCATGAACCTCACGACCATCCAGCTCAGGCAGGATACCAAGAAGAAGTTAGAGCAGAAAAAGCTCCATCCAAGGGAGAGCTATGACGCAGTTATCCAGAGAGCGTTAGATACGGATAATATTCTTAGTTTAGAGGAAGCTTTTCGTCAGAGTGACCAAGTAAAATTGAAAAGGAAATACTCAACAGAAGAAGTGATCGCATTGACGCATGCGCATAGAAAGAGACCATGAAGCCTTTTTTAGATGCAAATGTGTTGGTTAAGGCTTTTTTTGACAATAACGAACAAGATAGTTGTAAAAAAGTATTATGTGAAGAGTTTATTACGAATATGGTTTGTTTGGCAGAAGCACAAGAAGCTCTGGCAACCATTCTAAAGAATCAGGAGCAAGCTGCTTCTTGGATGAAGTCGGTTTTTAAAGCAAATGGGGTTATTGTGGATGTGGATAAAAATACCTTATTTGAGTCGTTTAAGTACTTGGACCATCTCACAATATGGGATGCAATTCATTATGCAACGGCATTATTAAATAATTGTTCTGAAATAGTTTCTTACGATAAAGATTTTGATGGTCTTAAGATCAAGCGGATGGAGCCTTAGCGTAAAAAGAAGTAATAAGCCCCTACAATTACAGCCAAAGAAACCACATTAATCAAAAACCCTTTCTTCAGTTGTTCTTTGTTATCAATGCCCATGAAATAAGCAATGACTGCAATGGATAAAAATCCTCCGAGGTGTGCAAAGTGTCCGATGCCATCTTCAGCAGGGTTCAAGACCCCAATAACATCTAAGTAAATGGTGAGCCACCCGACGATCATCACAGGCAAAGGAATGAGCAGTTCATACGTCAGGTAAAACGGATTCAAAAGAACCGCGCTCGCAACAAGTCCCATGATCGCTCCAGAAGCGCCAAGTCCTCCTGTATTGTCCACAATAAGAAAGAGGTGAATCAAGCTGGAAAAAACGCCGGAGAGGATCAAGGCACAAAAATAGAGAATCCCCATTTTTAGGCTTCCAATGTTGCGTTCAACCACTCTTCCAAAGATGAAGAGTGCAAGCATGTTGCCAAACAAATGAGACAAACTGGCATGCAGAAATCCGGCCGTAATCAAGGTATACGCGTGAGGTCCAAGTAAGTCTTTGGGGTAGTTAATCAGGCTACTCAGCAAGGCATCGTTAAAGAAGAGACTAACAATATATAGGACAATGTTCAACAGAATCAAAGTGATCGTAAGCTTGGCTTCAAATAAAAAATCAAACACATCAATAAAGGGTTTGAAGAGGTCTTTCCATTCTTTGCGTTTAAAGAAAACTTGAATCAAGGTAATCGGAGTTAAGACCAAGTCAAGGATAAACCTCCACAGGAATCTACTTTCGCTCTCAATTGGGGCCATTCAACATCTAGACATAAAGGAGTATAAAAAGCTTAAGAATTATATTTGTTTAGCATCCTCAGGTCGAAATCCATTTAACATGCTATCACAATGCGTTGCGAGGGGTTGTGCTCAGAAACGAAGTTTCTGGCACGCCAGAAATCTTATGATTTCTGTGTGCACCCTTCGGGAACGCAGCATCTATAACCGAACTTCAAGGATTTCGAAGATGCTAAACAAATGCTAAGAATCTCATTTCTCTGTAAACTTTCTAAACGTCTCGGCAATGTCAATCACGTATTTGCCTTCATCGAGTTTGACAATAAGAGGTGTTTTTTTCTTAAACAGATTAACCAAGTCAATCTCGTATTTGCCCGGTTCCGTAATGTTAATGGCTTCAAGATCTAAGATCACGGGCAGGCCTTCTTGGTACCCATCGCCGATGATTTCAAGAACATCCTCTTCAATTTGGTTTTTTTGCTCTTCGCTTAAATCCTGCAATGGAGGGGATAAGCCAGGCATTTTTTCTTTGCGGATGAAAAAGAACATACGATTTCCACAAACGCAGCCTTTGACGACTTCGCTGCCAGCTTCTCCGTACAGGTGTCCGCATTTGACGCATTGGTGGGGCATGGTTATCTCTTTTTGTGTTCATTCGTAAGCAATTGGATCTTATGAGGGTCTCTTTTGATTTCTTTTATAACATTTGCGGGGCCAATCACAGTAAATCCTTCACGGTTTCCCAATAACAGGTGAACTAATGTGTGACGTATTTTTTGCAAAAGCGCCTCGTTTTCAGGATGGGCTTCGAGGTAGCTGAGTTCAATGCCTTTAAACTTGTGGTTGATTCCTTCAAGGGTTTGTTCAAGGAGCGCAGTTTCTTCTTCAGTCTCAAGTTTTCCTTCGAGAAGAACAATCTTGTCTTGTTTGACAATGTCTAAGAGGTGGTGGATGCGTAAAGAAGTCTCTAAGGGTTCAACTTCAGAATAGGGAATAAATTGAAGAGTGAGCATGGTTAAGAGGCAACCTCAAAAAGGGCTTTGTAGAGTTCGTCCATGTTTTTGCCGGTTTTTGCACTAATTCCAATGACATTGTATTGAGGAAAAGCCGTCTGAATTTTGCGCAGCTTGCTTTTTTTAAGATCGATTTTATTGGCAACAATAATCATGGGGATTTTTCTTGCTTCTAGGTTTCCAATTAAGGTGATATTCACTTGGCTGTAAGGGTCTAGTGTGCTGTCCATGACAACAATAACGGCATCCATATGGTCAAGCCATTTGATGCTCTCGATGATGCCCTTGGTGGCTTCTTTTGCGCGTTGTTTGGCGTCTTTGGCTTTGATGCCATAGCGTAAAAAATCTTCATAATCGATGCGGGTCGCAATACCTGGGGTGTCAGCAAGGTTCACACTGAGTTCCTTGCCTTCATAGGTAATGGTGATCTCTTCTTTGATTTGGATTTCGCGCGTTTCATGAGCGATGTTGCTCACAATCCCCAGTTCCTCGCCTGTCCAGTCTTTGCAAATGCGGTTCGCAAGGGTCGTCTTTCCTCCATTGGGAGGTCCATAAATGCCTAGTTTGATGTGCCGTCGGCGTAAGAAGAGTTTTTTCAAAAAGCCATGGACTTGGCCAAAAAATGAGCTCATAGAAGAGAGAAACCTAGTTTTGTGTATTTAAACGTTCCGAATTTCACAGAGTTTAGGTTTATCCGATGAAGGTAAGGTTAATCAGAGTGCCGACATTGGTGATCAAGTTTTTCCCTTGGGTGGGTTGTCCAAAGATAGGTTGGTTGAGGAAGTAAATAAACTGATTTTCTTTATAGGTTAAGACAAGGTCTTCTTGATCTTGCAGGGTGACGCTGTAGTTAAATCCGGCTAAGCTATACGGGAGTTCAAAGGTGCGTGAGTAGCCATCTCCAACAGTTTCGGCAAGGTCAGCTTCAGTAATGATGATGTCGGCGATTTCTTGCATCTTGGCCTGGTCATTGAGGGTGATGACTTGGCCGGTGCGGGTGTGGAGCAATGCAGCAAATAAGGCCAAAATAAGAAACATAAACCCAACAAGGGTGATGAATTCAATCGTCGCCTGAGCCTGATTATATTTGTTTAGCATCCTAAGGTGAAAACTCCTCCGATTAAGGTTTACGTTCGTTGTGGGGGTTGGCCCCTGCGGGGAAACAGAACTTTGGAGAGAAACAGAAAGAGTTTTCAAGATGCTAAACAAATACGTCTTATTTTTTAGTGCTCGAGCTCCAAAACAGAAATTTTGTGTTGTTTGAGCTCGAGAAGGGTTCATGGGGAGTTAGGTTTCAGCAAGGTAAACACTGTTTCCTTGACTGATGATCTTGATTTTAAAGGTTCCGGAATGAAAGCTGTTGCTGATATTGGGGGTATACGGGGTTTGCAGGGGAATATCAGTAAAAAAGATGGCTTCACTCAGGCCCTTGTTGGTCTCAAAGGCGACGACAATTTCATTGTCACTGTTGACATAAAATTCCTTGCTGTTGGAGGGAAAATTAACTTCAAGGGTTGTCCAGCTATTTTTACCAAGGCTGTAGACGGCAATGATGTTGTTAATTAAGTCGCTGCCAATGCGGATGACTTGGCTGCTGGCAATTTGGTCAGTGGTTTGTCTTGCGCGCTCAAAGAGTAGAAGGCCTGCAGGGACCATAATCACTAAGATCACGCCTAAGATCACTAGGTATTCAACAGAGACTTGGCCACGCAAAACAGTTCACCTCTTAGTGATCTTAAGGAAGAAGTGCTTATATAAAGATTTGGATTCAAACGTTCATAGGGAAAGAATCGGTTTTGTAGAAAGTGAGGTCTTGCCGCCTTATTGTGAGCATCCGTATATTGAATAGCTAAGCGCCAAGGGGGATCGCCCCATCTGGGGAGGGGCGCTTATCTAGTAAAAGGTTAAGATGCGAACGGGCTGCAAGACCAAGCGATAGCGAAACTTTCTACAAAGCCGAAAGAATCAAAATCTTTATTAACCCTCTCGAGAAACCAAGCTCTATGAAGATGTCTCGACGGGAGCGCCGTTTGCAGAGTCGTACAGAGCGCTTGGATAAGCTGCGTAAAGAGGTACATAAAGCCTATGTGGCTAAAGAGAGACACACACCAAAAGAGATCCAGTATAAAGGTCTTCTTAAGTTAATGCGTGATCATTACAAGCCCCTCATGATAATTCCCTTGGCCATGTTAGTGTTCTCACTGGTCGTGATTTTAATGACGTATAGCGAAACAGGCTCTTTGATGTATAAAGGAGTTTCATTGCAAGGGGGTATTTCATTGACCATTCCGATGAAGGAGCAGGTGGATGTTCCGGCCTTGGAGTCTTTTTTGAGGACTCGCTTACCACAAAGTGATCTGGACATTCGCATTCTTTCAGAAGCAGGGAAGCAAAAGGGTTTGCTTATAGATGCTTCGAATGTGAAAGAGGATATCTTCCTAGGGGCACTAAGAGAACGTATGACCTTAGGAGATTTTTCGATTGAAACCTTGGGTCCGTCCTTAGGTGATGCATTTTTTACACAGGCCTTGTGGGCCTTGGCAATTGCTTTTGCTTTGATGAGTCTGGTGGTATTCCTTTATTTTAGAACCTTGGTGCCTTCAGCGGCAGTGATTATAGCAGCGGTTTGTGATATGTTGTTTGCCTTAGCAGGAGTTAATCTCTTGGGATTGAGGCTAAGTACAGCGGGTTTGGCTGCTTTTTTGATGTTGATTGGTTATTCAGTAGATACAGACATTTTGTTGACGGCTCGTGTGATGAAGAGTAAGGAAGGTTCTGTGTTCGACCGAGTAGTAAGCGCATTGAAGACAGGTTTCTTAATGAACATCGTGGCCTTGGCCACAACAATTGTAACTTTGATTTTCACGCAGTCACCGGTAATCATGCAGATCATGTGGGTGTTGCTCTTCGGGTTGATTGCGGACATCATCAATACATGGATTCAGAATGCAGGCATATTACGATATTATTTAGAAAAAAAGGGTGTTCAGTAAAATGGGAAAATTAAGAAAAATGTTTACCAACCTGAGGATCTTGATCTTAGTCATATTCTTGATTTTGGGTTTATTTGCCGTGTATCCCAATCCATGGAATGAGGGCCTCGCCATTCGCAACGTGGAAAAAAACAGTTCAGCTAGTTTGGCGGGAATAGAAAATCCAGCTCCGACTTCTACGCCGATGAGTCGCGAGCGCATCCTTGCGGTAAACAACAATCCAGTTACGGATGTAAATTCTTTTTACAGCATGCTTTCGGTTGTGCCGTCAAACGCTACAGTGACCTTGAAAACGAACAAAAACATATATCGCTTGGTAGCACGCCCCGTTATAAATGGTACCGTACAAGATTTTGGTTTGTCGGTGTATCCAGCTCCTCAGACGAACATCCGTAAAGGCTTGGACTTGCAAGGAGGAACCCGAGTCATTTTGCAGCCTGAAGGGGAAGTGACAAAAGAGGATTTAGATCTCGTAATGGATAACATCAAGGAGCGCTTGAATGTGTATGGTTTAAGTGATATCGTGGTGCGTGCCATAACAGACCTGGCGGGCAAGAGCTATATCTTAGTGGAGATTGCCGGCGCGAATCAGCAAGAAGTACGTGATCTATTGTCTAAGCAGGGTAAGTTCGAGGCCAAGGTAGGCAACACAACGGTTTTTAAAGGGGGTGGAGACGTTACGTATGTATGTCGTTCCGCTGATTGTTCAGGCTTGGATCCCCAGGCGGGTTGCCAGCAGCAAGAGGGTGGATGGTATTGTAGTTTCCGTTTCTCGATCAGTTTAACTCCAAAAGCGGCGCAGCATCAAGCGGATGCCACGCGGTTATTAACGGTTGTATCTTCTCCTTCAGGAAATTACCTGAGTGAAAAATTAAATCTATTTTTGGATGATGAAGAAGTAGATGCACTAAACATCGGAGCAGAGTTGAAAGGTTCGCCAATGACTGAAATACAGATCAGTGGTTCGGGTAGTGGGGTCTCTCATCAAGAAGCCATTCAGAATACCTTGGATAGTATGAAGCGCCTGCAGACGATTTTGATTACCGGCAGTCTCCCAGTAAAGTTAAACATTGTGAAGATGGACAGTATCAGTCCCGTATTGGGTGAAGAGTTTTTGAAGAATGCTATATTAGTTTGCCTGTTGTCGGTATTAACCGTGAGCATTATATTGTTCATTCGCTATAGGCGTTTTAGTGTCTCCATTCCAATTATCATTACAATGTTGTCTGAGGTTTTCTTGACATTAGCCCTTGCCGCGCTTATAGGGTGGAACATTGACCTCGCTTCCATTGCAGGTATCATTGTAGCCATCGGTACAGGTGTGGATGACCAGATCGTGATTGCGGATGAAACTTTATATAAGAAAAAACTAGAAGGCGAGGAAGAAGGTTCTTGGAAGGATAAGTTAAAGAGCGCATTTTTCATCATTTTCGCCGCTTATTTTACGCTCACAGCAGCCATGATTCCCTTGCTCTTTGCAGGTGCAGGTTTATTAAAAGGTTTCGCGATCACAACCATTCTTGCAGTAACCATCGGTGTTCTCATTACCCGCCCAGCCTACGCAGCCTTTATAGAAATCTTGACGAAAGAATAAATTCATCCTTAAGAATAGATTGGGATGTTTACTCCAATTATAATGGTCTGCTTATATCAAATCGGATTTCAACATATCTCTTGGTAGACGAATTACTCAATGAATAAGAAAGTGTCCTGCCTGGCTCTATTGCGATTGCCCACACATGATGATCTGATCCGGGAATCATTCTAGAGGTCAATGCATCTGCTGGAAATTCTTGCTTACTTTCTGTTCCATTGAGTGCGGAGGAGCCACCATATTGAGACCTACTCTCTTCTTGTCCATCCTCATACACGTGAACATGCCTTAAGTCCAAGTGCGATCCCAGATTTCTTAAAACCCATGCCCTCGAATAATCATTCCCCACCTGCACAGAGACGTGAATTTCTTGACTATTGAAATGAGAAACGTGGATAGTCATTTCTGATCCCGTTAATTTGTTCATATTGTCTTGAGTTACAACGCCGAGATAAGTCTGACTGCATAATTTCTCCAGTGATTCCCAAAATTTATCTTTGCAGTCTGTAGAAGTAGAGATAGGCTTAGGTTCACGTGCATGTTGTCTAGTCAGAGAAGTCATGCACTCTGCTATGCTGTCATTGCATGCATCTGTGTGCACTCCAATTGGTTTAGAGGCGCACGCAGTAAGTAAAGCAGTTAATCCAACAAGGGTTCTCGTTCTTCCGTTGAGACTCATGAAAAAGTAGGATTGCGCTCCATTTAAATAATTAGTTAAAAAAAGTGGGCCCATCCGGACTTGAACCGGAGACCTTCTCCATATCAAAAACCAAGGTTTTTGGAACAAACCTATGGTTCGCGTCAAGGAGACGTCATATGCAGTGCGCTATGGCATAGCCACTAGACTATGGGCCCTCGTGTCGAGGTTGGGTCGCTTCTTTTTTAAAGCTTGCTACTTTCCAAGAAGGTATGACCTATTACGACGACCTTGCAGCAGGCTATAATGAGCTCCATGGTGAAGAACAGGGGAAGAAGTTAAGGTTGATTGCAGAGCACCTTAAGGTTTCAGCAGAAGACTCCATCTTAGACATCGGCTGTGGGACAGGGCTTTCAGCCTCATTCTTTAAAGGCAAGATCACAGGAATTGATCCCTCTGAGGGACTCTTAAAGCAGTGTCCATTCCCTACAGTAAAGGGTACCGCCGAAAACCTGCCTTTTCCAGATCATAGTTTTGATCTTGTTTTATGCCTAACGGCCATTCATCATGCAGAAAACCTAGAAAAGGCGTTGATGGAAATGAAGCGAGTAGGTAAAAAGGATTGGGTGATTTCAGTGCTAAAAAAATCAGAGAAGCGCAAAAAGATTGAAGAATCACTTAAAACCCATTTTAAGGTGGTTGAGCAATTAGAAGAAGAAAAGGACGATATCTTCATCTTGCAGAGCAAAAATATATAAAGGCTTTTGATCCAGAAAAGGACATGGATTGGCGCGATTATTTCAGTCTTTTTTTGAAGAGTTTTAATCCCCGTTCATACAAGTTCCTGGCCGATCGTTTTTTGAATGATGTAGTGAGGTATTGGTTTTTTTTGCTTGTTTTCTCGTTTGCGGTGATGCTCATTTTATTCATTCCCATCTTGGCAACCTTAAGTTCGGACTTGCAGGAGAAGGCAAATCAAATCGATGATTTCTCAATGGATGGTCATATCACCTTGACAAAGCCATTAGTACTCATCCAGGATCCGTTGATTTTAATGGATTTTAACCGTACCTATCCGACCAATGAAAAGGTGCTGATTACCAAGGATTCGCTCTTTTTTAAGAAGTATTACTGGTTTGAATATGAGCAGGTGGTGTTTAGCGATATCAAGAATTTAAGAAATCCTGAGGCGATAGGGCTCATGGCCTTTGCGGCCTTGCTCATCATTCCTAGTTTGTTGCTCTTGGTATTCTTGGTGTTTCTGATTAAGGATAGCTTAATTGTATTGGTGATTGCTGCCTTGGGGTTTGCAGCAGCGTACCTGTTGAAATATCGAGTGTCGTTTGGTAAGAGTGTGAGGATAGCGATTTTTGCAGGAACCTTGCTTGTATTTTTGGAGTTTGCCTTGTTTCCTTTTTGGCGTTCATTCTGGATCCCCTTCTTGATTTTTGTGATTTATTATGGAATGGCTATCGCTCAGGTAGGTGAGGAGAAGTTCGAGTCTAGACCCTTCTAATTTTTTCGTATTTGTTTAGCATCATCAGGTCAAAACTCCCTTAGCAGAAACTTCAAGTTCGTCGATGGGGGATGCCCCCTACGGGGGAATAGAACTTTAGAAGTGAACATGAAGAGTTTTGAAGATGCTAAACAAACACATTTTTCGTATTTGTCAGAATATTTACGATCTTAGCGTTTTTTATCCGAATCAATAGGAATCTTTTCGGTTTTTTCTGGATCGCCTTTATCAAGAACTTGTTTTTTCCATACCAGATCCGGTGAGGCGTGTCATGAAAGAGAAGGATCTGAAACGACGTTTACAAGAAGCATTGAAGATGGATGGCTGGGATCGATTTTGGTATTCAGTAATCAGGTTTTTCTCAAAGCAGTACCTTTCTGAGTATGGGTGGCTGTTGAAAGTACAAGATGCCTTGGATGGAAAAGAATCCCTTGATTTAACGATAGAGGATAAATGGAAGTTGGTGATAGAAGAGGGTCATGCTCACATTCAAGAGACAACAGCCATGCTTAGTCCTTTTTATGAGGCAAGAACACGGTTAGAAGAAGAGGCCAGCTACCTGGATTGCATCATTCGAGAAGAGCGTAAGGCAAGAGAGCATTGGAAAAGCGAGTCGCAGGAAGTGAAAAATGAGCTTTCAAGAATGGAAGCCTTGGTTGAAACGCAATATTTTGGGTCTCAGGAATTAAACCACCTAACCATTTATCGAAGAAGACTGTTGGTACGAAAAAGCGAAGCGCTATTTGCAGGGGGGTTAAGTCAGCGACGGTTGATTCAGGCAACTGAGTTGAGGGGTAAGGTAGAAAGATTTTTGGCGTATACGCAAAGTCAAAGGTTAGCATATGAGTTAAGACGCAGCGATTTTGTAATGAATAAAGAATCGGCGTGTTTGGAGTATCAGTTAAGTTCTTTGGGGGGTACGCCTGCGTTAAGTAGCACAAAAACCTTGCAAAATGAGCGGCAAGGGGCACAAGAAAAATCAGCAGTGCAGATGGAAGATGCTGTGGAGTCTGCTTCGTTTGTTTTAGAAAATCCATTAGAGTGGTATAAGGAAGAAGACTTGAAAAAATCAAGGGGTGTATTGGAAGAGTTTGAGCGTGACCTGTCTGATGTGTTAAGACAAGATCAAGAGGAGGTACGGAGTAGACCATGAGTACGAATAGCGGACAAGAGTTAGAGTTTAGATTGCAAAGGTTGTATGAGAAGAAGTCTTCAGGGGATGTGCTAGAAACTGCATCCGGTTCTTTGCCAGATCTGAGGCAGTTACAGGAGGCATGGGCTGATTTGGATAATCCTGCATTGTACCCTCCAAAATTACAGGATCAAGAGCGGCTAAGAACGGCGTACGAAGCCTATGAAGTGTACGGGCGGATCATAAAAGTAATCGAATCTTGTTTGGAGAAAGAAGTAAGTCGATTAGAACCCATTTTACTCATGCAGCAAAAGGATCTTCCTAAAGAATCAGAAGAACTAGAGCGCGGGTACATGCTTGCAAAAGAGTTACGTCTGACTGGGGTGGCATACCGATTTCAAGTTTTGTTAGAGGATGCGCATGCAGGACAGCATGGCTCTCATCCGATCCAAAAAGAAGGAGGTGTGCGTTTAGAAGGGCTGCATGAGCGCTTTAAAGGATTGATCAAGAAGGCATTTGAAGCACATACAATATATTCTAAGAAAAAAGCCTATCTTGGATTACTCGAAAAAACGCAGACTTTGAAAAGAGCGTATGAACAAATCGGGTGTTCAGTTTGGGGATCACATTGTGGGGGTTTGGTTAAATTAGTGGAGAGAAGGTTAGGGAGGAAGGTGTGAAAGAAATACTCGATCTGGAATATCGTGTGGGGTGGGATGGCAAGGGCTATTGGGAAACTCCACGTTCAAGATATGAGCGCTGCTATAAGCAAGGGTATCAAGGGTATATTTGGATGCAAGGTAAATATTCAGAAGTTAAAAACTGGGTAAAGTGTAAGGTTTCTTCTTTGTACGAAGGTTTGTTAAGGTACATACAGGTTGGAAAAAAAGAAAAACCATCCGAACCTATTTCTTACGAAAAGTCTTCATCATTGGAGGAAAAATTAGTCGAAGAAGGAGATCAGGCATATACCTTGTTGCCTCCAGCTCATGAGCGTTTATTGCTATCTCTTGGAAGGGTTGAAGAAAACAAAGGAACTAAAGAAAAGAAAAAAGAGAACCTGGGGACAAAGGAGACCCAGGAGACGTTAAAGAAGGGTCAAGACCTTTACTCCTCGTCTGGGGGGCTTGATTTGGAGCAAAGAGGGTGTAGGTATGAGGAAAAGGAAAGTAAGCCCCAATCCGTAGATAATCCTTACATTCCGGGCATCATCGGGGATGGTTTGGCAGGGGCGCGTTTACTGTATTTTGAAGCCTTTTGCATGGGGAAAAGAATAAAAGAGCGTTGGTGGAACCCTCAAAGAAGGGAAGTTTATCGTCGAGAAAAGAAACAGTTGGTGGGTTTAGGGTATTGGGGCCTGCAACGAAGTTTATTTACAGCGTAAGTGTAGAAAAGACTACACTATAACCAAAAACTATATAAAGGTTAATTCCCAGAATAGAAGAATTCCAGTAGGGGGGTTTACCGGACTATTAGTTCAGTGGTGTAAAGCTATACACTGACGTCTCTCGTAAGAGACTTGGGGGGGTTAAAATGGAAAAACAAATGCCTGAGTTAAAGTTAACTAGACAGAAATCTACAAAGTCCCTCATCACGAATGTCGTGACCGAGCTCGTAGGAGAGGAAGCTATGCCCATTGTGCAGTACTTGCAGGGCAAGAAGAACATTTCTGAGTTTATCATTGCAGAAGAATTGGACTTGGAGATCCACAAGACCCGTAATACCTTGTATAAGCTTTTGGAGCAGAACATCGTAACCTTCAAGCGCAAAAAGGATAAAATTAAGGGTTGGTATATCTGTTATTGGGATTTCAATGAACATAACATTTCTCATCTCTCGGAGAAGATCCGTGTGGATAAGATCAAGAAGTTGAGTGAGCGTTTGGAGCGTGAGGTGGATAACATGTTTTACATGTGCCGAACCGCCTGTGTGCGGATGGATTTCGAGAAGAGTATGGATTTCAACTTTAAATGCCCGGAATGCGGCGAAATCATGCAAGAGCAGGATAATCAAAGAACCATTCAGTTCTTGCGCGAACGCATTGGCGAATTAGAAATCAACAAACCAAGCGTAAGATAAGAACAAGTGGCTTGGTTTGTGATCCTCAATTCCGAAGGAATTGGGATCCCAGCAAACTTTGTTTGCTGAGGAGTCCAAAAAAGCGGTGCTTTTTTGTGGATTAAGAAGGCTATGTAAGCCTTTTTTCTTTATTTTTTCTTTATAGTTGCTAAGTAGAGTTGTGAGCAGAGGCTTCCTTTCTCAGCAGCTTCATGCAGAGCTTCTGGCAGAGCCCATTTCCATTGAATAAATTGTGTGACTTCGTTTATAGGCTGAGGAACACTCGGCTGTCCTTTTATAATTTCAATTTCGTATTCTTTCATATGAAGAAGGAAAGTATTCCGTTGAATTTCTCCTTCATTGATGAGCTTTATAATTTGGAGTTGTACGCCAAGCTTTTCGCGTCCAGCGCGGAGCACAGCCTCTTCATAGTTTTCGTTTTCTTTTAGGCTTCCGGCAGGCAGTCCCCACACTCCCGGCAAGTTTTCGTCGTCAAATGGGCGCTGTACGACAAGGATCTTGGTTCGATCTGGATTGTAAATCACAAATGCGACAGCGTTCTTGATGGGTTTCATTCAGTTCAGAAACAATCGTTCATTATATAAATTCATCCAATCTCGTCAAAAACGCCAATGGCATGTTGGCAGGGTCTTTTGTCCAAGCTGCACCGATCGACACAGCAGCCTAAATGAACTGTGCTTTTATGATGCCCGCAAATAACAACAGTTTTGGTGTTCTCGTCGTGATGATTCTGGCAGATGCCGCATTGACTCATTTAACACTCACTTCTCTTTTTTAAATTCTTGGCAAAGCAACTATTTAAAGCTATCTTTATCTCGTTGAACCATGAAGCCGTATAAGGTAAATGAGGGCATCGAAATCATCGACCTAACCCTATATCTAAAAAAGCACAAAACCATCATCATCGGAGACTTGCACATTGGTATGGAAGAGGCCTTGAATACAAAAGGCGTTTTAATTCCTCGGTTTCAGTTCAAGGAACTCTTGGATCGTCTAGACAAAATCTTGAAGGTTGCAAAGCCAAAGAAGATCATTCTAATCGGGGATGTCAAGCATGAGTTCGGGGTCATCACTGAAACCGAATGGCGCAACATCGTGCGTCTCATAGATTTTCTCAAGGAAAAAGCAGAGCTTCAGATTATTAAAGGAAATCACGATGCCATTGTACTACCGATTGCAAAGAAACGAGGTATTCCCGTTTCCGATCATATTGTTCTAGGAGATTTCTACCTGTGTCATGGTCATAAGCTCCCGACAGACAAAGCATTCAAAGAAGCCAAAACAGTCATCATGGGTCATGAGCATCCAGCAATCGGCCTTCAAGACGGTCCTCGCCGAGAGACTTACAAGTGTTTTCTCGTTGGAAAGTACAAGCACAAGAACCTCATTGTTCTCCCCAGCCTCAGCACGTTGAGCGAAGGCACCGACGTCACCAAGGAACAGTTCCTCAGCCCATTAATCAAGAACATCGGTGATTTCAAGTTCTACATCGTCGCAGATAAAGTCTATGAGTTTGGTAAAGTGAAGGATGTGATGGAATGAAGGATGTGATAATTTAACAGACCCAACTGACATATTAAGAGGAAAAGATAGTTTTAAAAATGTGGTTGATATACTCTTCCTATGCATGCTATTGTTAGGAAACCAGGCCATAATTTTGCGGGAGGAATAACGACCTCAAATTTAGGAACTCAAGATTATAATAAAGCATTAAAACAGCATGAAGATTACTGTAAGGTTTTGGAAAGCTGTGGGATAAAAGTGTTTGTGTTAGATGCTGATCTTAAATATCCAGATGGGTGCTTTGTTGAAGATACAGCGATTGTTACAGAACAATATGCGATTATAACAAGACTCGGCCATTCTACTAGGCAAGGAGAGGAAGAGAAGATAGTTGAAATTCTATCTAATTACAGAAAGATCGTATATATACAATCGCCAGCCACACTAGATGGTGGGGACATTTTGAGGGTCGATAAACATTTTTATATTGGGCTATCAAAAAGAACAAATAGGGAAGGAGCAAAGCAACTTACAACGATTCTATCTAAAGAAGGTTATACTGCATCAACTGTCCCTGTAAAAACAGTGCTTCATCTAAAAACAGGGGTTACTTCTATCGGGATGAACAACCTTCTGTGTATAGAAGAGTTTCAAAAAAGACCTGAGTTCAAATCATTCAACGTTATACCTATTAGTAAAGATGAAGAATATAGTGCGAATTGTCTCGTCGTTAAAGAATGGCTTCTAATGCCAAAGGGTTTTACTAGAACAAGAAGCAAATTAAAAGGATTAGGTTATAATATTACTGAAATAGAAATGGGAGAATTTGCAAAGATGGATGGGGGATTGACTTGCCTATCCTTGTTATTCTCATAAATCTTCACAACTTCCCAATTACTGTCTTCTCACTAATAATCGCTGAATTCCCAGAAGGGTCTTCTAGAATAAATTTGCAGTTTTCTTGCCCCCACATGATGCGGGTCATCTTCTTAAGGATGTTCTTTGCCTTCTTGCGGTCTTCCTCTTCTTCTGCAGTGTCGCGTAAGACTTCGACTTGTTTCTTAATTCTATTTAACACACCTTCAATATTGGTCACATATCCATTCGAAAATTCACCGGGTTCAATCGATCCAATGTGGGGAATCTTCACCGTAGCATCCGCACTTTTCACAACACGGATCTTCATGTCTTCTTCTTTAGTAATCTCAAATGTATACTTGCTTGGCGTTCGTTTTTCTTCCGGCTCTACATCTGCTTTGTGGTAGCCGCATCCAGAGCAATCCATCCCGAAAAGGTGGCAGTTGCCAAAGTAAGGTACTTCGCGCACAGCCTCAGTCAAAGTCAATTTCTTTTCATTGCAGAAGGGGCAGAGTTCATTTTCAATGACTTCAACAGCTTCTTCTGCTTTCTTCTTTTCAGCCATACTCCCTCAAAAGAAAACATGTTTTAAAAAGCTTATGGTAAGAGTTAGAATTTAATCATTCTTCGCCGAGTTCATCCTTCATGCCAGGGGCTTGAGGCTGTCCTTTGGCCGCCGCAGGTCCTTGTCGGTAAATCTCAGCAAAGCTAGGTACAATGACCACATAGTCATCGCCAAAGCCGGCAATGTCGCCTTCAATGGCGTCGGTTGTTTTTTTGAGTTTATTGATGGCTCGTTTGAGTTCAATGAGATCTTTGTCTTTTAAGGGTCGAATATTGATCAAGGCAACAGTATATCCCTCTCTTAATACATCTAGAATGGGTTTGACATCGGTGAAGTCTTCTACGACAAAGGGGCGGACAACGACTTTGCTTCCACCCTGACGGGGGTTTTCTCCTTCTCCGCTAATCTCTACATAATCGTCACTGGGCGCTACGCCTTCTTCTTCATAGTCATTTTTTCTGAATTTTTTGAAGAAAGAAAAGCTCATATAGTTAGCCTCCAGCCACGGTGCGTTTCACGTCCTTCAAGTATATAAAGCTTTTGGTGGAAAAGTGTTCTTTTTCCGTCTAATGGGCATGAAATCAGGGGTTTGGAGGCTTGGGGAAAAATTTAAATAGCCGTGCGGGTACCTAAAAATATGAAGTATGGCTGGATAGTGATAGCACTCTTTCTATTTCATGTAGCGGTAGTGGCCGCAGAGGATGCAGAGAACATATCCAGTATATTTGTAAAATATGTGACAGCTGAAGAGTTAGGAATAGATGGGCTCTCACCTGAAAAGTTGGTGGTTTCAAAGCTAGGAGATACGGTTAAGGTGTATTCATTTTCAATTGGCTCAGATGTACAAAAGGCACTAGAGGGGATTAAGGAAGAGGCGTTAAAGCAGCGTCTTTCTTTGGTGAAAGAGGATGTAGATAAGAAAAAGTGGGTAAGTTTACCGATCTCCCAGCAAGTGGATATTTATCAGATCTCAACGATTTATGCGAATATCGATAAGAAGGCGTTTAGGAGTAGGGTTCGCTTAACGGTAACTTCACCAGATAATTATAAAGCAGTTAAGATTGTGCAGGTATATCCGGATGGGGAGGATATCAGTGCAGCCGATTTTATATTTAACCCAGACGATAAACCCGTTGTTTTTAAGACAAGAGATCCTATGCTTGAATGGAATATTCCGCTCGTCTCTCCAGGTCAGGTAATCAAGTTGGAGTACTATGTAAAGGATATTTTGACGAATGCGAACCTGCTCATTTTGGCTTTTGGGGAGTTGTACAGTTCAGCGGAGCCTTTACCAGAGGTGAATGAGTCAGCGGTAACACCCAGCCCAGAAAACGATTCAGTCCCCGTTACAAATGTAAGTTCAAATGTCACAGCACTCCCAGTGAATACAGAGACAAAATTCTCAACCGCGTTTTTGCTTACGGTATTAAGCATCCTTGCCTTGGTTTCGGTTGTGATTGCCATTTTCCATTTTGAGTTGAAGGAAAAGGCCGTTGCAGAAAAAAGAAAGTTTTCTGAGAACTTAGATAATTATGTGAAGACCAGTTTACAGATGGGGGCAGATCCAAAGACTTTGCGTCAGGCCTTAAGCGCAGCAGGTTGGGATCCTCAGATGGTGGATCGTTTGATTGAGCATCATACAAAGAAGCATTGATAGTGGGTTTAAGCTCATTTTTCTAGGAAGATTTATAAACAGATTAACTATCACTAAGTAGTGATTTTAGGAGATAGGATGGCAACACTACAGTTAGTTCATTCGGGGCATGGATTGATATATCCCTATCGAAAGGTCGTTTTATATGAAAGTAATCCCTCCTCAACTCAGGCAGGAGCAGGTGAGATAAAAGCGATTATAACCCACCAAGGGGTAGAAGAGATATCCCCAACAACAGTTCCTTTAAAGGAGTCGGTATTGACAGTTGCCTATTGGGGGCAATTAGACCCCGCAGGTTTTGTTGTGCTTCCTTCAGGACAAGGAAGGACTTCATTGGAAAACAGAGTTTTTTTGATTGGGGAACACGTGGCTAGGCAACCGTTAAATAATCTAAGAATTCCTCCTATGTTTACTCGAGATGATATTAGCGGAATGCTTAGCACATCTCTTATCGCAAGGGTGGATGTTTATTGGACTCAAGGTGGGGCAGAACAGGTTTTATACGAAACAAGAACGATGGATAGTGACACTAGACGTTCACGATTAAGATCCCTTGCGCAAGATCCAGAATGCCTTGCAGGAAGTAGTTTAATTAGTGTGCTCTGAAGTTAGTTCTTCTCTAAGCAGTAGAAGCTTGTAGTTGTGTGAAAGAAGCAATCCGCTCAACAAAGTTTTCCCAGGTAGCAATTAAGTTTTCAGTCATAGCTTTGGTTTCATTTTCTTGAATGGTTTTTATCAACTTAATGGCTGCTTTAATCTTGCTGATAGGAGCTGCCATCTTAGGGTCTTGTACATTTAATCGGCTTAAGTCTATGTCTTGAAGAGGGGTAGTATTAGCTGCTTCCTGGTAGGCCTCAAGATAATCTATAATTAATCTTTGTAATTTTTCCATACAGCTTAAGACAAGTTTCCATATTCTTATCTCAAGAAGAGCATGTTGAAAGTATCGGTGAACCTGGTTAGCAATCACTTTTTTGACATCAAAGGTGGTGTTGAGTAAGGAACTGGCTTCGCTATCAAAAAAATCTTTTTCTAGTCGGGCAATGCCTTCTTCAATACTTGTTTTGAGTCCAGGGAGATTTTTTATCCAAGCTCCATATTCATCTTGTGATACTACGCTTAGGAGGAGATCTGCCCAGGTTCCTCGTTCATGTACCTGATCACTGAAACGGCTTCGGACATCAGATGAGGGTTGGATGAGGTCTATGCCTGCTGCGCCTGAGCGAACACGTGCTTCCCTGCCAGCTTCTTGAGTTGTCCGTCGATTAGCAAGCTGGAGAATTTTGTCATTTTGTATAGTCCAAGCATTTACCATCCATTTTCCCTTCAGTCTACAACCTATTTAAACCCTTCGCTCTGGAGCAGCCCACCTTATATTAATTATAGTCACTTAATAGTAGTTAAGAAGCGAAATGTTTATAAAGGGCAGCGTCTAAATCAGAGGATGACTAATCGAGAAAGCCCTCTTGAAAGCTTAGTAACGCACGCCTCGGTGGGTGCTGTTCAAAAACCTCTACGAGAGCTTGCGGCGCAGATCTTTCGAGGGCTTCATACACAATTTCCAGGCAGGAGCGTTGCTAGAGATGATATTAGATATGCGCTGGTATTGTTGGATCATCCAAATTCTACAAATCTTTATGTGGCAGAAGCCGCAGGGTTTCGGGATCGGCATTATGATGATCCATTAAACGTATTAGAAACGCTTGCAGGGCAAGCCATTTTGAATAATACTCCTCAATGTTTAGAAACAATTAATGGGCAATCTCCATTTCATCATTTAGCGGGCGAAAGACGGGCAAAAAGTGCTTTAGCCATTCCGTTACGTAACTTGAAGGATAAAGTGGTAGGAGCCGTAGTGGTGGAAGAAGTGGAGTCTGAAACGGCACAGGATGAACGACCCTTCCCATTTAATTCGGCGGCAATAGACAATATCATGAACATTATTCCAGGATATGCAAGTGGTTTAGATTATTTCACCCAAGCTACGATCGATCCAGTAACAGGAGTTTTGAGCCGAAGGCGTTTAGATGAAGTAATGGCACAAACCTACGAGTCAGCAAAGAGAAGTAAGCGGCCTTATAGTATTATTATGTTGGATGTAGATAAATTTAAAGATTATAATGACACACATGGTCACCCAGCAGGAGATGAAGTTCTACATTTTATTGGGGATATTATCAAAGAGCATTTCCGCGGGAAAGCTGCTGGGGGAAGATACGGTGGGGAAGAATATGCTATTCCAAGAGATATACCTATAGAAAATGCATTAATGGAAGCAGAAACCCTTAGACGAAAAATTGAGTCCGAAAGCAAGAGAGAAAAACTGAATGGAGGTATAACCGCTACTTTTGGGGTAGCCTGTGATCCTACACCTTCAGGAACAGATTATTTAGAAGAAGCAAAGCGAGTTTTAGGTGATGCAGATAAAGCAATGTATGCAGGTAAGGGAAAATGGGTTTTCACCAGGGGACCAAATGGGTTGTGGGGGCCAGAAACTTCTGGACAGAAAAACAGGGTTATGTTTAAGCCGTTACAGGGCGCACGTATACATCATACAAGGCAGCGGTTTGTTTTAGATAAAGTAGGCGAAGGAGAGTTTAAGCAGATCCCCTCAGAAGCAGAAACCTACGGATTATATAAACTCTAATTTTTCAATCCAGTATAACTTTTTTTTATATTCATTTCTTGACTTGTTTTCTTCACAAACACATCAAACAACGGAACTTTAATCGGCGTTGCAAAGCGTGCAAAGTTACTCGTAATAATTGCTTCACCTTTATCCAAAGCCGCAATGCTCCTTCCATCCGTACTCAGATCTTGACTCGCACTATCAATCACAGCCTGTCTTTCCGGTGCCATCTCAATGCCAAGAATGATCTTCGTGTTAATATTGGCCAAGATCTCTCGAGGAATCAAAGAAGGTAACTGTGTAATCGCCGTCAATCCCACTTGAAACTTCCTTCCCTCACGGGCAATCGTTGCAAATACGTTAGGTCCGCTTTCAAGCACTTCTTTTCCAAGGACGCGAGGTGCTTCTTCAAGAACAATGGAAACAACCGGTTTATCTTTGAGACTGCCTTGATTCTTATAATATTTGTACTTCCCCAAGATTTCCGTAGCAAGGATCGAGCCAATAAGGATTTCAGTACTGCTACTCAATCCGCTCGTATCAATAACTACCGTATGTGCTTTTTCAAGTTCGTTTAAAGTATCGGCAACCGTTGTCTCTCCACCTTGGAGTTGGAAGGCTCCATTACAAAATAGTTGGTTATTGTTAAATTCTAAGTCTAGGATTTGGGAAAATCTTCTTCGTACAACAGCAATGCTTCCTTCATTGAATGGATTTTTTCCATTGGAATCGGCAAGGGTTTTTCCGATCATGGCAGCTTCAATCCATCCTTCTCCATAGAGGCGGTAATAAGCGGTTAGGGCTTCTTTTTGGGGCCCACTCCATTCGGCAGAGCCATCAAAATGATGAGGTCTTAAAATTTTCAAGTTAAAGCGTAACGTTCTCCCGCCGGCCGGCGGGCTCCGGCTGTAATAAGCCAATCTCTCTTTCTTCGGATGATTCTTCAATCGTTCATAGTATTCATCATGTGGATCGAGCACAAGCAAGGCACAGTAGTCCTTGTCGAGAGTATCCCATAGAACAACGCTCATTAAATTACTTTTTCCCTTCCCAGTCGTAGCCGGGATCAAGACGTGGTGGCTAAAGACTTCTCGCCCGTCTAAGTAAATGGGAAAATCAAGCTCTTTAGAGCCCGATCGCAATTGACCGATAAATAAAGGATTTTTAGGCTGGGTCAAAAATGAGAGATCTTCTGCAGTAACGTCGCGCACCAAGCTAAAGAACGTAGGGAGTACTTTGCAGCTGCGGGCTTGGTTTTCTTGGATGAAAACAAGTGTTTTGAGCATCGCTAAACTATAGTTGCGCAGTTCTGGCTCCATAAAATCCAAGGTACCGCCTTGTTCGAGCATCATTCCAGAGACCAGTTCAAGGTTTTCTTGGCTGATTTGGCTGCCATACTGTAAGTCAAAGGCTTGAAGAAGTACTTTTCCAGAGCTGTTCTCGGCAATAAACAATTCACCTAGCTCTGCTTCTTTTCCTTGCTTCACCCGCATCAGGATCTCGCCAAACTTCCCCGTGACAACTTGACCGCGTACCATGCTGTTCGAGAACCCTCTATCCTATATAAAAATGACGTTTAGGAAAAGCTTTTAAAAGCCAATAGCTTCCTAGCCTCATGCAAACAATAACCCTTCCCAAGATCAAGTTTGAGCGTATGGAGCTCGAGTTAAAGACCTTACGAGAGACTCGCCTATACAAGCGCTTGTTGGAATTTAACCAGAACGTGTTGAAAGGCAAAGTATACACAAGGAAAGACTTAGGTTTCTGAAGCTTTTGTTTTTATTTTTTGAATGGTTTTTCGTTGTTTAAGAGCACTAGTTTTCATCTCAAATTCAAAAACCTTAATCTGGTTGCTCTTCTCTAGAACTTGGTAATAGAGTCGAAGTGGTGGTCGTATGTTCTTGACTTCATAGAGAAAAAGTTGGGAATCCAGAAGTTCTCCGGCCAAAGGACCTTTTTCTTCGACCTTGTCGAACATCTTCCGAAGAATTTCTTTTACTTCTTTGTTTTTGCCAGCTTTCTTCAGTTGTTTAAAGACAACTTTATCGAAGATAAGTTCGTAGTTTTTATTCACAGGATGGAGAAGTTTGTTAGGTATTATAAAATTGCCGTTAGAAAAACGCCCGATACAAATTCAAATACACACTAAACCCATCAAAACCTGGGATCGGCAGTAAGTTGAAGATCAGTAAGAACTTGTTAATATGTCCAAGAAGCAACAGGAAAAATCGGATAGTGTGGGGTATCTTCTTACCGCTGTTTAAGGCAATCTTAGATCCGCCCCAAAGGAGCAGGTGCCAGATAGGTCCAGCAAGGGCGATAAAGGCCATCTGTAAATGGGTTCCCCCGTTGCCGATAGAAACATAACCTGGAATAAAGAAGATCAAGCCGGTATTCAATAACTTCAAGACAATGCCAAACAACAGCCAAGTATAGGCAGCATGAAACGTCGCACTCAAGCCATAGGCCATCGCAACAAACTTATGTCCCATTTCGTGCAGAATCACAGAAGGTGCTGTGACAGCACAGGCAAACCAGAAGTCTTGCCAGCGAAATCCCTGAAATTGTTGAAAGTACTTCTCAGTAATGCGTCGGGGGTGTTGAGGAAAGGCATCCATAAAGATGTAGCCCAGAGCAAGGGACATGATCAGCACGTCGATGAGTTCGCTAAAGGTAAACAACATAGTATGCCAGAAACCGATTTGTTTTTTAAAGTTTATTAAAATATAACTGATTAGAGACGAAATTCAATAAGGTGTTGGAGATATACAACCTAGCACAACAATGTATATAAAGTTCTTCCTTCAGTGCGAGGTATGCACAAGACTAAGTTTATTGTAACCACAGGTGGGGTTGTATCGGGTTTAGGCAAGGGTGTGACAACTGCGAGTATAGGTTCTTTGTTTGCCTCTGAATACAACGTAGTCCCGATTAAGTGTGATGGTTATCTCAATGTAGATCCAGGAACCATGAGTCCATTTCAGCATGGCGAAGTCTTCGTACTCGATGATAAGGGTGAGGTCGATATGGACTTTGGCCATTACGAGCGTTTCTTAGATATTGATTGTCAAGGCGAATGGAATTTAACTCTAGGGAAGATATTTGAAAGAGTCATCAATAAAGAACGTCGAGGAGACTATCTGGGGGGGACAGTTCAACTCATACCTCACGTAACAAATTTTATTAAATCTTGGTGGAAGCAAATTTACGATCGATCGAAGGCTGATCTAGTTTTGATAGAAATTGGTGGCACAGTTGGAGATATGGAAAATAATCTGTATATTGAAGCGGCAAGACAATTAAAAAAAGAAGTGGGTCTTGAAAACATTGTTTATGTTCATTTAACCTATGTGCCAATTCTCGAAAATGTAGGTGAGCCCAAGAGCAAACCGACGCAGCAGAGCGTGCAGTTATTAAGAGAGCGTGGCATTGTCCCAGATATCATTATTGCTAGAAGTTCCGCTCCATTGCCTCGTGGTTTGGAAGAAAAGATCGCATTGTTTTGTGATGTGGATCAAGAGGCAGTCATCAGTGGCTTGGACTTAGACAGCATTTACAAAGTTCCAAGAAGTTATGCAGATCAAGGGCTTCTTAAGATTCTTAGTGAACGATTAGGATTGCCTGTTCAGACTCCTCGCTTTTTTGATATAAAAAAGCCTGACGAAGCCATTAACTTAGCTATCTGTGGAAAATACACTAATTTACGAGATGCATACGCAAGCATTTCACACGCCCTTGAACATTGTGAGCACGCATTGGGAGTGAAGTCGGATGTTAAATGGTTAGAAACCAGCGAGGATAATGATTTAGAAGAATCACTCGCAGGAGTAAATGCAGTAATCGTGCCAGGTGGTTTTGGTAGCCGAGGGACAGAGGGCAAGATAAGAGTCATTGAGTATTGCCGTGAGAACAACATTCCATTTTTAGGTATCTGTTATGGTATGCAGCTTGCAGTCATCGAATATGCCAGGCACATTCTTGGATTAGCAGATGCAAACAGTGCAGAAATCAACCCAGATACTTCTGAACCGGTTGTGTGCCTACTCCCTGAACAATTCAAGGTACATGCATTAGGAGGCACCATGCGGCTGGGAGGTCATGATGTTCATATCAGACCGAATACGGAGACAAGAGCCCTAGTTGGGGAAGATGTTATCCGCAGAAGATTCAGGCATCGCTGGGAAGTGAATCCGGAATATGTGCCTAGATTGGAAGGAAAGGGGCTGGTCTTTTCAGCGTACACACCAGATAGAGAGATTATGCAGGCCATTGAGCTTCCAGGGCATCCTTATTTTGTAGGGACTCAATTCCATCCAGAGTTAACTTCCCGCCCGAGAAGGCCCGATCCTCATTTTTTAGGGCTCATCAAGGCTGCGGTTAAGCATAAAAATAATTCTTGAGTAGCGATAAAGTTTTTTATAGAATAATCCTGTCCTAGTTCATGTTCTCCGGGACAAAGGGGTGAAGTCCTTATTTTTTTATTTTCCCTTCTTTATAGCCTTCATCCAGTTTGCCGGTACGTTTTCAACCTGGATCATTCCATCGAGCGGATCGTCCAAGTCCCATAGGGTAAGGGTGGTAATGGTAACAAGGAAGCTGGTTCCAAAAACAAGGACAAAGGCAAGGACAATGTTAGTATAATAAAAAAGGTAGAAAGCAGTAATGGCCATAATTCCGGTGATGGCATGGGTGATGCGCACGCTGAACGCAATCATTTTAGGGGCTTCGGCCTTGAATTTTTCAAAGTTCTTGCTTCGTACAGCAGAATCGGTTTTCTTCCATTCTTCGTCCGCTCTCATTAAGAGGAAGGCGCTGAAGAATAGCCAACCGACAAACATGTTGAGGGCGTAGGTATTGATGAGGCTTTCGTGGCTTTTGAATTCGATAGGGGTTTGGGGATGGATGATATACCATAAGAGTAAGAACGACAAAAGGCCAAAGAGGATGGGGTATAGGAAGAAGGTGAAGTAATTGTTGGGGAGTTTCATAAAGGGAAGGGACAATTTCGAGTTTATATAGTCTTTCCTTATCAAACAGGGTTTTTTTCCATTCTAGAATAGTAATAAACGTTTTTAAAGAAGGTTAGGAAGAAAAGAGAAATGGTTCGTATTGCAATCAATGGCTTTGGCCGTATCGGGCGAATGGTGTACCGTGTTGCCTTGGAGCAAAAGGCTCCCATTGAGCTTGTTGCGATCAATGACTTAACAGATACCAAGACCTTAGCGCACTTATTCAAGTATGATTCGGTGCATGGGAAGTTAAAGGATCTAGAAGTTTCTTGTACACCGGATAGCTTGATTATTGGGGGTAAGACGGTAAAGGTTACAGCTGAAAAAGACCCTGAAAAATTGCCTTGGAAGGCGTTAGGTGTGGATGTAGTCGTGGAGTGTACTGGGCGGTTTACGGATCGAGAAGGTGCTTCAAAGCATCTAAAGGCAGGGGCAAAGAAAGTGCTCATCAGTGCTCCAGCAAAAGATCCAGATTTTGCGATTCTAAAAGGGGTGAATGAGCACCTTTATGATAAAGCAAAGCATCACATCATTAGTAATGAGTCCTGTACAACAAATTGTTTTGCTCCGATTGTAAAAGTGGTTCATGATAATTTTAAGGTGCGCCGGGGTTACATGGTAACTGCGCATGCTTATACAGCGGATCAAGTCATCCACGATACTCCTCATAAAGATCTGCGTCGGGCTCGTGCAGCAAATGTCTCCATTGTTCCAACGACCAGCGGTTCAGACATCGCAACCGGTGAAGTCATCCCTGAGTTACATGGTAAGTTGCATACAATGGCCATGCGTGTTCCGGTAATTGATGGCAGTGTCATCTACTTTATTGCAGAGGTAGAGAAGCAAACAACGCGGGATGAGGTCAATGCCTTGTTCAAGAATGTAGCTCAATATAATCTAAAGGGGATCATTCAGTATTGTGAAGACCCTATTGTAAGTGTAGATATCATTGGAAACCCTCATTCGTCCATCTTTGACTCTTTACTTACGGAAGTCGATGGAGACCTGATTAAGATTGTGGCCTGGTACGACAATGAATGGGGTTATTCAAGCCGAATGGTCGATGTCTTACAGTTGTTAGTGTAGTTTAGCCTAGTACGATACCTTTTTATACAATCAATTCTAAGAGTTAACATGCGTACCATCGAGGGGGTAAACATTGAGGGAAAGCGGGTGCTCGTTCGCTGCGGTTTCGACATTCCAATGGATGAGCAAGGGAACATTCTAGATGATAAGCGCATCAAAGAATCATTGCCAACCATCCAATACTTATCCAGTAAGAAGGCAAGAATTATTTTGATGGGGCATAATGGTCGTCCAAAAGGAAAAGTGATTTCCAATTTAAGCATGGACCCTATAGCAAAAAGGTTAAGTTCACTTTTGCAGCGTCCCGTTTTAAAGCTGAATGATTGTGTTGGATCTCAAGTGGAGTCCAAGGTGCGGCAAATGGCTCCAGGGGATATCATCTTGTTGGAGAATCTTCGTTTTCATGCCGAGGAGCAGAATAGCGATTTAAGCTTTGCACGGCAGCTCGCAAGCCTAGCCGATCTCTTTGTACAGGATGCATACAACAATGCGCACCATAGCGATGTAAGCATGGTCTTGATTCCAAAATTTATTCCTTCGTATGCCGGTCTAAGTCTAGCCAAAGAGTTGAAGTACATGCAACAATTAACCCTGAATCCAAATCGCCCATACCTCGCAATCATTGGTGGTGCGAAAGGAGAGAAGTTGCCGGTCATCAAAAACCTATTGAACAAAGTAGATAAAATAATCATTGGCGGGGTCATAGCCAATACCCTACTCAAAGCAAAAGGAGTGGATATTGCAAAGTCTAAGTTCGATCCAGAAACATTAGAAGTCGCAAAGGAGTTCATGGACAATGAAAAAATCCTTTTGCCAGTCGATGTTTTAGTGGGGGATAAGTGGGATGTCAATACAGAAGCGCAGGTTGCGGATTTGAACACCATCCCTAAGAGTTCCATGATCTTAGATATCGGGCCTCAAACCATCGTAGAATACAAGGCGTTGTTGCAAACGGCAAAGACAATAGTGTGGTGTGGTCCAATTGGAGCATTTGAGCTACCTGAGTTCAGGGCAGGAACCAAAGCCCTCGCGGAATGTCTCGCCTCTCTAAAAGCAACCACCATCATCGGTGGTGGAGACAGTGCCGATGCCATCGATCAGTTTGGCCTTGCCGATAAGATGACCCATGTCAGCGTTGGAGGCGGTGCCACCTTAGCTGTTCTAGAAGGAAAAGAACTTCCAGCCATAAAGGCCTTGGAAGAGAGTGAGAAGGTGTTTGGTTAAATAACAAAGCTTCATCAAAAAATAAAAAGTCGGAAAACTACAAGGGTTTAGTTCCCAGGTATTCAAAAAACCGTAATAAATATCCATCTGGGTCTTGCACCAAAAATTGCTTGTGTCCAACTTGAACATCGTTCTCTCTATACCATTTTTCTTCAGGTTCTAAGAAAAGTGTAACACCTTTTTTTCTCAATTTTTGAAGTAAGGGTTCAATACTTTTAACTTCGATTTGAAAGTTAATCCCTCGGCCAAGTGGATATTCAAACTCTCCTGTTTTCCATGTGCGGCCTTTGCCAACCTGGTCAATCATAATTTGAGCTTTTCCAAGAGAAAGAAATGCAAATCCCTCATCAAGTCTTTGATATTCAATGGAAAACCCAAGTATCTTAGTATAAAAGGCTATAGTCTTTCCAAAGTTTGTAATACTAAGTTCTGGAACCAAAGGGTTGGACTTCATAAGGTATGAGATACGGTCGAGAGTATATAAATATACACGCTATCAACCCCACAAGCCTTTAACAGGTTCATAAGGAGTCGGATAAAGTTTTTTAATAGTATATTTTTCTATTTTTGGAAAAATCCAACTCTTTTTTTGCTGTATATATTGAATTAAAATAACGGTTGTAGTGGGCATCCCAAATTCCCAAATAAGATGTCTACAGGTGCCACAAGGGGGCGTACTCTTTTTTTGTATTCTTGGAACAGGGTCTGCAATGACAACGGAGGTTATCCTTGATTTATAAGATTCTTTCAAGACCATATTGGTTATAGCGTGTCTTTCTCCGCAAACCGTAGCATGGTTAATATTGGGTTCAAAACAAGCGCCGTCATAGACCTTTCCACTATCTGACATGATAAAGGCATATAATGTATCGATGCCCCCATTGGCTTTACGTATCTTATTATAAGTGACGATTGACCTTTCTGCATGTTCAATTAATCTTTTTTCACTCAAAGTAAATTTTGTCATGGATTAAGCATATTTTAGAGAGATTATTAATGTTTCTATTCTTCTTTAGGTAAACCCCCCTAATCCAACAACCACCTTGTAAATAAAGTAAGCAATCGCTATATAAGTTAGAAAGCCATGAACGCCCATGAGCATGAGGAGCATGTAGATCCCAACAGCCACGTCAAACAAGTTCATGAGGCTGCCTTGCCAGATAAGAGCTTTAAGCCATAAGTAACCGACGCAATACAGAACCCAGTGGGTAGGAAAAGTAGAGAATTGCAGGAATAAAAGGGCGATGGCGCACCAGACATCCAAAAGCATCAATACAAATCCAAGCATCGTACCTCATCTAGGCTCTACTATCCCAGTACTTCTCAATAATTCCATCTTGTTGGTTCTGGTAGCGGCCCATGATAAAAAGGGTGTCGGAGAGGCGGTTTAAATACTTAAGGGGCAAGAGACTTACTCTTCCTTCGCTCATGAGCGCAGTAAGGCTGCGCTCGGCTCTTCGGCAGACCGTCCGAGCCAATTGGAGCTGCGCAGCAGGCAAGCTCCCTCCAGGTAAGATAAAGTTTTCAAGTACAGGAAGTGCAGGAAGTAAATGTACTTCGACTTCTTCAAGGGCATCGATATGTCTTGGTTCAATTGTGGGGCCTTCATTAGGCTTGGCTAGTTCACTTCCTAGATGGAAGAGGGTGTTTTGAATCTCTTGCAGTGATCTAGAAATTTCAGGGCAAGGTTTTAGAGAAAGAACCACCCCCAGTATAGAGTTGAGTTCATCCACTTGTCCAATAGATTCAATACGAAGAGAATCCTTTTTGATTTTTTCCCCATTACCTAGGCTGGTTTCTCCAGTATCTCCTGTGCGGGTTGTGACAAGGGTGATAGGGGGCATGTTAGCTGCATTCACTGTGCCCGCAGTCAAAGCATGTTGGGCCACTGCATCCGCTAAGCATCTCAACATTGTTGCTGTAGCATTTTGGGCAGTAGAGGGCAACGTGAACCTCGTTCAAGTCAGCACCATCCAACTTTTGCAGTTCCTTTTGCTGTTTTATCGGTGCAGTTAAAACTTGTTGTCCTTGGCTATCTTTGAGTTTTCCCGTCTTGATTAAATGGTCTCGCAAGGCTTTGGATAGGGCATGTGGGATGCTATCAATGCGTTTCTGTCCAAATCCGTAGGGTTTATCGCCTTTGATGCTATTAAGGTGTTTAAGGATGATGGCAGGGTCTCCACCAAGGCCTAGATACTTACTAACTAAGATGCTAAGCGCAGTGGTCAAACCACTGATCTCAGTTCCCGTAGGAGAAATATTGGCAAAGATCTTAGTGGGTCCAAACTCATCGTAGTTGATGTGTACATGTAAAGGTCCATATCCAGTTGGAATCTCGTAGTACATGCTACTTTCTCCCATGCTGGTGTTTCTTCGTTCATGTCTAATTTCTTGGACACCTTTAACTTCCTTGGATTCTTCGCTTTTTTTCTCTTGAAGGTTGAGTACTTGAACGCTCTTGCTACCATCACGATATACTGTAACACCTTTGCAGCCAAGGCTATACGAAAGATTGTAGACTTCTTCCACGTCTTTAGCGAGGGCTTCGTTTCTCATGTTGACGGTTTTTGAAACAGCGTTGTCTGTGTATTTTTGGAAGGCTGCTTGAATACGTACATGATCCAATGGGCTTAGGTCGTGGCTGGTTTGGAATAGCTGTTGGATAGATTCAGGGATCTCAGGTATGCCCATGACGGCTTTGTGGTTGGCTTCAATCTTGTTCCAAAGGTTTACAGGTTCAACACCAAAGTAGTTGTGTTCTTCCGCTATTTTTTTAAAGTAGGGGTTAATCTCATAGAACGTATCTTTTTCTTTAGGTTTTGTCCCTGCTTTTAAGGCGTCAACACCTGCGGCATTGTACCGTACATAAACAATGGCAAAGAAGGGCTCAATGCCGCTTCCTTGTAATCCTGCGGTAATGGCAATGGTTCCAGTAGGGGCAATGGTGGTTCGGGCGCAATTGCGGGGTTTGTATTCTTCACTTCGGAAGTACTTTCCATTTTTATCAAAGATGCTGTTTTTGAAATTAGGGAAGATGCCGCGGTCTTTCGCAAGCCACTCGGAGGCTTCCATGGCTGAATCATTTACGAACTTCATGGCTTGTTCTGCTTTTTCCAGAGCTTGAGGCGAGTTGTAGGGGAGCCTCATTTGTACCAGGCTTTCCGCCCATCCCATAACACCTAGGCCAATGCGTCGGTTTCCTTTGCTGATTTCTTCGATTTCAGGTAAGGGGTAATTGTTGACGGTGATGACATTGTCTAGGAAGTGAACGCTGGTAAAGACGCATTCCTTTAGTTTTTCCCAGTCAAAGTCTCTTTTTTGTTCATCAATAAACTTAGATAAATTAATACTGCCCAAGTTGCAGGGCTCAAACGGAAGCAAGGGCTGTTCGCCGCAAGGGTTGGTGCTTTCAATCATGCCTAAGTGAGGTGTTGCATTGGCGTTTGAGTTGTTGATGCGGTCAATGAAGATGATTCCAGGGTCTCCAGTTTCCCAAGCGCCTTGAACCATTTTATTAAAGACGTCTTTTGCGTTTAATTTACCGGTTACTTGGTTTGTGTGGGGATTGATGAGGTCATACTCAGCATTGTTTTTGATGGCACCCATGAACGTATCATCCACGGTAACAGAGATGTTAAAATTTTCAAGTACGCCTGGTTTTTTCTTGGCATCAATGAACTTAAGAATGTCCGGATGGTCATATCGCATGATGCCCATGTTGGCTCCTCTTCGAGTGCCTCCTTGGCGAACAACATAGGTGCTCACATCAAACAGGTTCATAAAGGATAGGGGTCCAGAGGCAACGCCGTGCGTCGAGAGGACGTCATCGTTTTCAGGGCGTAGGCTGCTAAAGCTAAATCCAGTTCCTCCGCCACTTTTATGGATAATAGCCATGTTTTTGACTGCACTGTAGATCCCTTCGATGCTGTCAGGTACAGGGAGTACATAGCATGCGCTGAGTTGCTGCAGCTCTCGGCCTGCATTCATAAGCGTGGGTGAATTGGGTAAGAATTCCCAATTAGAGAGGAGCTGATAAAACTTAGCTTCAGTTTTGGCAACGCGTGCAGCGCCAGGTGTGTCTTGATCGGCAAGGGCATAAAGGTTGCTCATGAATTTTTTAAAGTTCATCTGACGTTGTTTGTAATCAAGAACACCATGGTGAAGGAGCACCAGTTCAGAAGTCTGGCCAGGAGCGGTTTCAATTTTTTGTACCTTATGCTGGACATCTTTAAAGACGTGGATACGGTCTACGCTTGTTTCATAAAGAAGTTCGCCAAGGGCTATATTTTTGCAGATAAGACGTAGCCAAGCTTCGACAGAGGGGGAGTTCTTTAGGTATTTGTCACGGATGACCTTTTCTTGATTTTCAGTTACGGGTACTTTTTGAGTGTATAATCCTTCACTTTCAGAAATACTTAAGGTTTTCATGAGCGTTCCCTCCTTCTCTTACCATTTTTTTGACCACTATTTTTTTTGACCATGAGACTTTTAAGTTCGTTTTGGAACGAGCTTAAATCAGTAAACTCTCGATATACACTGGCAAATCGCACATAAGCGACTTGATCAAGGCGTTTAAGGCTTTTCATGACCTCTTCGCCGATGTCATGGCTGCTGATTTCGCTTTTGCCCTTGTTGCGCAGTTTGGTTTCGATTTCATCTACAGCCTGTTCAATGCGTTCTTGGCTAATGGGTCTTTTCTCACAGGCTTTAACAAAACCATTTTTGACTTTAGTTCGGTCGAACGCCGTTCGACTCCCATTTTTTTTGATAACCATCAGGTTCAATTCAACGCGTTCGTACGTGGTGAATCGTTTTTCGCACCGTAGGCACTCACGCCTTCGCCGTGTAACCTCTTCATCGGCCTCACGCGTTTCAGTAACTTTGGTATCGGGGTTTGCACAAAAGGGACACTGCATTCAAAATCCTCCAAAGGCGCTGTACACTACATATGGTGTTTATTGTGGCCTATCGACGCAACAAGTAGTGTCCGGACCTTTTTCTTTAAATGGTTTGTGGTTGTGTAAAATATAGGTTTTGGGAAGGGATGAGGATGTCATATGGTGGGCAATCTACTTTTTGTGAGAGCTAAGTGATAAATTGCTGGGCCATTCTAGAATACCACTGGACCGGTAGCCATAAAGCTTATATATCTCTAAATGTTCTGAATCGATGCGTATGAAACGACTCGTAAATGTTTCGCAAGAGGTGGGCAATTTAGGCGACCAGTTAGAAATTCTATCTGAATTGGTGATAACTCAGCCGGTTAAAGCATTGAAGCGGCTCTCTACATTCACAGAGCTTCTACTCCCAAAGTATAAAAGAAAATTCAAGGATGGCTTGCTCGATGAACAAGAAAAAGCCTTGTTACAAGAAGAGTGGGAAGAAGAGCGCATCATCGTCGAGGATCTAGAAGAGCATCTGCGCCTAATCTTAGAAGACATCGATGTGGAGTTCAATAACAACCGAAATCTGATGAAGAACATTTTGATGGCTTATCATAAAGAAGCTAAGTATAATTTCGGGAATCGCATCGTGCAACTCTCAGATCTGATCGCAGGAAGCTTTCAAAGCGGTTTAAGCAAGGAACACATCCGTACCGTTCTAGAGTTTGTCAACTTCGAACTGCATAAAACAAGCCAAGTCATCGGGAATGATTACTAGGTTACCATTCTAGAATAAAAACATATTTATAGGGGGTATAGAATTCTTTAGTTCATGTCGTTAGAAAGGGTACTTGGCCATTGTCTTGCTTCTCAGGGAATTCGTCAATGGGTGGAGCAAGGAAAAATAATCGTGCCTTCCATGCAGAAAGGACAGATACAACCTTCTTCTTTTGAGCCAGTCATTGGCGATGAGATTTTTATTTTAGATACAGAAGATGCAGGTCTTTTCAGACCACAAGCAAATGAGTCCATCTACAGAACTTTGCTTAAGTTACCAGGGCGTAAACGTCAAAGAATTCAGCTGCGCAAGGGGTTTGAACTCAAACGGGGATATACCTATATCGCTCCTCTTTCGTTAAAACTAAATTTGACAGAAAATGAAGTAGTGAGATCTTCTCCCAAAAGCAGCATTGGAAGAGTATTTTTGCAGACAAGAATGATGGCAGATTACAATCAGGGTTTTGAAGAAATACAAGGGAGAGAGGGTAAATCGCTGGACTCTTGGTTGCTCATTCAACCTCGTGCATTTAATGTAGTGATTGCACCAGGGTTGTCTCTCAATCAGATAAGGTTTATGAATGGTTTGGATGCAAAACTTTCCGCCTCAGAAATTAAAGAGGAAATCGGGCAAAATCCTATTTTGTATACAAAAACAAGAGAGGGAGAAGTGGTTCCAGCGCAGCATTACATTACAGATGGGTTAAGGATCCACCTGGGTTTATCAGGCATACATACAAATGGGATTGTGGGCTTAAGAGCGAGAAGAAATCCAGCAGCCATTGATTTGCGACTAAAAGAAGCCTATAAGGCAGAAGAATTCTTTGAGCCTCTTGTGCACAAGGAAGGGCGAATTGTGATAGACAGTTTAATGCAATACTACTTAATCGCTTCGCATGAAATATTAAAAATTCCAGCTCACCTAAACAGCGAATTAAGGCGATATTCCACTATAGGACTTGTGGGTCCTTTGGACTTTGCCGGTTTCATTGATAATGGTTTTGAAGGAGATTTAGTATTTGAGATTAGGTCTGATGAAATGTCTAATATGGAGTTAACAGATGGGATGCCAGTTAGCTACTTAGATTTTTTCAGAACCCCTGTTCCAGAGAAACTTTATGGTGCTGAAATTGGTTCCAGTTATCAAGGTCAAACAGGAGTTAAGCCAGCTAAATACTTTGGACCCTTTGACTTCAAATTCGCAGCAAAAAACTATAAAAAATTAGATAGGGAAGTATTGGTTCAGGATGCAAGAGTGTTGCAAAGTCATAGGAAACAATCGGTTGGATTCGAGTGGATGGATGGTGCACAAGCAGAGACTCTTTTTGGGGATATTAACGGCGGGTTCTTCCAATCCAGGTATGATTGTGAGTATGATCCTGCTCTTCTTCAACTCCTCCCATATGTGGTGGTGTTCGGTCCGGATAAAACAGTGTATTCTTATGTAAGAGCTGAGAATATTCAGGATTATGGAGAGGAGCGACTGTTTGGGAAGCATTCTATCGGTTTAGGAGGTCATATTGCTAGGGAGGATGCTCCAGATTATATCATGACTTGTCTAAATCGAGAGGCTTTTAGAGAAGAGGTCTCTATGGAAGGGACATATTCAGAGCCTAAGTTCTTAGGAACGTTGTTTCAATCGGACACGCCAGTAGATCAGGTTCATTTGGGTTTGATTTTTGCTGTGCACACAAAAGGAAGGGCTAGACAGAAAGAGTCTTCTATTGTTTCAGGTGAGATGAGGTCTATGGATGAACTGGTTAAGGATCCGAATCGCGATAGAAAATATGAAACTTGGAGCAGAGTCTTAATATCTCACTTGCCTCAATTGTACGAAAGGTCTCTTTCTTAGGTTGTATCAAGCTAGTAGTGCCTTAAGAACAATGTCCTAAGAAAAAGGTTACATATAATTATGTATAATTTATGTATAATTCTTTCAAGACAAGGTTTTCAAAAAAGAAAAGGATAAGAAAAAAAGAAATAAGTTGTTTGGTTTTATCCAAACAATTGAGCGGCTAGGCCAACTACGCCTACACTGTTTCGCTTGTTCACAAAGCGCTTATCAGATCTACTCGGTCCGAAGATCCAAGCAGCCATACCCATAACACCTTCTACTTTTTCATAGAGAGTGGCGGTTTCTAAGCGTAAGGGGAACAATCGTCCAGCCATTCCAACAACACCGATGGCGTTGGTGATTTCAGCTGGCGTGTAAAACGCTTCTTCGCTGGTAATGCCTGGGATTTGTCCTTCTTCAATTAATCGTAAGCCCTCATTCTCTCGAAGAGAAGCTAGAGTATTGGATTGAACAAAGTTGGCTGCGCCAGGATTGTTGTACTCATTGTTGTATCGCAAGAAGTACGGGTTAGTGCCTATTTGAGGCATAACTCGTTCAGCACTGTAAATGGTGGGCGAAATAGATCGAGTAGAATCTTCCATAAAAAAGCTAGGTAGGTTCTTTCGAGATAATCCGTCGTATACACTTACGACTCCGTATTCTCCGTCTTGGGCTAGAGCAAAGACGCTCCCAATTAAAAGCCCCATTAACATTATTAGCAGTCGGTTCTTCATTATTCACCCCTCCGAAAGGTTTTTTGGATGGTTATCGTCGTGTTGTGATCTCCTTATATTTAAACTTTTCCTTTGCCTATCTCTGGTTTCTATATATAGGTTCTCTGTGAAGGAAATCCAACAATGGCTTGAGAAGTGGCTTTGTTTTTAAAGCTTTCTATTACCTTGAAAGGGAAAGTTCAAATTAATAAAAAAATGTTTACGGATCGCTGTAGATCCACTGGTTTTTAGGTCCTCGAATCTCAGGATTGAAGGCAAAGTTAGGGTTGGGGGCAAAGTTTTCAAAGCCTCCAATGAATCCGCCTCGGTTTCGTAGTTCCATGGGTCCAGGGATAAAACCAAATCGATCTCGGTTTTCCATAGGTCCTGGGTTGAATCCGCTTCGGTCTCGAATCTCCATGGGTCCAGGGATAAATCCTCCTCGGTTTCTGGTTTCATCAGGTCCAGGGATAAATCCGCCTCGGTTTCTGGTTTCATCAGGTCCAGGGATAAATCCGCCTCGGTTTCGAGTTTCTTCGGGTCCAGGGGCAAAGCCGCCTCGGTTTCGGGTTTCTTCTTGGCCTGGGTTGAATCCGCCTCGATTGCGGGTTTCCATGGCTCCAGAGGTGAATCCGCCTCGGTTTCGTGTTTCCATAGCGCCCGTGTTGAATTCTCGTTGACCATTTCGTAGTTCGCTGCCCGGTAGGAAGTCAATGCGGGGGTTGCGTACTTCTAGGCTGTTGACAAAGGCACCTTTGTAGCAGGGTTGAATGCCTGCTCCGCCTTGTCCTCCTCCAACATCAGCAAAGAGTCGGTGGTGGCCTTGTCGGTATTGAAATTGCTCAGCTAAAGGAAGTTGGTTGAATCGTTCAGCAGAGATAGGATCAACAGATTCATAGTAGTCGTTGAAGGTTTGTGTTTCATCGTCAACGTGAGTGTAATCTTTGTATTGATTGGTATTATGGTGGATATCTTGACTGTATTCAATGTCATTATACCACGTGGCAGGATCTACTGTGGTGTGTTCTTCACTGTATTCCTTAACTGTGGTGCTTGGGTCGTGTTCAATGAGGACATCTTGATGGTCAAGGGCGTATTGGGGGTTGTCAAAGTGATTGGGGTTGGAAAATACGATGGCTGCTTCTTTATAGCTTCGAACTTGGCTTTGAGCCCCGTTATCACAGTAGCCTTGGTAAGTAGTGCTTGGATAGGAGCTAATAGCTCCATTGAGGTAGCTTACAGCAGGGGAAGTAGCTGCAGTATAAGGCTCAGTAAATCCGTATCGCGGAAGGCCATAGGCTCCACCTTGTGCAAATCCTTGTCCCATGCCGCCTTGGCCGCCTTGAACAGGGGGATAAGGATCTATATGGGCAAAGCTAAGGGTAGCTAAAACAAGGAAGATTCCAAGGTAGACTAATCTCTTAGCGTGCATAGAAGAGGTTTGAGCTGAAATACTATTTAAATCTTTCGTTTTTAGTTACTATAAAGTGATAAATTACAGCCTTTTCTTCACTAACAAAAATTTCGTGGGTTTGAAGCCCCATACGTTAGCACAAAATTTTTGGGAGTTCCAAAAATCCGCTTGCAGAAGCGAGGAGCGTAAAGTCACGGGCTTTAGCCCGTGGATAGTTTTGAGTGGCGGATTTTTGTTACATACGGCATCCGCATATACTCTTTACAAACTCCGCAGGTATACACAACTTTGTGCTGGGTCAATCGCACTCGACAGTTTACACCAGGCATTAAGTAAGAATGGCACTTCTTGCAGAATCTTCGTTTATACTCGTGTGGCATCTGAACCCGAGCCTTCATCGCAATCTTCCGAGCAAGCTCTACATAACGATTCGAGAGTTCAGGTCGCTTCTTGAACTGCTCTTCAGCCTCCAAAAATAAGGTATGAATACGGTCCACTGCCAGTTTTTTCTTTTCTTTCGGATCCTTGAATTTCTTGGGCATTCTTAAACAAAGATCAGCCAGGCATAAAAAGCTTATGAAAAAGCACATAAATCGCCGACCGGTCAGGGAGGCGCTCTGTACGTTATGTCTTTCTGTACGTTATGTTTTTTAGTCTCTAAATACATATAAACCTAAAAGCATATCCAAACAGATGCAAATCCTCAATTTAGACATCGATCGCTTGAACCATGCTGCCTTCAAGATCAAGGGCAGCCAGACAATATATATAGATCCATTTCACATCAAGGAAGGTTTAGAACCTGCGGATATCCTTCTGATCAGTCATGAGCATTTCGATCATTGCAGTCCAGAGGACATAAAAAAGATTGCCAATGAAAACACGACCTTAGTCACCGTCGCCGATAACCTGAGCAAGCTCCACAATCTAAAACTAAAAGAAGTCTTGCTCGTAGAACCTGGGAAAACGATTACCATCGGAAGCGCCAAGATCGAAGCCGTTCCTGCGTACAACACCAACAAGCATTTCCATCCCAAAGATAATTGCTGGGTGGGTTTCATTGTAGAGATGGACGGCAACCGTGTCTATCATGGTGGCGACACCGACTTCATCCCAGAAATGGCTTCTTTCAAGACGGACATCGCTCTCTTGCCCGTATCCGGAACCTACGTGATGACAGCCGAGGAAGCCGTACAAGCCATCGCTGCCATCAAACCAAAAATTGCCATTCCTATGCATTATGGGGACATCATCGGTACCGTAGCCGATGCAGAAAGATTCAAGGAATTAGTCAAAGGCTGTGAAGTAAGGATTTTATGATTTCTTACTCGCTGTCAACATCACCGCAATCTGTTCTCCATCCACTTCCGCACTGTGCACCGTATTCTTCAGGAATTCAATGCGATCACCGGGGTTCAATACAAACCTCTCTTTACCAATAACAAACCTCATTCTTCCTTTGACCATGACCCGTACCTCATCGTAAGGATGGCTGTGGTCTGGATACGCGTCCCCGGGGTTGGAAGTGAATAAGTTAGGATCCAATCCTTCTGCGATGAGTTCTTTTTCAAGTAAACCTAGCGTGGGTTTTCCAGTGCGTTTCCATCGGGTGACTTTAACCTTTTGCATGAGTATCTGTAAGGATTAGCTTTATATATAGCTTTTTGTTATAAGCGCTTATGGGTTACAATACAGCTCCTTCAGGGTATCAAGTCCAGCAACCGCTCTACCAGGTGCAAAACTATGTCGGTCGTCCAAGGCAGAAAAAGTGGGTCTCCGGAACCTGTACTTGCATGAAACAAGGAGCTTGTAGGGGTACGTGTCTTCCTAGAGAAGTGGCTGTGTAATCAAACATAATTTTCAAAGTAAACTCGTTCTTTTGGAAAGCCCATCTCAGCCAATTTTTTCCGTACATCAGAAACCATAACCGTCAATCCACACGCATAGGCTTCTTTTCCAGTTGGATCAGTGATATGCTCGGCAAAGTGATCTTGAACGTGTCCTTTAGCGCCGGTCCAATTTTCTTCACGGCTAAGTGTTGCAACATACTTGAAGTTAGAATGTTCGGCAGCCATTTTTTGAAATTCGTTGTGGTAAATCAAGTGGGCTTGGGTTCGAGCGCCAAAAAACAACCAAATCGTTCTTCCACCCTCCAGTTTCTTCTCCCAGATCGTATCCAGCATGCTTTTCATGGGTGCTATGCCTGTGCCGGTTGCAATAAAGACAAGATCGTTCTGCAAGGGTTCTCGCAGGATAAAGACTCCATAAGGTCCAATGCACTGTAGCTTCATCCCCGGTTTCAGATCACATAAGAAATTGCTTCCAAATCCGCCCGGAACCCGATTGATGCACAATTCAAATCGATCCGTAAAATGAGGTGCTGAGGCAATACTGTACATCTTCCGTACAGTAACTCCATCTTTTGGTAGAAGCAGGGTCATAAACTGTCCAGGCTTGAATTCCAATTTCTCGTTTAGTGTGAACCAGATGCTTTGAACTTCCTCGGCTACGGTCTCGTTTTTTTCACAAATGATATCAAAGGTTTGGGGCATAAAGAAGGGATAAAAGATAGGGTTTTAAAACTTATGGTTCAGCAGTGTCCCCGTAACTTTCCAACCCTCACAAGGCGTTCAATTGCATACAAGTACGCTCCCATGCCTAAATCGACTTTGTATTTCTGGGCTGTTTCATATACGTTCTTAAATGCAACCGTCATCTTTTCTTTAAGCTTGTCTTGGACTTCATCTTCCTTCCAGTAATACCCTGTTCTATTCTGAACCCATTCAAAGTAGCTTACGGTGACGCCGCCGCTATTGGCAAGAATATCTGGAATGGATTGGACTTTGCGTCCGTGTAAGATCTTTCGAGCACCGGCGGTTACAGGGCCATTGGCCAGTTCAAGGATAATCTTGGCTTTAATGTTTTTGGCATTTTGTTCCGTAATTTGATTTTCAAGGGCCGCTGGAATCAAGACATCGCAGGATAATTCAAGTAATTCAGCATTGGTAATATTTTTGCTGCCTGCAAATCCCTGTACGGTGCTTGTTTTTTCTTTATGAGCAAGCACCTTTTTTATGTCCAATCCTTTAGGGTTGTAAACCCCTCCCTTGCTATCACTAATTGCTAGGACAAGATATTTTTTACCATCTAAGATTGAAGCGGCATTTCCACCAGCATTTCCGCATCCTTGGACGACTACACTTGGTTTTTTGAGTTTAAGTTTTTTAAGGGCTTCTTCTAGAACAAAGATGCCCCCTAGACTAGTTGCAACATCTCTTCCAACGCTGCCTCCGAGTTCCAAGGGTTTTCCAGTAATAAATCCGTATTCAGTAAATCCCTTAATTTGGCTAAATTCATCGAGCATCCAGGCCATCACCTGGCTATCAGTGTAAACATCAGGGGCTGGAACGTCTTTAGACATTCCAAGGTTCTGTGCGAAGGCTCGAACAAAGGCTCGGCTGATCTTTTCAAGTTCAGTTTTAGATAGTTCTTTGGGATTGCATGCAACGCCTCCCTTTCCCCCTCCAAAAGGCACATCGCATACGGTATTTTTTAGGGTCATTAAAAACGAGAGGGCCTTTACTTCATCCAAGTCCACTTGGGGATGATAGCGTATTCCACCTTTGAAGGGGCCACGCCAATCATTAAATTGCACTCGATAGGCTGGAAAATTCTTGGTAGTGCCATTATCCATGTGGATGTCAAGAATCTTGGTGAGGATACGAGTGGGGTTGGTTAAAGTCTTTTTTTCTTTGTCCGTAAGTTTGAGAAGTTCAGCTGCTTGGTTAAATTGAGAAAGGGCTTCTTGCCACATGGAGGTCATAATGATAAATGGAACAGAATCCGTTTAAATAGGTTTGTTTTCGTAGGGACGAAAACAAACTTCAAAACGCTAGTTTTGTACGTTTGTTTTCGTAAGGCGAAAATAAACTTCAAAACGCTAAATTTCATAGGCTTGTTTTCGCAGAATGAAAAAACTTCAAAAAACAGGGGTTTGGTTTCAGTCGAGTTCAATGATTTCTTGCCGCGCATCAAACCCGGTGTCAAGTTCATGCCAGTGCCGGATACGATCTTCTCCTAATTTCCAGCAAAGATAGATTTCTCGTCCTTCAAACTGGCCGGGAAAGTCAATGAGGCCTTGTTCGAGGTCTTTAACTTCAACACCCATGGTTTCAATCTGTTCCATAACGCCATAGAAATCTTCAGTAAGTTCGTGAAGCTGTTCATGATTTTTGACAACTTCAAATTGGTAGTGGATGTTCTGATCTTCTGTTTCAACCTGGATTTCTTCTTGATTGATAAGGGATTCAGCATGTAAGGCTTGCAGTTGACGGTTGAGATGGATTGCTTTTCGAAGAAGTCCTTTAAGTCTAGGAAGCGTCTTCTCAGCGCTTTCAATTGTGAAGAACATGCTCGTCACAAATTTCTTATAACTTGTTCCTTTTTATAGCTTTGCTTTTATAAAGGAAAAGCAAAGTTCAAAAACAATAGTCTTTGTAGCTTTGTTTTTCTAAGGAAGAGTAAAACGAAGAAACAATCTGTTATTATCTCGCTTCCCAGTTTTGCCAGGAGAGCCACCCGGCAACGCCAAAGGCGACGATGCTAAGCCATAAAGGAACGTCCCATCCAGCAATACTCGCCGGCGAACCCGATAAGAATCGCAGCAGATGAATCAGGGCAACAACCGCAAAGATCACAGTGTTAATCTGGAGTAAGGTTTTAGTCTGCATGAAGTTATTGAGAATGCTCTTTATTTAAACCTTATCCTTTCACGACACCCAAAGGTACAAGTCGAACAACAATCTTTCCAATGCCGGCTTCGTCGCTGACGCGCACAACTTCATCCACGTCTTTGTAGGCGCCGGGTGCTTCTTCAGAAATTCCTTTCCAAGAAGCAGCTTTTATATGGATATTTTTGGCTTCAAGTTCTTTTTTGAGGTCTTCTCCACGCCAGGTACGGTTGGCTTGGGCGCGTGACATTTCTCGTCCGGCACCATGCGCCGTACTTCCGAACGTTTCATCCATACTGGTTCCGGTTCCAATCAGTACATAGCTAGCGGTTCCCATGCTGCCCGGCAACAAAACAGGCTGTCCTAAATCACGGTATTTTTCAGGAACTTCGATGCGATTAGGACCAAATGCACGCGTAGCGCCTTTTCGATGGACAATCACCTTCTTCTTAACCCCATCAATGGTGTGTTCTTCAACTTTAGCAATATTATGAGCAATGTCATAGACGGCATTTAATTGAGCATCAGGAAAGATCTGCTGTACGCTTTTTCGAGTTTGGCTTGCAATGATGTGTCGGTTGCACCAAGCGTAATTGGCTGAGGCCGTCATGCTTTTGAGATAATCTTGGGCAAGTGGGCTTGAAATAGGAGCGTAGATAAGGTCTTTTTCAGGTAATGCCTTGACAATTTCAGGATAAGCATCTTCCATTTTTCGTAAGTAATCAGTGCAGTTTTGGTGGCCAAATCCTCGGCTGCCACAGTGGATCATCAAAGTGATTTGTCCTTCTTTTTTTATGCCGAAGCGTTCAGCGGCTTTTGGATCGTAAATTTTGTCCACAACTTGGACTTCCAAAAAATGATTGCCCGCTCCCAGAGTTCCAAGTTGTTTTCGTCCTCTTGCTTTGGCTTTGGTGCTAACTTTAGTGGCATCCGCTCCAGCCATGCATCCCTTTTCTTCGCACAGTTCCACATCTTCAGGCAGGCCATGTCCCTTTTCAAGAGCCCAGGTAGCTCCTTTAATTAAGACCTCATCGAGTTCTTCGTTGGTAAGGTGTAAGAAGCTTTCACTGCCTACCCCGCTAGGAACGTTTTTGAACAACCGTTCAAGGAGTTCTTTAATCTTGGGCTCTACTTGTTCTTTGGTTAAGTTGCTTGTAAGCAGTCGTACGCCGCAATTGATGTCGAACCCAATGCCGCCGGGACTGATGCAGCCGGTTTCATAATCCATGGCCGCAACGCCTCCAATTGAAAATCCATATCCTTGATGGGCATCCGGCATCATAATAGAATATTTTTGAATACCAGGCAGATGTGTTGCCACATTGATGCCTTGTTGGATGCAGTTGTCTTCGAGCATCTTCTTCATGAGTTTTTCAGAGGCATAGATGCGTAAAGGCACGTTCATCTTGCCGTGTTTAGGCACTTCATAGAGGCACGAAGAAAGCTTAACAGGCAGTACTTTTTCGTCGGAAGTCATGATGTAGAAAGAAAGAGAATTGCTTTAAAAAGGTTGTTGTGGTTTCGAAAAAGT